>WNFI01462387.1_pt1 | contig 51461 bp, 49 predicted proteins | sample 5400471 | NCBI WGS metagenome assembly WNFI01 (sample SAMN13153348, study PRJNA577476) | soil metagenome | isolation source: 100 cm saprolite on Douglas fir-dominated hillslope | place: USA:California | collected 2013-09-17
AGGAGGCGGCGGAGTAAAACAACCTAGTCCCAGGCCACTTTCCGTTGGCCGGTTTTGAAGTGACCACCGTTGGCCGGTTTTGACGTGACCCCTGAGGGCGCTACTGTGGGCGTTCGTCGCGGGATTACTGACTGGTTTACTCTGGGCCGGTAGACTACCATCCGACATGCTTAGGATCGTTAGCTTAGCTATTTTACTGGGTGGGGCAATCCTGTTGGTCGTTCGGTTCACATGGCGACCAAATCGAAAGGTTCCTCCAATTGTCTAGCAGTCGCGGCCCTGTTAAAACCTACGATTAAATGTCGCGGTGCGCCAGTACTTGACGAAACAGGCCATAGTACTCAAAACCCCTCAATGAGCGTTATCGCGATTTATCGCCAATCAAGCTTTCGTTGAAACCTTAGAATATCCGAAGCGTCTTTAACATGGTCGCTTCAAGCTGTTTTGTTTCATCGTTCACATTTAGCCCGTCAAGCGGATCGAATTGAAACTGAAGGGTCTTGCCCTTCAGGTTGAAAACGCAACTATCCGAAAAGCCCACACCCATACTGCCGACGACACCGCAATAGAATACGTGGCGACCGATTCTTTGCCGTGTTGGCATTACATCACCAGAACCGGGAGATACGTGGAATGGCGCTGCAACAATGACGGTGACGGAGATGACTGGATCTGAACCACCCATTGGCGCTAGACAGAGCAAATATCTACGGTAGTAATTATCTTGGCATCTGTTGCCAGCGACAGTTGGCTTGTAGGTATCCGGGTAGAGGAACGAAACGCCGTATTCCCTATTGACGTACTCATGCCAGTGAGCGTGTGGAGCTTTTGAATCTGTATCTGCCGTGCGCATTTGTGCCCATGAACACACACAACTCGCCAACGTAGTTCCCATCACCACCGTCAACTGCATGACCAATGATTTTCCGATTGGCATAGTGGATTCGGAGTTTGCATTCAGCGTGCCAAGAATGCAAGGCCCAAATTACAGCAAATCTCTAGAATCGAAAGTGTACGTTGGGACACGGTCCGTGTCGCTGAGACCACAGAGTGAGTTGCTGGTTTTTCCCCCAACGGGAGTTGTCGATTGTTGTTAACAGGCCGTTACACTCATTGACCGGATTCTGAATTTCAACCGATTCTCTCCTTGGCTACCGGTAAAGGAGGGACAGGAAATCCGAACGGTCCAACTTGAGCGTATCGACCGATATTTTCGTAGTTTTGCTCTCCTTGATTCGCAAGGAAATGTACGCCTCTGCTTTGCACTCAAGATTACTAGTGACTTGCTCAGCCTGCGGCGGTTCTGGATCAGCGAGTAATCGGTTGACGTTTGACAGATAGCGCACATTCTGAAGCCGTGCTGCGAACGCATTTTGCGCAGGTGCTTTTCCTCCCAACCCACTCAAGAACGCTGCCGGCTGAAATTCCGTAAAAGCATTCGGCTGTTGTGGTGGCGCTGGAATCTTCAGAAACTTAAACACGAGTTGAAGCTTCAGCTCGGCGAATTGTGCGTCGTCGGACACCTCGTATAACTTGCCTGCTATCTTAAGTTCCTTGATTGAGAGCGCACTGATAATGTCCCTGGTTGCTCGGCTCAGTTCTCGTGCTCCTCGATCAATCAGTTCGCGTTCGACGCTCTGAATCTCGAAATGCTTCTGAGTCCACTCTTCCGTGATCTCGACCGGAGTCGGGGCGTGAGCTTTGAGGAAATCCTGTATAGACCTGTAGACGTGCAGTTTTCCGTTTTTCGTCTTGGCATCTCGGTCGATGTCCGGATGAATTTCATCACCTGCCCAAAACCCACCATCGCCAGAAACGAATACAACTTCTGTGTTAGCCGTGTCAGAATAAGCAAGCGTCCACAGCCACAAGATTACATCGCGCAGTTCTTCCCCATTGTCGTTCGCTGGCCTGGTGCGATGGATGCCTCGCATGAAAGCTTCTTGAAGGAACTCACCTGTGATCTCATGAAAGTAAATTGGCACCACGCCGTCCGCCGGCTTCATGAGTTTCCTTCTGAGTCTTGTCATCTCGTACTTGCCGTCCGGTTTTCGGAAGGCTTGAACGTTGGCTTCTAGATCGAGGTAGCTGTATTTCCGATGTGCATCGTCAAAGGCTTTGGCTCCGGTCTTGAGTCGTCGACCGTAGTCGATCACCACCTCTTCGCGTACCACTCGCGGCAAAACGAGTCGTGATTCAGTACGACGCAGGTACTCGAAGAGACTCTGAAAAGCCACGCCGTTCATTCTGTAATCCGCCGCGTAGATGTTCGAGTCGAGAACGATGTGCATTGTGGTGGAAGAGCTACAACCAAGATAGTAGCGTTTTTGGTCACATCTCTGCCAACAACCATGCTCAAAAGCACTCATCCTTGTTACATCATGAACTGGGAAACTTGCTGAAGCGACGCCACGGTTTAGAGCAAGACCGTTTTGTCATGGCTTAATTGTCTCTCTTTCCAGGCTGCGAACGCGGGCGAGCCCTGGCCCAAGCGTCAAAACCCAGATCTGTGGTAGTTCGGAGGGGGTGTGGCAGTTTTGCAGTCCGCTCCTTCCACCCCGTCAAACCGGCTGCGGGTTGGTGTATACAGACGGCAAAATGCTCCCTCCTGTCTTCCGAGTCGTATCCTAATGTACTCAAGAGTTAACGAGCGGGTGCGGGGAGTGGATCGGGACAGCGAGTGAGGGGCGGCGGGCAGGGAGCGCGGCGTAGAGACGTGAGGAGGATTCTACGACGAGGGATCAAACCAAAGTTACGTGAATGAGGTCGGCGCTGCTTCGAGGATATAGGATCTCACCATTGCATCGGATTGAGTTCACTTTTTGTGCCACAATGAGGCATTCTGATTGGGGACGGGCTCAGGCGCGCCTGCAAAAAAACGACCCTTCGTTGACCAGCTTACCTAGTGCTATCGAGTCCCGTTCCAGGATTTAGAGGGAAGCATGAAAAGATTGGCGTCTCTCGTTTTGATGGTTGCTCTCGCGGGCTGTGGCAGCGACCATACGCAACAGACCGGACCGACAGGTAAATGGAAACTGTCGGTTGAAAGCCAGGACCAAACAACGACGTTCATGACACTAGATGGAACGTTCATACGAACCGGCAATACCGTTACTGCTCAGAATGGATCCTTCTCAGGCATAGGCAATTTTTCTCACCCCTCCTTGTGCCTTTTCCCTTATCCGGCTTTTTTCTCGAACGGAATTGTCGCGACGAATCAGTTTTCCGGCGCTTTTGCAGTAACGAGCACCCCCTTTCCCCCGAGCGAAGTAATAACCTTCTCAGCCACCTTAGCGTCGGACGGAAAGAGCCTGAAGGGAACCTTCAATACGTCGGGTGGCGACATATGCTTTGCTACATCGGGCATCGGAGTAATCGTGGGGTCTCAGGTGCAATAAGCTATAAGAACTCGAGCAAGCATGTTACCGTTCCATTTCGCACAAGAGTGCTCGGTCCAACGTAACCGCTGAAAACACGAATGTCTGGCTTGCTCTGCAGGAAACCTTCTTACAATTAAATCTCAGACTCTGGCTATTGGCAATTTAAGGAGAGATCATGCTGAGCAGATTTGGGAAGACTATTGTTTTTCTACTCGCCTTTGGAGTGTCGGCATTGGCGCAAACCGTGCCCGCCGGAACTCGCATCACCGTTCGTACCGACTCGCAAATCAATTCCGCCAGTGCGCATGTCGGACAATCATTTCATGCCAACCTGGTGAAAGACCTGGTGGTCGATGGCAAGAGCATCGCCAAGGCTGGCGCGCCAGTGAAAGGCAAGGTCGCTTATGCCAAGTCAAGTGGAAGGCTGCACGCCCCTGGGCAGGTCACGATCCGGCTGACCTCGATTCAACTCAAAAATGGCAAAACTCTGTCAGTCTCAACCAGCGGCTTTCGCGCTCAGGGCAAGAGCCATACCAAGAGCAACGTAACAAAAATAGGTGGCGGCGCGGCAGCCGGTGCACTCATCGGCGCATTGGCCGGTGGTGGCAAGGGAGCTTTGATCGGCACGGCCGTGGGTGCTGGAGCGGGTACCGGAGTGGCAGCTGCAACAGGTAAGGAGGAGGCTGTGATCCATACCGAGACGGCAATCACCTTCACTACCACAGCGAACGCTACGGCGAAATAAGGTAGGTTGTGACGGTGGTATGGCTCCTCGTGGTGTTCATGGCGTTCGTGCGTCCGCGCGTCGGCACCCGATTCCTGATAGGCACGACCGCTACAAGTCCCGCTTCATTGGTTCCGAATCACGTAGGGTCAAGATAAACAGAGGGGCATTGGGGGAGGAAGCACAGCACTCAGAGTCGAAGACGAACGCTAGCGCCTGAGGTGCCGGCTGGGAGCGCAATTGCCGGATGATAAATCTGTGCGCCCCTGAAGGTAGATCCTGGGAAAGCACCAAGATCTGATCTCACAGTTGCGAGAAAAGGAAGTGCAAGAACGAAGGGGGAACGAAATTGGCCCCCTCGCAAATGCGGGATGGCTTACTTCTTTTCGGCAGAGAGCTTCCTGGCGATTTCTTCTGCAATCTTCGGGCGGAGTTCGGCCAAAACACTGTCTACGATGTTTGCGATAGCCTGGGATTCGGCGCTGGATGCCGTAGATGCTTCCGGACTCTTCTCTGCCCCCGCGGCCACAGCCATCGCCGCCGATTCAGGAGAATGCGTGGGCTCGTCATTTTCATCTTGCCGATTTTCCGCCCCCCCCGGCTGTGGAGCGTTGCCGCTCGGACTGCCAGTCTCACGAATCTGTCGCCAGCTCGCCCAAGCGGCGGCTGTGGTAGCTACCAAGTCCGATTCTTTCTTCTCTGCCGTATTTGCCAAGCCTCCTACAGCAGATTCGCTGGGTGCAGCAGTCTCTGCCGCGATAGGGACAGGCTCTGGCTGAGATTCACGCGCGCTCGTCTCGAAAGTGTTTTCCACTTCGTTTGGAAAAGTTTGGTCCTCAGCGCGCGAGGTCTGCTCCTCTCGCTGCACGGGTTCGGCAACGCTGCCGCCTGCCGAAACTAATTCCTCGGCCTTGGTTGCAGCCTCATTCGGTGACGATGCCACTGCGACCGATGCTGTCGGAGGCTGCTGCTTGTCGGCCCGAAGGGCTTCGTCCACTGTATACGACGCGGTGACGGCGGCCAGTTCGGTGACCGCAGCACCCACTGCATCGGCGGCAGCACCGGCCACTTCCTTCACAGCGTTTGCCAGCTCTGGCTCCGCGACGGAGACTACCGAAGGGCCGGGCTCCGCCGCAGAGATTGGCTGGGAATTTTCCGTCGCCGCTGTTGCCCCGGCGGAAGACTCATCTCCTCGGTGCTGCTGCTCGGCGGCGGCAAATGCCGCGTAGGCCTTCTGCATCTCTAATTCGAGAGAAACTGCCGCTTCCTCGGGATCGATCGCCATCGGAACCACTGTCCAGCGCGATGTCGCAGACCCGGCCGCTGCTGCGGACGCCACTGCCATCGTGACCGGGACATCCGCTGGCTCTTCCGAGGAATGTCCCGAATGATTTCCGGGCTGGACCGCATGCCAGGAATGGCCATTGACGGGTTCCAGAGAAGCAAGCGCCGCGATCAGGTCCGCGGGATTTGCAGGAACCGCAACTGCTTCATCTTTTCGAACCTCTTCTTTTCGATCTGTTTTTCGATCTTCCTGTTGAGCTTCGGTTCGATCTTCGTTTCGATCTTCATTATTTCGATCTTCGCGCGCAACTTCAGGCACCGCGTGGATCTTTTCCTCGATCTTGTTTGCCGCCTGCGATTCCACAACGTGATTAGCCGGCACAAGAGCTTCGGGGTGCGGCGTTGATTCCACCGGCTCGCCAGCCGATGAAATCGTGGATTGAACCTGTGCGGCGGCAGCCGCCATGGCCGCAATTTCGTCGGGCGTTACATCCTTCGGCATACCCGGAGTTGCAAGGGCGGCCACATCCACCAGGTCTTTGTTCGGGTGCGTCGGATCCACTACCGTCCGCAGGTCCCGGTTCATTGCATTGTAAGTCGCAGGACCATCCCCGTTGTCTTCTTCTGCTTCTTCTGCCTTTTCCTTTTTCTTGGGAGGAAACGCGATCCGGTTCTTCCAGCCCGACTCTTCATCGGATGGAGCATTCTTGCCGAAGCGGCTTGATTCCTCCACCGACGCGATGGCCCGGGCAAAACGGCCGGGCTTGCCGGGTTTGGACGATTCCGACCGCGGCACAATCTTGTCTTCCAGTTTCGAAAGGGCGCTCAGCAGTTCGCTGGCCTCAAACGGCTTGACGATAAAACCTTCCGCGCCTACGCGCCTGGCTTCGTCCGGTTTGAAAGGCTCGAGCTTTCCGACCGTCAGCAGAACGGGGGTTCGCGCGGTTTCCGGCACTTCCTTCAGGCGCTGGCACACTTCCAGCCCGCTGTATCCCGGCATATAAACGTCGAGGACAATCAGGTCGGGTTTCTGCTCGGCGATCTTCTTCAGCGCAGCCGACCCGTTATTGACGGTGATGACCTCGTAACCTGCGTCAGCGAGAATCTTCCGTCCCATGTTCTGGGCGGTTACGCTGTCGTCGGCGAGCAGTATCTTCCTAGCCAAAGGTTTCCTCTGTTGAGGGGAGATACCGCGAAGTTAACCCGACGCACAAGGTAAGTCAATGATCAGACGGGGGGTAACACGTTACCAGCGGTCAGCATCTATCGCGTCTTCCCATTTTCCCGACGTGATCGAGGCGGAAAGGGCGAGAGATGTCCCCAAAAGTGGTTCGGAGCCGCGCCGTACCTTGCCTCAGAAGGGAACGACCTTCTTCAATCCCCTCTTTTTCTTCTTCTTGCTGCTGGAGATTTCCTCATCGGTGGCCTGGGCAGTGGAACTAGTATCGGCACTGACCGAACTGCTCGACTGTCCCTGCTGGAGTTCATTCACTTGCGCCGGAGGAGGCAGTGCCTGGTCGCTTGTACTCTGACTGTCAGGTGTGTTGGGCTTGAGTTCGTTGGGATCGGGTGCTGCATTCGGACCGGTCGGGTTCGCATTGGGAATCGCCGCAGGTTTCAATTCGTTCGGGTCAGGGGCCGCGATAGGCTGACTAAATGCCGAACCATTGGCCGCAGGCGTATCCGAGCGCGGAGCGGGCTCGTTCGGGGGCGGAGTTGCGCTGCCATCGACTGTCTCGACTGTGATTCCTTTTTCGCCAGACGTGCCCATGGCCGCCCGCGTCGCCTGTTGCACTACCTGGGTGGCGCTCATGGGCGTGGGATCGACCAAGGTTGGGTCGCCGACTTTGGTCGCCTGCGCGACATCGGGACTCTTCCGAACCACGCTCATCAACTTGCCAATAGTGCTGGTTTCACGCCGGCTGGCAACTTCGGCCCTGTTCTGGGCGACGGCCGCCTTGGTAGGCCGCGGAATCGCCTGATGCAGGGCCGCCAGGCGTTTCTTCGCATCGTCGGAGCGGTCCATGATGGGATACCGAGTGAGAATCCTCGAGTAAGCGTCAGCCGCTCCCTTGGTGAACTCTTCGATCATCCGGCCCTTCGCGGCCTCGTTCTTCGTATTGGGGTCGGACCGAACGCGCGCGATCTCAGCCTCGTAGTTCTGCCCCAGCAGAAACAAAGCCTCATCGGCCTTGCTGTAGAGCGGATACTTTTCCACCAGCGAAGTTAAGCGCGCAATCGACGCCGGATATGATTGTCGAAGGTAGTAAAACCGTCCGATTCCGAATTCGCGATCTGCCAGCACTTCCTGGACTTGCAGCAACCGCTGCTTAGCCTCGGGCACGAGCTTGCTGTCGGGGAACTGCAGGATCAAACTTCGATACTCATCTTCGGCGCGCTTGGCGTGAGTGTAGTCACGGTCCGGCTTTTCCATCTGCTGATACTGAATGTTGGCAATCTTCAGCTGCGCCTCAGCCGCCTCCGGCATGTTGGGAAAGAAGGTGATGAAGTCCTTGTATTCCTGTTCCGCCTGCGCCAGCGAAGCTGTGCCGCCCTCGGCGTACCAGGAATCGCCCACCGCCAGCTTGGCGCGAGCGATGAATTCCGAATCCGGATAGGTGTTGATCAGCGTCTGCAAGGTGATTCGAGCCACGTCGAAGCGGTTATGCCTCATCGCGTCCATGGCCTTGTCAAACAGAACCTTGTCCGGCTGCTTGGACCCAACGTTCGCCAGCGGATTAACCGACTTTTTATTGGTGCAAGCGGCCGTGATCAGCAGCAACGTGCCGAGCACCGCAATGGATGAAAATCGACGTGACATGAATACCTCGAATTGCTGGTGTGGGACAGCCGCCCCTTCGACTTCGCTCAGGGCAGGCTCCCGGCTGTCCGGCCGAGCGAAGCTCGGCATCTTGCTTTACTTCCTTCCGTGGCCCTCGGCCGTCGGCCGCCTTAGACTCGTTGCAGCGCCGCTTCCGTGGCAGCTTTCAGCAGCGCCTGCGCATTCTTTCTTGGATCACCGTTACCGAACACGGCGTTGCCCGCAACCAGAATTTCCGCGCCCGCCTGGACCACGTCGGTCACGGTATTCAGTGAGACGCCGCCATCCACCTCGATCCGATACTGCAATCCACGTTCTCCACGAATCCGGGCCAAGCGCCGCATTTTGTGGAGCGTGGAGGGAATAAACTTTTGCCCCCCGAATCCCGGATTCACCGACATGACCAATACATAATCCACGATATCGAGCACTTCCGCGAGCGCATCCACCGGCGTCGCAGGATTAATCACCACCCCCGCCCGGCAATCATGACTCTTGATCAGATGCAAAGTGCGATTGAGATGGCGGCACGCCTCATAATGCACTGAAATCCAATCGGCACCAGCTTCGCCAAACGCGGGAATGAACTCATCCGGATTCTCAATCATCAGGTGGCAGTCGAGCGGCAACTCAGTCGCCTTGCGCAGCGACTTCACCACCGGAGGCCCAATCGTGAGATTCGGAACGAAATGTCCGTCCATGATATCCACGTGGATGACACTTGCCCCGCCCTCGCCCGCGGCGCGCACTTGCTCCGCCAGCCGAGCGAAATCAGCCGAAAGTATAGACGGTGCCAGTTCGATCAACGTGATCTCTCGGAATCCGGGTTCTAGAAAACTGCCACTCTCGTGAGGAAATCGCTTGGGGAAATTCTAACACGTGTGACGCGGAGTCTTCCGGTCGTCAGCGCGTGTTACGCTCGTCGGGCATGTCCGCCGCACCTCAATTCGCAACCGTTGCTTACGGACTGGCTGCTGTCCTGGCCTGGGGCACCAGCGATTTTCTCGGCGGATACGCCACGCGCCGCGCCAACACCTTTTTGTTCACTACTGTCGTTAACATTGGTGGCCTGCTTCTGGTGGGCTCGCTGGCCTCGGCCAGCCATGCTCCTTTCCCTTCGGCACGCAGCGTGGCTTGGGTCTTGACGGGCGGGGTCTCCGGAGGAGCTTCGCTGGCCATCTTCTATCGCGCACTTTCCTCAGGACGAATGGGGTTGACCGCTCCGGTCGCGGCTGTCCTGGGTGCTGCGATCCCAACCGTGGTTTCCATGTTCACGGAGGGCTTGCCCGGCAGGATGCCCATCATCGGCTTCGTCTTCGCCGCCGCCGGCCTATGGCTCATCACGCGAACCGAGGACGGAAGCAGCCCTGAGGGCATCGGGATCGCTGTCCTGGCGGGGATTGGATTTGCCGGCTTCTATCTTTGCGTCCGTCAGGCCGGTGATGCCTCAGCCTTCTGGATCGCCTCCTTTACTCGAGCTGGCGGGTTGATCATTACCGGTGTGATCGTCCTGCTGCAGGGAAAATTTCGCGACATTACCGCCACCGGCGTGCGCTGGGGCCTGCTCACCGGCTGCATTGACTCCATCGGCACGATGCTGTTTGTTCGCGCCAGCCAGACCGGTCGCCTCGACGAAGCGGTAGTCATCTCATCGCTGTACCCCGCGGTGACCGTGCTCCTCGCCCGGCTGTTTCTGCACGAGCACTTCACCCGCTGGAGGTTCGTCGGCTTGCTGGCGGCTCTCGCGGCGGTACCCATGATCGCATCGCCATAGCTATGGACGCACGCTAGAGAGTCAGACGTAGGAACGGAGTTTCATCCTTCAGGTACTTTTCTGGCTGGCCTGTGCAGGCGGGACTTCTCATCGGCAAATAAAAGTGGCCCCATTTCTGGGGCCACGATTCAAAGAGGCAAGTGGAAGGATGTGTCAGGAAAGGCGATGCCAATTACCGTTCCGCCAGCCGGGACGGCAATTCGGGAAATGTCGAGAACGATCGAAGAGAGTGAAGGTCATTTGCTTGAGTTTGCGGCCTCTTTCGTTACCTAGGAACGAAGCACTTCCCAAGCCAAATTCACGCCGTTTGTAAGTGCGTTTGCACGTCTCGATAAGTATTTGAGAGGGAATGATTTAGCAAGATGTTGGGACGGCGCCGGACGGCAAACGCGGGCCAATATGCGACGAGGAAGTGCAGAACAATGCATATTCCCTGCATTCCCATGCTGCGGCTTGGGTTTTCCAGGGGCAAGGACAACGCGCAAAAGCAAAGCCCTTGGCTCGCCAATCTTTAGTTCGCCAATCCTGGCTGCCAAGGGCTTCTTGCAATGCACGATGCCGAGAAGCTCTAGCTGTTTCCAGTGACCGTACGAAGCTTCCCTGGAAGGAAATGATAGGGTGGCCAAGGTCCGCTGATCGCCACTTCGCAGTTTTTCAATTGCTTGGCAGCGGTGTTGTAGCGGTTCTGGTATTTTTCAACGCTCTTGGAATCGATCAGGTGAGCGATGTCGATGAGCATACCTTCCGGAGCGACTTTCTTGCAGCTGACTTCTTCTTCCAAAGGGTTAAACAGCTTGTGCACCTGGACCGAGAGGGCCCGGGCCTTGGTCTGCCGCTCGCGGTCACGCGAGGCCTTCACCCGCAACTTGGACAGGTAGTCGCCTCCGACCGTGTCAGGCAACACCACTTCAATCATGGCCTCACGCAACGATCCGTCGCGGACCATCAGTTTGATATGCATTTCGGACTTTCCTCGAAGCTTGGCGACGCTGAGGCCGAAAGCCCGCCGGTTGACCCGGACGGCTTGCCGCAGCGCGTCATCGCTCTCGAAAATCGTCCCAAAGCGGAAGGGGAGAACTGTGGAATTGCGGAAGCAGGAACTCACGACCCGAGCGTGTTCGATCGCAGATTTCTGATCGAGTTCCCCGGCCGTGTGGTCGAACTCGCTCACGATGACGGCAAATTCACCACTGGGATAGCTTAGAACAGCAGCGCCATTCACCCCTTGAACACCCTCTAACAGGAAGGGACGACGCGTGCGAGTTCCATTTGGAAGGCTCTGGTGCTCAGTAAGGCAATACGCGTACCACGCCATATTTTGGACCTCTTCGAACCGGGATAGAGACGGACCGAGCCGCCTCTCGTCGAGTTTTTCGCCAAAGTTTGAACGGCTTAGCCTGGAAGTATGGAACGGGCAGTACAGGGTCAACAACCGGAGCGCTCACAAACATGCCCCTTGGGCATATTACTTCGGTTCCAACGGAAAATGCAACTTTTTAGTGGCGAGCCGCATCTCTGAGCATTTTTTCAACAGCGGCTGCTTGGAAACGGTTCCTAGTCGCGCCGGGAACCACGTCAGTTTCGTCTGCAAGGGGCTGTGCACGGCTATTCTCGTCCCGCTGCGGTTCTTGCTGCCCGTTCCTGCAGTGCGAGCAGGACAACCCGCAGCATTTCGTCCCACGGGGCGGGTTTGCCGGTCCAAATCTCGAATTGACGAGCGGCCTGGTGAACGAACATTTCGATGCCGGGGATTACCTGGGCGCCCCGTTCCTTGGCCAGTCGCAATAGGCGAGTTTCAGCCGGATCGTACACCATGTCAAAGACATAGCGAGCGTTGATCTCTTTATCCTGCAGCGGTGTCTCCCGCGTGTTGCCCATGCCGACTGGCGTGGCATTGATGATCACATCGAAGGCCAGCTTTTTCAGATCGGCGCGCTTGATGGTGCGAGCCCGCGCCTGCCGCGCCAGCTTTTTGGCCGGGGCTGCGCTACGGTTCAGGATATAAACCTCACATCCCCGCTCCTTCAGGCCGAAGACGGCAGCGCGCGCTGCGCCGCCCGCGCCCAGCACCAGAATGCGCGCGCCTTCGAGCGTGCTCAGGCGGCGTTCCAGTGGACGCACAATCCCGGCGGCGTCGGTGTTGAAACCGTAAAGCTTGCCGTCCTGGGCGCGCACAACCGTGTTACAGGCGCCGATCTTTGAGGTGTGGGAATCGGTGTTGTCGAGGTACGGAATGATCGCTTGCTTGTACGGCATGGTAACGCTGATGCCATGGATGGGGATCTCCCGCACACAGGTCAACAGATCTTTCAGCGTCTTGGCGTGCAGGGCCAGATAAACGGCATTGACGTTCTCCCGCCGGAATGCCGCGTTCATTATGGCGGGAGAGAGCGAATGGGCGACTGGATCGCCAGCCACGCCATAGACGCGCGTGGCGGCATCGACCTGTTCGATCCGATACACATTCAGCAGTTCTTGCGCGGTCACCTGACCTGGAGCAGTCTCCTCGCCCAGACCAGCGGAAGCAAAGGTGAAGACGCTGCCCGCGCGCACTCCGAGCACGCGGCTGATGATTCCTTGCTCGCCCATGCTCATGCCAATCAGCGAGTGCTTGTCGCTTTCCTTGGCCAGAAACTTGATCATGGTCACGTTATCGGCGAGCGTGGTTGCAGTGCTGACGACCTTGTAGAAGTCGGCTGGGTACTTGAGCATCTTCTCCAGGATCTCTTCCAGCTTCCTGGTCGCGCGGAAATCGTGGTAAGACAGGATCAGGGCCGCCCGGGAGCGGAGCTTCAGCAGTTGTGCGGGCTTGCACTTACTCGCGGTTTGCAGTTCCACATCCAGCAATTGGCAGCCTGAGGCGGTTGCTTTGGCCAAGACGTTGAGCTGCGAAGCAATCGAACCGCGGAACTTGCCCCCGCTGGCGACCCGCCGGCAGGTGGCGATGGCTACCGTGCCCGGGTGACTTTCCATGAATCGCTTGATCTTGGGAAGCGCCAGAGCGGGCTTCGAGAGATAGTCCAACCTGAACTCCAGGAAGGAGTTATCGCGGATCACCGCTTCCGCCTTTTCGATCATATTGGAGGCGTCGGACCCGATCACAGCCACACAGACCCGCGGCAAACGCAGGGGAAGCAGCCGGGGCATATAGCTGGTGGTGGCAGAATTCATTTAGTTGAAGGACGGCGAATTATTACAGGGGCTTAACTGCAGATGCAACAACGGATTAACACTCTTGCCGAAAAACTTTTGCCGCAACCTGGCTAACACCCTCGTAACCTTGACCCGCCCTTACCCCCTTGTTACCTTCCGGCTGAAGCCTTTCTTTTGTGGCATTTAACTAGCGGAGGGGGCGCTGCGCGGTCCTTCCCGGAGGTAACATGAAGAAAACAGGACTGTTCTTGTTGTTGCTCGCGACTGCGGCATGGGCGCAATCGGCTGCTGACGGTGCTCCTTCCGACGCCCCGCAGGGCACTGCCCCGACTTCGGCGACCTTTCCCACCGAACGCGTGCAAACTCCCACCTATGCGGATTTGTACTGTGCCGGTTTCATCAGCAAACAGATCCTGCCGGACGCCAACTTCGTTGCCGGTGGTTTGCAGACGCCCACCACGACGAAGTTTGTCAGGGGCGACATGATCTATATGCAGGGCACGGGCTACACTGCGGGGGCTGAATATGAGATTGTGCGCGCTCTTCGCGATGTCAACGAGTATGAAGTGTTCCCTGGACAGCGGAAAGTGTTGAAAGAGACGGGACAGCCTTACGAGGAAGTGGGAAGAGTGCGGATTGTCGACACCCGCAGCAAGTCCACGATTGCACAGATCGAATACGCCTGCGATGGCGTCAACCCCGGAGATACGGCAATACCGTTTGCCGAGAAGCAGTCCGTAACCTTCCATGCGCCGATCCATTTTGACCGCTTTCTGCCGCCTAATAACAGGCTTTCAGGGCGCATTGTGATGGGGAAGGATTTCGATTCCGCAATGGGAACCGGACAAAAGCTTTACATCAACGTTGGTGCGAATCAGGGCGTGAAGGTAGGTGACTTCTTCCGCGCGGTGCGCTCTTATGAGGCCGACCTCCGCGACCCGGTGGATTCACTCTCCTTCAAAGCAGCCATTGCTGAGGACACCCAGAAAAAGACCCCTTCGGTTGATCCGCATATGTTCACGAAATCGAACGGACCGGTGATCCACGTAAGCGATCTGCCGCGCCGCGCCGTCGGTGAGATCGTGGTAATTGGCGTAACGCCGACTACCGCAACCGGGATGGTCATTTTCTCCATGGAAGATGTACACGCAGGCGATGGCGTGGAACTCGACCAGGTGCAATAACTTTTGTCCGGCACGTTGACGCAGTCAGTCAGAGACCAGGGGACGGGAAACCGTCCCCTGGTCTTTTGTGGCCCAAGGCTGCTTGCGCTACACATGTTGATGTGTAAGACTATACACATGCCAACCAATCTGGCGATCGACGACAAGCTCATCGAAGAAGCACGGCGTATGGGCGGCCATCGGACCAAGAAAGAGGCTGTGACAACCGCCTTGGAAGAGTACATACGGCGGCACAAGCAGCAGAAAATCCTGGCTGCCTTCGGGACGGTCGATTTTGACCCTGAGTATGATTACAAGGCGGAACGGCGTAGAAAACGCCTGTGATGGTCCTCGTGGATACGCCGATATGGTCTTTGGCTTTGCGCCGCCGCTCCGGCGACTTGGCAACCCGCGAGCGGCGTCTCACGCAGGTTTTATACGAGCTCGTACGCGAGGGGCGAGTCCAATTGCTCGGTTCCACACGCCAGGAAGTGCTCTCTGGAATCCGGGAGGAGCCCCAGTACCGGAGAATACGCGACGACTTGCGCGGCTTCGTGGATATTGCCTTGACTGTTCATGATTATGAAGATGCGGCTCGTATGAGCAACGAGTGCCGAAGATCAGGTATCGCAACTACATCCGTTGATATGCTTGTCTGCGCAGTGTCTCTGCGTCGTGGCTGGCAAATTTTCAGCACTGACCAAGACTTTGTCCGCTATGCCGAGGTTATACCTATCCGGATGCTACGTTCCGACTGAAGGGCACGGCCCACCCTCGAAGCCGAAGAACGGGGAAACGTGCCAGGCCAGACCGTCTCGCTCAGCGGCACGGGGACCTGAGCCGTCCCAAGCAACTTGCAGGCATCAGCGCTGCTGCAAACGCGCGTTAGCTGCGGCTCGTTACCTGATCCGTCACTTCCTTATCTCCAAATCTCCGAACACATCCGCCGTGAATGCCTCGATGGCCGCACCCTTTCGCCAGGCATCGAGCGGCAGGCCGGCCTTGCGGCAAGTCTGCTCGAGGAAAGTCGTTCGATCCCAGCCGCGTTCGACTGCGACCTGAGGTAGAAGCAGGCCGCGATGTCCATCCATGGTGACGAGGAGACCATGACGGCCGACTTCCACCGCTTCAGCGGAAACGGGGTGCGGAGGGGAAAGAATGCTCACCTGGACTTTCAGATCAGAGGCTTCCCCGCGCGTCACGGGGGGAAAGCGAGCATCCTCGAAGGCCGCTGCGCGGGCGGTTTCGGCGACTGTGCGGTAAACCGAGTCCACGGGAAGCACATATCCAACACAGCCCCGTAAGTCGCCTCGCAAATAGATCGAAGTGAAGGCGCCCCGGGGCTGGGCGAGATGCGCATTGGGCGGATCAAGAGAAATCTCCCGCTGCTCGAGCTGCGAAAGGATGGCATCGTGTGCCACGCGCAAAAGCAGCAGGCGTTCTTCCGGGGAGAACTCGCTGCCCAGGGACTCCTCGGAGGAGCGGCTGGCAGCTCCTGTTCCCGGCTGGTTGGGAGTATGCACCGGAGTATGTACACCGGACGCGGAACTAGGTGGTGGTGGCGACATCGCGATCCGCTTGCGGCGGAACCGGTACCGGTTTTCTGCGACGGCTGAGAATAAAGGCGCGGCGTTGGCGCTTCGCCACGCGCCGGTCGATCTTCGACCAGAAGGCGACAAAGTAATCGATCGCCGATACCAGCGAAACACAAACCATAAACCAAATGGCAAGATACGCGATCCAGTGAACGGGGAAGAAGTAGTTGCCGTAGACGGGCCACTCCTTCCAGCGATGATCAAGAATCACGGCGACCACGGAAACGATCTGAATCACCATCTTGAACTTGCCCAGTTCGCTGGCCTCGATGGTGAAGCCCTCAGAGGCAGCGATGGAGCGCAACCCGCTCACCAGGAACTCCCGGCCGATAATGACGACCGCAATCCACGCAGGAACCAGGCTGGGATTGAACTGCACCAGCGTGACGAAGGCTGCCGCGATCAGAAGCTTATCCGCCAGAGGATCGAGCAGGATGCCCATGGTGGTGATCTGTCCACGCTTGCGAGCCAGGTATCCGTCAATGCCGTCGGTCATGGAGGCGGCAATGAACAATGCGGAGGCCAGCAGTTCTTTTTCTCCGTTTTGGCTGCTGAAGCGTGCACTGGAAAGAATCCAGATCAGCAAAGGGATGCTGAAGATGCGAATCAGCGTGATGGAGTTGGGCAGGTTCACAGCCTGGCGACGGTCCGCCCGGGAGAGCGCGGATCACCAACTTGATTATCCTCCACCGCCGAGGTGAACGCAACGGAAGGAAGTGCGCCGCCTTTCAGAGGGGCGCGTCGGGTTTTGAGTGTGGAGGTGATACCCGCGAGATCCTTCGCTCCGCCTGAAGAGCGGCTGCGCTCAGGATGACGCCCTTTGGGTGGAACCGGCGAAGCTACTTCGGCTTGGCCAGGGTCATGCCAGTTGCCTTCGGCTGTTTTGCGATGATCTGATCTTTGATCTTGTCGTAGGTCGCCTGGGGAATGATCTTTTTGTGCACCAGGTCGAGTTTGGTGCGGTAGGGTCGCCCGTCGATGATCTTCTGCGAATAGGCGTCGCCGATGCCGGGCAGGGCTTGCAGTTGGTCCTTAGTGGCCGTGTTGATGTCAAGCCGATCTGCTGCTGCAGTTTTCGCCGAGGCTGCGGGTGCGGCCTGCAAAGCTGAGGAAGCGGCCTTTGCGCCGTGTGAAACGCTCAGCATGCCGAACATTAAAATTGAGGTTACAAGCAGCAGACGAACGATCTTGGCCTTGAATTTCACGAATCCTCCTAACAGTTACGCGTAAATTCCGCGCTGGCGGATAGTGTAGGCCACGCGGTCGATGGCCAGCATGTAGGCGGCGATGCGGTTGTTGACGCGGTGAGTCTCGGCGTAGCGGACCACGTCTTCAAACGACGATTTCATGATGGTCTCAAGCTGCTCGTTGACCACCGACTCTTTCCAAAAGTACCCCTGGCGGTCCTGCACCCACTCAAAGTACGACGTGGTTACTCCACCGGCGTTGGCCAGGATGTCGGGGATCACAAACACGCCCTTCTCGGTCAGGACGTCATCGGCGGCAGAGGTGGTCGGTCCGTTCGCGCCCTCGGCCAGGATGCGGCACTTTACGCGATCGACGTTGCGGCTGGTAATAACGTTCTCGGTAGCTGCGGGGATGAGGATTTCGCACTCTGTCGTCAGCAGTTCGGCGGGATCGTATTTCTCCGCTTCGGGGAAGCCGTGGACGGTGCCGTTTTTTTGGCGAAACTCCACCAGCGCTTTCAGGTCGATGCCGTTCTTGTTATAGAGGCCACCGCCGACTTCCGCGATGCCGACCACCTTGTATCCCGCTTCATGCATCAGCAGAGCGGCATTCGAACCAACATTGCCGAAACCTTGCACGACGACACGGCTGCGCTCCCGGTCCAAGCCAAGTTTTTTGCAGGCTTCGTCGCAAACCACCATCACGCCGCGGCCGGTGGCTTCACGGCGTCCGCGCGAACCTCCGATGTTGATGGGCTTTCCAGTCACTACTGCGGTGACGGTCTGGCGCATATGCATGGAGTAGGTGTCCATGATCCACGCCATGGTTTGCTCGTTGGTGTTGACGTCGGGAGCGGGAACATCTTTTTCCGGCCCGATGAATTCAATCAACTCCGCGGTGTAGCGCCGCGTCATGCGCTCGACTTCTCCCATCGACATTTTGTGCGGATCGCAGATCACACCTCCCTTGGCCCCGCCGAAAGGGATGTTGACCACGGCGCACTTCCAGGTCATCCAACTGGCCAGGGCGCGCACTTCGTCGAGCGTGACATCGGGAGAGTAGCGGATTCCGCCCTTGGCCGGGCCGCGCGCGATCGAGTGCTGTACCCGGAAGCCGGTGAAGACCTCCAAGCGGCCGTCGTCCATCTGCACGGGAATGTAGACCGTGAGTTCGCGGTTGGGATAGCGCAAGACCCGCCACAGGCCTTCATCAAGATTGAGCTTCTGGGCCGCTAGATCAAAGCGCGCCCGCTGCGACTCCCACGGATTCGATTCTTGGTCAACGTGCGGGGCGGTACTCATCGTAGTCATAAATAAATAGTCTCCGGAATGAATGCACTTAGGGGTGCGGGCCGGCGCCGGACGGATTTCCGGTGTGGGCAGGCAAACGTTCAGAGTATAAGAGTCGGGATGGGAGGGAAGCAAGCTGCGGCGTAGTGACTCAGTTTGATTGTCATCCTGAACAAGCGTTTTTTGCGCAGTGAAGGATCTGGGCGAGCCGCGCGAAGCGTCGCGTTCTTTGCGACGCAACAATCGCGCGTTGGGCTCGCTTCCATCTCAACTGCACCACCACCTACTCGTCCAGGACATAGCCCTGGCGCAACTCTGAGACGCGAATGGCAATCCGAGTGTCACTAATCATTCTGAACGGAAATTTCGCCCGCGAGCGGTTTGCCCGCAGAGCATGCGCTCCGCTATAGTTTTGATCAGGACATGTTTGAAAATTTCACTGCGACTGATCGCTGGACTAAGAAGCAGGTCCATTGTGTCTATCAATCCATGATCGTGGCCATTGCCACCCGCCACGCCGACGCCGTGGATATCAAATTCCTGGTGGACGGACGAAAGGTCTGGGTGGCACTTCCGCATCCTGCATGGGTCGAGTATAAAAAGCGTACACGCAGGTCCATTACCGACCCTCTGGCCCTTGAAATTGCGGGCCACTATCTAAAAACGGCGCTCGAGTCCGGCGAAGGAATCGGACGCGAAATGTACTCTCTCACCGTCGAGGAGACGCTCGCTCACCTTGAAGCCGTCGTCGCCGAAATGCAGGCAGAAGCCCACGTATAGGCCAGTTGCGCGCGTCTTACAGCGAATCTTCCAACACCGCGAACGGTCTGTATTTTGATCCCGACCCCGCATTTCGACGTTCTACTCCGCAGGCGGTTTCCGCATCCCAAATAAGTAATGATCCCGAACTTTCGAGCACGGGCACTTGGAATGTCCGCCGAGTTGAGGGACAATACCAAGTTTGCAATTATAGGAGTGTTTTATGGCTACAACGATGCACGTCAGCGATGTTGCAGAGTTGTTGAGCGAAGGAAGAACGCACTTTAATCTCTCGCCCGCGCTTCTGGTGGAGCATTCGATCCGGCGCAACGAAGCGAAACTCGCCGCCAATGGTTCGCTGGTCGGTTACACCAATCGTACCGGACGCTCACCCAAAGACAAATTTATCGTCAGGGACGAAGCCACGGCCCGCACCGTGGCCTGGGGTGCGGTCAATGCTCCCATGGAGCCGGAGAAGTTCGACGCCCTGTACGAGCGGGTCATGGAGCATCTGCGCGGACGGGAGCTTTTCGTACAAGATCTCTTCTGCGGCGCCGACACGGCCTACCGGCTGCCCGTCCGCATCGTTAACGAGTACGCGTGGCACAACCTGTTTGTGCGGCAACTGTTTTTGCGGCCGACAGCGGCAGAACTGAAATCCCATCACCCGGAGTTCACAGTAATCGCGGCGCCGGAATTCAAGGCCGATCCCAAGCGGGACGGAACCAATTCGGAAGTCTTCATCCTGTTGAACTTCACCCGCAGAACCGTGCTGATTGGCGGAACTTCCTACGCGGGCGAAATAAAGAAGTCCATCTTCAGCATCATGAATTTCCTGCTGCCGCCGAGTAACGTTTTCCCCATGCACTGTTCGGCCAACACTGGCCACGACGGCGTGAGCGCGCTTTTCTTTGGACTCTCCGGGACCGGCAAGACGACGCTCTCCGCCGATCCTTCGCGGGACCTGATCGGCGATGACGAGCACGGCTGGAGCACCGGCGGCATATTCAACTTTGAAGGTGGATGCTACGCCAAATGCATCAAGCTCTCGCAGAAGAATGAACCGCAAATCTGGGATGCTCTCCGCTTCGGTTGCGTGTTGGAGAATGTCACGCTCGATCCGAACACCAGGATCCCCGACTACAACGACGACAGTAAGACCGAAAACACGCGCGCCGCCTATCCCGTTGACTTCATCGATAACGCCGTGATTCCTGGCATCGGCGGACATCCCAAGAATGTGGTGTTCCTGACCGCAGATGCGTTTGGCGTGCTGCCTCCGATTGCGCGGTTGACCCCCGAGCAGGCGATGTATCACTTTCTTTCTGGCTACACGGCAAAGGTTGCAGGAACGGAGGCTGGGGTGAAAGAGCCTCAGGCGACCTTCTCCACCTGCTTCGGGTCACCGTTTCTCCCGTTGCCTCCGAAGACCTACGCTGAAATGCTTGGCCGCCGTCTGCGCGAGCATCACGCTCAATGCTGGCTGGTCAATACCGGTTGGCAGGGCGGGCCGTACGGCGTGGGCAAGCGCATGGACATCCCGTACACCCGCGCGATGGTGGATGCGGCGGTTGAAGGTGAGTTAGCGGGAGAGGAATTCGAAATTGAACCCACCTTCGGCTTCAGCATCCCGAAGGCGTGCCATGGAGTTCCTCCACAGGTTCTGAACCCACGCAACGCCTGGAAGGACAAGGCCGCCTACGACAAAGCCGCGGAGGACCTGCGCAACCGTTTTGCCAGGAATTTTGAGAACTTCGACGCGCCCCCGGAAGTGAAGGCGGCGGGGCCAAAGGTGCAGAAGTAAGCGGCACGGCGGACGTCAGGTTCGTTTGATCAGCCGCGCAAGCCAGATAATGAAGATAGCCCCTACAATCGCGACCACGATGCTGGCGATCAGGCCACCAGCAGGATAGATACCGAGGACGTTAAAGATCCATCCGCCAACCACCGCTCCCACCATACCTAGAAGAATATCCGTCAGCGGACCGTATCCTCCCCCCTTCATAATTTTTCCGGCGGCCCAACCCGCAATCAGACCAACGATGATCCATGTAATCAGCCACATGACTCCTCCATAACTTCGGGACCGCAGACTGGCGCACCCTTTCCGGAAACGTAGCCAAGATCTGAAATCACGCTGCGCAGACTATGCCCGTACAATGGAGGTGTCAAGGCATCGCTTCTGGATTCATAATGTTTGCCCGCAAGATTCGCATCGCTTATGACGACAACGGCCAGAGCCCGCCCTGTCCGTTGAAGTGGCTGGATAGTTTTTCCATGCGCAACTTCACCAACGCCAGCGTGTTTGACGATACGTTGCCCATCGCCGACGGCCAGATGGAAGTAGGTACGAACGTACCCCTCGATCAACTGAGAGAGGCAATGGAAGATTGGTTCCGCCGTAAGGGGTATTTGGGCAAGGAATCGAAATTGTCACTGGCAGAGGGCTGACGTCCCGTCGAGACTTCGAGATGGTGTAAGCGGGCGGTAGGGAGTTTTTCCACTCCGTGGTTGTGGAAAGCAACCCCAACGTCATTAAGAGTCTCTTATTTTCACGCAGTTGGAAGGGCTGTAGCTTTGGCAAGCCATCTGCTCTTCGACGCAAGGAGGTGCTTCATGAGCTACAAAGTATTGCAGCTATCCCCCCTGAGCACCCGCGGCACGCAAGTGAAAATCTTGGTAGAGGGTCCATGGAGCAACCCGCCTGTTAATTTCGGAGACGTAACATTCCTGCGCTCCTGGGCGGTTTATGACTCAGCTGTGGACGTGGGTAACGATGCCGCCACGGCAGGATTCAACTGGAACGCACTTCTAGGGTTGGTGGTGGTAGTTGGCATAAGCGCGAGCTTCTGGGCTGGAGTTGGGATAACTCTCTCACATGTGCTCAGATAGGTTGAAACCCTGGGCGAGGCGTAGTGTTGTCCGCCTCAACTGATGCCCGTTTACTCGTCCAGGCTTACTGATCGTAGTGCAATAATGACGTCACCTCGTACCCTTTGAGTTTCTCCCGCCCGTTCAGAAAGTCCAGTTCGATTACAAATCCCAGGCCGGCAATCTCTCCCCCTAACGACGAGGCAAGTTTTACGGTGGCTTCAGCCGTGCCTCCAGTGGCGAGTAAGTCATCCACAATCAGCACTCTTTCGCCTTTGCGGATCGCATCTTTGTGTACCTCCAGGCAGTTGTTTCCATATTCGAGGGCATACTCGCATTTCACCGTCTCAGCCGGCAGTTTGCCAGGTTTACGCACGGGCACAAATCCCGCATTCAGGCGATAGGCCAGGGCCGGACCGAAGATGAATCCGCGCGCCTCCATACCGAGGACCAGATCCACTTTGTGATTGATATAGCGCTCGGAAAACTGGTCAATCAGCGTCGCGAAGCCCACCTTGTCCTTCAGCAGGGTCGTAATGTCGTAGAACAGAATCCCCTTCTTCGGCCAGTCGGGCACCTCACGAATCAGGCGCTTGAGCTGATCGGAGTTCAGGCCTGAGTTTGCAGGCATTACCACGCTCCTTCAATGCGAAATGAACTGAGACCGGAAACCGGCCGCGATTCGGATTCCTCGACGCCGTCGACGCGAGCCGCCCGCGGCCCCTGTCTCAGGCGGGATCGCAGACCCGAAAGCTGATCGCGAGTACCCTGCGCCAGGACTTCCACGCTGCCATCCGCGTTGTTGCGCACCCACCCGGCGACGCCCAGAATGTGTGCCTCCCGCTCCACAAACCAGCGGAACCCGACGCCCTGCACGCGTCCGCGGACCAGGAAGCGGCGTGCCTCAATCGCCTTTTCAGTAGTACTCACACAGCCTCCTGATGACACCAGTACAACCCGGCAAAATCTTTACCACAGAGGACACGGGGGAACACAGGGTAAAACGCAAAATGAGAAAAGGATTTACCCTGTGTCCCTCTGTGCCCCTGTGGTTTAGCCCTTATTGAGTTTTGACCAGCTGAATTCGTTCTACGCGCGCGACAAATACACACCCTCGGCGGTGTCCACTTTGATCTTCTCCCCTTCGTTGATGAAGGGCGGCACCTGGACGACCAGTCCCGTTTCCGTCTTCGCGGCCTTGGTCACGCTGGAAGCAGTGGCGCTCCGGATTCCAGGCTCGGTCTCGAGCACAGTCAGTTCGACGGTTTGCGGCAGCTCAATGCCTACTGCCTTACCGTCGAAGAATTCCACCTTGATCTCCAGGTTAGGAATCAGATAGTCGACCGCGTCGCCCAGAATTTCTTTGCTCAAATGGGTCTGCTCGTAGTTGGAGGTGTCCATGAAGTAGTAGCTGTCCCCATCGGCGTAGAGGAACTGCATTTCGACTTCGTCCACGGTAATCTTTTCGATGGGATCGGGCGACCGGAAACGGTGCTCGAACATGGCGCCGGTACGCAGGTTCCGCAGCTTGGCCTGGATGAAGGCGCGCAGGTTGCCGGGCGTGCGGTGTTCGACGCTGAATACGGAATGCAGATCATTGTTGTGCTTGATGATCATGCCGGGACGGAGCTGGGTGGCAGGGATCGACATCGCTTGAAAAAATCTCCTTATACAATTGCGCCGTCCGATGGGGTGGAGGCGGCCACCCTCCAAGCAGGGCTAGAATAGTGCTGGTCCTGAACACTGCGGTCCGAATCCGCAAAAAGCGAATACTGCGAGAAGAATACCGCGAAACCATCAAACCGATGCCCGTCACAAAACCGCCGGGCGGAAATGAGGTCTTCATCATGCGCTCTGGACGATATGAATCTTCCGAAGGCAACAGCGTTGGGACAGCGATCACCTTTCTCATGATCGGGGTTGGAGCCGGCGCCCTGGCGGCGCTCTTGCTGGCACCAAAGACCGGGAAGCAGTTTCGCCGCGATCTGAAACGTGGTTACGAAGATGCCCGGGACACCCTGGGCGATTGGACCGAAGAGGCAAAGGATCGCGTCCGGGATGTGAAGGAGCGGGCGCGGGAAGTCGCCGACCGTGGCGCCGATCTAGCGGAAGGAATTCGCGAAATTGCACCACGGTATTCAAACGCATCTGCCGAGTGGATGAATCTTCGACCGGCAAGCCGGCCGCTGCCTGGACTCCAGGAGAAGCTACGCGCTTCTTGGCGCTAAAGACCAACGGCGCCTCAACCTGAACGTGGACATCATCGGGCTTGGGGGGCGGCAGCGACGCGGTCTCGGGGCCGTTCGATAACGCCGGTTGCGATGGCGCCGGATCGCTCGAAGGATGGACATCCGTAGAGTTTGTTTCGGCCGAATTCGAAGCACTGCCCAGATGAGCCCTTTCGGGCAAGCTCGCCTCCGGCAGCGGCGTTGAAGGCGCGTTGGTCTTCAGAACCGGCACCGGCGGTGGACAACCACACTCCAACGGAACGTCGGCGTCGACCTTGTCGATCCGCCCCGAGCGAAATACCGCCTGCTCGGTGGGCTTGACCTGATAGGTGCGATTTCCCATCAGCTCGGAAACGATCACTGAAGACTTGTTTCCCATAAGCGAACGCACGCAAGTGTTGCCGTGGGAGTCCGCGCTGATGGCGTAATGGAATTCTCCCGGTCCCGCGAACAGAATGCGGAAGTCGGGCGTGAGGACTGAGTCAGCTGCGGCATCCAACGAATAATGCGCTTCCAGCGCGCCGGTACTCATCCCAAGCATCAGCTCATGCTTGTTCTGCGACGGCGTTACTGAAACCGTGGTTCCTGGGCACACACGAATCTCTCCACCCCGCGACAAATGCAGAACGGCTGTGTCGGAACCAGCCATCACCGAAGCGCCTGCCCCAATCCGGGCTCCCGCCAGAACTACGGAGCCGGGCCCGCCGGTTACCGGGACGACTGCGGGGGCGCCGTTGGTCGCCAGTGCCGGCACGGACAGCGGCTGGAAGGGCGACTTCTTGCTCGCGTTCGCATCCTCTGGCGGCTTCAGGCGAACCATCAAGCGATTGCCCGCACCATCCCAGGTATAGCCATAGGGCGCGAGCAGATCCAGAACAATGCGCGTTACTGGAGGGTCCTGCTGGTATTGCTCTGCGCGGATGGCCAAAATATTTTCCTGCTTTATCGGGATGCGCTGGTGGGCCACTCCTAGACGGGAATTGGGAAGGTCAATCACCAGCCGCGGCGGCGAATCGAGGACCTGAATCGCGGGCACCAGGGGATGAGTGGACAGAATCTCAACCACCGGGACGCCTCGTTCATGCACGATGCGCACGCTCTTGACGACAGCAAGGGAACTCAACGTGTCAGCCGACGACGCACCCGCGCCCGCTCCAGGTGCGGGCGCATTCTGGGCAGCAACCTGGCTCGCCAACAGCGCCGACATCAGGCCCACGCACACCGATTGGAAAGTCAATCGCAACAAAGAGGTCCCCTGAAACGAGCTCAACGCTTATGGAATGAAACATATCACTTGCTGGGAGCGCCGAGAAGTGGCGTGAGCAGCCGTGCGGGGTAGCGTGGGCTCGTACAGGTTACAGGCGCCGGGCTCAAGACTCAGACAGGAATTCGTACTCCTCGATGACGGCGGCGACTGCCAGCTTTCCGTTTTGTCCGCCATCCTCGACTCGTACGACTCGGCCCTTGCACTGCACGCGGATACTTTCCGTAAGCGTAATTTCAGGTGGAAGGGTCAGGGTAAACGCGATCTGCGATCCCTGCGCAACCGCGGAATCCAGATAGAAGCTAATGCCGCGAGCGCTGACGTCGCGGATTTGCGCAACTTCGCTCGACGAAATCTCGTCGGAACTAACTGTAACCGGGACCCGTAACGCGAACCGTCGTGCAGCTCGCTTCTCTTGCTGGGTCTGAGACATGCATCCTCCCATTCAGGCCAGATTTTGGTGGTATTCAATATCGTGAAGTCCAACAAGGCGGTCAATACCACCATCGTGTAGTAGCGACCCCATTTCGGGAAGCTCGCTACCGCCCAGGATGCATATCCCTACGCCAATGGGTTCCTGTGCCCGATCGAAAGACCCGCAAATGCAGGTGGTAATCTATTAGAAGAGGGGCTTTACACTTGGTCTTCGTACTCGATAACTACGACTCGTTTACCTATAACCTGGTCCAGTATCTCGGCGAACTGGGAGCGGAGGTCGAGGTCCGCCGCAACGATCAGGTTACGGTAGCCGATGCGGAAGCGATGCGGCCGGACCGCATCGTAGTCTCCCCCGGTCCCTGCACGCCTCATGAAGCCGGGATCAGCGTCGACCTGATTCGCCACTTCGCCGGCAAAGTGCCGGTGCTTGGCGTGTGCCTGGGGCACCAGGCCATCGGAGAAGCCTTTGGAGGCCGCGTGGTGCGCGCCGCTCACATCATGCATGGCAAGACCAGCGCCGTGATGCACGACAACCAAACCATCTTTCAAGGTCTCCCCATGCCGATGACCGCCACGCGCTATCACTCGCTCATCGTCGAGGAAGAAGATTTGCCGCCAGAACTGGAAATCAGCGCCTGGACCACCGAGAAAGACGGTACCCGCACGATCATGGGGCTGCGGCACAAGCAATGTGCCGTGGAAGGCGTGCAATTCCACCCGGAAAGCGTTTTGACCGAACACGGCAAAACGCTGGTGCGGAATTTTCTGGCAGGCTGAACTCCGCATCCAGAGCGGTCGCCGTATGCCGTGAGATCCGCCAGGTTCAGGTGGCTGCTGATTCCTGATTCGGCCTTGACCAGCCCTTCTCACGTCTATACTCTTTGCCTTTGACCACCCTTTGCGCTTTGAATCGGCTGCCGCGAAAGGAGTCTCTCATGTCAATTCCCCGCCGCGAAGCTCGCGAGTCTATCCGATTTCAGTTGGCTGTAACGCGGTCACTTCTCGTCCTCATGTTGTGTCTGCATGCGGGTAAGGGCGCGGCGCAATCCTACGGAGCGCCAACTGGCGCACATTCAGAGGACAAATCCGCCGTAGAGGTAGCTCCTCGGCCAGAAGGGTCGTGGCGGTTCATTGTCTCTGGCGATTCGCGCAACTGCGGAGACGTTATTATGCCCGCCATTGCCGCCCACAGCACCCGGTTCGCCCCAAGTTTCTACTGGCACCTTGGCGACCTGCGGGCGATTTACAAAATCGATGAAGACATGGCCTTCGCAGCCTCTAACAACGGGCAAGAATTGACTTGCGGCGACTATCACAAACGCGCATGGAGGGACTTCATCGAGCACCAGATTGCGCCCTTCGGCCATCTTCCCTTTTATCTGGGGATTGGAAACCATGAAGTCATACTGCCGAAAACGGAAGATGAATTTAACCGCCAGTTCGCCGATTGGCTCGATCAGCCGACCCTGAAGCAGCAGCGCCTGAAAGACAAAGAGCCGGCGCAGGCTGAGACTTACTATCACTGGATTCAAGGCGGGGTCGACTTCATCTACCTCGACAACGCGTCCAACTCTTTTTCGCGTGACGAATTGAGCTGGCTAAAGCACCGGCTAGCTAGCGCCAAGACAGACACTGCGGTAAGAAGCGTCGTCGTCGGAATGCACGAAGCGTTACCCGATAGCCTTGCCAACTCTCACAGCATGGGAGACAAGGGCGAGGGTTCCCCTGGCACCATCACCGGCAGAGAAGCTTACGCGGACCTGAAGGACCTTCGCGACCAGAGCAACAAGCCCGTGTACGTGCTGGCCAGCCACTCGCACTTTTATATGGAAAATATTTTTGACACTCCGTCACTGACGGCAAATCATACGCGGCCGCTTCTGGGATGGATTGTCGGCACCGCCGGCGCCGTGCGCTACGCGCTTCCGGATCGAGCTCGGCCAACCGCCATGACCGACGTCTATGGGTATCTCCTGGGTACGGTTGCAACCGACGGGACCATCCAGTTTTCTTTCCATGCAGTGCACGAGTCCGACATCCCGCAGCCGGTTCGGGAGCGCTACACCAATGCAATGATCCCGTGGTGCTTCGCACACAATTCGCAGAATAGAGTTCCCGTCCCGAAGGATGTAACGCCGTCTTGCAGTGCGCCGGGAGGGAGTTCTCACTAGAGACGAGCTAGGATCCTCTGGCGATCTCCACCGCGCGCAGCACTGCCCGTGCCTTGTTCAAGCTCTCCTGAAACTCGCTCGCTGGATTCGAATCGGCCACGATTCCCGCTCCCGCCTGCAGGTACGCGTGCTTTCCCCGCATGAGCAGAGTGCGAATGCCGATGCAGGAATCGAGATTGCCGGCAAAGTCGGCGTAGAGAACCGATCCGCCATAGATGCCGCGGCGGACAGGCTCGAGTTCTTCGATGATCTGCATGGCGCGCACCTTCGGCGCACCGCTTAGCGTCCCGGCGGGAAAGCACGCTGCAAAAGCGTCAAGAGCGTCCAAATCCTTCCGCAATGTGCCTTCGAGCGCCGAGACCAGGTGCATGACGTGGGAATAGCGCTCCACATACATCAAGTCTTTCACCTTGACCGAGCCGTATTCGCTAACGCGGCCCAGGTCATTGCGGCCAAGGTCCACCAGCATCACATGTTCGGCACGCTCTTTTTCGTCGTTGCGCATTTGCTGTTCCAGGCGCAGATCTTCGGCTTCGTCCCGCCCGCGCGGATGTGTACCTGCAATTGGCCGATATTCCAGTTTGCGCCCGGTGACCCGCACCAGCATCTCCGGCGAGGAGCCCAGAATGTGCGTATTTTCCATGCGCAGAAAATACAGATAGGGCGAAGGATTCACCTGGCGCAGCGCACGGTAAAGATCGAACGGTTCCACTTCAGGCTGGAAGTCAAGGCGCTGCGACAGCACGACCTGAAAGATGTCACCGGCAGCGATGTACTCCTTGCAGCGTTCGACGCTGCGTAGAAAACGGTCCTGACTGGTACCGGCGTGAACTTTGAACTTCCCTGGCTTAACCTTCGTGGATTTACGCCACACCGCCGAACTCAATCCGGAGGCCAGCTTCTTCTCCAGCACGCCGATATCGCGAACGGCACGATCATAGGCAGCTCGAGGACTTTCGCGCGAAACATCGGCCGCGGCCATGATGTGAATTTGATGGCGCAAATGGTCAAAGGCCAGCAACCGGTCGAAGAACATCAGTTCCGCATCCGGCAACGACAAGTCATCTTTCGCGTGCTCGCCGATTTTCTCGAGCTGCCGAACCACGTCGTAGGCAAAGTATCCAACCGCGCCCGCGGTAAAAGGCGGCAGCCCCGGAACCGTCGCCGGACGATGCTCCCGCAGCAACTCTTTGACCATCTGGAAGACATTCCCCTCGCGCTTCTCGCGCCGGCGGCCGCGTTCAATTTCGACGGTCCCGGAGCGCGCCTTGACCCGCATATACGGATGTGCGCCCAGAAAGGTGTAGCGTCCAATCTGCTCGCCGCGCTCGTTCGACTCCAGCAGAAACGCGTGCGGCTCTTTCTCCGCAATGGCCAGGAACGCGGACACGGGTGTGAGCAGGTCGGCGGTGACCGACTTCACCACCGGCACCAGCGTTGCCTCTCGCGCCAGCTGCGAAAATTCCTTGAAATCGGGCTCAATCATGCTCATCTGCGTGTCGGAACATTATAAGGGACACAAGCCTCGACCAACGGGTGCCCGGACCGTCGTTTCTGGGTCGTCCATCCTCGATGCAGGCGCGAACCATCAATCCAATTGACGGAAGTGCTCCCGGCGTCGAAGATTACTACTTACGGCAATACTCAAGACTATGCGACTCAAGTTCTGGGGTGTGCGCGGGTCTACGCCCACTCCACAAGCCGAGAACCTGCGCTACGGGGGCAACACCTCCTGCGTTGAAGTACGTTTTGGCGACAGCATCTACATTTTCGATTGCGGCACCGGCTTTCGCGTTCTGGGCCATCAACTGGAAAGCGAGTTTGGCGAGCGCCCGCTTTCGGCTCACGTCTTCGTCTCACACTTCCACTGGGACCACATTCAAGGCATCCCGTTCTTCCGCCCTCTGTATGACAATCCCAACAGCCAGTTCTCCTTCCATTCTTCGAGCCGCGTGCGCGGCCTGAAGCAGGTAATGGAGGAGCAGATGGCCTCGCCGTACTTTCCGGTAAACCTCGACCAGATGCGGGCAGAGCAGAACTTTTACGATATCGACGCTGGACGCATCGAGGTAGGCGATGGCGTGAAACTGCAGACCGCGTGGTTGAATCATCCTCAGGGATGCATGGGCTTCCGTCTCGAAACCAAGGACGGCGTGATCGTCTACGCAACCGATAACGAACCGGGCGATGCCGGCTTCGACAAAGCGGTGCGCAAGTTGGCTGAGGGCGCGGACGTCCTCATCTACGATGCTCAATACCTTCCCGAAGAATACGAAGCCCGCCGCCGCGGGTGGGGACACAGTCACTGGCGCGAAGCGGTCAACGTGGTCATGGAAAGCGGCGCCAAGGAACTTGTGCTCTTCCATCACGATCCGGATCACAGCGACATCCTGATCGACAAGGTCGTAAAGGAAGCACGCAACCACTATCCGAAAGTGCGCGCCGCCGCGGAAGGCATGGAGATTCGGCTGTAGCTCTTTGGCATCTCTGCATACGTTCCTGGCGTCATCTTGTCTCTAACGACGTGGTGCGTGGTCAAGAGGTTTGTGGCGACACTCCGGCGTCGACGCCGTGAGCCGCGCCATTTCGCTCTGGCAGAAAACTTTTGACTCCCAGACCAAGGTCGTCACTCCATTTAATCCTGCCGGGGACTTCAGGTCCCACCATCCATCTCTTCGGGACTTGCGCCCATGACAGGGGTGTTCATCTATGGAAAGAAAAAGAAGACAAGGAACTGAAAGACAAGTCACAGGCGCTTGCGAAACGGATGAACCAATCCTAAAAATCCCCCCCTTCCTGATTAAAGCCTGCCTGAGCAACGCACTATTAAGACACCACCGAACCTTCGAACCTTGGGTAGTGTCCTAATTAGGACACTACCGACGAGTACCGCGTCTTGACTCCGCCTGCGCTGCCCTGTAGAATTCAGATCACAAGTTTGCTCTTCGGAGCAGACCTGAATTTCATGCAGAGTGGCTGAGGGACGAGCCCTGTGACGCCACGGCAACCGAACTGGGATCATATATCCCGGCTGCAGGTGCCAACTCTCGCCCTAGTGGGGAACATGAGATTCGGGGTGCGAACAGTTTTCAGCATCTCGTTTCCTCTTTTCCTTCCCCGGAAAAGAGGTTTTGTGTTTCAAGGGCGTATTTTTTTCGGCTCGTCCCACAGGCACTCGAAGAGAGTGCGTGATGTCGACTTACGAACTGCGTTGCCGGGAATGCGGCCGATCCTGGGGAAACCAGCCCCGCTCGATCTGCGACGAGTGTTTCTCTCCTCTGGAAGTTGCCTACGACTATGACGCGATCCGCGCCTTGACTGTCCGGGGAGCGTTTACTCGTGAGCGGATTGCCCAGCGGCCGCCGAACATGTGGCGTTATTCCGAGTTGCTGCCGCTGCCGGAGGGGTTCGAGCCGCCTCTGCCGGTCGGCTTCACGCCGTTGTTCCAGGCGCCGCGTCTGGCAGAGCGGCTGGCCGGAACAAAACTGGCCGCAGCGAATGTCTACATCAAAAACGACGCCGTCTGCCTGCCTACTCTGAGCTTCAAGGACCGCGTGGTGGCGGTCGCACTGGCGCAGGCCCGGCACTTCGGTTTCGACACGGTTTCGTGCTCTTCGACCGGAAACCTGGCCAATGCGGTTGCAGCGCATGCGGCGCGCGGAGGATTCAAGGCGTGGATCTTCATTCCGTCCGACTTGGAGCCCGCGAAAATTCTGGGCACACAAGTGTTCGGCGCGAAGGTGGTGCGCATCGCGGGCAACTACGACCAGGTCAATCGCCTGTGTTCGCAGATTGCCGATGAGCATCGCTGGGGCTTCGTCAATGTGAATCTGCGGCCTTACTACGCCGAAGGATCGAAGACGGTCGGCTTCGAGATCGCGGAGCAGCTTGGTTGGCGCCTGCCGGACAACGTGGTCGTCCCCATGGCGGGCGGATCGCTGATCGTCAAGATCAAGAAGGCGTTCGACGAACTGGTCAAGCTTGGTTTCGTCGAAGAGAAACCAGTGAAATTCTTTGGTGCGCAAGCCACTGGATGCTCGCCGATTTCGACGGCGGTGAAAACAGGAAGCTCGGAGATCGAGCCGCAGAAGCCCACTACTATCGCGCGATCTTTGGCCATTGGCAATCCCGCCGATGGGCACTACGCCATCAAGACCATCAAGCAGAGCGGCGGATGGAGCGAAGACGTGAGCGATCCCGAGGTGGTGGATTCGATCCGTCTGCTGGCGGAAACTGAAGGCATCTTCACCGAGACCGCCGGCGGCGTAACCGTGGGCACCGCGGGCAAGCTCTATCGGCAGGACCGCATCCTGCCCGAGGAAACGACCGTGCTATGCATCACCGGGAATGGCCTGAAGACGACCGACGCGCTGGCCGGCGTTTATCAGACGGAGCGCGCGATCGCGCCCAAGCTGGCCGAATTCGAAAACTATCTGCAGCGGACGTTGGACGTCGCCGAGGTTGCGAAAGAAGATGCAGCCACGGTGGGCGCATAAGGCCTGCGTTTGTTTTGAAAGGCGCGGCTTTTAGCCGGGCCGCAAGAGCCAAAAAAAACATGAGCGGCCTTTGAGCCGCTGAAGGGTAGCCTTCGATGGCAATTACCGTACAAATTCCGACGGCGCTGCGCCGGCACACCGCGGGCGTGGGCTCGATCACGTGCGCGGCTACGAACCTGGGAGAGCTGTTTTCCGTCCTCGATGAAAAGTTTCCTGAACTGAAGCCGCACTTGCGCGACGAGGCCGGGCAAGTGCGTCGCTTCCTCAACATCTACGTGAACGAAGAAGACATCCGCTTCCTGGGCGGGACCGGTTACGCCTTCCAGGAAGGGGACGAAGTTCTGCTCGTACCGTCGATTGCGGGCGGCGTCCGGTAACTCCATCCCACCAGACCCCAGTCTTCTCGGGAGGAGTCTGCATCAACAAGGCTTCTTTACATGCGCGTTTGCCGCCTGTATTATCTAACTAACTGGTTAATTAATACCATGGCTCGACTATTTCGTCATGGCCAACCCCTTCCCCGCATGGGATCGCGGGGGCAGCCGCAGGAGAGCCGCGCTTCCATCTTGCAGGCGGCGGCGCAGGAGTTTGCCAAGCACGGCATCGCGGGAGCGCGCACCGACGCCATTGCACGCGCGGCCGGAGTCAACAAGGCCTTGCTTTACTACTACTTCAAAGACAAAGAAACGCTGTACGGAGCCGTGCTCGACAATGCATTTTCCGGCATGAAGACGACAGTGTTCCAAGTGCTCGACAGCGAGATGCCGCCGCGGGAGAAGATCCTTGCGTACGTGGGAGCCTATTTCGATTTCATCGCTTCCAACCAGATTTATCCCAAGCTGATGCAAAGTGAGATGATGCGGGCGCGCGAAGGACACTCCGAGCACATCGACAGACTGGTCAAGACTTACTTTCAGCCAATCTACCGGCGGGTGGGGGAACTGCTACACAAGGGAATCGCGGATGGCGAATTCCGGCAAGTTGACCCCGCGCATTTCGTTCCTTCCATGGTGGCGATGATCGTTTTTTATTTCAGCAGTGCGCCGGTAATACAGCGGATCGTGCGCTTCAACCCGCTGGCTCCTGAAAGAATCGCCGACCGGCGAGCGGCAGTTCTGGACTTCATTTCCGCAGCGCTATTTCGGCCCGATGTCAAGACTGAGCACATCAAGACTGGGCATATCAAGACTGAACAAGGAGCACGCACATGAATCCGCGCAACCGAGTATTTATTCTTCTCGGAATCGTCTTCGTGATGGCGGCGATCTACTACGTGTTCTCGGCCGACCATTCGAAAGATCTGGTGTTGATCGGCACGGTCGATGCCAACCAGGTGATCGTGAGTGCGCAGGTGGAAGGTCGTATCCAGAAGCTGCTCGTGGACGAAGGCACGCCAGTGAAGGCGGGCGACCTGATTGCCGTTCTTGATCCATCCGAGTTGCAGACGCAGGAAGCCGCAGCTGCGGCCAATATTGCCAGCCTGAAGCACAAGGTTTCCGAAACGCAATCGACGGCGCAATCCACCTCCGGCTCAACTTCAAGCGACGTGGTTAACGCGCAGGCCAAGCTTGCATCGGCAAAGGCGCAACTCCAGCAGGCAAAGGCTACGCTCGATCGCACTGCAAGCGACAGCCAGCGCATGATCGAACTGGCGAAAGCGGGCGTGGCCTCCGATCAGGAACGCGTGCAAGCCGAAACTAATTTGCAAGCGGCACAGGCGACGCTGGAAGCTCAGCAGGAATTGGTGAAGGCAGCAGACGCTGACTTGAACTCCGCCCTGGCGCGCACGCATCAAGCCAGAGCGGCGAAGAGCACGGTGCAGGTAACGGAATCCGATCTCAAGAATGCGATTGCCCAGAAAAATCAGGCTGCGGTGCGGCTGGGCTACACCAACGTCTATGCGCCGGTAAGTGGCACGGTTTCTGTGCGGGCGGCTCGGCAGGGGGAAGTGGTCAACATCGGTGCGCCGATTGTGACTATCGTCGATCTGACTGACACTTGGGCACGGGCGGCGATACCGGAGACATACTCAGACCACATCGGCTACGGCGATGTGCTGCGCGTCCGGCTTCCGGGCGGTACGATCACCAGCGGCAAGGTTTTCTTCAAAGGAGTGGAAGGCGATTTCGCGACGCAGCGAGATGTGAGCCGGCGCAAACGGGACATCAAGACGATCGTGCTGAAAATCCGGCTGGACAATCCTAAAGGCGCGTATGTGCCAGGGATGACCGCTGAAGTGCTGGTTTCACCTGAACAGATGAAGGGCGAAAGCAATGCGCAGAGCACGGCAGCAGCGGGGCAGCGATGACTGCAGATGTGAGTGAAAAATCGAATTGCGGTAGCAGTTCTCCTGCGCCCGCGAAGTCAAGCATCTCCGCGGTAGAGAAGCCTGTATTCGATCCTACAGCAGCCTCGGCGATCGAGGTCGAACACATCGTGAAGAAGTATGGCGACTTCACGGCTGTCGACGATGTCTCATTCAACGTGAAAGAGGGTGAGATCTTCGGATTGCTCGGGCCGAATGGAGCGGGAAAGTCGACGCTGATCCGCATGATGACCACGCTGATTCCGATTACCGCGGGGAAGGCACGAATTGCCGGCCACGATGTCAGCAGGGAGCCGGACGCAGCGCGGAGGTTGATCGGAGTGATCCCGCAGGCGCTGACCAGCGACCTCGATCTTACGGTGGACGAGAATCTGAATATCTACGCCAAGCTCTATGACGTGCCCGCGAAAGAGCGGAAGCGGTCGATCGATGAGCTGCTTGAACTGGTGGATTTGACCAAGTGGAGAGACGCACAGACCAAGACGCTGTCCGGCGGCATGCGGCGGCGGTTGGAGATTGCCCGCGGACTGGTGCATCATCCGAAGATTTTCTTTCTTGATGAGCCCACAACGGGCCTCGATCCGGTATCGCGCGTGGCCGTCTGGGAGATGCTGGGGAACATCAAGAGCAAGCGGCAACTCACCATCCTGATCACGACCCATTACATGGACGAGGCGGACCGGCTGTGCGATCGCATTGCCATCGTGGATCACGGGAAGCTTGTGGCGTTGGATACTCCGATGGCGCTCAAGGCAAGCGTGCCGGGATCGAATGTGATCGAGGCCCAGTTTGAGAAGCCGCCGGACGACTGGGAGCAGCGCCTGCACAGGCTGGACGATGTTACTTCCGTTCAGCATGAGGGAGCCGGGATGTATCGAATCCTGACCGGTAATGGGTCGCGCACCACGACCGAATTGGTTGAGATGGCGGTGCAGGCTGGAGTCCCAGTGAAATCGCTGTCGGTGCAGAACACGACTTTGGATGATGTCTTCGTGCATTACACGGGACGGCAACTGCGGGATGAACTGGTAAAGGCCTACGGCTTTGTCATGCCGCAGCGGCCAGGATTGCAGCCATGAACCGCATGATGGCAATTGTCGAGCGCGAAATGCGAAAGTTCTTCCGTTCGCCGGCGCTGATGCTGGTGGCGATGGTCTTCCCTCTGGTGCAGCTGATCATCCTCGGCAATGCTTTCGGCGGAAAGATTCGTGACGCCAAACTAGGCATCGTCGATCAGGACGGCGGCACGCAGGCGCTGAAGATCCGTGAAGCATTTGACTCAGTCCGCGCAAATATTCGCACCTTCGTGCCCGTTTCCTACGACAGCGACCGGCAGGCCATGGAAGACGTGCGCAACGGCAAACTGCAGGGGGCAGTGATCATTCCGCCGCAGTTTTCGCGGCGTGTCTACGAGAGCAATCACCCGCGGATCGCGCTGATCGTCGACAACAGTGACAACTTCATGAGTTCCGCGATCGAGTCGGAACTGACCGAGCTGACCAATGCGCTCAATCAGCCTACGGTCTCGCCACGCATCTTGCAGCAGACCGCGCTCGATATTGTCGAGCTTTATCCCTATATCGAATACATGAAATTCTTGCTGCCGGGCTCGATCGCGTTGGCGATGTTCGTCTCGGTGATGATCGGCGGCGGCATGCTGTACATCGACGACAAGGCGCGCGGCGTACATGAAGGCTACCTGGTCACGCCGATTACCAAGCTTGAACTGGTACTCGGATTGAATCTGGCAGGAGCGATCAAAGCGGTGATGACGGGGCTAATTATCGTGGTGGTTGGGTCGATGCTGGCGGGAGTTGGTAGCATTTTCAATCCAGCTACCATGTTTGGCCTGCTACTCATGATTGTAGCGACCTCTCTTGCCTTTAACACGATGATGTTCCTGCTCATGGTGCGCATCGAAGACCCGTTGGTGCCTCGAGCCATGTTCGGCATCCTCAACACGCTGCTGTTTTTCCCCAGCGGCTCGGTCTATCCGGTGCAGGCGTTTCCGAAGTGGCTGCGAGCCATCGCCTTCGTCGATCCATTCACCTACGCCGTCGACGGTTTCAAATGCCTTTTGCTGAAAGAGACCGCTCTGAGTGCGATTTGGGGCGACATGCTATTCCTCACCGCCGCCGCTGCCATTGCCCTGGGGGTCGCTATCCCGCTATTCAAACGCACGCTGTAGGGCTTCTCACCGCCGAGATCGCTGAGGACGCGGAGAGAACCAATGTGTCGTGGGTCGGTTCCGTGGCCTGACTTCCTCGGCGATCTCGGCGTGCTCGGCGGTAAATCAGTTTCAGGGAACTTTTGACTTGCCGCTGTTGTCCGTTATGCTAGAGGCTCATGACTCTGCTGGACGCGAAAGAGTACGATCCCGAAAAAGAGCGCAAGAGGAAGATCCGACTTATTTCGGGGGTCGTTGTCGTGTTGCTGGCCGCTTGCCTCGCCTGGTGGTTTCGGTACTGGCCGGAAGAGCGGGTGGCGGACCGTTTTTTCGACGCGCTGCAGCACCAAAGCTACGAATCCGCTTATGCGATCTGGATGCACGATCCGCAATGGCAGCATCATCTTGATCGCTACCAGAAGTATCCCTTCAATGAGTTCTATCGCGACTGGGGACCGGGTGGCGAGTGGGGAGTCATCAAATCGCACAAGATCTATGCGGTTGGGTCACCGCCTGGCGGAGGCAGTGGGGTGATCGTCGATGTCACCGTGAATGATCGTGCGCAGCCTGCGCGAGTATGGGTACAGAAGTCTGACAAGACGATGAGCTTCTCGCCGTACTAGTACGAGCTTCTAGCTGCTAGCTAATAGCAACTAGCTAATAGCTCCTTGAGTTAAGCAGCGTTGGACGATTCAGGCTGCGGCCAACTGTTCAAGGGTCTTCGCCAGCGACGCTTCGTCGCCAACGTTCACGCACATTTTTGATCGATCAATCTGCCGCAACAGTCCGCACAAAATTTTTCCCGGACCGACTTCAATAAATGTCTGGACGCCCTTCGAAATGAGCAGTTGCATGCACTGCCACCATTTCACTGAGCCAGTGACCTGCCTGACTAGAGTGTCGCGGGCACGAAGTTGGTCGAGGACGAAGTCAGCGTCCACGTTGCAAGCGACGGGGTAGACTGGCTTTTGCCACGGAAGCGCAGTGAGATCGGCATCGAGCCGCTCCTGCGCCGGCTTCATGAGCGAACAGTGGAAAGGCGCGCTCACCGGCAGCAACTTGGCGCGCTTGGCGCCGCGCTCGTCGGCTAGTTTTGCTGCGCGCTCGACCGCAGCGACGTTTCCGGAGATGACAATCTGCTCCGGTGAATTAATATTCGCGGGCTCACAGACTTCGCCTTGCGCCGCTTCCTGGCAAATATGATTGACCTTCTCGAGTTCCATGCCAAGGATCGCGGCCATGGCGCCCACGCCGACGGGGACTGCTTCCTGCATGTACTTGCCGCGATTGCGCACGGTGCGAACAGCGTCAGCGAACGTGATCGTTCCCGAGGCGACGTGTGCGGAGTATTCTCCCAGGCTGTGTCCAGCCACGTAGCAGGGCTTCGGAATGCGCGTCTCCAGCACGCGCAGAGCCGCGACGGACACGGTCAGAATTGCCGGTTGTGTGATCTCCGTCAACCGAAGCTGGTCTTCCGGACCCCCGAAACAAAGCTGCGAAAGTTTGTAGCCCAGCGCCTCATCGGCTTCTTCGAAAGTCTGACGCGCGATAGGGTAGTTCTCGGCCAGGTCTTTGCCCATGCCGACAGCCTGCGAGCCCTGGCCGGGGAATAGTAACGTGAATACGCTCTTCGTGTCGTTCATGAACCTGCAAGAAACTCTACTTGGAGTGTGCGACTTCCGTCTCGCTCGGGGCAGGCCGGAGTGCGGCCAGCCCGCGCTCGATGGATTCATTGATGCCGCGCTGAGCGAATTCCGCGGCTACGCGCACGGCATTCTTCATTGCGTTGGTGTTCGATGATCCATGTGTGATGATGCACACGCCCTTGACCCCTAAGAGCGGAGCGCCACCATACTCGGTGTGGTCGATGCGCTTCTTGAAATCACTAAAGGCGCTGCGGGAGAGCAAATAGCCGACCTGCCGCGTAATTGTGGCCTTCAGCGACTCCTTGAGCGCGGTGCGCACCAGGTTGGCCACGCCTTCGGAAATCTTGAGAGCCACGTTGCCCACAAAGCCATCGGCGACGATTACGTCGACGTGTCCGTTGAACAGATCGCGTCCTTCCACGTTGCCCACGAAATTCAGTGGAAGCTGCTTCAGCAACTGGAACGACTCCCGCGTGAGTTCGTTGCCTTTGCTTTCTTCTTCACCGATGGAGAGCAAGCCGATGCGCGGACGGCGGATTCCGAACATTGCCCGGGAATAAATCTCCCCCATGACCGCGAACTGCTCCAGGTTTTGCGGGTTGCAATCGACGTTCGCACCTACGTCCAGCAGGATCGCCGCTGTGCCCGGCGCGGTGGGAAAGACCGCCGCCAGGGCCGGACGATCGACGCCCGGAATGGCGCCCAGCACCATTTTCGCCGTGGCCATGGCGGCGCCGGTGTTGCCGGCAGTGACAAAGCCTCCGGCACGTCCTTCGCGCACCAGGCGCAGACCGATTCGCATGGAGGAGTCGCGCTTGCCGCGAATCGCTTCCACCTTGTCTTCCATGGTGATGTATTCGCTGGCGTGAACGATTTCGATGGGCAAACGTGAAGCCGTGGAGTGGCGGTCCAACTCCGCTTTGATAATGGCTTGCGGGCCGACCAGCAGCACACGCACGCCGTAATGGCGCGCTGCGTGTATAGCGCCCTCAATTTCTGGTTTGGGCGCGCGGTCGGAACCCATCGCGTCCAGCGCAATTACGCTAGGCATGTTTGACGAGAACGGTACCAGTGGTTAGCTGGCTTCCTCAACGTTGAGGACATCGCGTCCCTTATAGTAGCCGCACTTGGGGCAAGCGCGGTGCGGCATCTTCTTTTCGTGGCAGTTGGGGCACTCGGAAAGGGAATGGCTCTTGAGTGCATCGTGAGCGCGCCGGGTCGAGGTGCGCTTTTGTGAGTGTCTCCGTTTCGGATTTGGCATGATTAGGAATTCCTCTCGCGGGGGCGCTTGCGCCAGCCGCTAAAATTATTAAGTGCTTGGGGTCGAGCATTCAACACTCAGCGTTCACCCGAACCGGCTAATGCTGAACGGTCACTGCTTCAGTCAATGCTCCAGCCTGTCGCGGATCTCTTTCAACGCTTCCCAGCGTGGATCTCTTAGCGGAGCCGTGCAGGAACATTGTTCCTGGTTCAGGTTTTTACCACAATGCAGGCACAGGCCCTTGCAATCCTCGCGACAGGTCACTTTCAAGGGCAAGGCCAAGAGCACCTGCTCTCGGAGAACGTCCTCCAGCAAGAGACCTTCGCCTTGATAATATCCGATCTCAGCTTCAGCGTCGGTTACGGAGATCTCGTCGCGGCCAGCGTCTACCCCCAACGGACGGTAGAGCAGCTCGAATTCCCGATCTAGTTCCTGGCCGACCGGCTCCAGACAGCGGGCACAAGTCAGTTCGAAGCTCGCCGCAATCCGTCCTCTCACCCGTATGTCTTTGATTACCTTGTGCTTGCCGTGGTGCTCTTCCACCAATTCCGCGCGACCGCTCGCCTTCAAAGGCGTGCGCTGGCGGATGTCTTCGCCCAAGTCGAGGACATCGGGTTGAAGCTCCTCGGCAAAATCTACCGGATGGAGTTCCAATTCTTTGATGTCGAGGAACATTCGAGAACCTCCGCGCCGCAATCACTTCCGAAAGGCCCGCGGAGCACGCCAAGGGGCGTAAGTACCGCAAGGAGCAAGAGTTAGGATAAAGGGCAGGGTGCGGGAGTGTCAAGGAACGGGGGCCAGCGATAGTCGTCTTCCGGCGAGACTTCTTAAGAAGGAAGCCTCTCTCAACAACTTGATACGCTAGAGTACTCAAGATGAATGCCCGTGAAATGGCGATACAGCAAGATTCGAACAGCGACGCCGCTGTCGGGTTCGAGTCCTGGTTCGGAGGCCATTCCGATCTGGCTGCTGTTTTTGTCGTTCTCGTGGGATTCCTGGCACGGCTGTGGGCGGCCTCCGGAATATTCCTGAATCCTGACGAAGCTCTGCACTTCCGGCTGGCCAATCAGGTCTCGCTAAGGCTGGCCTATGGACAGAGCGCGACGGCGGCGCACCCTCCGCTCTTAATCCTGTTCCTCTATTACTGGCGCGCACTTGGCACCTCGGACCTCTGGCTGCGCCTGCCGTCCGTCATGGCGGGAACGATTTTCTGTTGGGTATTTTTCAAATGGCTGGCACAGGTCACAGACCGGCTCACGGGATTTATAGGATTGTTCTTCGTATCCTTTCTTCTGCCGATCGTCATGCTGGCGGCCGAAGTGCGTCAGTACGCCCTGCTGCTTGCATTTGCGGTCAGCGCTCTCTATTTCCTGGACCGAGCCTTTGCCTGGAGTTCTGCAGGGATGATGGTAGCATCGACGATTTGCCTGTACCTCGCGATGCTGACGCACTACTCGGCGTTCTTATTCGCCGCGGCACTGGGAATATATGCCCTGTTCTGGATTTTTATGCGGCGCATGCCGATGAAGGTGGTCGTAACCTGGGCAGTCGGACAGCTCGGCGCGCTCGCCCTGGCTGCGTTCCTGTACAAGACCCATCTTTCGCAGATTGGCGCAGGCGAATCGCGGACGGTACTCGAAGGGTGGATGACCTACATTCGCCGCTCCTATTTCGATCGCACGCACGATAACTTGCTGTTGTTTCTGGTTGGTCACACCTTTGGAGTCTTTCAATATCTCTTCGGTCAGCTTGCCGTCGGCGATGTCGTTGGCCTTCTGTTTCTAGTGGGCGTGTTTCTGCTTCTGCGTGAAAAGTCGAGCACCTCGCGCCGGTTGAGTTTGTTTCTGCTGCTGTCGTTCGCCATTGTTGGCGGAGCCAGCATGGTTCACGTCTATCCGTACGGCGGTACGCGGCATTCCGCGTTCCTGATCATTCCGGGTATCGCTGGCGTTAGTGTGGCTGTGGTGCGGTTGGCATCTGGACGATGGACTCGGGCTCTCGCGATCGCAGGTGTGATCGTGATGCTATGCCTGGTATTTGGAAAGCTTCGGCAGCCTCGCATGGAGCGCGCCGATCAGAGCCGGAAGCGGATGGCGGCGGCCCTTGAGTTCGTGCAGCAGAATGTTGCGCCTTCTGCTCCCATTTTCGTCGACTACCAGACTGATCTAGTTCTGGGACACTACCTATGCCAGCAGCGTCCGATCCCGCTGCAGATTCGCTCCACGGGCTTCGAGGAGTTTTTCTGCGGCGGGCGCCACGTAGCGTCTACCGGCTATCCAACGTGGACATTCTCCAGTGAGAATTTCCCCAGCGACTGGAAACGCGCGGTTCAGTCCCTCGGACTCAAGCCCGGGGACACAGTCTGGGTTTTTCAAACGGGCTGGGGAATCGATCTGCCCGAGCAACTGCAAAAGAACTTCGCGGAGTTCCGCAATCTTCATTACGAATCGTTCGGCAAGAACATCAAGACCTTCAGGCTGACCGTGGGGCAGCCGATGCCCAGCGTGGAAACGCCATCAGCCAGGACTTCTTCCCGAACCTCGGCCAGAACTATTGAGCGGGCGGCACATTCAGCCCCAACGCCCGGATCGTAGCTTCATCCGGGGTGGGCTTGCCGGCCTTTTTCGTGACCACTCCGAAGCTGCCGGAGTAATCCCACATCGTCCAGCCGATGTCGTGATGCTCAAGCGAAGTGCGGACATCATTGATCCAGACTGCGCGATCGTGGGAATCGGCAAACGCCCGGTACACGCCGAATTCATTGCAGATTAGCGGCACCTTGTATTGTTTGGCCCAATCGGAAGCCTGGTTTATTTCCGCGTCGATGCGGGAGGCATCCCAGTGATCCTGGCCGTAGCGGATCACGTAGAGGCGATCCAGCGCCTCTGGAATGCCGGCTGCAACTTGCGCCGCATTCTCGGGAGATGAGGGGTAGTGGAGCCCCTTCAGCCAGTGCCAGTAGTACGCTCCCCAAGTCGCGCCCTGATGAGTGAAGATGTGCGGTTCATAGAAATGAAAGACATAGATCACGTTGGGATCGCGCAGGGGTTCGAGAAACACGAGATCATCGTCGTTATCCCAGCCCGCGCCGGTGGCAAGGATGGTATGCACCGGGGCAGCTTGCCGGATGGCCGCTGCTAACTTCGCTTCAACTCCATACCATCGATAGGCGTCCTTAAACTCAGGCTCATTGATGATCTCGAAGAAGACGCGCTCCGCATCCCAGGAAGAATAGTGTCGCGCGACCGTGCGCCAGAAGTCGGCGAACCGCTCAACGAAGTCGTCTTCTCTGGCCAGACGCGTCTTAAAGTCTGAGTCAGGATGCGTATCGATATCGACAGCCAAGCCCGCGTCGAGAATCATTTTGACCGCAGCGTCAAGATATCCGAAATATTCTGCCATGCCGTCAGGGCGATGGTCGGCGTCCATCATAGGCTGCGGATTCACGCTCAGGCGTACATGGTCGAAGCCGATGGATTTGATCAGGGCGATGTCACCAGCGGTGGTCCAGTTCTGAAAATGCTCTTTTGTGTATCCCTTCGGATCGTAAACCTGAGCGAACCACTCACTAGCGTTGATGCCGCGACGGATGTGAGTCAGTCGAGAGGCGGGAACGGAAGAAAGAGGTTGCGGCGCGGTCTGCGCGAAGGTGGTGATTCCGAGAAATAAAAAGAGCAGAAGGCCGATCGCCTTGCGCCTCATGGTTTCGTCCTCGAGTCTGCCAAGCTTAACTAAGAATCGGTAACGCCCGGATTCGTTTCTTGGTCGCGGAGTAAATTGCGCTGCAAAGTGCAGGGGCGAGAGGTGGTATGGAAGGTTCGCCAATCCCTGAAGGCGATTCCGTGCTCGGTACCGCGTAAACTTCGACCATCGGAGTTTCGTCCATGCGGACAGGGGCGTAGTCGTCGAAGTTGCCCTGAACCACGCGACCTTTCTCGATCGTGATCTTCGCCCGCAATGCGTTGGAAAGCCCATACACGATTCCGCCTTGAATCTGCTGCTCGAGAATGCCGGGATTGATAACCTGGCCGCAATCCACGACCGCGACCACGCGATGCACTCGCGGTTGGTCTTTCTCCATGCTGATCTCAACCACCTCAGCCATGTAGGAAGCGAAGCATCCAAAGCACGCAATTCCGCGATAACGGCCAGCGGGCAAGGGCTTGTTCCATCCCGCCTTCTCGGCTGCGAGTTGCAAAACCCCGCGCATGCGGGCGGTGTGCCAGGTGGTCGTGAAATACTGCAAGTCCTGATCTTTTGCCAGCAGGTGCAGCCTGTACTGCACAGGATCTTTTCCCGCGGCCAGGGCCAGTTCGTCGATGAAGCTTTCGAGAGCAAACGCCGCCTGCAGCGCATATACCGACCGCATCCAACCCAGTGGCACTGGAGTTTCGGCCATCACATATTCAACCGAGTAGTTCGGCACCGGATACACGGGACCAGCCTCGTCGGGAAGATCAGGATCGACGCCACCCTGCAGCGGCTGCCCCTTTTGACCTGCGATTGAAGGCGAGATGATGCGATGAGTTAGCGCGGAAGGGAATCCGGCTCCGTCCACAACCGCGCTTAGCTGGTGGAGACTCGCTGGACGATAGGTGGAAAAGCGCATGTCGTCCTCGCGAGTCCACAGCACCTTCACCGGCCCGTTGATCGCTTTCGACACCAGCGCGGCTTCGACAGCATAGTCGTGTTCGAGACGACGGCCGAAGCCTCCTCCCATCAGAGTGACATTCACTTTCACTTGATCGGAATCGAGGCCGATGGCCTGCGCGACCGAATCGCGGCAGTCTTGCGGAACCTGCGTTGGCGCCCACAGTTCGCACGTCGATGCCTGATAGTGAGCCGTGCAGTTTCCCGGCTCCATGGGCGCGTGCGCCATAAACGGAAGCTCATATTCGGCGAAGATACGTTTGCCGGCGGCCTTGGCAGGATCGCCAGCGGAATACAAACTCACTCCCTTTTTTGAAGCGGCTTGCTTCAGTGATGCCATGGCCGCAGTGGTGTTCAAATCTTTATTTGGGCCGTCGTCCCACGTGACGTTAAGCACCCGGCGGCCTTCCATGGCGCCCCACACGCTGTCGGCGACGACCGCAACCGCTGAATCACTTGTCTTGCCCACATAGGAAACCCCAGAAATCTTTTTCGTTTCCTTATCATCGAAGCCGGTTAACTTTCCTCCGATGGTTGGACAGCGCGAAAGCACCGCATATTTCATGCCCGGCAGACGAAAATCGATACCGAAAACGGCTTCGCCTTTCACTTTGGCCGGTGAATCCAGGCGCGGCAGACGTTGGCCAACGATCTTGTAGTCCTTACTTTGCTTCAGAGGTGCATCTGCGGGAATTGGCAGGGTGGCAGCCTTGGCGACAAGTTCGCCGTAACTCAGTCGCCGGTTCGAAGCCGCATGCTTGATGCTTCCATTCTCTGCGGTACAAGCGGAGCGCGAGACACCCCAAGTTAGGGCGGCCGCTGAGATCAGCATCTCTCGCGCCGTGGCCCCCGCTTTGCGCATGGGATCCCAGGTCGTGCGCACACTAGCGCTGCCGCCCGTGGTCTGATCACCGAATAGAGTACTGGCTCCGGCCTGCTCGATTTCAATCTGCTTCCAGTCAGCTTCAAGTTCCTCCGCTAGAATCATGGGCAAGGCAGTGCGCACCCCCTGACCCATCTCGGAGCGGGCGACCACGATCGTGACCTTGTTGTCGGGAGTGATGCGCAGATAGGCATTCGGCGAGAAAACTTCCTTGCGGGAAGAAGACTTTCCGTGGGGCAGATAGAAACCGATGACGAGTCCGGCTCCAGCGGCAACCCCGGCAGTGACGAATTCACGGCGAGACAGCGGACTCATCGCGCTCCTCCGTTTCCTGCGGCGCGATGTATCGCTTTGCGAATGCGTTCGTAGGTTCCGCAGCGGCACAGGTTTCCGTTCATCGCCTGGGTAATCTGTTCGTCGGTGGGATTGGGTGTCTTCGCCAGCAGAGCCGCGGCCGACATGATCTGGCCGCTCTGGCAGTAGCCGCACTGCGGTACTTCTTCGGCGATCCACGCTTGCTGCAACACGTGCAGGCCGTTGGCTCCGAGACCTTCGATGGTTGTGATGTTCTTCCCTGAAACTTGCGAGACCGGAGTGGAGCAGGAGCGTATGGGGGCTCCGTCCGCATGCACCGTGCAGGCGCCGCACAAACCGGCACCGCAACCAAATTTTGTTCCCGTGAGTTCGAGCGTGTCTCGCAGAACCCAGAGCAAAGGCGTCTCCGGCGAGACGCTAACTTTCTTTTCACTGCCATTAACGCGAAGAGTAACGTCAGCCATGTTTGTCCGGTCTCGGTGGTCCAGTCCTATTTCTTCAACCCCGTTTGCGAGTTGGACAACCATCGTACTGAACCTGCGGAAAAATGGGAATGGGAGGGAGCTTTAGTAGTGTCCTAATCAACCACCAAGGACACAAAGGGGCACAAAGGAAATCCTTAGGGGATTCACTCCTTTGTGTGACTTCGTGTCCTTTGGGGTTGAGAGTTCGCAACGCTGCATGACTGAGGACAGAATGCGTACGGGCAGAATAATGGTGACCTCGGTCCCGCTCGATTCTTCAGTAGACGAGGCTTGAGGTCATTCGTTCCGCAATCCGTTCGCCGATGGTGGCCTGAAATCGTTGGAAGGCAGGAATCTCGTACAACCGCGACCCGAGTTCGTCTTCACTCGTGCTGTCGTTGCGCAGATTGTCGGCGTGGACGGCGGCACCGCCTTCTCGCACCGCATCGCGCAGCTTAGCTGCAGTGGTTTGGTCGAAGCTCTCAGAAACAACGACGCTATTGTCCGCCCAATGCTCCATAATCACGGGTCCCTCTTCGGTTGCAATCTGGAGAACGGAAACTGGGCAGTCCGCTCCAGTACAGGCCGGCGGAGCCTGTGCGGTCGCGCTGCGGTAGCGTTGGGAGACGGCGCTGGCATAGAACCGGGCAAATCGTTCGGCGGCCTGGGGCGACTTCCAGCGTGAAACGTACAGGAAGGCCAGATCAGATAAAGCGGGCGAAATCTCAGCGGCGGCCTTGGTCGCGCGACGGTAAGTCACGTAGGCTCCGCCCTGCCAGGCAGAAGAAAGTTCAGCGGCAATCTTGCGTTCTCCGTACTGCTTGAGCAAAGCTCGCACATCGAGTTCGCCGATACCGCCAGAGTCATAAACTTCATATTGGTTGGTGAGGACTTGCCGCATATCCGGGATACGCACCGGCGGTACCTTCACGCCATTGATGTAGGCTTCCGGCTGCAGCACTTCATGTGAATTGCGTGGAGGATGCGCGAAGACGCCCGAGAACGCCATCTTCTTGCCGCCTTTGTGCAACAGTTCGCCTTCGAAGATAAGGCCCTCACTGTAGGAAAATGTTCCCATCTCGCGCATAATCATGGGCGCATCGTGCATCAGTTGCGAGTCAATGACTGCTTTAACCGCGGGCTCCTCCATCTGGTAAAGAAGGCCCGGCGTGTCTGCCAGGTTGCGACCGACCGCGGCAAGCATGTAATCTACGTACACCACCATAGCTTGGCCTTCGATCACAGCCTTGCGCGCGATGGCGCCGTCGTCAGTGTCGTTGTTCCTGGAAGCGCCGTCGGATGGCTTGGTCGCAGCCTTCATCCATTTTGTCAGACCGTAATTCTGGTCCTGCAATGCGTGTGTCAACTCGTGGGCCAGGATTGGCCCTTGCTGGTCGGGTGATACCCAGTTCAACAGAGAAATTGTCTTGGTCTCTTCATCGTAGTAGCCGGCGATGCTCTGTCCATTCGATTTCACCAGGAATTCCCGCAGGTTGAAATCTCGCGGCAGGAAGCCCAGTTTTTTCATGCTCGCTTCAGAGGTAGCGAAACGCTGGGTAAACTCTTCTTTTGCCAGCCGCCCACTGGTGTATTTTTCGACGTCCACTTTGCCCACGAGCTGGCGCTTGATCGCGGCATGTTTCGGCATTCCCGTATCTTCGGCGGCGAAGGCAAAGATCTCATCCACCGACTCGAAAAGCTTCTTGGTGTCGGCATTGGTCATCTTTACTTCGGTGGTCGTGTCTTTGCGGAGTTTCCGCGCGACATCCCCAAGGCTCTGAGATTGGACGGCGACGGAGCTCTGGCCCGGACTCGGGACAGAGGAATCAGCCTGCTGGCTGAAGGCAGGTAAAAGAAATCCGAGGAAGCAGATTGCGAAGAACAAGGTTGCGATGAACAAGGCTCGCCGCCACAAGCTCATAAAACTCCACCTCAAAGACGAGAATCCACCACGCTAGATTCTCTTTGAGGCGGGAATGAGACTCACGACAAAAGACCGTTGCCGGCTTACGAAGGTAACAAATCGAAGACCAAGAAATTAAGATCGCGGGCGAAACCGAGGGATGCGGCTCTACTTCAGTTCCTGCAATTTCTGCGTAGCGAGTTGCGCGGCTTCAGTGTTCGGATTGTCTTTCTTCACCTGCTCGTAGACGCGCTTGGCGTCCAGTGGCTGATTCGTGTTCTGGTAGAGCTCCGCAAGCTGCAACTGAGCTGTCACCTTGCTCACCGAAGTGGTGGGCTTGTTCATCAACTCCTGATAGAGAGCGGCGGCGTCCTTGGTGCGGTTGGTATTTCCGTAAAGCTGGGCCAGGGCAAGCTTGGCCACAGACGCCAGTTCGCGATTACCGGAAGCGACTACCTGCTTGAAATCCCGTTCGGCTGCGGCATTGTCGCCGGACTCGGCTGCCGTTACTCCCAGGAAATAATGGGCCATGTCGGCTGTGCGCGTGTGCGGATATTTATCCACGATCTGCTGGAACTGTTTCTGAGCCGCCTCGGTGCGCTCCTTGGCCGAGGCGAAGCTGGGCACGTCCGGCTGCGGAGGGGAACCGGCAGGACGTAGTTGTGTGTCCAGAGTACGAACCGCCTGGGAGAATTCCAGGCTGGCCTTCTCATCCTGCGCGCTCAGGTAATACCATCCGCCCAGCGTGGCCGCTAACACTACCGCGACGACGACTCCCACAATGACCAAAGTCGACCGGTGTTCTACTGTCCAGTGGGCGGTTTTCTCCGCCGCTTCCATGGTGACGCGGCTAAAGGCATCCTGTTTCAGTTGATGGCGGGTTTGTGCGCGCACGGACTTCCCTTCTAGTGGTAACGGTGGAGGGTAGAGTGATTTCAAGTATTCGATGATGGCCCAAGCGATCTTCCGGAGGAAGTCCCGGACCAATCACCCCATTCCCTCTAGGCCCGTCCTTAAACTCGTGACCATGATTGCTGTGCCTGCTCTGCTGACATCGTAAAGATAGCCCCCCTTGATTTCAGAGGTATCGTGACCAACCTTGACGGGATCGAACTCCTTACTTCCTGTCCCAAAATGTGTCGGGCCTCTCGTTCTGCGGCGAAAGACGGGCGAAGCAGATCCCTGTCTTCCTCAATTCTGCCGCAAGGCCGGCATAGGAATTGGAATGTTGTAAGTCTTGGCACCCACTCCGACTCCGCCTTCGCACGTATTTGGCGGCGTCGTGCAGACTGACCTTGTCCCCTGACATTCGGCTGCCCAAAACATATAGCCCAGCATGCCGGCTGTGGTCCCAGCTCCGTTGGGTACGACAGTCCGCACATAGGTTCCAGTACTGTTCTCTAAAGAAGCACTGAAGTTCGTACATTCCGGGGCCGGATTGACGCCGGTGACGATATATACGCTTCCAGTGAACTTGGCCGGAGCCAAGGGCGGAATCGGGGGACTGTACTGCGGCTTGCCGTCGATATGCTCCTGCCAATTCGATTCTGCCCCAGAAGTATTGGGCTGCTTGTTCGGCACCATGGCATTGGCATAATCCAAAACAGGAGTCGTCGTAAGCAGCCAGCTACTGGTGGCCTTTCGGCAGATTCCGATCAGGTATCGATCTCCAGCCGCCAAGTCGATGGTCAACCGTGCCGCAGGATTCGCCCCCGTCGCGTCGTACGGAAGTTGCGAGCGATACGCATCAATGAAGGCCTGCAACCCGGTAAGGTTCGGGCTCGAACTATTCTCATAATCAATTTCGATGCCCACTCCCAGACTCTTCGCCAGAGCCGCTGCATTCAAGCCCAACTGCGTCGCATTCTGCGATAGCGCCTGGTCCCAATAGGTCGTGTAGGTGATGCCGCCGATCGAGAGCATTACGCGAATGTTGTGGCTGGTGAAGTAGTTTACGACCGCCGCATTCATCCCTAAAGGCACGCCGTTCGATGTCTGAGAGTCGGTCGTTTTATTGAGCAGCTTGAGCGGCTGTACAAAGCTGAGAACAACTAGATTGACCGACGGCAGCCCTGATCCGTCGCCACGATCGATGAGCCAGTGATTCTTGGTATCGAAATCCGTCATGTCCCGTACCGATCCCCAAGTGCAAAAATCGTTGCCACAGTGCCAAGACCCGTAGATTTGAATTTGAGTCTGTGCGTCGGCGGAAAGCCCGCTGGAAACCGAAACCGCTGCCAAGGTCAAAAGCAGAATGAGTCTTCGTGGCATCTATATGCTCCTTTTGCGACGACGCGATTTAGGACTTCGACTCTTACGAGTACTTCGTACACCGAGACGGGATTGTTAACTGTTGTGCTCTGGACCGTCGACCGGGGACAGTCGACGAAGATGCCGCCGGAAGAGCGTCTGCTCCTAAAGAGACATCTGAACTCGGGACCCATCTCCCTGATTCGATTTGAACCCGCCGAGCCCCGGTTTGCCGCACTTTTTATACAGCTTCGTAATCATTCTTTTGGATACAGTGTTTGTGGTATGACCAGAGAGTTAGCTCCGCCGACCCAATCGTAAGTGCTGATGGGGTGTAGGTGGTCAAGGCGTGGGATCCGCGTTTACTGTTTCCCTGCGAACATCCGGAGTCGTTATCACAGTACTGGCGGCCTTCTGGGGGCAGGCCTCCCAGAAACTCTCGCCGTTTCCGGCTCGTTGCTACCAAGGAGGGCAGGTGCTTCCAAAGTTAACCAAGCAGTTTTGGAAAAAAGGTATCACGCCGAGCGAGATTCCGACCGGCAGAGTCTAACAAGAAAAGACCATCAAAAGGTATCGCCGGACGGCCAGTTTAACGCGCCGTCCGGCGAATCATGTAAATCGTTAATGCTCCAACTACTGCTTTGAGTCAGCGCAAGAGCAGACACCTTGGCCGGTACCGAGCTCAATCAAGACCTTGCAATCCTCGGCCAAATCGGCTGACTCTGATGCGCCGTAGGTCGAGTCGAGCAACTCCTCTTCGGTGAGGGAGTATGAGGTGACGGTTTTCTGTACGTGAGTGCTCCAGCCCCTGATGCCGGTTTGCGGAACCACGGCCGTCGCATCGCAAGTCCCACCGCTTAGGGCTGAAGAGACAACCTTCACGACACCCCTTGTTGGAGTTTTGCCCGTCAGCGTGTTGCTGGTCAGATTGGTGTTGACGGAGAGTGAGAGTATCCCATTCGGGGTAATTCTGCAGCTACAGCACTCGTTGAGTTGCT
>WNFI01114950.1_pt1 | contig 51399 bp, 48 predicted proteins | sample 5400471 | NCBI WGS metagenome assembly WNFI01 (sample SAMN13153348, study PRJNA577476) | soil metagenome | isolation source: 100 cm saprolite on Douglas fir-dominated hillslope | place: USA:California | collected 2013-09-17
GATTGCAGCCGGGGTGACGGACTTGCGTCGCGGTTTTACGGGGTTGAGCGCGCTGGTCGAGAGCAAACTGGAGCAGAAACCATTCTCGGGGCACGTCTTCGTGTTTCGCGGGCGGCGTGGGGATCTGATCAAGGTTCTGTGGTATGACGGCGACGGGTTGTGCCTGTTCGCGAAACGTCTGGAGCGCGGACGCTTCGTGTGGCCGCAAGCCACAAGCGGCACGGTTTCGCTGACGCGAGCGCAGTTGTCGATGCTGCTGGAAGGCATCGACTGGCGGCGGCCGGAACGGACGTGGGAGCCGCAGTTGTCGGTGTAACCTGCGAGATTCTTTGCCCAACTTTTTTTGCGCGCACGGGGATGAAAACGTGCGCGTTCATGCGATACTCCGCGCATGTCAGCGGTGGCGCTCCCCGATCTCAACGCTCTTCCCGCAGATGCGCTGCGGGCGCTGATCCTGACGCAGCACGAGCAACTCCTCGCCAAAGACGAACAACTGATTTCGCGGGAGCGTGAGATCGAGCATCTGAAGCTGCTGCTGGCCAAGCTGCATCGCATGCAGTTTGGGCGCAAGTCGGAAAAGCTGGAGCGGCAGATCGAGCAGTTGGAACTGCGTCTGGAAGAGCTGGAATCGAAGCGTAGCGAGCAAGAGCCCAACGCGCCAGCACCGGTTCCTGTCACCGCCTCTTCAACTCCTACAACGAAACCCACGCGCCGCGCCTTGCCGGATCATCTGCCGCGACAAACGCGCAAGCACGACCCGAAAGAGACGGTGTGTCCGCAATGCCAGGGCGAGTTGCGCAAGTTAGGCGAGGATGTCTCCGAGATGCTGGAGTACGTGCCGGCCAGCTTCGTGGTGATTCGTCATGTTCGCACCAAGATGAGCTGCACGAAGTGCGACTGCATCGTGCAGGCGGAAGCGCCGAGTCGACCAATTGCGCGCGGCATGGCCGGGCCGGGGCTGCTGGCGCACGTTCTGGTGAGTAAGTACTGCGATCATCAGCCGCTGTATCGGCAAAGCGAGATCTATGCGCGTCAGGATGTGGAACTGGAGCGCTCGACGCTGGCGGATTGGGTGGGCGGAAGCGCACAGTTGCTGGAGCCGCTGGTGGAAGCGCTGCGCCGGTACGTGACGGCCGCGAGTAAGTTGCACGCCGACGACACGCCGGTGCCGGTGCTGGCTCCAGGCAATGGCAAGACCAAGACCGGGCGGTTATGGACTTATGTTCGCGATGACCGTCCCGCGGGCGACACCGCCGCCCCCGCCGTGTGGTTTGCCTACTCGCCGGATCGCAAAGGGGAACATCCGGAGCGGCATCTTCGCGAGTTTCGCGGCACGCTGCAGGCCGATGCCTACGCGGGATTCAATCAGCTCTACGTAAATGGCCTCATTCATCAGGCCTCGTGCTGGGCGCATGTGCGGCGCAAGTTTTACGATCTGGAGCAAGCGCACGCTTCGCCGGTAGCGCGGGAAGCGCTGCAGCGGATCGGTGCGTTGTATGGCATCGAAGAACAGATTCGCGGCCGTCCGCCGGAACAACGCCGCGAGGTCCGCCAGGAGCAAGCCAAGCCGCTGCTCGATTCTCTGCGACAGTGGTTCGAAGAGATCCTCTCGAAGCTCTCGCGGAAGTCGGAGACCACCGCGGCGATTCGCTACGCGCTGACGCGCTGGGATGCTCTGCTGCGTTATATAGAAGATGGACACATCGAGATCGACAATAACGCCGCCGAACGCTCGTTGCGCGGCGTGGCTCTGGGCCGCAAGAACTACTTGTTCGCGGGATCGGATGCGGGCGGCGAGCGCGCAGCAACCATCTACAGCCTGATTGGTTCGGCGAAACTCAACAGCCTCGATCCCGAAGCCTATTTGCGCGAAGTGCTCACCCGCATCGCCGATCATCCCATCAACCGCATCGAGGAGTTGCTGCCATGGAACGTCGCCGCAAGCCTGTCGCCCGTAATCGATCCCGAAGCGTAAGCCAGAAGGCCGTCGCGAAGAACTCCGCTGCCGTTCCCCTGTCCCTGCCCAACATCGCGGACTTAATCAGCGATGGCGAAATCACCGTCGGCGTACTCCGCCCGGTCGGTTGTGTCGCCACCGCCACCGACGGACATAATTGCCTGGCCATGCTGGTCCGCCGCCGAGGCGAAAACTTGGCCCAGTTGCTCACTCGTCTCGATCAAGCCATCGACAAAGCGCTCACCGAAGACATCTATACCGACGAAATCAATCCTCCGTCGAGCCATTCCTGAACTCTTCATTGTCAAGTGTCCACATAATTCCTTCGTGGACACTTAGACTGACCCAGACCCGTTGTCAACACGGTCTACTCCGGACGCTTACAAACAGTCCGAGTCTCAACGCCGACATTCAAGGGCACGCTCGACATGGGATGAATTCAGCCAACCAGCATGGCTCACACCCGAGTTGTTTTCGGAGAAAATTCAGCCGCTGCTCGCAAATGTGGCGACATCCGTCATTCGATCAAACATAGGGGTGTCCCGCTGGTATGCGAGTCGGATTCGCCAAGGCTACCGCCCGCATCCACGGCACTGGCAGGCGCTTGCTAAACTCCTTGCCCTTCGACCGAATGAGTGATTTCACGCAACTGAACAAGCCCCCCTTCGGCAGAACGACAGTTCTTTGCACATAGATTCATTTCTGGAAACAGGGGACATCCGGAAAGACATTCCTCCGGCGTTGTGCAATCATCACACCCTTTTTCGGAATGCTTAGCCCGAATTCGCGTAAAGGCGCTATTGTTTCTCCAAATCTCAGCAAGGGAAGTATCCTTGAGTGGAATTCCGCGATACCCAGCTTCCACCATGAAAGAACAAGGGTAGACCTCCATTTTTTCTGACACAAAAAGTGAGAACCGTCCTGCGTCACATCCTTCCAGAGAGATCTTGGGAGCGTTCCCGAATCGAGCTAGCCCAGTGATCGTACATGTGTCAAAACCGATGCGGAATCCTCGCCGGCCGCTAGTTGCCAGTTTGAAAAATTCCTCAACCCGAGGACTCCTATTGAGTAGCAGTCTCTCATCAGCAAATCGGCCCACAGGCTTGTAATTCAAAAAGACAATAGCGTTTGCTTTTTGCAGGAATATCGGCGGGGCATTGAGCCACTCAATTGCAGTCTCCACTGACTTGCTCGTCAGAATAAAGTGGATATTCGTCGTGATGCCCATCGACCGTAGCGCCTCGATAGCCTCTGTCGTCTCCTCGTATGGCGGATATGCGCTGACCGCGACAGCTCCGCAGTATGTCGCGGTCGCTTCTAGCACCTTCGGCGTTAATCCTCGACCGTTCGTGGTGTAGTTAGGGATAATGCCGTATCGCTCTCGGGTAATGCGCAAAATCTCGGGAAACTGAGGGTGCTGGTTGGGGTTTCCCCCTCCAAGTGCGACTTGGAACACGTGCAGTGATTGGGCTTGTCGTATTACATCTTCGTAGTCTTCCAGCGAGATGTGGGTGCCAGTCTCGTCAGACTTTCTGTAGCAGAAGGTACACCCCCGATCACACCAGTTAGTAATGGCTATGTCTAGCAATTCTGGCCCATGTTCTGCCCAAAATGGCTCAGTCTCTCCTGCGTCTTCTATTCTTGCAAAAAAACCGGAATTGGGATTAAAGACGGCCGTATAGTGGTCACCCGCAAAGCGCTTGACGACGAACGAGGCCTCCTTCGCCGCTACCATATGCACTCCAATCCATTGAAATAAATTTTGTGGTTTTCCACCTCAAACGAATCCGTGCAAAAAAATGTTTGAATCATATCGTTGTCACTACTAAGCCAACCGTAGTAAGCCTTCAGTCCACTCTTCTTTGCTTCTTTGATCTTGTTGAGCATGCGCTCGGAGAGGTGTTCCGGTCGGTCCGTGAGCAACGTTTCAGGTGGCACACGCTTGTCAGCGGTCTTGAAATCCACTCTTTCGCTGCTAGTTATGACATCCTGATAAAACTGCTCGAAGAGGTCTGCTATCGGAGACTTGGGTGCGATTCCCATCAGTTCGAAAAAGTCGACTTTATTGAGATCATTCTTGGCAATGATTAGAAACGACGTGGATGAACTGTTTGACACAAACCCAGCCCTAATCTTCATCTGGTCCTCCTCGGCTCCAAAAGCTTTTTAAGAAATTCAAGACCATACTCTTCGTGAAGAAAATAATAGCCAGGACGATAAAAGATTATTTGAGAACTGTTTGCAAATTGGGCATCCACAGTGAGCACTGCTTCCTCGGGTAACAGGAAGCGCTTATGCAGATACTTGGCAAAAGACCCGTATTCTATGGCGTAGTAATTCGTGTAGTCACTTTTCAGTTCTAAAGACAGGCGAAAAATGGCTTTGTACAAATTGCTTAACAAGTCTCCGGCGTATGTTCCAGCCTTTACTTTACCCTTGCGCAAGAATGTCTTTTCATCGACCAACGTTTTCAGACAGATGAAATACCGCCGTTCATGGCGTGATCTGCGATTGATAGATAGGATCATAGCGTTCAAGTAATGGAAGCTGAAACAAAACAGTCAAGAAAACGGCGGACCTCCTGGTGGAGCAGAGGATCAGTCGTAGCAGCTAACGCTCTTTCAGATTCCGCCTCGGCTAGCAACAAGCTCTCCGAAGCGAGTTGGGCTGACACGGATGCAAGAAGGCGCCACACATAGGGTCGATGGCGAGTGGGTTTGTACTTAAGCGATTCCTTCAACAAGTTGATGGCATAGGTCGGATGCAACGCCAGCAGGTCACGGAACAGAAAATACGCATCGCTGTTGAGATCGAAGCCACTGTCTATCGGCAGAAGCAAAATAAGAAACTGGAAAAGGCCTTTCTCTGGCCCCTTTGGATCTGCCTTTAACTTCGGCATCGCGTATTCTGTTATGAATTTGCAGAGGGAGCTAGCAGATGCTCCGTCATTGTAGTGTCTGTGTGTCTTGAAAACCACCATCAGATCGTCGAAGTGAACGTTGTCAGCTTGAGTCACAAATGACAGTAGCAGGTCGAGGTTAAGGGCAAAATATTGCGGGTGCCAGTTCACGGCAAGTTGACGAGCGAACAGCCTCGCACGGCTTCCTCCAGCTTGCAGTGCCGCTAAGACTAGGTCTCGATCCTCACTTCGAATCAGCGTTGTGTTTACATTGAATATTTCCCGATCGTAAACGTCTTTATACCAAGTTTGATCGCGATAAAAAGTCCAAAATCCTGCATTCTCAGTATGTCTCGATGCATAAAACAAGAACTTCTTGAGACCCTCGACAATTTGCGAGTCTTTCGGATCGTTGCGAGCGACGTATTGCCGAAAGGCAGCAACGTCAGTCTCAAACAAATTAAGCAAATATTGCGCGAGTAAGAAATCGCGGAATTCGTCGAAAGTAAAGTTGATTGTTTCCTCGGATTCCGAGAAAATCGACAGACCGGGCGGAGCATCCCGCCGCAGAATTAGGTCTTCGTCAAGCAAAGCGTAGAGGGCATTATTTAGGTTAGCGGGAATCGCAGAGACTGGAACATTGACAAACTGCCACGTTTCAAGCATGTGTCCAACGCAATATCTTAGTACTGCAAGCAGGTCCTTAATCTGACCAGTCAGTACCAGCTTGTTGGAAATGTGTCGCAAAAACAGATCAGCGGTGCCAAGTTTACGGTTTAAGTAAATTGTGAAAATTTCCTCTCGATAGATGTGTGCGATAAAGGGCTGCTGGTAGTCATTGGGTTTATTCTTAGCACCGTAAGCCTCACAGAAGAATCGCAAGAGCAAAAAGTCTTTCTTGAGAGACTCAACCACTTGTTGGGAAACCATTTTGTGATTAACCCTAAAGAAGTGAAAGTAACTTGCGAGCATCTCGTCATAAACTTCGTCTTCAAGCCGCGCTTCATTAGCTTCTAACAGGAATACGTGTGGCTTCAACGCCCCTGTAGTTAGAATGCCGAAGCGTTGATGAAAGAATTCCGATCGGCACGTCAGAAGCACATTCAAGTAAGGATGCTCAAGTACCACTTGAATAAACTGTTCCAGTTGCTCCGCGAATTCGCTTATGCGATGGTGCTCATTTATACCATCGATGATGAGAACAAATGGCTTATTAACTCGACTTGCGTATTGGGAGAGAAGTCGCGCTGCGTCAGCAAAAGAAGATGTTTTACCTTCAAAAAGCAATCGCTGGACAGCGTCTCCAAGATCAGGCGCGTGCATTGATCTGAGTATTCGTCCCGTAAGGTACGCGCATGGAATTTTGTGGTTGAAGAGAAAATTCTCCACAAAGTCACATACCATGTTGGTTTTTCCTTGACCGGCTCTTCCTGTCAAGATAAAAACTCGGGCCTTTATCACAGCTAGTTCGGTTACGAGATCTTTGAGTGAACGACTAAAGCCCCAGCCAAGGCTGCTCTGCAAAGTAAACGTGTTCTCGTCGTAGTAGTACCGGCGGTCTTTCTTAACCGGGAATGGCGGATCACCCTTATGTGACAAGTGCTCGTACTTATCAAGAACATCGCTGAGTTCCACGAACGCATGTGGCAACTCTGCCGCAGCCTTCTCCACTTCAGGGAGAGTTTGTTCCGAACCGTATGTTGCAAGATTCGGAAACGGCAGAGACGGAAGGCCCATCTTGGTTAAGAAGTTGTTCCAGCCTGTAACATCAAGCCTGTACAGTGAGTCCAGCGTCCGACGAAAGAAAAGAACGGGATGGGAGAAGTTCCGCGCGAGGGTCTTGGTGTCACGCGTCTCAACAAAAATGTCGGGAATGTATTTTCCAGACTTCTTTTCGTATTCGAGTTGGCGACGCGATAAGCGAGTCAAATGGCTGTCGATGTCGACATACGCCTCGCCTGCTACGCTATGCGCGAAGATGTCATGTAATGCGTAGATGTCCAAATGGGGAAGGCCCTGAATGATAGAAAAAAGGTCCAGGATTGTAATGATGTCTGACGTGGGCTTAAAGCCGAGTTTATTTTTGCAGATTGTTTGCCATTTTGACTTTGTGCTTGCAGCGTATCTCACTCGGTCACCGGTCAGAATAAAAAAAATGAGCCGGTCGTATTGCTTCTGATAACCCTTTTGGATGAACTTGCTTAATGTGTCAGTGACCTTCGCCGCAGTACGTTCTGTCGTTACTTGTATAGCGAGGCGAACCACATCGTCTGCCAGATCGATGTAGGGAAAATTAGATCCTTTTTGATTCAAGTTCCGCAGATGCGGTGCCTTGAGCGAAAGCTGGAACACCGGCAGCAGCAAATCCTCTGTGAGTCTGTTCTTGGAGTACAGCCCTGCCTGGTTCTCTGCTTGCGTCTGGAAAGCCAGCTTAGCCAGGGCTTGGCTTATTTTTTCGAGCGCTTCCGGGATTGTCATTCCTGCGATATATCATGCTCTGCCGACGTAAAATTGCAAAGTATTTATTTTCCAAGTTGAAGATTAAGAACGTAGTGACCGGCGCGGGTGGCCTAGAGGCGAAGGCCGCACCGCGCGGCAAGGTGTGTGGAGGGGGTGTGGCAGTTTTGCAGTCCGCTCCTTCCACCCCGCAGCCGGTTTGACCCTTCTTTTCTCACGCCTGTAAGATCGAACTTCATCAGAGTTCGACACTGGGCGCTTAACATTCGGCCTTGGGGCATCGTCCTGCCACTCCGGATGGATTCTTGATCGCGGATGGCACAGACGTGGGACAGGGAATACGGCACTACCCCGTGATCCTCTGTGTCCTCGGTGGTTAAGGTTTTGTGTCTCTAAGCGTCAACTGCCAACTGCTGATTGCGAGCGAAACTCCCGATGCCCCAGGAACTGCCCAAATCCTACGAGCCAGGCGCGATTGAGACGCGCTGGGCCGAATATTGGGTCAAAGAAAAACTCTTCTCCGTCCCCACGCCACCGCCAGGGGAAACTCGTCCAGTATTCACCCTACTGCTGCCGCCGCCGAACGTCACCGGTCGCCTGCACATGGGCCACATGCTCAACCAGACGCAGATGGACATCGTTGTGCGATGGCACCGCATGCGCGGTTTCGTCACCTTGTGGCTGCCCGGCACGGACCACGCCGGCATCGCCACGCAAATGATGGTCGAGCGGCAACTTGCCAGCGAAGGCAAGAATCGGCGCGACCTGGGGCGCGAAAAATTCATTGAGCGCGTGTGGGAGTGGAAGAAGCTGTACGGGAGCGCCATTCTCGACCAGATGAAGCGGCTGGGCGCATCGGTCGATTGGGATCGCGAGTACTTCACCATGGACGAGAACCTTTCACGCGCCGTGCGCGAGGTGTTCGTCCGCCTCTACGAAGAAGGGTTGATCTATCGCGGAAAGTACATCGTGAACTGGTGTCCACGGTGCGAGACAGCGATTTCCGATCTCGAGGTGAAGCACGAAGAGGTGGCCGGCAAGCTGTGGGAGATTCGCTATCCCGTGATCGGAACCGGCGAGTTCATCACCGTCGCGACCACGCGTCCAGAGACCATGTTGGGCGACACAGCCGTCGCCGTCAACGAAAAAGACGAGCGCTACACGCCTCTGCATGGAAAGAAAGTTTTGCTGCCGCTGATGAATCGGGAGATTCCCATCATCACCGACGAGTTGGCGCAGCCGGAGTTCGGCACGGGCGCGGTGAAGGTGACGCCGGCGCATGATCCCAATGACTTTGAGGCCGGCAAGCGCCACAACCTGCCACAGATTGACGTGATGGACGAGCACGCGCACATGAACCAGAACGCCGGCGCATACGCGGGACTCGATCGCTTCGAGGCGCGCAAGCGCCTGCTGGCGGACCTGGAAGCACAGGGATTTCTTGTCGGAGCAAAGGACTACACCATCTCGCTGGGCAAGTGCGACCGCTGTGGCTCGGTGGTTGAGCCGCGCTTGTCGGAGCAGTGGTTCGTCAAAATTCAGCCGCTGGCCGATCGGGCCATAGAGGCCGTCGAGAGCGGCGAGATCACGATTGTTCCGGACAACTACCGGCAGATTTATCTGAACTGGATGAACAACATCCACGACTGGTGCGTGTCGCGGCAATTGTGGTGGGGACATCGCATTCCGGCTTGGACCTGCGCCGACTGCAAGGAAGTAACCGTCGCTCGCGAAGCCCCGGCGCAGTGTCCGAAGTGCGGGAGCAAGAAAGTTGAGCAGGTCTCCGATGTACTCGACACGTGGTTCTCGTCCGGACTTCTGCCTTTCACAACTTTAGGCTGGCCGGAAAAGACGCGCGACCAGGCAGTCTTCTATCCCACAACGTTGCTGATTACTGCGTACGAGATCTTGTTCTTCTGGGTGGCGCGCATGATTATGTTCGGATGCCACTTCATGCAGGGACACGAGCAGGACGCCGCGATCAAGAAGGCCAGCGGTTGGGCAGATAAAAAGAACGACAGCGTTCCTTTCCGGCAGGTTTACATTCATGCCCTGGTGCGCGATGCCGACCGGCAGAAGATGTCGAAGACCAAGGGCAACGTGATCAACCCGCTCGACATTATTGAACGCTTCGGCACCGATGCCACGCGCTTCACCCTGGCCGCAATGGCTTCGCCGGGGACGGACATTGCGTTCAGCGAGAGCCGAACCGATGGTTATCGTGCCTTTGCCAACAAGATCTGGAATGCGGCAAGATTCATGTTCATGAACGTAGATCGCCTCGGCTCGTGTGGCGCGGACACTCCCTTCGACAAGCTCAGGGCAGGCTTTGCCCGCGAACTCTCGACAACAGCCAAGGGCATCCCCGCGTTCACACTGACCACTTTAGAAGACCGCTGGATTCTTTCGCGGTTCAACCGCGTGACCAGAGAGGTCAACGATGCTCTCGAAACATATCGGTTCCACGAGGCGGCGAACCGCATCTATGACTTCTTCTGGGGAGAGTTTTGCGACTGGTATCTGGAATTGATTAAACCTCGATTGAACTTTGAAGACGGCGCAGACCGGGCTCCGGCACGAATCGCGTGTGCGAATCTGGTCAGCCTGTTCGATGCGTCGTTGCGGTTGCTGCACCCGGTGATGCCGTTTATTACCGAGGAGATCTGGCAGGCGATATACGAGGGCAAAGCTCCGCTGAAGTCGATTGCCCTGGCGGCATATCCGCAGGCAGATGAAGAGCAGTTCGATCTGCCTGCTGAGACGGAGATGGCGATTCTGCAGGATTTGATCGTCACCGTGCGCAATCTGCGGGCCGAGTTGAAAATCGAGCCAAAGGTCAAGGTGCCGATCGAAGTATTCGCGCACGAACCGCAGATTCGCCGGATGATCGAGCAGAATCGCGGCGCGGTCGAGCGACTGGCGAATGTGGAGAGGATCACGTTTGCGGAAGGCTCGCTGGCCAAGCTGGCAGGGTCCCGCAGCACGGCGCGATTCGACGTACACGTGATTTACGAGAGAAAGATCGACGTCGCCGCCGAATGCGAGCGCCTAAAGAAAGAGCTGGAGAAAATCGAGAAAGGCATCGCCAGCGGACAAAACCAGCTCGGCAACGAGCAGTTCTTGGCGAAGGCTCCGCCAAACGTGGTCAACAATCTGCGCAAGCAGGCCGAGGAACTGGCCGCGCTGCGCGACAAGGCCAAGAGTAAGTTGGACGAGTTAGGTTGCCGGCAGGTCGTAGAGACGTAGCTTGCTACGTCTTCCTGCCGCTGCCGGAGAGTTGCAAGCGGCGTCTCTACCATATGGACTGGAATTCACGACGCCTCACCACCATCCTGGAGAACGCGCTGCTCGAAGACCGGGCCACGCGCGATGCAACCAGCTACGCCTGCATCGATCCTAATCAGCGAGCGGCGGCAACAATCCTTGCCCGGCAGGACTGCATCCTCGCGGGAATCGGGTGTGTGAGCCGCATCCTCGACGTGTATGCGGTGCTCGACGGCGCTGTAACCGCGCACTACGAAGTGACCACGCATCCTGAGATTTTTGACGGAGTGCGCCTGCACAAGGGCCAGTCGGTAGCCGTGATCCGCCACAACGCCCGCGTGATCCTTTCCTGTGAACGAGTGATCCTTAACTTCCTGCAGCGCATGAGCGGGATCGCCACCCTGACTCGCAAGTTCGTCGAAGCAGTGTCGGGCACGAAGGCTCGCATCCTCGACACGCGCAAGACAGCGCCCGGCCTGCGCGTGATCGACAAGAATGCTGTGCGCTGCGGCGGCGGGCAGAATCACCGCCTCGACCTCTCTGACGGCGTGCTCATCAAGAACAACCACATTGCGCTGGCTGGCGGGATCGTGCCAGCGCTGGAGCGCGCGGTCCACAACCGCCGCGGTTCGCAGATCATTGAGGTCGAAGTGCGCACGCTGGAGGAACTAGAGCAGGCACTGACGCACGGGGCAGAGGCTCTACTTCTGGACAACATGTCGCCGGAGGACGTGCGCCGCGCGGTCGAGCGCTGCTCGAAGCTGGAACACCGCGTTCCGCTCGAATGCTCCGGCGGAATCCGGCTGGAAAATGTCCGCGCGTATGCCGAGACCGGCGTCGATTTCATCTCAGTCGGCTTGCTGACCCACTCGCTCCAAGCAGTGGACATGAGCATGCGCGTGGTCCCGGCCCAGTAAAGTGCCGAAGGGATGCCGTAGATGCGACGGGATCCGATACGACAGAACCAGACGCGACAGAATTTGTGCCCGGCCTTGTGGCGTGTTGAAAACTCTGATTTTGGGTGGCGCAGCGCTTCCAGCGCTGCGATAAGGATCTGGCATGACTGAGGCTTCAGCCTCTGAGGTACCTGAGCAGCAAACTATTTCCCCGCTGGAGAACGCTGTCGGCGGACAAAATACTCTCCTCGCAGCTTGTGAAGCCACGCTCTCTTGATCTCCGCTATCAGCGAGACGGCCTCTTAGCCCCCACCTTGTCGAGATCAAATGCGGTTGGGTGGGTCGGCTGGTAGAGCCCGATTTCACCTCCGCTAGGCAGCCGCAGAGTAGTCTTTTCTCCCCAGTCCGCTTCCTCAACCGGTGAGCAGCTAACGTTCTTCGATTTCAGCGACTGTATCTCGGCTTGCAGGTCATCGCACATCAGGTAGACCACGGCGCCCAGCAGCGAACGTCCGCCGTGAACCTGCTCGCGATTGACCCCATCGGTGGGATGGATTCCAGCCTCCGCAGGAGGCAGTGCAAAGATCAGCCAGCCCCCGCCTGCATCCACCGAACGGAACCCCAGCACGTCACGAAAGAACAGGCGGTCGGTTTCCGGCTTCTCACTATAGAAAAGGACGTGAGTGCCCGTAATCATGGGAACAAGTTTATCAGCCTGGATGGCCACTTCGTCGCTGGTTTGTTGTTTCCGTTACATTCCCGCATAATCCCTTGCATCGGTAAGACAGGCACAATTCGGCAGAGCCGTCGCTCGCGGGCCAACATGCGAGCATCCCATGAGCACAAGCCGCAACCGACCGACCTCCGTCTCGGCCGCATCGTGCGCCTGTTGATGGAGCACGCCACCGTCGTCGTGAGCGGCACGAAGATCGGGCAGGAAATTTCATCCACCCGTTCCGAGGTGTGGAGGCTCATCCAGCAGCTCCGCGGACTGGGTGTGGATGTGGCTGGGCATGCGGCAACCGGCTATCAGCTGCGCTCGGTGCCTGATTTGCTGTTGCCGGAAATTCTCCGCCCATTCCTTCGCGGCACCATTTTCGACGCGCATCTCCATCACTTCTACAAGATTGGCTCGACCAATACGGCTGCCATGGCGGCAGCGGCCGAGGGCGCTCCCGAGGGCAGCGTCTTCCTGGCTGAAGAGCAGACTGGGGGACGCGGCCGTGGCGCTAACGCGTGGCATTCGGAACGATCAGCCGGGATCTATTGTTCTGTTGTTTTGCGCCCGGCATTGCCGCCTTCGGAGGTGCTGGTGTTATCGCTGGCTGCCGGATTGGCCGTGCAGGCGGCAATTCAACAGATTGATTCTCGCGTGAACGTCGATCTGAAGTGGCCGAATGATCTGCTAATTGACGGAAAGAAAGTCTGCGGAATTCTCACCGAGATGAACGCGGAAGCCACGCGGGTCCGTTACATCGTGGTGGGCATCGGGATCAATGTCACCCAGTCGACTTTCCCGAATGAACTGGCGGAGCAAGCTACGTCGTTACGCTTGGTTACGGGCAGCGAGTGGTCGCGGGTGGAGCTCACGGGAGCTTTGCTAAAATCACTCGATGGGGAATATCGTCAGCTGCTCGCGGACACGGATGCCCGGCGCTCGATCCTGCAACGGTTCGCAGAGCATTCTTCCTGGGTAAAAGGCAAAGCGATTCGAATCGAGGAGAATGGCTCGGCCCTCGAAGGAATAACAGAAGGGTTGGATGACCGCGGCTTCCTACGTGTGCGCACCGCAAATGGAGTGCAAACGGTGTTGAGCGGAACAGTAAGAGAAAAGTGAAAAGTGAAAAGTGAAAAGTGAAAAGCTCTCATCCACGTATCAGAGTTGTCTGAAGTCTGAAGTCTGAAGTCTGAAGTCCGACGTCCGAAGTCTGAGTCTGACAGCTGAAAGCTGATAGCGGTACCCAAACATGCTCCTAGTCCTCGACGTAGGCAATACCAACACGGTGCTGGGAGTATTCGCCCGCGTCGCCAAAGCGGGCGGAGAACTCGACGAACCTCCGGCCTACGAGCGGCTGGTGGCCCATTGGCGAGTGGCGACCAGGCAAGCGAGTACGGTCGACGAGTACGGAGTGCTCTTCCGAAATCTGTTTTCCATGGCCAACCTCGAGGTTGCGGAGATTCACGGCATCGTCATCTCCTCAGTAGTGCCGCCTCTGGACCCGGTGCTGCGGCAGGTGTGCGAGCGCTATTTTAATTCCAAGCCGCTGTTCATCGAGCCCGGAGTCAAGACCGGAATGCCCGTGCACTATGACAATCCGGCAGAGGTAGGAGCCGATCGCATCGTGAACGCGGTGGCTGCATTCGAAAAGTACGGCGGTCCGTGTGTGGTTGTGGACTTCGGTACGGCCACAACTTTTGACTGCGTTTCCGGTAAAGGGGAATACCTGGGTGGCGTGATCTGCCCCGGCATCGGCATCTCGGCGGATGCGCTCTTCCAACGCACTGCCCGTCTTCCTCGCGTGGAAATTCGCAAGCCGGCGCGCGTGATCGGATCGAATACAGTGGGCAGTTTGCAGTCCGGCCTCTACTACGGATATCTCGGACTGGTCGACGGCATTCTGGAACTTCTCCTGGGCGAGATGGGCGAAGAGACGAAGTGCATCGCCACCGGCGGTCTGGGCTCGATGATCGGCACGGGATCGAAGTACATTAAGAATGTGGACGACTCTCTTACTCTCGACGGCCTGCGCATTATCTGGGCACGCAACGTCCCGGCACGGCGGGACCCGCCACAAGCGAAGGCCGCATCGAAGACTCCGTCTAAAGCAAAAAACGGAAGCGGCGAGCGCACGCCGTCGACTTCCCGTTCCACCCGCTGAGCCGTCGTGGAAAATTACTTCAACTACTTCACCGAAATTGAAGAGCACTTTCAGCGCCGGCGTGGGACGCTCCTGATGGTTTCGACCCTCGATTGGGCTCTGATGGAAATCTGGAAGGATGCAGGCATTCCGCTTGAGGCTGTGCTACGGGGGATTGACGCTGCGTTCGACCGGTACGATCAGCGTCCCTCGAAAGCGCGGAAGATCAATGGCCTGGGGTGGTGTGCACAGGCGGTGCTGGCCGCGGCGGAAGATATGAAAGAGGCGGTGGTGGGTGCCGCGAACGGAGAAAAGACAGCCGCTAAGCCCGCCGCCGTGCCCGGCTTTGAACCAAGTGCGATTGCCGCTTTCTTGCGCCGCAATGCAGATTTACTGAAGGCGGCGAAGCTGCCCGAAGCAGGCGGAGTTTCCGTGCAGACGGCCGCGCTGGAAGCCTCGCGCACATTACGCAAGTTGGCGGAGGATACGGAGAGCAAAACGACATCACCTCGCCTCGAAGATTTAGAGCGTCGATTGACCGTCCTCGAAGAGAAACTCTTTGCGGCGCTCCTGGCTGCGACTCCCGATGAAGACATCGTTATAGTGCGCGCCGAAGCCGACCACGACCTCGCACCCTACCGCCGCAAGATGGCTTCGGCTCAGATCGAGCAGTTGCAGAAGCAATACGTTCACAAACGGCTGCTGGAAAAATGTGGCTTGCCTCGCCTCAGCCTGTTTTACATGTGACCGCATTCCCCCATGATTATGGCGGCTTCGTGGTTGCCGTAGACCACCGTCGGAGAGGGCACGGCTTCGAAGCTCATCATATTCATGCTTTGGTTTGAAAGGCACGATTTTCAGAAGCTTGCCCATATTCATAGATCGGTTTGAAAGGGCGCGGCTCCCAGCCGCTAATCTATATTCATACATTGTTTTGAAAGGGCACGGCTTCCAGCCGTGCCGCTAAGAGCCAACAAAGACCGAGGGCTTTAGCCCCGGGGGAAAACCCGTGATTGCTCTAGGTAACCTTGTTTAAGATGATCCATCGTTTCGAAGCACTGATTCTTGGCGGAGGCGCCGCTGGCCTGATGTGCGCCATCGAAGCCGGCAAGCGCGGACGCCGAGTCGCGGTGCTCGAGCACGCCGACCGCCTGGGCAAAAAGATTCTCATCTCCGGCGGAGGCCGCTGCAACTTCACCAACATTCATTGCCGCCCGGAAAATTTTCTTTCCGCGAATCCCCACTTCGCAAAATCCGCCTTGGCCCGCTACACGCCCGCCGATTTCATCGCCTTGGTTGAAAAGCACCGCATCCCCTATCACGAAAAAACGCTGGGACAAATGTTCTGTGATCGCTCGGCTCGCGACATCCTTGCGATGCTCGAGCACGAATGCCGCGAAGCCGGCGTAAGTATTTTTCTCAACGCCAAGATTCACCAGGTCGCGCAAACCACGGAGTTCGTCGTGCACACTGCCGTCCCCAATGAAGAAGCTGAATTTCACGCGCCCGCACTCGTCGTGGCAACCGGAGGCCTCTCAATTCCAAAGATCGGTGCGACGTCGTTTGGCTATGACTTGGCGCGGCAGTTCGGGATGGCAATTCGGAATCCATGGCCGGGTCTCGTTCCCTTGGTGCTCGATTCCGAGGACCACTCCCGCTTCTGCGATCTGACTGGACTCTCGGCCGAGGTAGTTGCATCATGCGACGGGCAGAAGTTCCGCGAGAAGATGCTGATTACCCATCGCGGACTGAGCGGCCCTGCGATTCTGCAGATTTCTTCTTATTGGAAAAAGCAGCAGGCCGTCCAGATCGATCTTGCGCCCGGACGCGAAATCACCGCAGCCTTTCGCGATCCCACGACGCCGAGGCATCTGAGCCGATTGCAAGCGGAACTCCGCAAGATCTTGCCCAATCGCTTCGCCGACCGTTGGCTCGAGGTGAACCCGCCCGCAGCGTGGACGAATTCTGCGCTCGCCGAACTGGAGGGGCTGGTCCATGCATGGCCCATCACGCCCGCCGGTACAGAAGGCTACGACAAAGCCGAAGTCACAGCCGGAGGTGTCGACACCGATGAACTCTCAGCCAAGACAATGGAAAGCCGCAAAGTTCCGGGACTTTATTTCATTGGCGAAGTCGTGGATGTGACCGGCCAGCTCGGTGGATTCAACTTTCAGTGGGCGTGGGCTTCAGGCGCAGCCGCGGGAAGGGTGCTGTGAGGCCGCTGCCCCTGCGGCGAGCTCCTTTTAATACGCTTAGTGTGTCATCCTGAGCGAAGCGGCGTCTTCGCGAATGCGAAGATGCCACGGAGTCGAAGGATCCCTTGTACACCGGCACGCCCGTCGGCCTCCGAGGGAGTTTCCACCACTACTCCCCGGCCCTGCAGTTCTGCGCCATGCCGTAGAATCATCCCTTGCTCCTGACAATTGAAAAGCTGATCTACGGCGGCGACGGCCTCGCCCGCCTGCCTGCCGACGCCCACGGACGCGGCAAAGCCGTATTCGTCCCGTTCGTGCTGGATGGGGAAAAGATTGAGGCGGAACTCACCGAGCAGAAGTCCAGCTTCGCGCGCGCGAAGGTTGAAGCTATCCTCGAGCCCTCTCCGCACCGCGTCCAACCCGACTGCGCCTACTTCGGACGTTGCGGCGGATGCCAATACCAACATGCCAGCTACGAGCATCAACTCGAAATCAAGAAAGAAATCCTGCGCGAGAATTTACGGCGCATTGCCAAGCTGGAATTGCCGTGTGAAATTAAGGTGCACCCTTCGCCCCCGTGGAACTACCGCAATCGCGCGCGTCTGCAGGTGAGGACGAAGCCCGAGTTTGTGGCCGGATATTTCAAGCTGGCATCGCACGACGTGATGGCGGTGGAAGAGTGTCCCATCAGCTCGCCGTTGATCAATCGCGGAATCGCCGCTCTGTGGCAGTCCGGGCGAGCGGGCCAGGTGCCCGAGGGAGTGCGTGAAATTGAATTCTTCGCCAATGCCGATGACGCGCTGCTGCTAGTGGAACTCTGGTGTGCGGCCGAGGCGCGCCGAGCAGCGGTCAGGGGGTGGGCGGACGAGTTACGCTCCGCGATGCCGGAAATTGCGGGCGTCGCAGCATTCCGCGCGCATCAGCCCGGGGAACGCGCGGCCATCCAGCAGGAAATTTTCCTCTCTGATGGCGAGAAGTGTCTCACTTACCAGACGCAGCATGCCGCTTACCGGGTCAGCGCCGGCGCATTCTTTCAGACCAATCGTCATCTCACTGAGGAGTTGGTCCAGATCGTCACGCAAGGTCGCGAGGGTGGTCTAGCCCTCGACCTTTACGCGGGAGTAGGCCTGTTTTCCACAGTCCTGGCTCGTGACTTTCATCACGTCGTTTGTGTTGAGCCGTCACATCCGGCTGCCGCCGACCTTCGCTACAATCTGCCTGCCAATGGAGAGGTGATCCAAGCCACGACCGAACAGTATTTGAGCCGTCCAGAAGACCGGGAGCGACCTGGGAAGGCAGCCGCCACGCCTCCTAGTGTCCACAAGGCTGACCTGGTCGTGGTAGATCCACCGCGAAGTGGCTTGGGAGAGCGCGTGGCGCGTGCTCTGGCGAATATGAGTGCGCCCCGACTGACCTATGTTTCATGCGATCCCGCGACGCTGGCGCGTGACCTGGTACCCCTGTTGGCCGCAGGCTACCAGGTTGAGCAGGCGCATCTCGTGGATCTTTTCCCTCACACTCACCACCTGGAATCCGTCATTCAACTCATACATTGAGCAGCATTCCGGCTCTCTGCGCGGTCGCATGTCTTTGCGCCTTCACAGAGGTCAATTCCTTCCTATGAGCCGCGAGCGAATGGCCTGTCCATGAGTGGAGTGCTCATAAGTGCTCCGCCTGTGAGTCCCCTGCATACTTCGGCTCCTTCCGGTCCTCCCACCTTTGCGTTCAAACCGACCCGGCAGCCCCTGCTGTGGGCTGCATTGGCATACTCGCTGGGGATCGTGGCGGGCGTGTACCTCTGGTGGCCGGCATTGTGTTGGATCGCCGCCGGACTGGCGTTCGTTGCGGCGGCTGCTTATTTTGCGCATCGGCACATTCGGCTTGCATACGGGATTGCCCTGGGCGTCTTTTTCCTGGCTGGAGCGTTGCATGTGCAAGTACGCAGTGCCTCCCCTCTTTTGGACAAGGCAATCCAGCCCTTTGCCGACGGCCGTGAGCTTCAAATCACGGCCCATGTAACACGAGATGGCCGCTTGCGGCAGGCCAGTTTCGGCGAGCTGCAACAGACCGCTGACGTCGAGACTGAAGAAGTCAAAACTGACGCGGGACAAACTGCATCGGTGCACTCGGGCATCCGCCTGAACATTTATGCTCCGCAGGCGAAGCATGCAGTCGGGAAAGAGGCCACCCAAGCTTCCGCGAACGGTGCCATCGCGAACTCAATGCGGGTCTTCCGTTACGGCGACAGAATTCGCTTCTTCGTGAAGTTAAGGCCGCCAAGAAATTTCCGCAATCCTGGAGCCTTTGACTATGAAGGCTACCTCGCAGCAAACGGGATTGCGGCGCTGGGCTCGACCAAGATTGAGAACGTTGAGCTGATCCCCGGCTTCGCCGGAAGCCGTATCGAGTACTACCGTACCCGCATCCACCGCAGTGTCGTTGCCAAGGTGGACGAACTTTGGGCGCCGCGCGAGGCTGCCCTCATTGACGCGATGGTCATCGGGGACGAGGCCTTCATTGATCGCGACACGCGGATCGATTTTCAGCGCTCGGGGACCTATCACATCCTTGTCGTGTCGGGGATGAACGTCAGCATTCTGGCATTCGTTGTCTTCTGGACGCTCCGGCGCATGCAGTTGAGCGACGTACCCGCAACCTTGCTGACGGTGGGCTCGTGCGTTGCATACGCGTTCCTGACCGAGGTAGGCGCGCCCGTCTGGCGGGCCACGCTGATGTGCGCCATCTATCTGGGGACTCGCTTGCTCTACCGCGATCGCGCTATGGTAAATGCATTGGGCGCGGCAGCGCTGGGCCTACTGGTATTTGATCCGCGGCAGCTGTTCACGGCTAGCTTCCAGATGACATTCATCTGCGTGCTGATTGTGGGGGCGATCGGATTGCCCATGATCGAGCGCACTTCTGCGTTTTACCGGCGGGGCATTGGCAAACTGGGACTCCGAAGACTACAGCCAGTCGCTGCCGCCGCGCGTGGCGCAGTTCCGCGTGGACTTGCAGTTCATCGCTGGCCGCCTGGCGCGCTTTGTCGGCCAGCCCTGGTCGCGACGACTGGTCCGCTTCGCCGCAAGACTTGGTTTTGGCGTATTCGATCTGCTTTTCATCTCCGCCGTGATGCAACTGGGGCTGGCTTTACCGATGGCGTACTACTTCCATCGCGCCACTACCGTCGGACTCCCCGCCAATGTCCTGGTTGTCCCCCTCACCGAATTGATGATGCCAGCGGCCGTCGCTGCCTTGGCGCTCGGTTACGTCTCGCTATGGCTAGCCAAGATTCCAGCCCTTCTAACGGCGATCGCCGTGAACGCCATCACGGGCACAGTGCGCGGCTTGGGCGGACTGCGCTTGGCTGATCTTCGCGTGGCCACACCATCTGTCGTGATAATCGTATCGTCGGCAGCAGCGCTGGTGCTGGCAATGGTGTTGGCTCGCCGTCGTGCGGCCTACGCCATCACCGGCCTGGTGGCAATTCTTGCGGCGTCCGTGGTCCTCGCATTCATTCCGCCGCAACCGAGAGTCCGTCCCGGCCTGCTGGAGATCACTTCGATTGATGTCGGTGAGGGAGATTCCACGCTGTTCGTCACGCCGCAGGGACGCGCCTTGCTCGTCGATGCCGGAGGTCCCATCGGTGGTGGCTCCTCGCAACTCGATTTCGGCGAGGACGTGGTCTCTCCTTATCTGTGGTGGCGCGGCATCTCGCGGCTGGACGTAGTTGCAATCACCCATGGCCACTCAGACCACATCGGCGGAATGGTGGCGGTGCTGAAGAACTTCCGGCCTCGGGAGTTGTGGGTTGCTCTGCTGCCGCCGAGTGCGGCGCTTGATCGCATCATCGCGGAGGCGCACGCTCTGGGCATCCACGTGGTCCGCCACTGGGAAGGAGACAAACTTAATCTCGGCGGAGCGACGGTTGAAGTGCTGGCCCCGCCCCAGGATTGGTTCGTCGGCAGCAAGCCCCAGAACAACGACTCCCTCGTATTGCGCGTCAGCTACGGAACTTCAGCCGTGCTGCTCGAAGGCGATGCACAGACGCAGGTAGAGCGGCGCGTTGCCGCGCTCCATCATCCCACAGCGGATCTCCTGCGGGTCGGGCACCACGGCAGCGCGAACGCGACCACGTCCGAATTGCTGGCCGTGGTAAAGCCCAAATACGCTGTGATCTCGGTGGGATTTCGTAACTCGTTCGGATTGCCGCGGCCCGAAATCCTGCAGCGTCTCGTCCGCTCAGGAGCGCGCGTGTACCGAACCGATCTGGACGGAGCCGTAACCTTCTACCTGGACGGGCACTCCGTTACCCCTTCTGCGGAGGCTCTCCCGTAGAATCCGCTATTGCCTCGTCGTCGACCGCGTCGTATTCGGCGGTTTCGTCATCGCCCGCGTCAGGTGATTGCCGGAACTCCCCAATGATCCGCCGTGCCGCCTCCGCATCCTCCTCGCGGACCAGAATGATGGTGCCGCCAACTCCCGGAAAGGTATCCTGTGGCGCGGACAGGGAAGTCATGTCGGAGTCAATTCCCGACGACTCCAGTAGCCCCTTGACCACCAGGGCCTCAGACTCCCGCTCCGCATCGAAAACTTTCACCAGCTTCTCATTCGGATCGGGACGTGGATTTGCCGCTGACGTCGATTTTTGGGACTCTGCCATGAACGTCTCCACTCCTGGGATGTGACCGTGATTATGTTGGGCCGAATCCCCGCTACATCGCGGATTTTACTCCTCTTTCAATCAGATGGGGTCTCAGCGCCCGGAGGTTGCGGACCGCGTAGGAGCGGGCGCCTCGCCCGCTCGGTTTTAAGCTACCAATTAAAATAAAGTTCACCATCATACTCACCGATACTTGACACTGGAAGAGGAGCACCTTCGTGCAGTTGTTTTCCAGGCGAATTGAGGCAGAATGCCCTAAACAGCTAACGCAACACCAGGCTGACCCGAGTCATCTAAAAACTTGGGGATTTGCAAAGGGGAGCACACAGAGGCCACGATGAACTTTCCGGATCATGCGAATCACGAGCAGAGATTTCCTTTAGCCGATGACAATAATGAAGACAGGCGCGAGAGCGAGGACGAAGCTCGCAAGATCCGCCGCCTGCAGATGATGATGAGCATGGTGATGTCCGTGATCAGTCAGGACTCGAGCCTTACCCTGGAGGAAGCCTCAGAACTCGCCGCCGGCGCAAAGCGCGCCGCGCTAGCCATGTTCCCGGACAAAGAACTCGCCTACGATCTGCTATACAAGCCGCGTGTGCAGCGGCTGATGAGGGAAAGATTTCGGCTACAGTAACCCACAAACTCCGCTACTCGTCGACCACAGAGTTCCGCAGCGTCCCCACGCCTTCCACACTGATTTCAACCACGTCTCCGGCAACCAGCGGTCCAACTCCCGAGGGCGTGCCCGTAGCGATCAGATCGCCCGGAAACAGCGTCATCACCTGAGCGATGTGGCGGATGACCACATCCAACGGAAAGATGAAGTCACGCGTGTTGCCTTGCTGCCGAACGTCGCCATTGACACGCGTTTCCACTCCCACGCCGGCCCACGGATCAACCTCATCGGTCACCACCGGGCCGGCTGGGCAAAAAGTGTCAAAGCCTTTCGCCCGTGTCCATTGCCCGTCCTTGTTCTGCAGGTCGCGTGCGGTCACGTCATTCAAGCAGGTGCAACCGAGGATGTATTGTCGAACATCGCTTTCGGCCGGAGGCTGGTAGCAAGTCTTGCCGATGACCACTCCCAGCTCACCCTCATGGTCGACACGCTCTGAAATCTTCGGCCGCCGGATCGTGCCGCGAGGCCCCAACAAAGCAGAGGTAGCTTTCAGAAAAAGAAGCGGTTCTACCGGCACGTCGTGGCCGAGTTCGGCAGCGTGCTCGCGGTAGTTGCGGCCCACACAGACAATTTTCGACGGGCGCACCGGAGCCAGCAGCGCCGCTTCCTCAAGAGGAACCGGTTCAATTTTCCGCGTGCGCACACTCTCCAGGTCGCCATCCGCCTCTTCCGGAGGTGTGAGCAAGATGCGCATAATGGTGTCGCGTCCCGCGGCGGACTCAACCAGTCCGTAGCACGGCTGGCCATTCAGTTCAAACCGGCAGTATTTCATTCGACCTCAGCTTGATAAAAAAGCTACTAACAATTGGCAACTACGGCAGTCCTAAATAAGCTGAACAGATTACGACGTCTTGGAAACGGGGTTCGGCATCTCGAAATCGCGCAACGTTGGACCTCATGCGACATTTGAAAAGACGGCGACATTTGAAAGACGGCGACGTTTTGAAAAGACGGGCGACGTTTTGAAAGGGTGCGGCTTCCAGCCGCACCGTAAAATCCATTTCCTGAACCGGGCTTTAGCCCCTGAGGTGCAGATTTGCAAGAACACGTCCCTCTTCAACCTTTTCCGTTTGGCTAGCAGCTAGCCGCCAGAAGCTAGCTGCCGAATCCTCACGGCACCCTCTCACTCGCTTCCTCGGACCGCGCGCTCTCGTTCCCGCGCAGGTCAACCGAGGACACAGAATACAAGTAAGTCTTTCCCGAGGCGACTGCCGCATCCCGATACGTCGGCATCTTCAACGGCTCCGTATTAAGCTTTTCGGGAGGACTCCCCGGCTCGTGACGGTACACATTGTATCCGGCGAAGTCCAGGTCGGTGACGGGCGCCCAAATCAAATCAATAAATGGTGGTTGACCGGGGCCGGAAAAGACAGCCTGCAAGCCCGACGGAACGGCCGGCGGATAAATGTCGTGAGTGAACACCTTTACATCGGGAGTGTCCTTGCCTTCCACTTGCGCTTCAGGCTGGCCTGGCCGCGCGACCACAGTTGCGATATTAGCGTGGTACTCGTAGGTCTTTTCCCACTCAATGCTGGGGTCGGTAAAGGTGAAAGTGGTTTCATCGGTATGTGGCACTTGCCCCACAAGAATCTGCTGCGGGCTGCCTTCCGGGCGCCGGTAAATCCGATAGACGTAGCGCACCATCGGATGCGAAGCGACCGGTTCCGCCGTTCCCGTGAGCACTACGCCCTTTCCGGTGACTTCGGCGGCAAAATTGTGCGGAGGTGGAAGCGTTTCCGCCACTGGCACCTGCACCTGATTGGAAAGTCCGGCACTGCGCCCGTTCTTGCTCAGCGCTTCAACGGCATAGGTGACGAATCCAAGGGGATTGTCTCTCTCGAGTTGCCTCGGCAGTGTGTCGGTGTATGTTGCCTGGATTGCGAGGGTTTTGGTTTCCGACTTCTTCCCCGAAGACTTGGTCGATGCCGGGAGTGGAGGAACAGCCGCCGTTTCGCCGACCGGAGTACCACACTTGGTCAGAACCGGTTCAAGTCCCCGGCAAATGCGCGTCGCTCCGGGATGCCGAACAGTGAGCCGGTCCGTAGTGACCGTTGGGATCGTCCAGCTCAAAACAACGGTGTCAGCTCTGCGGATGGCACGCAGATCCGACGGAGACTTTGGCAACTCCAGCGAAGGCGGCAGCGGTGGCCCGATTGTGGCGCAGGATGCAAGCAGAAGGCACAGACAAGAAACAAGGATGATGCAGGCGCGGCCGCGCATGAGAGTACACAGAGTACCAGACCGCAGGTCGTCTCCCAAGCGCAGGAAGCCAAAGACCGAAAAAGCTCCGCATTCTTCGAGTAGGGCAGAAAGGGTTTACCCTGTGCTCCCCTGTGCCCTCTGTGGTCAGATTTTCTACAGAATGTACCGCGACAAATCCTGATCCTTCACGATGTCAGTGAGCATCTTGCGGACATAGTCGGCATCGATAATAACGTGCTGGCCTTTTTTCTCCGGAGCATCGAAGCTAAGCTCGTCAAGCACACGCTCCATGATGGTGTGAAGCCGGCGCGCGCCAATATTCTCCGTGCTCTCATTCACGCGAAAGGCGAAGTGCGCGATCTCATCCAGCGCTTCGACCGTGAACTCCAGCTTCACGCCTTCGGTTTCGAGCAGGGCGGTGTATTGCTTGACCAGCGACGACTTGGGCTCGGTGAGAATGCGCACGAAGTCTTCCATCGTCAGCGACTGCAATTCCACGCGGATTGGGAATCGTCCCTGCAACTCCGGGATCAGATCGCTGGGCTTCGACACGTGGAATGCGCCGGCCGCAATGAACAGAATGTGATCGGTGCGCACCATGCCATAACGCGTGTTCACCGTGGTGCCTTCGACGATGGGCAAAATGTCGCGCTGTACGCCTTCGCGTGAAACATCCGGTCCATGGCCGCCTTCCCGGCCTGCGATCTTGTCAATCTCGTCAAGAAAGACGATACCCGAATTCTCTACGCGGTCGATGGCCATGCGCGTCACCTGGTCCATGTCGATCAGGCGCTGCTCTTCTTCCTGAATCAGATATTCGAAGGCCTCGTTAACCTTCATCTTCCGCTTCTTGGTGCGCTGGCCGAAGATGTTGGGCAACATGTCCTTGATGTTGACATCCATCTCCTCGACGCCCTGGTTGCTGATAATTTCAAAACTTGGGAAGTTGCGTTCGCGCACGTCAATCTCAACGCTGCGATCGTCCAGCTTCCCTTCGCGCAGTTGCTGCCGAAGTTTCTCTCGCGTGCGGTTGGACGATTCAGTCAACGCGGTGTTGCCGTCAATGACCACGCCGCCCGAGGTCGAAGACTGATCGGGACGCGCCGGCGGAGATGGCGGCAACAGAATGTCGAGCAGCCGCTCTTCGGCGTTGAGTTCAGCCTTGTCAGCAACGTCCTCCAGCTTTTCTTCACGAACGTTGTCGATGGCAATCTCCACCAGATCACGCACCATCGACTCGACGTCGCGCCCCACGTACCCGACCTCGGTAAACTTCGAAGCCTCCACTTTCAGAAACGGAGAATTAGCCAGCTTCGCCAGCCGCCGAGCAATCTCCGTCTTCCCCACCCCGGTAGGCCCGATCATAATTATGTTTTTGGGGATGATTTCTTCGGCTAGTTCGGGAGTTAGCTTTTGGCGGCGCATGCGATTGCGCAGCGCAATCGCCACGGCGCGCTTCGCGAGTTTCTGTCCGATTACGTGCTTGTCGAGCTCGACGACGATCTCACGCGGAGTGAGTTCGTCGAGCGCCAACTGTTCTTCTTCGGCGGAGGAGGGGAGATATATGGCCATAGATACTCATGTGTGGACAGCCGCCCTCGGCTGTCCGGCTGGGTTGAACCCAGCAATTTTCATTTCACCGGCACAGATTTGGAAAATAAGTCGAGCTTCGCTCGACCGGACAGCCGAGGGCGGCTGTCCCCACATGAGCCCTACAGCTCTTCAATCGTTACTACATCATTGGTATAGATGCACATTTTGCCTGCAATCTTCATCGATTCTTCCGCGATCTGCCGGGCTGTAAGCTGCGTATGTTGGGAGAGCGCCTGAGCTGCGGCCTGCGCGTACGGGCCGCCGCTGCCGATGGCCGCAACCGCGCCGTCGGGCTCGATCACATCGCCTTGTCCGCTTAACAGGAAGGTTTGTTCCTTGTCGCAAACCAGGAGCAACGCCTCGAGATGGCGAAGAAATTTGTCGGTGCGCCAGTCCTTGGCCAGTTCCACGGCGGCGCGTCCGAGGTTGCCGTGATACTGCTCCAACTTGGCTTCGAAGCGGCTGAAAAGAGTAAACGCATCGGCGGTGGAGCCTGCGAAACCTGCGAGAATCTTGTCGTTGTAAAGGCGGCGAATTTTTTTGGCCGAGTGCTTGATAACGGACTCGCCGAGCGTAACCTGTCCGTCGCCGGCGAGTACAACGCTGCCGCTACGGCGGACGGACAAAACTGTGGTGGAACGGATCAGTCGCTTCGTGGACATGAGCGCAATTCTTCATTATAGCAGCACGGAAATCCGGACTCTTGAGCTGCGGATTTCTCCAAATGTTGTCAATAGGTGAAAACTAGACGATTGCTCCCAAGTGGTTCGCAACATTGGAAATATATAGTTGGGAAAATGTCCGGTTTACCTATTTCAAATTGCTATACTAGAAATAGAGAGTAAATCTTGAAGAACAAGGCGCGGCCTACGTGGTCGCGCCTTTTCTTTTTACACAGACTGATTATGGACTTCAGAGCGGAGTGGGGGAATGCATAGATGCAAGGATTTCAGAACGTTCAAGGAGCGCGGGGAGTGGGTGGAGCTGCGCTTTATGACTCCGGCCATCGAGCATGGGTTCAAGGTATCGAGGCCGTGGGGCGATTCGTCGGCTTACGATGTCGGCGTCGAATCGGGTTCGCGGGTTCTCAAAGTGCAAGTGAAGTCCACGGACTGCAGGACTGAATTCGGATACCTGTGCCAGTTCAAGCCGGGCCCGGGTACTCAGCCGTACACGCTGGAGCAGGTCGACTTTTTTGCGGCGTACGTCATCCCCAGGGATGTTTGGTACCTGATCCCGGCGATGGTTCTTTTGGGAGGCCAGCAGAAAAAAGCTCTGACGTTGTTGCCATCGAAGCCGCGACATCCGGATCGCTACAGGTACGAATGCTATCGGGATGCGTGGACACTGCTGGGCCCAAGCGAGAAAGGGCGCAAGACCTAGGCCTTGAGCGCTGAGTAGTACCAGGCTTGCCTGGGAAACAAAGAACAGCAGGTCCCTCCGCTCCGCCGTCGCTGACGCTCCGGCTGCGGTCGGGATGACAAGGCGTGAAGGGCGTAGAGGGTCGGCGGATTACTCGCCTCTGGGAGAAAACTGGAAGTCAGGCTTCAGCCCCGCTGATCGAGCAACTGCCCCAGAAGCAACTTCACCCCAGGCCACTCCGGCGCCACAATCGAAAAGCGCATCGAGTCGCGAGGGATGTAGTCGGCAGCCATGCGGTGGGCGCGGAGAATCCCCTCGAACTTTCCGCCAATGCGTTCGAGCGCAGCGCGGGAGCGCTGGTTGCGCGCGTCGGTGTGAAAGCAGACGCGGAGCACCTGCCAGGTTTCGAAAGCGTGCGTCAGCATGAGCAGCTTGGCCTCGGTGTTGGCGGCGGTGCGGATGGCCGAGCGGGTCAACCAGGTGTAACCGATCTCGCAGGCGTCGGGAACGCTACGGACGTGCCGTGCGTGGCCCTGCGGCCACGACCAGTGCTCCAGGTTCCAAAAGCGCGTCGAGCCGACGACGACACCATCACCCACACGGACAATGGCGAACGGCACGGCGGTGCCGGCGTCCCGCCAAGCGAGGGCGGTGTCGACGTAGGTGACGGCCTCGACCTTGCCCTGCGGGACGGGACTCCATTGATAGAGGGAGGGGTCTGCGGCTGCGGCGGCAGCCAAACCGTCGACGTGGCGGTGGGCGAGAGGTTCGAGGCGGATGTGAGTGCCGGGCAGTGCAAGGTTTTCTGTTTCCATGCTCTCAGTATGCGGTGAGTCTGTAAGCGGCGACAATGAGACTTACGACTTCACGACGTAAAGTTGGGAATCGGCGCTGCCATGTGCCGAGATCTCACGCGACCCTCAGGGGCTAAAGCCCGGTCTTTTCTTACGCTTCGTTGAGGCACGGCTGAAGCCGTGCCCTTTCAAATCCATTTGGGAAAATGGGTTCCTACATGCGCAAGAGCGGCGGACAGGAGTGTCCGCCCTACATTGTGGGAATTGGTGCTGCCGCGCGCTGAGATCTAACGCGACCCTCAGGGGCTAAAGCCCGGTCTTTTCTTACGCTTCGTTGCGGCACGGCTGAAGCCGTGCCCTTTCAAATCCATTTGGGAAAATGGGTTCCTACACGCGCAAGAGCGGCGGACAGGAGTGTCCGCCCTACACTGTGGGAATCGCGGCGCTGCCATGTGCCGAGATCTAATGCGACCCTCAGGGGCTAAAGCCCGATCTTTTCTTACGCTTCGTGCGGCACGGCTGAAGCCGTGCCCTTTCAAAACCGCCCATTCAAACCCATTAGGAAATGAGTTTCTATGTGCGGAAACAGCGGTGGACAGAGCCTGCCCGTTCTGCCGAAGCCGAAGGGTTGTCGAAGCGAGTGCCCGTCTAACACTTACGCTTGGGTAACCTGGGCTCGATTACGGGCGTGACTTTACGCGGCTAGGGTGCGCTCGTACCGTGAAGTATATGCACCGGTCTGCTGCTGTGTTGTGTCATGACACGCCATCCCTTCAAACTTTGAAAAGCGCGCTGAGAGAACTTGGAATCGACCAAGTGACTTGCCGGACTCACCATCAGGCAATGGAAGTGGCCTTGGGGGGAAGGTGTTCCGTGCTGATCGTGGATTTTGATCTGCCCCGAGCGGGAGAGGTCACCAAGATGGCGGCCAATCTTGCGCCTCCACAAAGACCCGTGGTTCTTGTCCTGGCCGCGATACATCCGGGGACGGGCACAGCTTTTCAGTCTGGCGCAAACCGAATCCTTTACAAGCCGCTTGAAATGGCGGAGGTAAAGGACGCGCTGTCTCCCCGCGGAAAACTCATGAAGAAAAATCGGCGCAAATCGCCGCGGCACGAGATGACAACCATCGTCTATCTCGAATGCGAGGGCCGCACTTTGCCAGCGGTTGCGATCAATGTATGCGAGCATGGGTTTGCCGTTCAGGCAACGGAACCTGTTCCTCTGCGTTCGAACCTCCACTTCCACTGTGTGCTGCCGGGCACGGGCTTCACGCTACGGGGGCACGCGGACATTGTTTGGGCGGATGAGCGAGGGCGAGCGGGAGCGTTTTTTTCGCGCCTGGCGCCGTCGGACCGAAAGCATCTGAAGCATTGGCTCGGCAAACAGAGCAGACGCCACAAGGATGGGGTGCGCGTGCTCCTGCCCCCGGAGAATGTGGAGATGGGGTTGGCGTTTTCGGGGTAAGTGCTACGCGGATGCTCTTCTCACGCGGGCGCGTCTTTGATTTGTGCTGCGGCATTGCAGGTTGCGACTTCCCTCAGCGGCTAAAGCCGCTATGATTTTGTGGCTCTTACGGCGCGGCTGGAAGCCGCGCCCCTTCAAAGCAAAATCAAAACCAGAGGGTTCGCAGTCTGTGAAGGCGTGCCTATCCACACCCATTCATGAAATGAATTGAAAAAGCGGCGGACAAGAGTGTCCGCCCTACACACGCCATCCCAAATCCTCGCGAAGGTGCTATTACTCTCGTACCGCTGCCATTCTGAGCTGTGACTGATATAGTTTGCCAGAATTTCACGTCCGAGGCCGGCAGTGATGGAGGGAACTATGTTTTTCCTGTTTGGCATGCGTACCAAGGCAAAGGTGATTGGTCAAACGGACCGGAGTTGTTCGAAATGCGCCCGCCCAACGGTCCACAGCGCGATCGAGTCGCAACGGTGGTTCACCCTGTTTTTTATTCCGGTAATCCCACTGGGAAGCAGCTATCTTGTGCGCTGCAACTTGTGTGGGTCGACTCTGAAGGGTTCGCCGGAGCTAAAAACTCAGCTCGCCGCGCGGGCCGCAGCGGCAGGCGCATAGGTCTTTGCGCATCTCGTCTGATCGATCCCCCTAAGTTTTGGTTGCTCTTGAAAAAGCGCCGGACAAAGCCTGCCCTGAGCCTTGTCGAGGGGAGTGTCCGCCCTACATGGTGGAAATCGATGCTGCCGCATGCCTAGATCTCACGCGCCAACCTCAGGGGCTAAAGCCCTGTCTTTCGTGTGCTCCACTGCGGCACGGCTGAAGCCATGCCCTGATACGAATCCGTTTTTTTCCCGCGATCTCGGAAGCCGCGCCCTTTCAAAGACCATTTATGAAGCGAGTTCCTACGTGCGGGAAAAGACGGCGGACAGAGCCTGCCTGCCGTAAGCTTGTCGAAGGGAGTGTCCGGCCTACACGCTTAGGGGCTGCGCGCTGGGCTTGGCTGCCAGCAACTGGCGCAATACGTACTGCAAGATTCCACCGTTGGCGTAGTAGAGGGCTTCCTGCGGCGTATCGATGCGGACCAGCGCTTCGAACTCGATTGTCTTCGCGTTGGCTTTGGCGCGGACTTTGACTTGCTGGCCGGCGGCGAAGTGTTCGACTACTTCGCGGATGCCGGTGATCTCAAATACTTCTTCGCCGGTCAGCTTTAGCGATTCCGCAGTCTGGCCCGCCAGGAGTTGCAGCGGCAGAATTCCCATGCCAACCAGGTTCGAACGGTGGATGCGCTCGTAGCTTTCAGCTATTACCGCATACACTCCCAGTAGCCGCGGGCCCTTGGCCGCCCAGTCCCGCGACGAGCCTGAGCCGTATTCCTTGCCCGCAAGAATGATCAGCGGAGTTCCTTCGGCCTGGTATTTCACGGAGGCATCGAAGATCGACATTTCAATTCCGCTGGGCAAATGGCGCGTGAATCCACCTTCGATCGAGACCAACTTGTTGCGCAGGCGAACGTTGGCGAATGTTCCGCGCACCATCACTTCATGATTGCCGCGGCGTGATCCGTAGGAGTTGAAGTCGCCGGGCTTGACGCCGTGCTCCTGCAAATATTTTCCGGCGGGACTGTCTTTCTTGATCGAGCCGGCGGGGGAAATGTGGTCGGTGGTCACGCTGTCGCCGAGCACGGCGAGCACGCGCGCGCCCTGGATGTCGTTTACCGGCGAGGGATGGACCGCCATATTGTCGAAGTAAGGCGCTTGCCGGATGTAGGTCGAGTCTGGTTCCCACTGGTAGGTCTCGCCTTTGGGAACTGCCAGCCCGCGCCAATGCTCGTCTCCCTGGAAAACTTCGCCATAGCTCCGGGTAAACATCTCCGAGGAAATCGACTGCTGCATGGTTTGCTCGATTTGACTCTGAGAGGGCCAGACATCGGCGAGATAGACGGGGTTGCCATCTTTTCCTTTGCCCAGCGGATCTTTGCGCAGGTCGACGTCAATGCGTCCGGCGAGGGCGAAGGCCACTACCAGCGGCGGTGACATCAAATAGTTGGCGCGAACCTCAGAGTTGATGCGGCCTTCGAAGTTGCGATTGCCGGAGAGGACGGAAGCTACCACCAACTCCTTCTCGTCGATGGCCTGAGACACTTCGGCGGGCAGAGGTCCGGAGTTGCCGATGCAGGTAGTGCATCCGTAGCCGACGATGTGAAACTTCAGCTTCTCGAGATAGGGCATCAAGCCGGCTTTCTCCAGGTAATCGCGCACAACTTTTGATCCTGGCGCGAGCGAAGTCTTCACCCAGGGCGGAACGCACAGGCCTTTCTCTACCGCATTCTTGGCCAGCAATCCCGCGCCGATCATCACTGAAGGATTCGAGGTGTTGGTGCATGAGGTGATCGCGGCGATCACCACGCTGCCGTGCTGCAGGTAATTCTTCACCGCTGGCGTAACGTGCTCTTCGACGTTGGGGTCCTCGACGCCGACTGCGGTGGGATTGCCGCCTTCCTGCTCCCAGCGGGCATTATTGTTCGCGGCACTAGTCTTAGACGCGGCTGTAGGAGCGCTTACGGCTGCGGCAGCTTTGGGCTTGAGGAGCGAAGGCAAGGCTTGGCGGAAGGATTCTCCTGCTTGGGACAGCATTACGCGGTCTTGCGGGCGCTTGGGTCCGGCCAGGCTGGGTTCAACGGTCGCGAGATCGAGGGTGAGCAATTCAGAGTATTCGGCGTCAGGGGTTTTCTCGTCCTGAAACAGGCTCTGCTCGCGGCTGTAGGCTTCGACCAGCGCGATCTGCTCCTCGGCGCGGCCGGTGAGTCGCAGGTAGCGCAGGCTTTCTTTGTCGATAGGAAAGATGCCACAGGTCGCGCCGTATTCCGGCGACATATTGGCGATGGTGGCGCGGTCCGCAAGCGGAAGGTCGCGCAATCCGGGACCGAAGTACTCCACGAATTTCCCAACTACGCCGTGCTTGCGGAGCATCTCGGTGATAGTCAGGACCAGGTCGGTGGCGGTGGCGCCTTCGCGCAAACGTCCTGTGAGCTTGACGCCGACTACTGAGGGAATCAGCATGGAAACCGGCTGACCGAGCATCGCTGCCTCGGCTTCGATTCCGCCCACGCCCCATCCCAGCACGCCCAATCCGTTCACCATGGTCGTGTGTGAATCGGTGCCGACCAGAGTGTCGGGATGGGCGGTGAGCTTGCCAGCCGTGTCCTGCACGAATACCACGCGCGCGAGATATTCGAGATTGACCTGGTGCACGATGCCGGTGTCGGGCGGAACGATGGCCAGGTTGCGAAAGGCGGTCTGTCCCCATCGCAGGAAGGAGTAACGTTCCTTGTTGCGCTGGAATTCGAGAAGAGCGTTCACGTTGAAGGCGTTTGCGCTGCCGAATTCGTCCACCTGCACGGAGTGATCGATCACCAGTTCGACGGGTTGGAGAGGATTGATCAGCGTGGGATCGCCGCCAAGTTGCTGCATGGCGTCGCGCATGGCGGCCAGGTCGACGACGCAGGGTACGCCGGTGAAGTCCTGCAGAAGGACGCGGCTGGGCGTGAAAGCGATTTCCTTGTCGGGCTTCGGCTTGATGCTCGCCTTGCGCAAGCCCCAGGCGGCGAGTGCGAGGACGTCGTCCCGCGTTACGTTGCGGCCGTCTTCGGTACGCAGCAGGTTTTCGAGCAGAATGCGCAGGCAGAAGGGCAGGTGCTTGGTCGGAATGCCTTGCTGGTCGAGGGCGTCGAGGCGGTAGATGTCGTACTCTTTGCTGCCGACCTTGAGCGTGGAGCGGGTGTTGAAGCTGTTCAACGACATGATGGCCTTTCGTGGGGAGTTGCGGCGCGCGTGGTGAGGCGCAGTGCAGACCCGACGGTACTAGTGTAATTCGTTCGGGTGCGGATTGCGTAGTACCGTGGGTAGCGCGTCAGTTCCGCGATAGACCAGAGAAAAGCAAGTGAACCACGAAGGACACAAAGTTGCACGAAGGCTTTAGTTTCAGAGGCTGGAACGCGGCGCTATTGCAACTGGATTTCAAACTACGCGGGATGATCGCTACCGACGCAGTCGAACGATTTATTTCGCGCGGAGGAGGAGCACGGGCACACTGATACTGTGCTGGACGCGGCTGGCGGTGGTGCCGAGAAACAGATCAGCGAGGAAACGGTGTCCGTGGGTGCTCATCGCTACCAGGTCACAACCTTTTTGTTCCACCCATTTGATAATTTCCTTTACTGGCTCGCCGTAGGCCAGCTCGGCTTCGGTGGGAATGCCCGCGGACTGAAACTCTTCCCGGACTTTTTCCAGATAGGCGGTGTCTTCTGCGATCTCGGGACTGACGGCATCGGGGCCGTAGGTTCTGGCGGCCCATCCGTCGGCGACATGAAGCACGACCAGCCGGCTGTGTGCCAGCTTCGCTAGCTGCTTGATATGTTCGATGATGGCGCGGTCGGAAGGAGTGCCGTCAAGCGTCACGAGAATGGTGTCGTACATAGTTTGGTCTCTGGCTCGCAGGCCGAGCCTCAGCGCCTAAAGGCGCAACTGATAACGCAGGCACTTACGGCACGCCTGAAGGCGTGCCCTGATACGAATCGTGCGATACGAATCATGCGATACGAATCATGAGTACGAATCATGAATATGAACCACGGGAACGAATCATCCGGATACGAATCATCCGGATACGAATCATGAATATGAACTACGAGAACGAATGATCAGGATACGAGTCATGATCGGTTTCGCAGCCTGCAAAAATCGCCGGTGATTTTCCGTCACTCCTGGCGCGGCTGGACGACGCACCCTTTCACGACAGAGTCGAACATCTAGTCTTTTAGTTCTCCGTAAAAGCCTGTGATTTTCCCCGGCTTTTGGCGGACAAGAGTGTCCGCCCCACGCTAAAAAACAACAATTCTGCACTCTGTTTCATCCGCCGCTGATGACGTGCCACGCTGCTTTCAGCGAGTCGGGCAGGCCGTACACGTCCATGGCGGTGATCAGAATAGCACTGGCCCAGCCCGCGGCCAGTAGAAATGGGCCATTCTTCCAATTTCCCATCCGCTTGCCGGAACTGGTGAAGTGCAGCAAAGGAAACATGGCAAACGGAAGCTGCATTGCCAGCACGACCTGGCTGAGGGTCAGCAGATTGGTAATGCTGCTGTCGCCGCGCAGGCCGATGATGAAAACTGCGGGCAGGATGGCTAGCGTGCGTGTGATAAGCCGCCGTACCCACGGTTTGATTCGCCAATGCATGAAGCCTTCCATCACGACTTGTCCAGCCAGCGTGCCGGTGATGGTGCTGCTCTGCCCGCTGGCCAGCAGGGCCACCGCGAATAGAGTGCTGGCAAGCGCAGTGCCCAGCAACGGAGCCAGCGTCAAATAGGCGACTCGAATCCAATCGCTGCCAGCGGCAAAGTGGAAGATCCGGCCTCCGGGAACCGTCACGCTTTCCTTGCCAAAGAACACCGTTGCCGCCAGCACCAGAATGGCGGCGTTGACGAAGAAGGCCACGGTTAAAGCGACGATGGAGTCCAGGGTGTTGAACTGGATGGCACGGCGAATGGATGGGGTGTCCTTTTGAAACTTGCGGCTCTGCACCAGGGCCGAGTGCAGGTAGAGGTTGTGGGGCATGACCGTCGCGCCGATGATCCCGATCGCGACGTAGGCCATGCCCGCTTGACGAAAGTGTGGTGACAGGAACGCGCGTCCCATTTCCAAAAAGCTGGGTTGGGTCTGCGGCAGAACAAATATTTCGATGAAATAACAGACGGCGATGGTCGCGATCAGCAGAAGAACCACAGCCTCGATGGTGCGCATGCCAAAACTCTGCAGCGTCAAGAGCAGCAGCACGTCGAGGCCTGTGATGATGACGGCCCACAGCAACGGGATGTGAAACATCAGATTGAGAGCGACGGCGCTGCCCAGAACCTCCGCCAAGTCGCAGGCGCCAATGGCCACCTCGCTCATCAGCCAGTTGGGCCAACGGGTCCAGCGGGGATACCAGTCGCGGCAGCATTGGGCGAGATCCTTGCCGGTGACCACGCCCAATCGCGCGGAAATTATTTGCATGAAGATGGCCATCAGGCTGGCCAGGCCGACGACCCATAGCAGGCCGTACTTGAACTGAGCGCCGGCTTGCAGGTCCGTCCCCCAGTTGCCGGGGTCCATGTAGCCGACGCTGACCAGAATCGCGGGGCCGACGAAAGCGCGCCAGTGTTCCCAGAAGCCGGCGCGGTGGTGCGGCACAGCGACAGTGCTGTGAACGCTGTCTAGTGATAAGTGGCGAGTGGGCTCGGCATTGGTGCCAAGCGCTGGATCCGGCGCGTCGATGGGGTTGTGCTCGTCTGTCCTCATCTAGTGGGTTCCGGGAGTCGTCGCTTCGCAAGCCGGTTTCATTGTTAAGCAGTATACATCAGGCTAGATTAACTACGGTTAACGTTAGATCGCCGTCTCAGGTTAGGTCGGACACGAGCGAGGCCTGGGGCTATCGCCCCAGCGGCTGAAGCCGCGGTCGATTGTTTGCGGCACTTGCGGCGCGGCTGGAAGCCGCGCCTTTCAAAGCCGTGCTCTTTCAAAGCCGCGCTCTTTCAAACCGTGCTTTTTCAAAGACAAAGTCAAAGCTTAAGTTTTCCGGTAAGAGCCAGGTGGATCCTAGGATTGAGGAGCCAGAGAGACCCATATCCTCTCGGCGGCCGGGCGGCCTAGAACCACTGCGCCTGTGGCGGTACGGATGGAGAGAGTCTTGTCATAGTTGCGCTCGAGAAGGCGGAACTTTGCCTTCGGGCGGATACCGCGGGCTTCGAGAAACTGCAGAAGATGCCGGTCGCGTTCATAGATGCCGCTGACGGCGTAGGTTTGTCCGGGTTCGGCGTCAGCCAGCAAGACCAGGCCACGGCGGCGGCGGCTGGCGGGACTCTCCAGTTCGCTCAGATTTCCGTGCGGACACGCTCCACCCGGGCCCAACTTAGCCAGCAGCTTGGCTTCGAAGTCGGGGGAGACGGCATGCTCCAGACGTTCGGCCTCGTCGTGGACCTTCCACCACTCCATGCCGAAGAGTTCGGCCAGCATACGTTCGATGAGGTGATGGCGCAGGGTTAGCTTGCGGGCAATCTTGCGGCCGGTCGCCGTAAGCCGCACCTGGCCGTCGCCCTGTACACGAACCAGACCGTCTTTTTTCAGGCGGCGAAGAGCCATGGTGACTGCGGGCGGAGAAACTTTCAGCATGTCCGCAAGGCGCGCCGAGATGACGTCCTCTCCTTCGCTTTCCGCTTCGAGGATGGACTTCAGATAGTCTTCCTTGGAGACGGTGATCATCTGGGGAGATTATACGCAGGTTAAGCGTGGTTAAGTCTGGTTTTCACCACGGAGAGAGGGCAGCACAGAGAAGCAACGTCTGGAGGCAGAGGCGTCGTCAAAGGGTAGCGCTACAGTGTGGACCTTGAGCCGTCTTTCGGAAGCGGGAACTTTTGGCAACCCGTCCTCTGATCTGCGCGCGAGATCCTTCCCTCCGCCTGAAAAGCGGCTGCGGTCAGGATGACGCCCAAAGAAATTAAAGACAGTTGAACCTCAAACTGCATCATGACCGGTGAAGGCAGGAGTTTGACAGGTTTCCTTGTCTGCCCCTAACCTTGAACTTCCTCTGGTTATGAAAGTTCTCGTTCTCGGTAGCGGCGGGCGTGAGCATGCGCTGGTGTGGAAACTCCGGCAGTCGCCGCGCGTCTCGCAGGTCTATTGCGCGCCGGGCAATGGAGGTATCACCGCGGATGCAGAATGTCTGCCGGTCGACCTGAAGAGCCTGGATTCCATTAGCGCGCTGGCCGCGCGGCTGCAGCCCGATCTTACCGTCGTCGGACCCGAACTGGTTTTGACTCTGGGTGTGGTGGATGAATTTACGAGGCGAAGCTGGCCGATTTTTGGGCCGACCAGGGCGGCGGCGCGGCTGGAATCGAGCAAGAGCTTCGCCAAGGAATTTCTGCAGCGCTATCACATACCCACGGCACACTATGCCATCTGTGACTCGATCGAGCAGGTTCGGTCGGCGCTGAGCCATTTTCATCTGCCAGTTGTCGTCAAGGCTGATGGGCTGGCTGCGGGCAAGGGCGTGGTCATCGCCAAGAGCAAGGAAGAAGCTACGAGTGTTGCGGCGGAAATGCTTAGCGGCAAGATGCTCGGAGAAGCGGGATCGCGCGTTGTATTGGAAGAGTGTCTGAAGGGCGACGAGCTTTCCTTTCTGGTGTTGAGTGACGGCGAGCGCGTGGCCCCTCTGGTGGCAGCGCAGGATCACAAGCGTGTGGGCGATGGCGACACCGGTCCAAACACCGGTGGCATGGGCGCTTATTCCACCGCGGACATTGTCGACGACAAGATGCGCGACTGGCTGGTGAATCACATCGCGCGTCCTGTCGTCGCGGGCATGAAAGCCGAGGGCGCGGAGTTCAAGGGCGTGCTGTACTGCGGATTGATGATGACGGCTCGCGGTCCGATGGTGCTGGAGTTCAACTGCCGCTTCGGCGATCCCGAGACGCAGCCCATTCTGATGCGGCTGGAAAGCGATCTGCTGGAGGCGATCGAAGCTTCCATCGAAGGCCGGGTCAGCGAAGGGGATTTCAAGTGGTCGTCGGATGCCTCAGTGTGCGTAGTGATGTCCTCCGGGGGATATCCGGGTACGTTCGAGGCGGGTAAGAGAATTTCAGGACTGGAAGAGGCGGGAGCGGGGGAAGGCATCAAAGTGTTCCACGCAGGCACGACCCAACGCGATGGCGTGTACTACACCTCGGGAGGGCGCGTCCTAGGCGTAACGGCGCGGGCGCCTGAATTAAAGACGGCGGTGCAGCGCGCCTACGAAGCCTGCGCGAAGATTACATTTGATGGTGCGCACTACCGGAAGGACATTGCGGCGAGAGCGCTCAAGAAATAATGCAGAGGAGAGGGATGGGCAAAACACTGGTTTCGATAGTGATGGGCAGCGACTCCGACCTTGAGATCATGCGCGAAGCGGGCAAGGCGCTGGATGAATTCGGAATCGTTTACGAAATTGACGTCACGTCGGCTCACCGCTCGCCCGACCGGACGGCCGACTTCGCGCGCAAGGCGGCGGAGCGTGGGATTCGCGTCATTATTGCGGGGGCCGGTGGCGCAGCGCACCTGGCCGGAGCGATCGCGGCCCACACTACGCTGCCGGTGATCGGTGTGCCCATTCCGTCAACCTCGCTGCAGGGAATGGATTCTCTGCTGGCCACGGTGCAGATGCCGGCCGGCATTCCCGTCGCAACCGTTGCGATTGGCAAACCTGGGGCGACGAACGCCGGCATCCTTGCGGCTCAGATGTTGGCGCTGGGGGATGCTGCGATCGCGAAGAAGCTGGACGCGTATAAGGAAAAGCTGGCGCGAGGGGTGGAGGAGAAGTCGAAGAAGCTGAAGGGTTCGCTGGCGGGCTGCTGAAAACGCCAGAGCTCCCTCAGCGGCTGAAGCCGCGGTTGATTTTGTGGTCCTTACGGCGCGGCTTAAAGCCGCGCCCTTTCAAAGCGCTGCGCTTACGGCACGGTTAAGGCCGCGCTGTTTCAAAACATATTCCGAGTCTGCTACGCGAAACTACTCCGGGTTCAGGGTGTCGAATAGCTTCCAGAGTTTATCCGCGGTTGCGCGATAGATTACGTAACCGCTTCCGACGTCCGAAGTCTCGCGAAACAGCAACTCGCCGTGGCCGTCGCCGTCAACATCGACGGCATCGATCAACTCGAGTTGCGGCGTAACGTCGAGATGGTACTTGTCGGTCACTCCCACATAGAGCCTGTGCAGGTTGTTGTAGATGTCAGTGCGTGCGACCAGGGTGATCGTGTAGCGGGAAGCCGCGTCCGTTGCTCCTTCCCCCGTTGGAGCGGTCGACGTTGCCGAGGCCGGGGGCACGTGCGCTTCCGCGCTCAGCACCAGCACGGGCTGGTTGTTTGCCCACAGGTCAAACGTCCGCAGTTGCACGTTCTCAAGAACGGGGTCCTTCGGTTTAGAAAGTTGCTTGCGTCCGGTTGGCGTGTTCTTCGATCCGGACGGAACTGCAGAGATCGATCCCTTGGCCTGCTGTTTCAGATAAAGGCCAAGTTGCTCTTGGGCGAGATCAAGCATCTGCTTGCGGCGTTCTTCACCCTCACCCTTGATCCATTCAAACACGTACGAGCGTGGATCGGGTCCGCCTGCGTCCGAAACCGCCGGGTACATTTGGATCGATCCCTTGGCGGCTCTGCTGTCCGCGGGAGTTGCCGGAGTGGCTGTGGGGCTCTTTGCCGCAGTCTGGGGCGATCCCGGCTTGCTGTAGCCTGGCACACCGTCATCGGAAGGCAGAGGCTGCGTAGGCCTTCCTCGGCGTAGCCGCGGGCGGTTCGCGTCCCCGGCCCCGCTGTTGGTCTGATCTGATGGCGGCGGGGTCGCAGAGCTCTGGCTGGGTTGACTTGCAGCCGGCGGCTTCGCGTCTGCTGATGGCTTTGAAGGAGGAGGTCCTGAAGGCGTGGGCCCCGGAGGTGCCGAACCTGTTGGAGGCGCGGCGGAAGGCGATGGCGTGCCTCCAGCCGGAGTTTCCTGCGCCGTCTTTTGATTCTTCGACAGGCGAGGCGGCTGGTCGCTGGTTTCGATACCGCGCGGCACACTTTCTGCCTTCATCGCAGTTTGCGGTACATCGGTCCCGGCGGGAAGCCACATGCCGGTACCGAGCCACGGGGTCACGGCGTTGACAGCATTGCTGTGCAGGGCGCCATTCACGGTAAATAATCCGACGCTGGTGCCGCTGCGCTCGCCCTCATACACCGTTCCGGATTCGAGGGCCATGGGCACCGGATTCGCCTTGTAGGAGGCCGCGTCGTAGAACCTTCCATCAATTCGGATCGCGATCGGCACCAGCGTAGCTTTGCCATTCGAACTGAGCTGCACCAGGCCAAGGGCGCGCGGTCCTTTATCGTTCTTCGGGTTAACCTTTTTTTGCTGGGGTGGGATCTCGGGGAGCTCTTCTTGCGCCATGCTCAAAACTGGAAAGGAGAGAAGGGAGAGCGCGATGACGCCTGTGGCCCAGGCAAGGTATAAAATCTTCTTGCCCGCGGCGCGGACGAAAACCGTCCGCCGGGCTTTGGTACCGCTGGATTTGGATTTCCCCGGAAGAGAGATTGGCATGAATATTCATGATAAAGCCCCTGAGTTTACTTTGCAGGACGAGAACGGAAGAGAAGTTTCTTCGAAGGATCTGCGCGGGAAGACCGTGGTCCTCTATTTCTATCCGCGAGCGGACACGCCGGGCTGAACCGTGGAAGCTCGCGGGTTCCGCGACACGTACAAGCAGATTCAGAAGACGGGCGCTGTAATCCTCGGGATCTCGCCCGATACTCCCAAGGCACAGAAAAAGTTCCAGGACAAGTTCAGCCTTCCGTTCAGCCTGCTGGCGGATGTCGACAAGAAAGTTGCCGAAGCTTTCGGAGTGGTGCAAGAGAAGAACATGTATGGCAAGAAAGTGATGGGAATTGCCCGGACCACGTTCATCATCGGGCCGGACGGAAGGATCCAGCATATATTCCCCAAAGTGAAGGCTGAGGGCCATGCTGAGGAAGTGCTGGCATATCTGAAGGAGGCTGCTCAGGGCGTGGCCTAGTACCGCGTGCGAGACCCTGCGCGGAACAAGTTCGTGCCGCCATGCGTATCATCTCGCAGGGGCCGTGTATCTCGCCTCCTGTGGCGCGGAAGGAGAAGGACCATGCGCAACACGGTCAAGGCGGTTGGGACTCTTGCAATATTCATGCTGGCTGCCGCCACTGGCATCACGAAGGTAGGCGCAGTTCCTGCCGACGATCATCGGTCGGACGATCATGGATCCGACGGTCATGGATCGATCATGATCGTCTTCAAAGATGGACACCGGCAAGACGTTAAAGTGGCTGACATCGCACGTATGGAATTCAAGACTCCGGTCCTGATCGTTTTCAAAGATGGACGCGAGCAGAACGTACCCGCCGCGGAGATCGCGCGCATTGAATTCGAGCCCGCAGGCGCGTCAGCCGCGAGCCGGGCCCACTTCGTCGGAAAGTGGGAGGTAGGCGACGGGAACGGCAGCAATTTCTACATCACGCTCGAAGCCAGCGGCGACGCCCGGAAGTCGATTGGCGCCAGCCATGGTACCTGGACCGTAGCGGATGGTGAGGCCCGCATCAGTTGGGACGACGGCTGGCATGACGCCATACGGAAGGTTGGCGCCAAACACGAGAAAGTTGCGTTTGCGCCCGGCAAGTCGTTCGATGATGCGCCGTCGAACATCACCGCCGCCCGGAACACGGAACCCAGACCCATTTAGCTTTTAACAGACGTGGCGCTGCAGGACGAGCGCGCCGCTCTCCGTTTAATATTGCGCTGCATGCGCCAGCCGCCGAGCGCGATCAGCCTCGCCCCTATTCGTCCGCTCGATCGAGCCTTCTTCGCCCGCTCTCCCCGGGTTGTGGCTCGCGAACTCCTGGGCAAAGTGTTGGTGCGGCAGGACAGGAGTGCGTACATTGCTGCCCGGATTGTAGAGGTGGAAGCCTATCTGGGCGAGAACGATCCGGCGGCCCACGCGGCTGCCGGCAGCACGCTGCGCAACGCAGTTCTGTTTGGGCCGCCCGGATTTGCCTATGTCTACTTTATCTACGGCAATCATTACTGCCTGAATGTTTCCTGTGAGCGCGAGGGGAAGGCCGGATGCGTTCTTTTGCGAGCCCTGGAACCCCTGCTCGGAGTGGAAGACATGGCCCGCGCCCGGGGAGTTACGGTGCGCGGTCCGCGGGATCTTCTGAAGCTGACCAGCGGGCCGGGGCGTCTAGCCGAAGCCTTCGGCATCACGCGCGCGCGGGACAATGGATGCGATCTCGCTTTACCGCAGTCCGGTCTGCCATCTTCAAGTCTATGGATCGGCTCTGATGGGTTCCGCGCCAGGGGCGTACGGGTAACCCCGCGAATCGGCATCACCAAGGCTGCAGATCGCCCGTTACGCTACCTGCTCGGGGGAAACGCCTTCGTGTCGGGAAGGAAAGGCTGGTCTGAAAGTCTGCCGAAAAGAGGCATTGCAGGGCTGAGGGGTAGGCCTCAGCGGCTGAAGCCCCATTGAATTTGGGGCACTTACGGCGCGGCTTAAAGCCGCGCCCTTTCAAAACTAAAGTTAGAAGCCGAGTTTTTTCAGCCAACTGTTAAGCCTCACACTATAAAGAAACCGGCTCAAGCTTGACAAAGGGGTGTAGACTGTCCAGCGGATCAGACGTGCTAAAACCCGCGCCGGTCAAGGCATTTGGCCGGATCGCGCGGGCGGCCCGGCGGAAGGCCGCAGTAAGATCCGCGCTGAATCGTCCTAATCTGTTGCATCTCCCTACTGGGACGAATCATCTTAGTTGTCGACGGAGCTTTAGTTTTGCCGTTCTTCGCTCCATTTCGAATCTTCGCCGCCGCACTTTCGATGCTGGTGGCCGTCATGCCGGCAGGCGCGCGACCCGAAGGTGCGGCAGCCGTTTCGTCTGATCATGCCGCTTCCAACATTGTGATTGGCTTTGTGGGGGGCTTTGTCCGTCACGACAATCCACATCACGGCCCGGTGCAGCTTGCGCAACGGATTCAGGTCAGTTCGAAGGACACCTATGTGCAGGTGTTTGAGAATCGCCACCGGCGGGAAGCTTACAAGACTATTGTTCGTCTCCTGGATACGAATCATGACGGCATTTTGTCGCTCGATGAAAAAAAGCGCGCCCGCATTGTTCTGTTCGGCCACAGTTGGGGTGGGGCCGCGGTGGTGCTTCTAGCCCGTGAACTGCATCGCGACGGCGTCCGGGTATTGTTGACCGTGCAGGTGGATAGTGTCGCCAAGCTCTGGCAGAACGATGGTGTGATTCCGGACAACGTCGCCGAAGCCGTGAACTTCTATCAACCGCATGGATTGATCCACGGGCGCGCGCGCATCACGGCTGCCGATCCATTGAGAACTGAAATTCTGGGGAACTACCTGGCGGACTACAGGAAAAATCCGGTCGATTGCGTGGGAACGTCGTGGTTCGACCGCTACTTGACGCCGTCGCACGCGCAGAGCGAGTGCGATCCGCACGTCTGGTCGCAGATCGAAGACATGGTCCGGCGGCACCTGCAGCCTCAAGTTACTGCGGCTGCGGCGAATCAGCAGCCTTAGGTCCGGTTTATCGCAGCGTTGAAACGCTGCTGGTATCGCGTTGGGTAATTTCCCCGAATAAATTGCCGGCTCTGCTTCGACGAATTGAGCCGGCAACTGGATAAAAGTCCGTTGAAAGGCGGCATCGTAGGACGCCCTCAGCGGCTAAAGCCGTGGTTGATTTTGCGGCGATTACGGCGTGGCTTAAAGCCACGCCCTTTCAAAGCGGCTGCGACTCGGCCGCGAATGTACGGCAGCACACTAGGGAAGCAAGATGTTGTCGATGAGCCTGGTTGTGCCTACGAACGCGGCCACGACCATCACTGCTCCTTTGGAAGTGTCTTCGACTGCGTCGAGGCTGTCACGATCCACGATCTCCAAGTAGTCCAGACGCACCAGAGGCTCTGACGCCAGCTCTTCGCGCGCGGTGGCAAGCAGCTTCGCCGCATTGTGTTCGCCATCGTCCGCCAGCTTCTTCACCTTGATCAACGCACGGTGCAGGACCAAGGCTCGCTTCCTCTGCTGCGAATCGAGATATGCATTCCGTGAACTCATGGCAAGCCCGTCTGGCCCCCTCACGATGGGGCAGACGACGATTTCTACGGGGAAATTCAGGTCGCGCACCATGCGACGGAGAACGGAGACCTGTGCGGCATCCTTCTGACCGAAGAAAGCTGCGTCCGGTTCGACGATGTGGAACAGCTTGGAGACCACGGTGGTCACACCTTGAAAGTGTCCAGGCCGGGATCGACCGTCCAGCTTGTTGCTGAGTTCCTCAACCGTCACCCAGGTTACGGCACCCGGAGGATACATCTCCTCGACTGGCGGCGCGAAGAGCAGATCGACGCCTTCCTTCTCCAGTAGGGACCGATCGTGCTCGAACGCACGCGGATAAGTTCCGAAATCTTCGTTCGGTCCAAACTGTTTGGGATTCACAAAAATGGACGCCGCCACCACGCCACATGAGGCCTTGGCTGCCCGGACTAATGACAGATGTCCCTCATGCAGCGCGCCCATGGTTGGAACGAATCCCAGGCGGCCGCGTTGGCTCCGGAGCGCGCGGGAAGCGGAGCGCATTTCCTCGATGGCAGTGCAGATCTTCATGGGGCTTCGACTCCGAGGCTCAGGCACCGGCACCGGGTTCCCATTCGATGGCCACATGAGCGCCCTGCAGTTCACCGGCAACAATGCCGCGGTTCCGTCGAATGGCAATTTTGTCCTGCTCGGAACTTGTGGGCCTGGTGTCAACCAGGATCGCGACCACCCGGCCATAGGGCCAGGCGGATGGCGGCAATTGCGCCAACACATCGAGCACTTCGTCCGGCTTCAGAATCCGCTCTTCATGGGCTGCGATCGACGTCACCAGTCCGATCCCGTCGGGACGGATGACGAGGTACGGATTGCTCCAGTTCTTGACCTGCCGTAAGTGGGGATACTTCCCCGAGTCGCTGGCAGGAACCTTTTGCAGCAATGTGGCTGCGTCGGGCGGCGGTGGAGCGTTCCGTGAGCAGGCCGCCAGTGACAGACTGATCGCCAAGGCGCAGAGAAAATGGGCAAACCTTTGAGCGCGTAATTTCTTTCTGGTCTCGATCATTCCCAACTTAGATTGCCCAACTCGGTAGTGGCTCAGTTTGAGATGGAAGCGAGCCAAACGCGCGATTGTTGCGTCGCAAAGAACGCGACCCTTCGGCGTGCTTCGCTTGCTCAGGGCAGGCAGCTTCGCGCGGCTCGCCCAGGTCCTTCACTGCGCAAAAGACGCTTGTTCAGGATGACAATCAAACTGACCCACTACCCCCCAATTCGGATAGATGTCAAAGGAAAACACGTCAACGTACCATGACCGGAACGTCTGTCTTGACCGCCCAGACCAACGCCACGATCCACCCGATTACCGACCATCCGAGAAAAAGGTTTAGCAGCAGGATCGCAGTCGTGTCCCGCTTGCTCCGGGCAAAGGCAATAATCGAAGGCAAAAAATACGTCACGAAACCGAAGCCAAAGATTGGAAAAAAGAAAACGCCCGGCAGGAGCATAGTGCCCTCCTCTCTTCAATAGCCTAGCACCCTCACATACAGGTACGGATTGTCTTTTCCCATAGGTAGTGGTGCAGTTAGGGAAGCGAGCCAGACGCGCGATTATTGCGTCGCAAAGAACGCGACGCTTCGCGCGGCTCGCCCAGGTCCTTCACTGCGCAAAGAACGCTTGTTCAGGATGACAATCAAACAGCATTACCGCCGCATTGCCCGCTTACGTTCCAGCACTGTTTCCAGCGCCGTTTTCGTCTCCTTCGGCAGATGGTAAGACTCCTCATCTGACGGATACTGGTGCGACTTTACATCCGCCCGAAACGCCTGGACGGCGTGCGTAATCAGGGCGGCCGCATCGCCGTAGCGGCGAACGAACTTTGCCGGCGGGCCAAACGTCAGGTTGACGATGTCGTGGAACACCAGCACCTGCCCGTCGCATTCCGGACCTGCGCCAATTCCGATGGTCGGAGTTCCGACCTCCGCGGTGATCATCGCCGCCACTTCGCGCGGAATGCCTTCCAGGTAAAGGCAAGCCACGCCTGCATGGTCGAGCGCCGCGGCGTCACGCATCAGTTGTTCAATGGCGCCCAGGTCTTTCCCCTGTACTTTGTAGCCGCCCATGACGTTTACCGACTGCGGGGTCAGTCCGATGTGACCGGCCACGGGAATCTCGGCGTCAATGATGCGGCGGATCAGGTCGGTACGCTTTTCGCCGCCCTCGATCTTCACCACTTCGGCGCCGCCTTCCTTCACAAAGCGGGTAGCGTTGCGAATCGCATCGTTGGGGTCGACCTGATAAGAACCGTAGGGCATATCCGCCAGCAGCAGCGCATTTTTAACGCCGCGGCGGACGGCGCGCACGTGGTGCAGCATCTCGTCCATGGTGACCGAGAGCGTGTTCTCGTAGCCGAGCATGGTTTGGGCCAGCGAATCGCCGACCAGGATCATGTCAATGGCGGCCTCGTCCACGATGCGCGCGGTGGCGTAGTCGTAGGCAGTGAGACAGGTGATGGGTTCGTGCCGGAGTTTTTGTTCCCGCAGAGAAGCGGTGGTGATCTTATGGCGGGGCTCGTTGTGATCGGGAAAACCGGGATGCCCGGCAATCGGGGTGAGGCTCATCTTGTCCTCCAGTGCCCCTCCGGCTCGGCCGGATAGAGCCTGTTCAGCATCTTCTTGGATGCTGGAGGTATTGTAGCGGTAAAGGGACCGTTCGTCGAGGGTGGTTTGTCGTTGGCTTTTTCATAGGGCGGCCGGCCGAACTTCGGTAGTAAGACAATTGAAAGTCTGTCTTACTTTATAGTAAGATATCCCCATGCCAAGCTACCGCACCGTGATCAGTTCCAAAGGCCAAGTAGTCATTCCGGCGGAACTGCGTGAGCAATTCGGCCTGGAGAAAGGCACTCCTGTGACCTGGAGCGAAGAGAAAGGCAGGCTGGTGCTGACCCCGATAACCGCGCAGCGACTGCGGGAAATCAGGGGGTTCCTTAAGCCTGCTCCCGGCGAGCCTTCGGTGTTTGAAGCGTTGTTTGAAGAACGCGAGCGCGAGCGCCGGAGAGAGAAATAGTGGCCCGGTCTTTCCGCGCGGGCACTCGCCGATATGTCCTCGATGCCAACGCGCTCATCGGCTTGTTCGAAGATCGTCAAGTTATCGCGGAAAAAGTTGAACACCTGCTGCGCGATGCTCTGCTCCGGGATCTTCCGCTCTTCATGTCGGCCATCAATTGGGGCGAAGTTTTTTACATGGAGTGGCGGTACCATGGCGAACTCAAGGCTCGGGAAGCCGAAGCGAGATTGCAGGAGATGCCCATCGCGGTCATCGGAGTGGATCGAGAACGGGCCTCTCGGGCCGGTGCGCTGAAGCAAAAACACAGCCTTGGCTACGCCGATGCCTTTGCCGCCGAACTGGCTATCGAACGCGGCGCCTGGCTGGTCACCGCCGACCCGGAGTTCTCAAAGGTGGGGAAAGCGCTGTCCGTCTATTCGTTGCCGCGATATGAGAGGTAGAAGTACTTGGATTTGACTGATCTTATCTCCGGCGACTGTCATTCTGCTGCAAGGCCTGACAGCCTGAGTTGAACTTGCCTTGGTAGGCTTGGCTAACAGCCCTCACCTCGCCGCCTTCTCCGCCAGCAACTTCTGGCGTGCAGTTTTCAATTCGGGCCTTTCGTCGCCCACGGCGACGTCGGTAAGCTTCCGGAAATAGTTGCTCGCGGCGACCGCATCACCAGCCTCTTCCGCCGCCCTTGCCGCGCCATAGAGTGCGTTGAAGCGGTTGGGAGCAATCTTCAGCACTGACTGATACTCCGCCAGCGAGTCCTTGGGTTGATGTTCGACCAGCAGGAGTTCAGCCAATATTTCCCGCGCAGGCGTAATTGCCCCGGGCGTGACGGCACTCTTGTCCATGCTCTCTTCGAGTTCGGCGGCGGAATGGGCCAATTGCAGAGCACCCGCAGACTTGCCGCCCTGTTCCGCAATCCATGCGGCGACTTCGCGCCGCTGTACCTCGACCTGATTCGACCAGTACGAGTTATTCTGCTTTGCGATCGCGTCGCGAAGGGCGGCAAGTTTCTGTTCGGCTTCAACCGCCCGCTCTGGATTCTTCGAGCGAGTGCTGCCGATTCCGATTGCCGTCCACGTGATGGCTTGAGCCCAGGGCACAGATTCCTCGTGCACGCGGAGCTGACTGGCTTGCTCCCACTTTCCGAGCTCAATCGCGTACCGGGCAGGAATTGCGGCCGATCCATAATTTCCCGTGAGCGTGAGTCCGGGAACCGGGGGCAAGGAGTTCATCTCGTCCACTACCGCTTTGGCCTGGTTCACGCGACCGCTTTGCAGGTACGCGTACTCGAGGTAATCCATGGCGTGGAGCCGCTGATCGCGAGCTTCACCGTTCTTCGACGTGGCCTCTGCCGCGGCTGCCAGCTCCGCCGATCTCAAGTTCGAACTGATCGACTCGTCCCATGAGCCCACCCGGGTAAACAGGTGTGATGGCATGTGGTTGGCATGAGCCGAAGCTGGAGCAATCTTTGCATACACGCGGGCTGCGCCCAGTCCCTTTTCGGCCAGCACGGGATTGTCATAGCAGTGAATGATGTAGTGCGCGATGCCCGGGTGATGCGGCTTGGCGGCGAAAATCGGCTCTAGAATCTCCCCGCATTTTTTCTGGTTGGCGAATGTCTTATCGGTTTTGGGCGCCGTGATGGCGAGAGTCAGAGCGTGGAATATCGCGGCCTCATCATCCTGCGGGTAAGCCGCTTGCAACGCGCTCATCTTTTGTTCGAAAGCCTGGCCGTGCGCGTACGTGTCTTTGCCATCTTCGCGGTAAACTTCCGCCAGGGCGTCGATGTAGGCAGTCTCGCGAGGCGTAGTCTTCGCGTTACTGGCGGCGATTTTTTTAGCCTCGTTGAGCGCCACGCGACCGGCGGCGGTGTCTCCGTTATCCCACATTCCGTGATAATGGGACATGGCCACTCCCCATTGCGCCATGGCACACTGCGGATCTTGCCTGGAGATCTCCGTGAAAGCCTGCCGCGCCTGCTCATATTGGAACGAATGCAACAGAGCGACCGCGCGGTTGAAATTCTCAGCAAGATCGGTTCGGCACGAAGCCGAGAAGTGAACCGAACCGACTTCCTCTTCTGTCAGAGAGTGGTGATGACCCTCATCGCATAGCGCAAAAGGAGTCAGACACACAAGTACAGCCAGCAAAGCCGTCTGAAGACGCATAAGCCACCTCACCGGCCGAATTTCATCTCGGCCTCATAGCTGCAAACGTTACTTAATTCAGAAGATCGAACATGTGCTTACAGGTATTCGTAGCCCAAATGATAAACCAAACATTGGCTGCAACCGCCAGCAAACAAAGCAGCATTCCTGAAATCGAGAGGGCGCGCCGGAGACTAGTAGAAGGCCAATTACGCAATAGGAGAAAAGCGTTAACCAGAGCGGCTAACGCGAGTGTGCCCGCGAAGGGGCGATTTTCGCAGTAAGTATGCACCGACAGAACAACTACAACATACGAAAATCCAGTTACAAGCAGCGCGGTGACTAAAAATGTGCCCGTTCGATCCCTCTTGCCCCTCGTAAGATGTCGATCAACGGTCATGTCACCAACTATCCTTTACGCGCTGGCCGTTTCCTGCCCGCCCAGCGGCAGGAAGTATTGTGTGCCTTTGATTGGCTCGGTGACTTTGCGCAGGAGTTCCTGCAAATCTTCGTTGCGGTCGACGAAATCGATGTCGGAGGTGTTCACGATCAGCAGGTCCGACGATGTGTAGTGAAAAAAGAAGTGTTCGTAGGCCTTGACCACTTCTTCGAGATACTCGTCGCTGACGGCGCGCTCGCCGGGAACATTTTTTTTCTTCAGGCGCTTTTTCAGCACCTCGGGCGTGGCCTGCAGGTAGATGACAAGATCGGGCGTGGGCAACTGCTCGCGAAAATAGTTGTAGTAGCGATTGTAGGTGTCCAGTTCCTGGTCGGTAAGGTTGAGGCAGGCGAAGAGCTTGTCTTTCTCAAAAATGAAATCGGCGACCACAGTTTTCTGCGACCGGGCGCCAAGATCGAGCGCATGCAATTGCTCGAATCGCTGCGCCAGAAACGCAAACTGCGCCTGAAAGGCCGCCCCCCGCTCGCCTTCGTAGAACGCGCCCAGAAAAGGATTGGACTCGGGCTCCATCACCCGCTGCGCACTGAGCCGCTCAGCCAGCAGGCGTGCCAGCGTGCTCTTGCCGACTCGTATGGGACCTTCCACAGCAATGTAGCGGGGCGATTCGAAAAGATTGGCCATGGGCTCGTGAGTTGTTTCGGAATTGGCAGGATAGCTCGGTTGCGGCGCAGTGGCAATTGAGGGATGAGTTAACAGCGCAAATTGAGTAATTGAGTGATTGGGCAATTGAGTGATTGCAGATGCCGAGCGAAAGACGCGGGATTTTCAATTACCCAATTACTGAATTGCCCAATTCCCCAATGTCATACAATCCCTGCATGCTTGGTCTTGCCATCACTGGTTCAGTGGGCGCAGCGGCTGCTGTTGCTGCGGGTTATCAGTCGATGGCTCCGACTGGACAATGGTACGGGCAAACATTTGTCGGACTGGGTCGTGGCTCGCGGCAAATCGCCCTGACCTACGATGACGGGCCTAACGATCCTCACACCCTGCGATTGCTGGAAGTGCTGGCTAAGCACGAGGCAAGAGCGACTTTCTTTTTGATTGGACGGTATGTTCGGCATCGGCCTGATATCGTCCAAGCAATTGTCAAAGCCGGACACAGTGTCGGAAATCATACTTTCACGCATCCCTTGCTGATCTTCAAGAGTGACTCTGAGATTCGCAAGGAATTGTGTGCATGCCACGCCGCTCTGAACGACGCGGTCGGCGAACATAGCAATCTCTTCCGTCCGCCGTTCGGAGGACGCCGCCCTGCAGTCCTGCGCATCGCCCGCGAACTGGGGCTCGAACCGGTCATGTGGAACGTGACTGGCTACGACTGGAATGCGCCATCGGCCAGCGTCATCGAACAAAAGGTCACAATGCAGATTCGTGGCGGAGACGTGGTCTTGCTGCATGACGGTGGTCATACACAGATGGGTGCGGACCGCTCGCAAACCGTCCTCGCCACGGATCATCTGATTACGAGCTACAAGGCAAAGGGGCACGCATTTGTAACGGTTTCAGAGATGATGCAGAAGGTGGACCGCTAAAAAACCTAGATTACGCCGGACAGGCAAGTAGGCTACTTCCTTAGGAGACGAGATGTCACCTCAGCGGCTGAAGCCGCGGTTGGTTTTGTTGTCGTTACGGCGCGGCTTAAAGCCGCGCCCTTTCAAAATAGATTCGCGGCCTTTCAAAATAGATTAGTGGATCGAGTTTTTCAGCAGCCTGCTAGTACTACTGTGTTATAAAATGAATACCTCCGGCTGAATGACCAACCCGGTCACCACTCTTTAATGTTAAGTTGCTGGTCAT
>WNFI01495700.1_pt1 | contig 51347 bp, 44 predicted proteins | sample 5400471 | NCBI WGS metagenome assembly WNFI01 (sample SAMN13153348, study PRJNA577476) | soil metagenome | isolation source: 100 cm saprolite on Douglas fir-dominated hillslope | place: USA:California | collected 2013-09-17
TCGAACGTGTCATCCGTGATGTGAATGATTTTCTCGGCCACTTGTTTTCCTCGTATCGGATGGGGGTTGCGCCCTGGAGAGGGGTTCGGGGGTGAACCGGGGGCGAACAGGTATCCATCGTAGACCAAAACCGGGCCGGCGGGCAAAGCCGCGGGTTGGTCGGGCCGGGGGCCGGGTGCTAAAATAACGGTCTTTTTCCGCTCGCAAAGCGGGCATTCCGAGAGGGTTTTCATGACGTACGTGGTGACCGAGTCCTGCGTGAAGTGCAAGTACACCGACTGCGTGGACGTCTGCCCGGTCGATTGCTTCCGCGAGGGCCCGAACATGCTCGTCATCGACCCCGACGAATGCATCGACTGCACGCTCTGCGTGGCCGAATGCCCGGTGGAGGCGATCTTCGCCGAGGACGACGTTCCGGCCGCGCAGAAGGACTTCATCCCGTTGAACGCCGAGCTCGCCAAGATCTGGAAGCCGATCGTGGAGCGCAAGCCCGCGCCGCCCGACGCCGACGACTGGAAAGAGGTCAAGGAGAAGCGCCAGCTCATCGAGAAGTAGATGAGGTGCGTGGGAAAATGAGCACCGGGGCGGACGTTGGAGCGGACGAAAAGCGACGCCGCTCAACGCCGCGAGGAGTCATTTACAAGGCGCCGCGATTGCCGTAGAAGGTCGTTCAAACAGGCAACAACCCGCGCTGTAGTTTCCGTCACCCGGGGGAGGGTAGATGGAGCAATCCCAAAGCGACATCGCCTCCGTCCTCGCGGTGCTGGGCTCGCCGCGCGAGGACCTGCGCGTCGCCCAGGAGCTGATCGAGGTCCTGCCGATCCCCGTTTTCTTCAAGGGGCGGGACGGCAAGTACCTCGGAGTGAACGTCGCCTGGGAGGAGTTCTTCGGCCTCTCGCGCTGGTCGATCATCGGCGGGCAGGTGCACGACCTCTACCCCGAGGCTCCCGGCATCGCGGAGCGCCACCGCGCGATGGACGAGGAGCTCTGGAGCCACCCCGGCAAGCAGAGCTACGAGATCCCGCTCACGATGCGCGACGGGCGGGTGCGCCACACGATCTACTACAAGGCGACCTTCTCGCGCGCCGACGGCGAGGTGGCGGGCCTCATCGGCACGATCGTCGATATCACGGAAAGAAAGCAGGCCGAGCAGCGCGAGGCGATCGAGCACGCGGTGACGCGCCACCTCGCCGGCAGCGAATCGCTTTCGGACGCGATCCGCGGGATCCTGCAGGTCATGTGCGAGCGGCTGGACTGGGCCTGCGCGGCGCGCTGGGCGCTCGACGAGGAGACCAACCGGCTGCATTGCTGCGAGACGTGGAGCATCGACGATGCGCGCATCGCGGCCTTCCTCGCCACGAGCAGCCGCGAGACGTTCGTCCCCGGCAGCGGCGGGATGATTCGCAAGGTGCTCACCACCGGGGAGTCGGTGTGGGTCGCCGACGTGACCCAGAAGCGGGATTTCATGCGCGGCCCGATGGCCCGCGAGGCGGGGCTGCGCGGCGCCTTCGCGCTGCCCGTGCTGATGGGCGACAAGGTGCTGGGCGCCATCGAGTTCTTCGGCCGCGAGCCGCGCCGGCCCGATCCGTGGCTGCTGCAGATCACGGTGAGCGTGGGGCGCGAGATCGGCCAGCTCATGGTGCGCAGGCGAGCCGAGAAGGCGATGCGCGAGAGCGAGGAGCGCTTCCGCAGCCTGACGGAGCTGTCCTCCGACTGGTACTGGGAGCAGGACGAGGAGCTGCGCTTTACCGCCATGTCGAAGAGCGTGGCCGATTCGATCGCGCTTCCCCCCGGGATCTTCATCGGCAAGCGCCGCTGGGAGCTCGACCTGGTGGGGGTCTCCGACGCCCAGATCGCCGAGCACAAGGCGCTGCACGAGGCAGGCAGGCCGTTCCAGGATTTCGAGTACGGCCACCGCGACGAGTCCGGCAAGACTCGCTACTTGAGCATCAGCGGGCAGCCGTTCTTCGACGAGGAGGGCCGCTTCAAGGGCTACCGCGGCGTGGGCAAGGACATCACGCGGCGCAAGCTCGACGAGGCGGCGTTGCGTGAGGCGCACGACGCGCTCGAAAGCAAGGCCCGTGAGCTGTCGCGCTCCAACGAGGAGCTGCAGCAGTTCGCCTACGTCGCCTCGCACGACCTGCAGGAGCCGCTGCGCATGATCTCGAGCTACACGCAGCTGCTGGAGCGCCGCTATGCCGATAAGCTCGACGCGAACGCGCGCGAGTTCATGGATTTCATCGTCGACGGCGCGGCGCGCATGAAGCAGCTGATCGAGGACCTGCTCGCCTACTCGCGCGTGGGCACGCGGGGCCGCGAATTGCAGCCGACTTCGAGCGGCGCCGCGTTCGCCAAGGCGCTCGCGAACCTGAGGGCGGCGCAGGACGCGAGCGGGGCCAAGGTCACGCACGAAGAGATGCCGGAGGTCCTCGCCGACGGCGCGCAGCTCACGCAAGTGTTCCAGAATCTCATCGGCAACGCGATGAAGTTTCGCGGCACCGAAGCCCCGCGCATCCACGTCTCGGCGCAGACGCGCGACGACGTCTGGGTCTTCGGGGTGCGCGACAACGGCATCGGCCTCGACCCGCAATATGCCGACCGCATCTTCATGATGTTCCAGCGCCTTCACAACAAGACCGAATACCCCGGCACCGGCATCGGGCTCGCGATCGTGAAGAAGATCGTCGAGCGGCACGGCGGGCGCATCTGGGTCGAATCCGAGCCGGGCAAGGGATCGACCTTCGGTTTCACGATCGCGCGCCACCACGGAGGAAACAACCCATGATTCCAAGGACGGCGTGGAGGCGCTCGATTTCCTCAAGCAGCGCGGCAAGCACGCCAAGGCGCCGCGCCCCGACATCATCCTGCTGGACCTGAACCTGCCGAAGAAGGACGGCCGCGAAGTGCTCCTCGAGATCAAGCAGGACAGCGACCTGCGCGCGATCCCCGTCGTCATTCTCACCACCTCGCAGGCCGAGGAAGACGTGCTGCGCAGCTACGACCTGCACGCCAACTGCTACGTGACCAAGCCCGTGGACCTCGAGAAGTTCATCGTCGTGGTGCAGTCGATCGACCGCTTCTGGCTCTCGGTGGTCACGCTGCCGCCGTTGCCGCCCGGCAAATGAAGCCCGAGGAGCCCGGCCAACCGGTCCTGCTGATCGAGGACAACCCGGGAGACGCGCGCCTCATCAACGAGATGCTCGACGAGGAGCCGAAGAGCGCCTTCCGCATGCGCCACGCCGACCGGCTCTCGCGCGGGCTGGAGCTTCTGTCGCAGATGGACATCGAGCTCGTCCTCCTCGACCTGTCGCTGCCGGATAGCCACGGCCTCGAGACTTTTTCCAAGGTCTACGCGCATTCGCCCAAGGTTCCCATCATCGTGCTCTCGGGCAACGACGACCAGCAGCTGGCGCTCTACGCGGTGAAGAGCGGCGCGCAGGACTACCTGGTCAAGGGCAAGATCGACCGCGAGCTGCTGCTGAAGGCGATGCAGTACTCGATCGAACGCAAGCGCTACCAGGAGGAGCTCGAGCGCCAGGCGAACTACGACGCGCTCACGGGGCTGCCCAACCGCCACCTATTCCACGATCGCCTCAAGCAGGCGGTCTTCGCGCAGCGCAGCGCGAAATCGATCGCGGTGGTGTTCATCGACCTCGACCACTTCAAGGTGATCAACGACAGCCTTGGCCACAATTTCGGCGACGAGGTCCTGCGCCACGTCGGCGAGCGCCTGATGTCGGCGGTGCGCGACGGCGACACGGTGGCGCGATTGGGCGGCGACGAGTTCGTGCTGATCCTCTCGGACCAGACGCGCGAGGACGTGATCTTCCGCACCATGCGCCGTCTCATCGGCAGGGTGAGCGATCCCATCACCGTCGGAGACCGCGAGCTCAACATCACCTGCAGCGCGGGCATCAGCATGTATCCGCAGGACGGGCCCGACGTGCAGACGCTGCTGAAGAACGCAGACGCGGCGATGTACCGCGCCAAGGCGCAGGGGCGCAACACCTTCCAGTTCTACACCGCGGAGATGAACGAGCTCGCCAACGAGCGCCTGTCGATGGAACAGAGCCTGCGGCGCGCCATCGACCGCGACGAGCTCCTGCTGCACTACCAGCCGCGCCTGAACCTGCGCACCGGCGAGGTCGACGGCGTCGAGGCGCTGGTGCGCTGGCAACACCCGGTGCGCGGCCTGGTTCTTCCCGACCGCTTCATTCCGCTCGCCGAGGAGACCGGGCTCATCGTCACGGGCATGAGCGAGCACCTCGAGCTCGAGCTGACCGAGAGCATGGTGATGCACGACGCGGAGAACGTGATCGCCACCATGCAGGGCCTCAAGGCGATCGGCGTGCGCCTGTCGGTTGACGACTTCGGCACCGGCTACTCCAGCCTGAGCTACCTCAAGCGCCTGCCGCTCACCGCGCTCAAGATCGACGGCTCGTTCGTGCGCGACATCACGAGCGGCGGCCCCGACGAGGGGCTCATCGCCAAGGCGATCATCTCGCTCGGCCACAGCCTGCACCTCAAGGTCATCGCCGAGGGCGTGGAAACCGCGGAACACCGCAAGTTCCTCGAGGACCACGAGTGCGACGAGATCCAGGGCTACCTCGTGAGCCGAGGGCAGCACGATGCCCGCGCCGATGGCGACCACTTTCAGCGCCGAAGGATGGGCCGCGGCTTCCCAGATCGTGAGGCGATCGATCACGACATAGGGGAAGAGGCTGTAGGCGAGGCCGAGGAAGGCCAGGACGAAGATGCTCACCGCGGCCAGGAATGGCTGCGCGTCGCCTTTCTTCACGTCGCGGCGCAACATGCCGGTCGATCGCCACAGCCAGAATCCCGCCCCGAGCGTGGCGGCGGGAAGGACCATGACCCAGAGCGTGCGCGGGAAGTCGAACCATTTGTCGCGCACCGTGGCGCTCACGAGAGGCGTGGCGAGGCTCACGAGGCCCACGCCGAGCGCCACCCAGACGAGGCCCCACCGCGCCCACGCCACCGCCTTCTTCTGCAGGTCGCCGTCGGTCTTGAGGATCAGCCACGTGGCACCCAGCAGCACGTAGCCGCCGCAGAGGCTGGCGCCCACCATGATCGCGAAGGCCCAGAATGCGAAGCCCGACTCGAACCCGGTGATGTAGCGCCCGAGCATCACGCCCTGGAAGAACGACGCGGCGAAAGAGCCGGCCCAGAAGAGCCAGTTCCACAGCTCGCGGTGCCACCCTTCCGCCTTCACGCGCAGCTCGAAGGCCACGCCGCGCAGCATCAATCCCACCAGCATCGCGACCACCGGCAGGTAGAGCGCGGTCAATACCATTCCGTGGGCCCGCGGAAAAGCCGTGAGCAGGATGCCGATGCCCAGCACGAGCCAGGTCTCGTTCGCATCCCAGAAGGGCCCGATCGAAGCGACCATCATGGACTGCTCGGCCTCGCTTGCCGCGGGCATGAGCATTCCGACTCCGAGGTCGTAGCCGTCAAGCACCACGTAGGCCAGCACCGAAAGCCCCATCAACACCATGAAAACAAGCGGGAGGTCCATTTTTTAGTCCAGATGACGGCGCTTCGCGACCACGTTCAATCGGCACCCTTTCCGGCCATGTGCGTGAGCACGATCATGTAGGCGACGAAGAGCAGCGCGTAGGTCAGGATGTAGCCCGTGAGACTGGCACCCAGCTGCGCGCCGCTGATCTCGCCCACCGCGTCTTTCGTGCGCAGCACGCCGGTCACGAGCCACGGCTGGCGCCCCATCTCGGTCACGATCCAGCCGGCGAGTGTCGCGCCCCACCCCGCGAAGGTGAATGCCGCGAACACCCATAGCAGCCAGCGGGGCGCCGCGCGGCCGCGCCGCGTCATCCAGGCGCCGTACCACGACACCGTGAGCATCAGGACGCCAATTCCGACCATGACGCGGAACGCGAAGAACACCGGGGCGACGGAAGGATGGTCGGGCGCGAAGGCGTCAATGCCCCGGATCTCGGCGTTGGCATCGTGCTTCAGGATGAGGCTCGCTGCGTACGGCAGCTCGATCGAATAATCGTTGCGCCGCAATTCCTCGTTCGGGATGGCGAAGAGCACCAGCGGCGCGCCGCGCTCCGTATGCCAGAGCGCTTCCACCGCCGCGATCTTCGCCGGCTGGTGCTCGAGCGTGTTCAAGCCATGCTGGTCGCCGACCAGGATTTGCACCGGCACCAGGGTCGCCGCGACGATCAGGCCCGCGCGCAACGTCTTCGCCGCGCTGCTGTCGAAAGGGGCCCAGAGCAATCTCCACGCCGAGAGTCCCGCCACGACGAACGACGCCGTCAGCCCCGAAGCGAGCAACATATGGGTGAGGCGGAACGGGAACGACGGATTGAAGATGACGGCGAGCCAATCCGCCGCGATCCACTGGCTCCCCGAAAGCACGTGCCCCGCGGGCGTCTGCATCCAGGAGTTGAGCGCGAGAATCCAGAATGCCGAGACCGTCGTGCCGAAGGCCACCATCATAGTGGACGCGATGTGCACCCAGTCGGGAACACGGTTCATGCCGAAGAGCATCACGCCGAGGAACGTCGCCTCGAGCAAGAAGGCGGTCAGCACTTCGAAGGAAAGCAGCGGGCCGGCGATCGCGCCCACCGTGGTCATGTACCGCGGCCAGTTGGTGCCGAACTGGAAGGACATCGTCACGCCCGAGACCACCCCCATCGCGAAGGTGAGGGCGAAAATCCTGACCCACAGCTTGTACGTCGCGAGCCACGCGGGATCGCGCGTTCGCTGGTACAGGATGCGGAAGCCGAGCAGGAACCACGCGAGCGCGATGGTGAGCGTCGGGAAGAGAATGTGGAAGCCGATATTCAGCCCGAACTGGGCGCGCGCGAGGAGGAGGGCGTCTTCCATTGAAGTCTCGGCAGAACGCTGATTCTAGCCTCCTTGCTAAAATTGCACATGACCGAGACATCGCCCAAGTCTTCCCCGGCGGCGGACCGAAGAGCCGGCGCCTCCGACGCGACGCGCCGCGGCAAGCTGAAGATCTTCTTCGGCGCCTTTCCCGGCGCCGGCAAGACCAACGCGATGCTCACGGCCGCCAAGCGCATGCGCGACCACGGGCGCGACGTGGTCGCCGGAGTGGTCGATACGCACGAGAGCGCCGATCGCCTGCTGCTGGAAGGCTTCGAGACGCTGCCCGGCCCCGGCGCAAACGCGGCGGCCGCCGGAGAGCTCAACCTGGACGGGGCGCTCGCGCGCCACCCCGAGGTCCTCCTCATGGACGATCTGGCGCATGCGAACCCTCCGGGGTCGCGCCATCCGAAACGCTGGAACGACGCCGACGAGCTGCTCGCAAACGGCATCGACGTCTTCACGACGATGAGCGTGCAGCACCTGGAGAGCCTCAACGATGTGGTGGGCGAGATCACCGGCATCCGCGAGCCGGAGACCGTTCCCGACACGTTCTTCGATACCGCCGACGAGACCGTCATGGTGGACATGTCCGCCGACGAGCTGCTGGTGCGGTTGAACGAGGGCAAGGTCCACATCGGCGACGTCGAGAAGGGCGTGGCCGGCACCTTTTTCAGCAAGGGCAGCCTGCTCGCGCTGCGCGAGATCGCGCTGCGCCGCACCGCCGACGTGGTCGAGGACGAGGTGCGCAAGTACCGGGTCGACCAGTCGATCGACACGGTGTGGAAGACGCGCGAGCACGTGCTGTGCTGCGTCGGCCCCGGGGCGGGCTCGGAGCATGTGGTGCGCAGCGCGGCGCGCCTCGCCAACCACCTCGACGCGGGATGGACCGCGATCTACGTCGAAACGCCGCGCCTGCAGCGGCTCGCCGCCGAGGAGCGCGGGAGGATCCTCAACGTGGTGCGGCTCGCCGAGGACCTCGGCGCCAAGACCGCGATCCTCACCGGCAACGACGTCTGCGAGGCGATCGTCGAATACGCTCAGACCCAGAACATCTCCACCATTGTCGTCGGGCGCGGCAGGAAGCGCCTCGGGCACGCGCGCACCATGAGCGACGCGATCGCCAAGGCGAGCGAGAGCATCGACGTGATCGAGATCGGCCGCGGGGGCGCCGGCGCGGGCATGCCGGTGAGCGCCCCGGCGACGCGGTCGGAGGGGAGCCCGCGCGCCGGCGAGAAGCGCGTGCGCTACGTGTGGACGATCCTGGCGTGCGCGCTGACCACCCTCGTGGCGAGCGCGCTGCATCCGGCCTTCGAGCTCGCAACGATCGCGATGCTCTTCATGCTGACCGTGGTGCTGCTCGGCGTGAAATGGGGACGGGCGCCGGCGATCCTGGCGGCGATCGTCAACGTGGCCGCGTTCGATTTCTTCTTCGTCCCGCCGCGCTTTTCCTTCATGGTGGCGGACATCCAGTATCTGCTCACTTTCGCGGTGATGCTCGCCGTGGGTATCTTCATCGGGCAACTCGCCGGCAACCTGCGCTTCCAGGCGCGCGTGGCAACGCACCGCGAAAACCGCGCTCGCAGGCTCTATGAATTCGCCCGCGACCTGGCGCAGCTGCGCACCACATCGCAGGTGATCGAGACCACGGAAGAGTTCATGTCGCGGCAGTTTCGCTCGCGCGTCGCGGTGCTCGTGCCCGACAGCACCGGCACGCTCGTATCGCCCACCGGCCGCGGCATGTCCAATCCGTTCGACAGCACCACGGCGCAATGGGCCTACGACCAGGCGCAGCAGGCCGGCGCGGGCACCGACACCCTGGCGGGCAACGAGTACCTCTTCCTGCCGCTCAAGTCGCCCACGCGCACGCGCGGCGTTCTCGCCGTGCGCCCCGAACGGGCGCGCGATCTCTTCATTCCCGAGCAGCGCCACCAGTTCGAGATCTTCGCCACCCTCGTCGCCACCGCGCTGGAGCGCGTGCATTACGTCGACGTCGCGCGCGATGCGCTGCTCATGGCGGGAATCCAGAGCGGCGAAGTGGAATTAAACCTCGAGCGCAGGCCGATCGCCGAGATCGTCGACAACACGCTGCGCTTCCTGGGCGCGCTGCTCTCGAAGCACAGGCTCGACATCCACATCCCCGCGGACCTGCCCGCGCCGGTGGCGGATGGCGCCCTGCTGCAGCGCGTCTTCGTGAGCCTCATCAGCAATACCGCGAAGCACACGCCTCCCGGAACCACGGTGGTGATCTCGGCGCGCCGGCTGGGGGAAGCCATCGAGGTGAGCGTCGAGGACAATGGGCCGGGGCTGCCGGCGGGCCGCGAGGAGGAGGTGTTCGAATCGTTCGCGCGCGGCGAGACGCGCTCGGTGCGGCGCGGGGCGGGCCTGGGCCTGGCCATCAGCCGCGCGATCCTCTCCGCGCACGGCGGCGAGATTCACGCCGAGAGCGGCCGCGAAAAAGGCGCGCGTTTCGTGTTCACGTTGCCGCTTACCCCGCCGAAGAAATGACGAGCCCCGAACGCATTCAGCATTCCGCGATCGACAGCTGGAGCTGCGAGCTCGATGCGCAGCGCGGCGACGCGCTCTGCGCCCAGATCGAGCGCGGCGGCGTGATCCTCCTGCCGCGGCTGCCGTTCGGGCTGCTGCCGGGCGAAGAGCGCTTCCTGTCCGACGCTTTCGCCGTCGAGGAGCGCAAGAACGTGAACATTCGTGCCGGCTCCCGCGAGGTCCGCGGCGCGCGCGGCACCGCGGAGGAGCTGCAAGCACTCGGCGCGATGGTGGGTCGCTACGCTGCGGCGGCCACGCAGCTCATCGACGGGCTTTTCCCGCGCTACCGGGCGCATTGCAGAGCGGGCTCGACTTCGTTTCGTCCCTGTCGCGTCGAGGGGCGCGCGCAGAGCTGGCGCGGCGACGACACGCGCATGCATGTGGACGCGTTTCCGTCCAACCCGATGCGCGGACGCAGGATCCTGCGCGTGTTCAGCAACGTGAATCCCCGGTCGCGGCCGCGGATGTGGAACATCGGCGAGCCTTTCGCGGAGTACGCGCGGCGCTTCCTGCCGCGCACGAAGCGCGAAGTGCCGGGGTCGGCGAGCCTCCTCGCGGTGTTGCGCGTCACCAAGAGCCGCCGCAGCGCCTACGACCATCTCATGCTGCAGCTTCACGACGCCGCCAAAGCCGACCTCGAATACCAGCGCAGCGCCCCGCGCCTCGAGGTCGGGTTCCCCGCGGGATCGACGTGGATCGTCTTCACCGACGAAGTGGTGCACGGGGCGACCGCCGGCCAGTTCGCCTTCGAGCACACGCTCTACCTCGACGTGGAAGGCATGCGCGATCGCAGCGCCTCTCCCCTCGCGGTGCTCGAGGGGCTCACGGGCCGCGCGCTCGTCTAGAGGCGCGAGCCGCCCAGGATCGCGTCGATGTCGCAGCTTTCGGTGGTGTCGAGCTTGGTCGCGAGCCGGATCGAGATCTCGTGCGGCGTGACGAGGATGCCCCGCGACTGGAAGGTGCCGCGCTTACCGTCGCCGCAGGAATAGGTTCCCGACCACGACAGCGCGTTCCCATCCTGGCGGTAGCTTCCGGCGTATGTGCAGCGCAGCCCCGTGATCGCGGTCTCGTCGATGAACAGGCCGCTCGCCGCCTTGTCGACCGCGACCTCGTATTGCGCGTAGGTGCCGCGCGAGCCGTTGTTCTGAGCGGAGGCGCAGTTGGTCCTGTTCTCGAGATTCGCGCCGTTCCATGTTCCGTTCAGGTTCGCGGGATCGATCGCGCGCGCCAGCGGGTTTGCCTGCGCGAGCGCGCCGGCCGGGGCCAGGACGGCGATCGAAACGAAAATGCTATAAAGCCGCATGCAACGGGATCCCTCATGAAAAAACGGCCGCTGGGACGCTCCGGAATCGAGATCGCACCCCTCGCTTTCGGCGCCAACGTATTCGGTTGGACCGTCGACGAGCCGAGCGCGTTCCTGCTGCTCGATACATTCGTCGACCACGGCTTCGACCTCGTCGACACCGCCGACGTCTACTCCAAGTGGGCGCCGGGAAACGCGGGCGGCGAGTCCGAGACCGTGATCGGCCGGTGGCTGCGCCAGGGCGGCGGGCGGCGCGACAAGGTGGTGATCGCGACCAAGGTCGGCATGGAAATGCCCGGCGGCAGGAAGGGCCTGGCGAAGAAGTACATTCTCGCCGCGGCCGAAGACTCGCTGCGACGACTGCAGACCGACCGCATCGACCTCTATCAATCCCACAACGAGGATCCGGCCACGCCCATCGAGGAGACGCTCGAGGCGTACGCGCAGCTCATTCGCGATGGCAAGGTGCGCGCCATCGGCGCTTCCAACTACGCCGCCGCTTCCCTCACCCAGGCGCTGGAGGCGAGCGCGCGCGCCAGGCTCCCGCGCTATGAATCGCTGCAACCGATGTACAATCTCTACTCGCGCGCCGAATTCGAGGCGCAGCTGGCGCCCCTGTGCATCGAGAAGGGCCTCGGCGTGATTTCCTACTACGGGCTCGCCAGCGGCTTTCTCAGCGGAAAATACCGCTCCGAGGCGGATCTCGCCCAGAGCCCGCGCGGCCAAGGCGTGAAGAAGTACCTCAACGAGCGCGGCATGAAGATCCTCGCCGCGCTCGACGACGTGGCGAAGGCGGTGCGCGCGAAGCCCTCGCAGGTGGCCCTGGCTTGGCTGATGGCGCGTCCCGCAGTCACGGCGCCGATCGCGAGCGCCACCTCGGTCGCGCAGCTGCGCGAGCTGATGGCCTCCGCGGCGCTCAATCTCGACACGGCGGCGATGGAGCGCCTGAACCGCGCGAGCGACTAGGCCTACGCGACGTGCTCGATGCCGCCCTCGTTGGCGGCGAGGAATCCCCCGGCGCGCGCGGCGTTGACCGGGCGCGACAGGAAGAAGCCCTGGCCGAACTCGCATCCGAGCTCCTCGAGGAGCGCCAGTTGCGCGCCGGTCTCGATGCCTTCGGCGTAGACCTGCTTGCTCAACACCTGGCCCAGCTTGAAGATCGCTTTCACGATCTCGCTGCCGTTGCCCTCGCGGCTCATCTTGTCGATGAACGAGCGGTCGATCTTGAGCGCGTCGATCGGCAGCGTGGCGAGGTAGCTCAAACTCGAGTATCCGGTGCCGAAGTCGTCGATGCTCAGCGTCACGCCCATGTTGCGCAGCGCGTTCAGCGTCGAGACGGCATTCTCGATCCCGTCCATGAGGACGCTTTCGGTGACCTCGAGTGTGAGCTGCGACGGGCTCATCTCGGCGGCCCGCAGCGACACGGCCACGTGCGAGACGAAGTCGGGGTGCGTGAGCTGCAGGCTCGATACGTTGACGCTCATCTGCAGCGTCCGGCTGTCGCGAATCGAGCGCCACTCGCGCATCTGGCGGCAAGCCTCGGCGAGCACCCAGTTGCCGAGCGGGACGATGAGACCCGTTTCCTCGGCCACCGGGATGAAGGTGGCGGGCTCGAGCAGGCCGCGCTCGGGATGGTCCCAGCGCACCAGGGCTTCGAATCCGATGAGCTTGCGATCCTTCAGCGAGCAGATCGGCTGGTAGTCGAGGTAGATCTGCCCCTGGCCGAGCGCGCGGTGCAGCTCGCTTTCGAGCTGCAGCTGCGCGGCCACTTGCTGGTGCAGGCTCGAATCGAAGAGCGCGTACTGCGCCTTGCCCTTCGACTTCGCCTTGTACATGGCGATGTCGGCGTCGCGGATGATCTGGTCGGAGCTCTGGTAGTTGTTGGTGCTGAAGGTGATGCCGATGCTGGCGCTGATGGTGACTTCCATGCTGCCCAGGATGATCTGCTTCTGCAGCTCCTGGTGGATGCGCTCGGCAAGCTCGACCGCGTCGCGCTGGCGGTGCAGGTCTTCGACCAGGATCGCGAACTCGTCGCCGCCCAGGCGCGCGAGCACGTCGGTCTCGCGAAGCATGGACTTCAGGCGCTTGGCCACGATCACCAGCAGCTCGTCTCCCGCCTTGTGCCCGAGGCTGTCGTTCACCAGCTTGAAGCGGTCGAAATCGAGGTACATCACCGCGAAGCGCTGCTCGGGATGGCGCTGCACTCGCGCGATCGCGCGGTTCAGCTGCTCGTCGAAATGCGTGCGGTTCGACAGCTGCGTGAGGCTGTCGTGGTATGCGTTGTGGTAGAGCTCGGCTTCCGCGCGGCGCCGCGCGCTCACGTCCTGTGCCTGCAGGATGAGGTTGTGCGTCGTGAACTGCCAGTCGCGCGCGAGCGAGATGTTGAGCGACATCCATACGTCGGATCCGTCGCGATGCAGGCCGCGCACCTCGGTGTGCACGGTCGTGACCTCGCCCTTGATCAGCTTGTCGACGAGCCCCTGCAAGATGGCGATGTCGTCGTTGTTCACCAGCTCGGGCAGCTTGGCCGACAGCAGCTCCACGCCGTTGCGCCCGAGCATTTCGCAGAACGCCTTGTTGGCCTGGATGAACTTGCCCTCGGTCGACACCAGCGCCATGCCGATGGCGGCGTGCGTGAAGGCGCTGTGGAAGCGGCTCTCGCTTTCCTTCAGCTCCTCGACGTGGCGCTCGTCCGACTCCTTGCGCTGGAAGTGGAAGTGCAAGGTCGAAAGGAACATCGTGATCAGGGGAACCGACACCATCAGGGCGGGCATGCCGAAGTGCTCGAAGCTCACGAAGAGCAAGCCGGCGATCGAGGCGCCGGTGAGGTAGGCGAGGCCGATCCAGCTCAAGTCCCGGATCCAGCGCGCCGGGCGCAGCGGCTCCCTGCGCTTCAGCGCGATGAGCGTGGAAGTGAGCAGCGTGTTGGCGACGAAGTACAGCGCGGCAAACACGAGCACCAACGCGAGGATCACTCCGCCGTTGAATCCCGCCGCGACTGCCTGGTCGCGCGCCACCGCGAAGAGGGTCGCGCACACCAGCATCGCGAGCGACGCCATCGCCGGGGCCACGACGCGGCTGGTCCAGCGCCTGGATGCGCGCCAGGACGCGACCGCGCCCTCGAGAGCGGCCGCGAGCACCGCGGCCGGAACGCCGAACAACAGCAGCATGAGGAAGATGAAGATCTCGCCGCCGGCGATCGCCGTCTTCGCGCCCGGGATGCGCACCGGAAAGAGCCCGACGATCGCGGCGACCGTGGCCCCGAACAACACCTGCGCCAGCACCGCTCCTTCGAGCTGTCCGATCCTGGCGATGGAATACACCAGCGCCCACACGCCGAGGAATACGACGGTCCACCAATAGCGTTTCGCTGCGGGGGTGTAGTCCTTCATGTCGATGAGCGACACTGGGGCCTCTGCGTTCGTTGACTGCGGCTTTTGGGTTGGGCTCACGATCTACTCCCCGCGCATCAGGCCGCGCTCGGCGACGACCAGGCCCTCGGCGACGACCACACCTTCGGCGACGACAATTCCTTCGGCGACGACGATCCCTTCGGCGACGACGATCCCTTCGGCGACGACGATCCCTTCGGCGACCACGATTCCCTCGGCGACGACGATGCCCTGCGAGAGGACGATGCCGTTGGCGAGCACGATGCCCGTCCCGGACAAGGATGCGATGTCGATGCTCAGGTAGAAGGCGCCGGTGCCGGCGAGAAGGCTGCTCGGGCCAAGCGCCTCGGTGAGCGAGATCACTCCGGCGCTTACCAGCGCCACGGAGGGCGCAGGGGCATTGGGATCCGTGAAGCTCACCCGGGATCCGACCCAGATCAGGCGCGGGTCATAGGCGCCCTGGTATTCGCTGAAGAGATCGCCGCCGGAGAGCACGTAGCGTCCGCCCAGGAACACGAACCGGCTCCAGTTCGCCACACGGTAATCGATGACCGAGAAGGCAGGTGGCAGGCTCTGTCCGGCGGCCAGCATCGAGTCGCCGACGGCGATCGTGCCCGCGGCAACGCGCGCGGAGAGGTCGGTGGACAGTGAACCCGCGATCCCCAGCGCGCCGGGGACGTTCACCAGGCCCGCGCCCTGCTGCAGCAGGTTGTAGCCGGGAAGCGGCTCGGCCGTGTACTGCAGGATGGCCTTGATGAGGGGCGGGGTGAGGCCGGGATTGGCCTGCAGGAGCAGCGCCACGGTTCCCGAGACCACCGGGGTCGCGAAGGAAGTCCCGCTCGCGGTCATCAGGCCGTTGCCCGCCGCGCCCGGCTGGATCACCAGCTGCGGATAGGCGAGCGACAAGGCGCTCTGGGTCAATCCCAGGCGGTCGGTCGAAATCGCGCCGATCACGCGGTTGCCGGGGGCGACGAGGTCGGGCTTGAGCACGTTGTCGTACTGGCGCACGCCGTTCGCGTCGAGGTAGCTGCCGCGAGTCGGGCCGCGGCCGCTGAAGGAGTTGACGGTGTCGTCGCCGCGCCCGGGCGTGCCGTGGGGATTGGCCGAGCCCACGGTGATCGCCGACGGCTCGTCGCCGGGCGAGCTGATCGTGCCGTAGATCTCGCTGCCGCTCGGGCTGGCGCCGTAGTTTCCCGCCGCGACCACGACGGTGATCCCGGCGGCGACGGCGGCGCGAACCGAGGCGCACATCGGATCGGTCAGGTAGGAATCCGTGGAATTGGTGCCGAGGCTGATGTTCACGACACGGATGCCGTATTCCCCGGCGTGCGCGAGAACCCAGTCGATGCCCGCGATCGTTGTGGCGATGTCGCCATAACCGCTGGCGTCGAGCACGCGGACGTCGTAAAGAGAGGCGCCGGGCGCGACGCCGGTGGTCTCCATATCGGCAGGCACCGAGCGCCCCGCCGCCATCGATGCGACCAGCGTTCCGTGTCCGTAAGGATCCTGGAACAAGCTCGTGCTACCGTCGACCGGCGCGTTGAGCGTGGCCAACGCGGAGGTGAAGTCGACGCTGCCCCTGACGCGCGAAACCCCGTCCGCGCCGAGCATCGAGCCGTGACTGGACATGATGCCCGAATCGAGGAATGCGATTCCCACGCCGGTCCCGTCGAGCGTCGCACCCGCGGCGCCGAGGCCACGAACACCGTCGGCGCCCGTGACCATTTCCAGCATGCTGCCGGCGCCCACGACCGTGCGATTGGGCGTAACGCGCCAGACGTCGGAGCGCTTCGAGATCTCATTCACGCGGCCCGCCGGCATGGTCGCCGCGACGCCGGTGATGGAGGTGAACTTGCGCTTCACGGATCCGCCCACGGCGACGATCGCCTTGCGCAATTCTTTCAGGTCCGGATCGTTCTTGCCGTTGGCGAGGACAATCACGCTCAGCTGCTTGCCGCTGGGGGTCTGCTTCACCCACTTCTCGTGCCCGCTGCCCTGGCCGTTCAAGACGCGATCGAGATCCTGGGCGATCTTGTTGTGGCCGTTGTCGGCGCGGTTGACGCTATTGGCGTTGCTCGACGCGGAGCTGCCCTGCGCCAGCGCTCCCCACGACGCGACGAGGAGCGTGAGCAGGGCCAGCCACGCGAGGAGCATGCGGGCGGGAATGAAGCGTCGTGCAGTCTTCGCGTTGTCCATTTTTTTCACCTTGTGTGCTGTGAGATAACGCACACTTCGACCCGAGCTTATGCCCGACCCCTGGTAACGCGGTGTGAGGTTTCGCACATTCGCGAATTACAGAGGTAGCCCAGTTACAGCTGTAGGAATCAAACCAAAAAGGGGTCAGGTCCCTTTTCGCGACGAAAAGGGACCTGACCCCTTTTTGGTTGGCTCACGTGGCGAGCCTCGCGACCGCTATCATTCGGGCATGCCGCAAGAACGCCGAAGTCTGGGAAAGGACGAGCTTTTTCAGCTCCTTGCCCAGGGCCATGCGGCGCGGGTCACGGTGCTCACGCCCAACCGCAGGCTGGCCCAGTCGCTGCAGCGCGATTTCGACCGCGCGCAGCTCGGGCGCGGCAGCGCGGTCTGGGAGACCGCCGACATCCTTCCGTTCGGCCCCTTCGTGGAGCGGCTCTGGGAGGACGCGCTTTACAGCGATCTCGCGCCGTCCGTTCCCCTCCTCCTCGCGCCGGCCCAGGAACAGGCGCTCTGGGAAGAGTCGGTTCTCATCACACGGCTTGCCGAGCCCCTGCTTTCCGCGGCGGCGGCCGCGGCGCAGTGCCGCGAGGCATGGCGGCTCGCGAAGGCGTGGCGCCTCGATCCGCGCTCCGCTGGGGCGCCGAGCGAAGACGCACGCGCCTTCCTCGAATGGGCTTCTGCCTACGAGCGCGCGACCCGGGAAAAGGGTTACACGGACGGTGCGCGCCTGCCCGACGTGATCGCGCCGATGCTTGCCCACGCGGCGCTGCGCAAGCCGGCCCTCGTGGCCCTCTTCGGCTTCGACTTGGTGACGCCGCAAGTGCGCGATTTCCTCGCCGCATTGGCGGCCCAGGGCACCGAGATCGCCGACGCGGTGCCACCGGCGCGCCGCGCAACGGTTGCGCGCCTCGAGTTCACCGAGGCAAAGGAGGAGATCGCCGCCGCCGCGCGCTGGGCGCGCGCCCGGCTCGAGGGAAGTTCTCCCTCTGCCTTGGGAGATGAGGCCTGCCCCGGCAATCCGTTAGCCGGGGGCCGGGGAGAGGGTCAATCTCCCCGCATCGGCATCGTCGTCCCCGACCTCGTGCGCTCACGCGCGCAAGTCCAGCGCCTTTTCGCCAATGCGATGCAGCCCGATCATCTCCTCGCGCACGAAGCCCGAGGCCTGCCGTTCGACCTGTCTCTCGGGACCGCGCTCGCGGACTTTCCCCTCGTCGGCGATGCGTTGCAATTGATCGCGCTCACCGGCCGTGAGATGCCCTTCGAACCGGCGAGTCGCCTCATTCGTTCGCCCTTCATCGCCGCGGCCGAGGCGGAGCTGGATGTGCGCGCAAGGCTGGATGCGAGGCTGCGCAAGCGTTGCGGTCCGTCGGTTTCCCTCGACGCGCTGGTTCGCCACTGCGCGAGCCCCAAGGCCCCGCGCGCGGGTCTTCTGCTCGATCGGCTCGAACGCCTCGCGACTTTCCGCAAGGCGAGCCTCTTCGACCTGAAGACGGCCTCCGAGTGGGCGAAGGCGTTCTTGGAAGCGTTGCGCATCGCGGGGTTTCCCGGCGATCGCGCGCTCGACTCCGTCGAGCACCAGACGCTCGACAAGTGGCACGAGGTGCTCGGTGAATTCGCCGCGCTCGAGCGCGTCACCGGCAGGATGGGGCACTCCGAGGCGCGCCGGCGTCTCGGGCAGATGGCGCGCGACATCATTTTCCAGCCGGAGGGCGGCGACGTCCCCATCCAGATCGTCGGCGTGCTCGAGTCCGCGGGGCTGGAGTTCGATCACCTCTGGGTGATGGGCCTCACCGACGAGGCGTGGCCGCTTGCGGCGCGTCCCAATCCGTTCATCGCGGTGAGCGTGCAGCGCCGCGCGGGAATCCCCCAAGCCGATCCCGTGTCTTCGCTCGAGCTCGACCGCCGCATCACGCAAGGATGGCTGCGCTCGGCGGACGAAGTCGTGTTGAGCCACTCGCGCATGAAAGGCGAGAGCGAGCAGGCGCCCAGCTCGCTCATCGCCTCGACTCCCCTTGCCGCGCGCGACGAACGCGAGGCCGGGCGACCTGCGACGCTGCGGGAGGCGATTCGCGGTGCCGCTGCGATCGAAACCCTCCAGGACGGCGTGGCGCCTGTAGTGGATGTGACGCTGCGCCTCGGCGGAACGGGTCTCTTCAAGGACCAGGCCGCGTGCCCCTTCCGCGCTTTCGCCGTTCGCCGCCTGCGCTCCGAGCCCCTCGAAATGCCGCGGCTGGGGCTCGACGCGGGCGATCGCGGCACGCTCGTCCACGGCATGCTCGCCGCGGTATGGCGCAAGCTCGGCAGCCGCGGCGGCCTCGCGGCCGCGAGCCCGGAGCAACTGGAAGAGGTTCTCGAGGCGGGCGCGGATGAAGCGATCGCCTCGGTGCGGCGCTATCGCGCGGAGGCGCTCTCCGGGCGCTACGCGCAGCTCGAGCGCGCGCGGCTGGTGCGGCTCGGCGGCGAATGGCTCGCGGTGGAGCGGCAGCGCGAGGACTTCGCGGTGATCGCCATCGAGGAGAAGCACCCGGTCACCTTTGGCGGGATCGTGGCGGTCGCGTTCGCGCAGGTGAAGACAGGCGAGTCGCGTTTCAGGGGAATCTCGCGCATGGCGGACGTGATGCCGGATGTCTGCACCATCGACAGGGACCGCGGCAAGGCCGCGAAGAGGTATCGCGACTGGGGCGAGCTCGTCGCGGGTTGGCGCGTCGAGCTCGACGCGACCGGGCGCGGGTTCGCCTCGGGCGATGCGCGCGTGGACCCCAAGCGCGGTGCGACCACGTGCGAGAACTGCAAGCAGCATGTGTTCTGCCGTATCGCCGAGAAGACACCGTTGGGCGCGGCGGGCGAAGGCGGGATCGACATCGATGAATGACAGCGCGCGCGCGCCGGACTTCGAGCAGCGCGAGCGCGCGCTCGATCCGCGGCGCTCGTACATCGTCCAGGCGCCCGCGGGCTCCGGCAAGACCGAGCTCCTCATCCAGCGCTACCTCGCCCTCCTCGGCCGCGTCGAGCGCCCCGAGGAGATCGCCGCGATCACCTTCACGATCAAGGCCGCGGCGGAAATGCGCCTGCGCGTTTTCGCGGCGCTGCGCGCGGCGCGCAACGAGCCGCGCCCGGCCGCGCCTCACGAAGCGCGGACCTGGGACCTCGCGCGCGCGGCCCTGGTGCGCAACGATGCGCTGGGGTGGAAGCTCGAGGAAAGCGCCGACCGGGTGCGCGTGCAGACCATCGATGCCTTGTGCGCTTCCCTCACGCGCCAGATGCCGGTGGTGTCGCGATTCGGCGCCCACCCCGAGGTCATCGAGGATGCTGCCGCGCTCTTCGGCGAAGCGGCTCGCAACCTGCTCGCCACGCTCGAGGACGAAACGAATGTGGCCGCACCGGCCGTGGCGCGCCTGCTCTCGCACCTGGACAATGACGCGGCGGAGGCGGAGAAGCTCATCGCCGCGATGCTCGCGCAGCGCGACCATTGGATCCGTACGCTGCGCAAGTCATCCGATCGCAAGTCGCTCGAGGCCACGCTCGACGAGGTGCGGCGCGCGGCGGTCGATCGCGCCCGCGGACTCTGGCCGAGCAACCTCCTCTCGCCGGGCGCGGAGGACGTCGATGGCTGGATCGCGTTCGCGAAAGAGCAGCTGACCAAGGAGGACGAGTGGCGCAAGAAGGCCTCGGTTCCGGAATCCGAGCGCAAGGAACCGCTGCGTTTCGCATTGCGTGGCGCCAAGGACCTGCCCCCGGCGCAGTACTCGCAGGAACAGTGGGACGTGCTCGAGGCGATCATCCGGCTCTCGCCCCTGGCCGTGGCCGAGCTGCGGCTCGTCTTCGCGAAGCACGGCAAGGCGGACTTCATCGAGTTCGCGCAAGGCGCGCTTCCTCGTCGACGAGTTCCAGGACACTTCCAACACGCAGTTCGAGCTGATCGAGAAGCTCACCTCGGGGTGGGAACCAGACGATGGCCGCACGCTTTTCCTGGTGGGCGACCCCATGCAATCGATCTACCGTTTCCGCGAGGCCGAGGTCGGCCTCTTCCTGCGCGCATGGCATCACGGAATCGGCAGCGTAAGCCTCGAGCCGCTCACGCTCTCGGCCAACTTCCGCTCTCACGCGGGGATCGTCGAATGGGTCAACGCGACGTTCTCGCGGATCATGCCGCGTACGGAAGACATCCACGGCGGCGCGGTGACCTACTCGCCCTCGCAGGCCGTGCATCCCGCGGAGGGCGAGTCGGTCCAGGTGCACGCGTTGTTCGACGGCGATGGCGCAGGGGAGGCGCGTTGCGTGGCGCAGATCGCGCGAGATGCGATCGCCGAGAGCGGGCGCGGTCCCGCCAAGCCCTCGACGGCCGCGATCCTCGTGCGCAATCGCCGGCACCTGCTCGAGATCCTGCCGCGCCTGCGTGAAGCGAAGATCCCATTCCGCGCGGTCGAGATCGAATCGCTGGGACATCGGCCGGCGGTCCAGGACCTGCTTGCCTTGACGCGCGCGTTGTCGCACCTCGCCGATCGCACGGCGTGGCTCGCGGTGCTGCGCGCGCCGTGGTGCGGCCTCGTCCTCGCGGACCTGCTCGTCATCGGCGCGGGAGAGGAAACGATCACGGTGTGGCACGCGATGCGCGAGCCGGAGCGTCTCGGGAGGCTCACGCCCGACGGACGCGAGCGCCTCGGGCGCACGCGTGAAGTGCTGTCGCGTTCGCTCGCGGGTCGCCGCCGCGCGAGCTTGCGCGATTCGGTCGAGGGCGCGTGGCTCGCCCTCGGCGGGCCGGCATGCGTGGAGAGCGATACCGATCTCGAGGACGCCGGGATCTACCTCGACCATCTCGAGTCGGCGGAAGATGCCGGCGCGCTCGGTGACCTCGCCGCGTTCGAGGAATCCGTGGCGAAGCTCTTCGCGCTGCCGGAGCTCAGCGCGCCCGATTGCCTGCAGGTGATGACGATCCACAAGGCGAAGGGCCTGGAGTTCGACACGGTAATCGTTCCGGGGCTGGGCGCGGGCACCGGGCGCGACGATCGCAAGCTCTTCCTGTGGATGGAAACACCGGAATCGTCGTTGCTCCTCGCGCCGATCAATCCCACCGGCTCGAAAGACGATCCCGCCTACGAGCTCATTCGCGGCCTCGACAAGAGCAAGGCCGACCATGAGAACGGACGCCTTCTCTATGTTGCGGCCACGCGCGCGCGCCGGCGCCTGCACCTGCTCGGCGACGCGAAGCGCGACCATCTCGGCGCCGCGAAGGATCCTGCGAAAGGCTCCCTGCTCGCCAAGCTCTGGCCGGTGCTGGCGGAGAAGTTTCGCGAGCCCGATGCCGACGCAGCGTTACCCCTCCCAACGAAAGTGCCGGCGCAACTGCAAAGCGCGCTCCGGCGCCTCGCGACCGGGCCGCTGCGTTACGAAATCCCGCCCGCTGCCGCATGGGTTGCATCCCCCGAGGAGAGTATCCACGACGAAATCGAATTCTCCTGGGTCGGGGACACCGCGCGGCGCGTGGGAAGCGTGGTCCACCGGTGGCTGCAGAGGATCGGGGAGGACGAGGCGAAGGGGTGGAGCCGCTCCCGCATCGTGGCGGAGCGCCCCGCGATCCGCCACGAGCTCGCCGCGCGCGGCGTGGCCGGGAGCGAGCTCGACGCGGCCTGCGACCGCGTGGTCGCGGCGCTGGCGAGCTCGATGGAAGATCCCCGCGGCCGATGGCTGCTCGGCCCGCGGCGCGGCGCGCGCAGCGAATACCGCCTCTCCACGGCGATCGACGGCGAGCGCCGGCGGCTGGTCATCGACCGCATGTTCGAGGATGCGGACGGCGCCACATGGATCGTCGACTACAAGACCAGCAGCCACGAAGGTTCCGACCTGGACCGCTTCCTTGCGGAGGAAGAAAGAAGGTACCGCGACCAGCTCGAGCGCTACGCCGCCGCGGTGGGAAAGAAGGGCGCGCGGCGCGGCCTGTATTTCCCCTTGCTGAAAGGCTGGCGCGAATGGGGCGGCGAATGAATCGTGCCGCCGGGCGAGAGCCTCACGCGCCCAGCTCCCTGCAGAGCCTTGCCACCGTTTCCTTCAGCGCCGCGACTTCGCTCTGCAGCGAGTCGATGTTGGCCTTCATCGCCGCAAGCTCGCTCATCGTCACCGCGTCGACTGTTGCAGAGGTGGCCGCTGGCGCGGTCGCGAGCATCGCCGGGGAAGGCTCGCCCGAGATGAGGTGAACCCAGCGCGTCTCGCGCGCGCCCGGCTGCTTCGCCAGCTCGCGAACCAGCGCGCCGTCGTGCCTTTCCGCGAGCTCGTTGAGAAAGGCCTCGACCGAAAGGATGTCGCCGAACTTGTGCAGGCGGTCGCTGTTGATGCGAAGTTCTCCGGCGGTTTGCGGCCCGCGCAGGAACAGCACCGCGAGCAGCGCCACCGACTGCGGCGGGATCGCCAGCACCTTGCCGACGTTCTGCGAATAGCGCATGACGCGCCCGCCGCTCGACTCCATCACGAGCGAGAGCGATTTCAGGTGATCGATCGCCGCTTGCACCTCGCCCTCGCTCGCCTCGAGCACCGGGTCGCGGCTCGTTTTCTGGTTGCTGCCGGAGACGAGGGCGTTGAGCGTGAGCGGGTAGCTATCGGGGACGGTGTGCTGCTTTTCCACCAGTACGCCGAGCACGCGCGTTTCAAGCAGGGAGAGGGCGGGAAGGGCGGAGGCCATGGAAAACTTCTGCGCGAAAACGCAATCGTACATGCATGAGACGATCCCTCGCCTCGCTTTTTGTAGCTGCTTTCATCGCGCAAACCTTCACGTACGCCTACGCGGCGCGCACGTATCCCGATTACGCGAGCCTGCCGAAGGTTCCGATCGGCGCGAGCGGCGTCGAGACGGAGAAGCGCGAGGTCGAGTTCATCCTGCGCGACAAGACCGAGGTCCATCACGGGCGCGTGTGGGTAGGCTACCTCGACTACCAGAAGGCGTGGGGCGAGAACCGCCGCGATGCGCTCGCGGGCATCGTGAGCGAAATGCAGAAGGGCGGATGGGAAGTGATGCTGCGCGACGAGCCGCGCAACCCGCCGCTCGCCACGCTGAAGCTCACCACCAAGGACAACCGCGACGTCTGGGCGAGCGTCGAAGTCCTCGACCAGGCGCGGGTGCTGATGCTGGAGCCGACCGCGCGCTAAAGCTTGAGGCTGCCGCCGAAAAGGCCGATCACGCCGAAGAGGATGAGCCAGATCGCGACGATGAAGTTGAGCAGGCGCGGCATCACCAGGATCAGGATTCCGGCGATGAGCGCGAGGAGGGGGCCCAGGTAGAGGTGCAGGTTCATGGCGTTGTCCTTCTGTGGGCTGCGGAAGGATTGAGATCGCTTGCGAGGCGCCGAGTTCAGCCTCGCAGCCAGCCGCGCAGGAGCGCGGTGACTTTTTCGGGCTGCTCGAGCGAGGCCACGTGGCCCGAGTCTTCGACGATCGCGAGCGTGGCGCCGGGAATTCCATCCGCGAGCTCCCGGAGCAGCTCCACCGGCATCAGCTGGTCTTCGCGCGCGGCCACCACCAGGGTACGGCAGGCGATCCGCGCAAGGTGGGGACGGCTGTCGACGCGGCCGATGATCGCGCGCTGCTGCCGCAGGAAAGCCTCCTTGCCGGTCGCGAGCGCCATCTCGTTCACCGTTCCCGTGATCTCGTCGTTGCGCAGGTGCTCCTGCGTCATGAGCTTGGGCATGAGCGTGGAAATGACCGCGGGGAAGTCCTTCTCGGCGAGCGCCATGAGCCGCTTGCGGTTCTCGGTGGACTCGGGCGTGTCGGGCCGCGCGTGGGTGTTGAGGAATGCCGCCCGGGTGATGCGCTCGGGCGCCTGGCGCAGGATCTCGAGCGCGACGTAGCCGCCCATGGAATGTCCCGCGATGGCGAGCGGCCCTTCGGGCGCCTGCGAGAGGGCCAGGCGGGCGAGCTCCGCCATCGACGCGGCGCGCGTCAGGTCGGCGACGGTGAAGGCGGCGAGGCCGCGGAGATCCTCGACCTGGGGCCCGAACGCATCGGCGTCCTCGAGGAGCCCGGGAAGGAGAAGGACGGGAGTCGCTGCCATTGCGATTGCGCGGAGGGGCGAAGCAGGTAGTCGCCCACAGTAGCGATTTGCTCGGCCGACATCAATGACGGCGCGTGGCCGCAATCGGCGATCTCGACGAGCTCGGCCTCGGGTTTCACGTCGAGCATCGTGGCGGCGACCTCCGGGGGGAAGATCCCCGAGTCCGCGCCGCGCAGCAGCAGCACGGGGCAGCGCACCCGGTACCACGCGTCCCAGAAAAAGAGGCCGGGACCCAGGGGAAAAGGCTGCGCCACCGTCGTGATCCGCGGATCGAAATGCAGGCGGTAGCCGTCTGCGGCGGGGCGCGACCCGTGGATGGCGAAATGCTTCCACTGCTCCTCGGAGATCTCGCCCCACTCGCGGTGCGTGTGGCGCATATGCGCCTCGACCTGCGCCAGGGACGCGAAACGTGCCGGTGCCTGCAAGTTGCGCGCGATCGCCCGCAGCGCGTCCATCGGCAGGAAGGCGCCGATGTCGTTCATCACCAGGCGGCGAATCGGATTCGACGGCCGCGAGGCGAGCAGCATCCCGAGCAATCCGCCCATGGATGTGCCGACCCAGTCGACTTCCTTCACGCCGAGGTGGGCAATCAACGCGTCGATGTCGGCGAGGAACTGACCGAAGTGGTAGTGATAAGCCGAGGCGAGCCAGTCGCTCTCGCCGCGCCCCGCCACGTCGATGCAGATCACGCGCGCATCCTTCGCCAGCTCGCGGGCGAGGTAGTCGAAGTCGCGCGCGTTGCCGCTATAGCCGTGCGCGCAAATGATGACGCGCGGGTTCTTGCGCGATCCCCATTCCGTGTAGTGGAGGCGATGGAATCCGGCTACGCCGAGCCCGCTGTACCACCCGTGGCGCGGTTTGAGTCAATACTTCGGGACCGACCTCTTGAGGAACGGACCGGATTCGATCGCGCGCAGATCCGCGGTCTTGCGGCCGCCGGCAGTGACCAGGTTTCGCAGGCCGCGGTTGAAGCCCGCAATGCCGCTGGCGATGGCGTCCGCGAGATAGACCGCGCGAAGCGCCTGGGCACGACGGATGTGATGTTCGACTTCGGCGAAGTCGGGGTAATCGTCCTTGAAGCTCATATCAACCTCCTTGTGGAAGATAGGCGGCGGCCGGGGCAAGCGATGGGGCTTGAACCCGGGCCCGCAAACAAAATATAGTGTTCATGTTGCAGTGCAACAAACGATTTGTTTTCCCGCCACAAGTGAGAAAATCTAGCCCATGGCCAAGGGTAACGGACGCTTTCCGCCGCTGAACGCCCTTCGGGCGTTCGAGGCCGCGGCGCGCCACCTGAGCTTCAAGAAGGCGGCCCTGGAGCTGCATGTGACGCCGGGAGCGGTGAGCCACCAGATCAAGCTCCTCGAGGCGAACCTCGGGGTGCTCCTGTTCCGCCGCCTCACGCGCGCGCTCGAGCTCACTGCCGAAGCGCACCTGCTGCTGCCCAAGGTGCGCGAGGGAATGGAAAACCTTCATGCCGCGGTCGAGCGCGTGCGCGCTCGCGAAGGGGTCGCGTCGCTCACGGTCGTCGCGCCGCCGAATTTCGCCGCGCGCTGGCTGGTGCCGCGGCTCGCGCGCTTCACCAGCTCGAACCCGAACCTCGAGCTGCACGTGGTGAGCCGCCAGGAGATGGTCGACGGCCGCGGCACCGCGTCCGAATTCCTCGCCGAAGCGCACAACCGCGAGGAAGCGCCGGTGGCGATGGTGCGATTCGGCAGCGGCGACTATCCCGGGATGCGCGTCGACAAGGTCTTCTCGGCGGTCTACGTCCCGGCATGCAGCCCGCGGCTGCTCGAGGGCGAGCACCCGCTGCGCAAGCCCGACGACTTGCGCCATCACACGCTGCTGCACGACGACACCGTGATCGACGAGGGCGCGCGCCCGAGCTGGAACGACTGGCTGCAGAGCGTCGGCGTGGAGGGGATCGACGCGACGCGCGGGCCGCATTTCAGCGACGCGGCCCTGGCGATGGACGCGGCCATCGAGGGCATGGGAGTGACACTCGCGATCAAGCCGCTGATCACCGCCGACATCGAGGCCCGTCGCCTCACCGTGCCCTTCGACATCTCGGCGGCAACCCGCTACGCGTACTTCCTGGCGACTCTCGAGAGCGACGCCGACAAGCGCGCGGTCGCCTCTTTCAGGAAGTGGCTGCTCGAGGAAGCAGCCGCGGAGCGCGGCTAGCTACAGCCAACCCGTGGCGCGGAACTTGACCCAGAGGTAGGCGTCGATCGCGAGCATCGCCGCGAGCGACAGCGGATAGCCGATGACCCACTCGAGCTCCGGCATGTTCTTGAAGTTCATCCCGTAGATCCCCGCGATCATCGTCGGCACCGCGACCAGCGCCGCGTAGGCCGCCAGGCGCTTGGTGACCTCGTTTTCGGAGAGCGTGATCATCGACAGGTTCACCTGCATCGCGGTGATCACCATGTCGCGCAGCCCGTCGAGCTGCTGGCTCACGCGCAGCAGGTGGTCGTAGACGTCGCGAAAATATTCCTGGGTGCCCACGCATACCTGCGGCACGCGCCCGCCGTAGAGCTTGTGCGTGGCCTCGATCAGGGGCTCGACCGCGTGGCGCACGGCCATCCCCTTGTGCTTCAGGTCGTAGAGCGCCTTGATGTTCACCTTGGCCGAGCCCTCGTTGAAGATGCGTTCCTCGATCGCCTCGAGCTCGATCTCGAGCGCGTCCACCACCGGGAAGTAGCGGTCGACGATGTTGTCCATGAGGGTGTACAGGACGAAGCCGGCGCCGTTCTTCAGCAGCTCGGGCTCGCTCTCGGCGCGCACGCGGACTTCGCCGAAGCCGTGCTCGGTGCGCTGCCTCACCGAAAGGATGTAGTTGGGCCCGACGAAGATGTCGATCTCGCCCACGCGGACTTCGCCTTCGCGCAGCTCGATCACGTGCAGCACGGCGAAGAGCGAGTTGCCGTACTCCTCGATCTTCGGGCGCTGGTGGCCGTGGCGCGCATCCTCGACCGCGAGCGGGTGCAGGCCGAACTCGGTGGCCATCTCGTCCAGCTCCGCGGGCTCGGGATCCTTGAGCGCGACCCACACGAAGGCGTCGGTGCGCTTCACGTACTCGCTGATCGACTCCTTGGGGATGTCGCCGAGCTTGCGGCCATCCTGGTATGCGACGCAACTGACGAGCATGGATCCTCCGTCACCAGTCCGCGGTCGCGTCCATCGTGAGCTCGCCGTCGGCGTCGCGGGTCCACAGCCGCGCCGAGCGGCTCGACTCGTCGGGCACGCCGCAGAGAAAAAAGTTCGCGATGTCGTAGAGGGGCTTCATGGCGCGAAAACGGTAGCGCTTGACCGCGACCCCGGGGGCGTTGCGGCGCAGCAGGTCGAGCAGCAGCGTGGCGATCAAGGGTCCGTGCACCACGAGCCCGGGATAGCCTTCGACGCGCGTCGCGTAAGGCTGGTCGTAGTGGATGCGATGGCTGTTGAAAGTCACCGCGGAATAGCGGAACAGCAGCACCGGGTCGGGATGGATCTCGCGCCGCCACGCCGCGCCTCGCGGCGCGGGCGCGGGCCTTGTCGCGAGCGCGGCCTCGCCGCGGTATACCAGGTCGTGCTCGTCGGCGATGACGAGGCCGCCGCTGTCGCTCACCTCGTGGCGCACGGTCACGAACACGAGCGGTCCGCTGCGTCCCTGCTTCAACACCACGTCGGCGATGCGCGAGATGCGCTCGACCTTCGAGCCGACGACGAGCGGGCGCGGGAACTCGATGCGGCTCCCCGCCCACATGCGCCGCGGCAAGGGCACGGGCGGCATGAACTCGCCCTTCAGCGCGTGGCCGTCGGGCCCGGCTTCGGACTGGCGATAGGCGGGAAGGAAGTACAGCCAATGGGCGAGCGGCGGCGCCGCATCGCCGTTGCGGGGTGCGGGATCGTCGCGATCGAGCAGCGCGGAGAGCGCGACCAGAGGCGCGGCGGTCACGACGTCGCTGCGCGTCTCAGAGCGGCCGATCCACTCGGTAAGCTTCCCGAACGGGAGATCGTCGTTCACGGCGCGGCCGCGCTCCAATCGCCACCCAGCGCCTTGATCAACGCTACAGTCGCGGCAAGGCGCCGCCCGAGCAGGACCACGGTGTTGCGCTCTTCCGAGAGCTGTGTGGCCTGCACCTGCACGACATTCAGATAGCTCACGGTTCCGGCCTTGTACTGGTTCACGGTGAGGGTCACGCTTTCGCGCGCTGCGCGCGCGGCCTCCTGCTGCACCTTGCCCTCCTCGGCGAGCCAGCGCACCGCCGCGAGGTTGTTCTCCACCTCCTGGAGGGCGCCGAGCACCGTCTCACGATAGTTCGCCACCATCTCGTCGTAGGCGGCGCGCGAGATGGCGACATTGGCGCTGCGCCCGCCGAAGTCGAGGAGGGTGCCCGCGAGGCCGAGACCGATCGACCAGAAGCGGCTCGGCGCGGAGACGAGCGTGGACAGCGAGTTGCCGGCGAAGCCCCCGGTCCCGTTGAGCGACAGGGCGGGGAAGAACGCCGCCTGCGCGACGCCGATACGCGCGTTGGCGGCCGCCATGCGCCGCTCGGCCCCGGCGATGTCGGGGCGGCGCTCGAGAAGCGTCGACGGTAGGAGCGGCGGCACGTCGGGGATTCGGACCTTGAAGCTCACCGGATCGAGCGTGAACAGCGCGGGCGGCCTGCCGGTCAGCACCGCGATCGCATGCTCGAGCTGCGCGCGCGTGATGCGAATGTCGATCGCCTGCGCCTGGGTGCTCAGGAGCTGCGTTTCCGCCTGGACCACGTCGACCTTCGCGTCGACGCCGGCGCGGTAGCGGTTCTGCGTCACGCTGTACGAGGCCTGGAACGCCTTCACGGTGTCGTCGAGGAGGTCGCGCTGCACGTCGGTCACGCGCAGCTGGAAGTAATCGGTGGCGAGCTCGGCCTGGAGCGAAAGGCGCGCGCTCTCGAGGTCGGCGGCGCTCGCTTCCTCTCCGGCGCGCGCGGCTTCGACGAGGCGCCGGATGCGGCCCCACACATCGATCTCCCAGCCCGCATCGAGCGCAATCGAGTAGCGCCGCCCGGCATCGCGGCTGCGCGTGGCGCTGGCGCTGCCGCCGATGGTGGGAAAGAGCGCCGAACGAGCCGCCTGCACGCCGCTCTTCGCCTGCCGGTAGCGCGCCTCGGCGGCCTTGAGGTTCTGGTTCGAGACCTCCACCTCCGCCATGAGCGAGTTCAGCACCGGATCGTTGAACGCCTCCCACCACTTTCCCTTCGGCACCGCGTCCGCGGGCTTCGCAACCACCCAGTCGCCCGCCTCTTTCCATTGGTCCGGCACCACGGCCTCGGGCTTGGCGTAGTTGGGTCCGATCGCGCAGCCGTTGAGGAAAAGCGCGGGAACACAGATGAACACAGATGAACACAGAAAAAGCGAAAAGCGATTGGAATTTCGAGCCGCCGCTAACATGGGCCCGAAACTCAGTTGGCCTTTGCCTTTTCCGTGTTTATCCGTGTTCATCTGTGTTCCAAGGCTCTACGCTCGCTCGGGCACCACGTTCTGTGTCCGCAGGTTGAGCTTGCGCCGGGTCCAGAGGCGGAAGCGGTCGAGGGTGAGGTAGATCACGGGTGTCGTGAAGAGCGTGATGAGCTGGCTCACGAGAAGCCCGCCGACGATCGAGATCCCCAGCGGCCGGCGCAGCTCCGCGCCATCGCCCACGCCGATGGCGAGCGGAATCGCGCCCAGCATCGCCGCCATCGTGGTCATCATGATGGGACGGAAGCGCAGCATGCACGCCTCGTAGATCGCGTCCTTCGGATCGCGGTTCTCGCGCCGCTCGACCTCGAGGGCGAAGTCGATCATGAGGATCGCGTTCTTCTTCACGATGCCGATGAGCAGGATCACCCCGATCAGCGCGATCAGCGAGAACTCGGTCTTGAAGAGCAGCAACGCGAGTAGCGCGCCGAGGCCCGCGGAGGGCAGGGTCGAGAGGATCGTGATCGGGTGCACGGTGCTCTCGTAGAGAATGCCCAGCACGATGTAGACCGTGAGCAAGGCCGCGAGGATGAGGTAGGGCTGGTTGTCCAGGCCCTGCTGGAAGAGGCGCGCGGTGCCTTCGAACGACGCGTAGACCGAGGTCGGGACGCCGATGCGCGACATCGTGTCGCGAATGAGGCTCGCAGCCTGCGAGAGCGAAATGCCGGTAGCGAGGTTGAACGAAACCGTCGACGCCGCGAACTGCCCCTGGTGATTCACCGACAGCGGCGCCAGCGTGGGCTCGTAGCGGGAGAACGCCGAGAGCGGCACCCGTCCCCGGGTCGGCGAAAGGACGTAGATCGAGTTGAGCGTCTCGGGGGATTGCCAATACTCGGGCGCCGCCTCCAGGATCACGCGGTATTGGTTGCGGTCCTGGTAGATCGTGGAGACCTGCGCCTGTCCGAATGCGAGGTTGAGCGCGGTGTCGATCGCGCGCGCGGTGATGCCGAGCCGCGCGGCGGTGGGCCGGTCGATCACGAGCGTCATCTGCAGGCCCTTGTTCTGCTGATCCGACGAGACGTCGGTGAGCTCGGGCAAGTCGCGCAGCGCCTGCTCGAGCTTCGTGGCCCAGTCGCGCAGCTCGTTGAGATCGTCGCCGCGCAGCGTGAATTGCTGGCTCGCGTCCGATTGGCGCCCCCCGCCGCGCAGGTCCTGGATGGGGTTCAGGAACAGGCTCGCGCCCGGCTCCTTGGCGAGGTTCTTGCGCATGCGCGTCATCACCTCGTCGATCGATTCCTTGCGCTCCTTGAGTGGCTTCAGCGCGATGAACATCTGTCCGGAATTGCGCTGCCCGCCTCCGGTGAAGGCGGTCACGTTCTCGACCGCCGGATCCTGCATCACGATCGCGATGAAGTCGTCGAGCTTCTGGCGCATCGCCTGGAACGAGATCGACTGGTCGGCACGGATGAAGCCGATCAGCCTGCCCGTGTCCTGCTGCGGGAAGAACCCCTTGGGTATGTAGTTGTAGAGCCAGATCGTGACGCCAATCGTGACGAAGAAGACGATCAGCATCAGCAGCGGAAAGCGCAGCACCCAGCCGAGGCTCTTGCCGTAGCCGCGCAGGACCGAGGCGAAGACGCGCTCGGCGGCGCGGGCGACGCGCCCCGGCCTGCGCTCCTCGCGACGGCGCAGCAGGAGCGAGCACATCATGGGCGTGGTGGTGAGCGAGACGATGAGCGAGATGCCGATCGCCACCGAGAGCGTCACCGCGAACTCGCGAAACAGCCTGCCGATGATGCCGCCCATGAAGAGGATCGGGATGAAGACCGCCACCAGCGATACGCTCATCGAGACCACGGTGAAGGCGACTTCGCTCGCGCCTTTCAACGCCGCCTCGAACGGCGCCATGCCCTTCTCGATGTGGCGCGAGACGTTCTCGAGCACGACGATGGCGTCGTCGACGACGAAGCCGGTGGCGATGGTGAGCGCCATGAGGGAGAGGTTGTTCAGGCTGAAACCCAGCAGGTACATCGCGCCGAACGTGCCGATGAGCGAGATCGGCACGGCGATGGCGGGAATCAGCGTCGCGCGCCCGTTCCTCAGGAACAGGAAAACGACCAGGATCACCAGGGCGACCGAGATCATGAGCGTGCGCTCGACTTCGCGAAGCGACGCGCGGATGGTGCTGGTGCGCTCCATCATCATTTCGATGTTCACGTCCGCGGGGACGCTGGCGCGCAGCTCCGGGAGCAACGCCACGATGCGGTCGACGACCTCGATGATGTTGGCGTTCGGCTGGCGATTGATGATGAGGAGCACCGCGGGCTTGCCGTTCGCCGAGCCATAGTTACGCAGGTCCTGCACGCTGTCCTCGACGCGTCCCAGGTCGCCCAGCCGCACCGCCGCGCCGTTGCGATATGCGACGATGATCGGCAGGTACTCGGCGGCGACCTTCGCCTGGTCGTTCGCCTGCACCTGCCAGTAGCGCGTGCCGTCGTCGAGGAACCCCTTGGGGCGGTTGGCGTTGGTCGTGGTGATGGCGGTGCGCACCTCGTCGAAGCCGATGCCCAGCGCATTCAGCACCGTGGGATTCATCTCCGCGCGCACCGCCGGCAGCGAGCCTCCGCCCACGGTGACCTGGCCCACACCACTCACCTGCGAGAGGCGCTGCCCGATGTTGGTCGATGCGATGTCGTAGAGCTGCCCGCGCGAGAAGCGCGGGGAAGTCATCGCGAGGATCATCACCGGGGCGTCCGCGGGGTTCACCTTGCGATAGGTCGGATTGCTGGGAAGGCTCGACGGCAGGTCGGTGCGCGCCGCCTGGATGGCGGCCTGCACCTCGCGCGCGGCGCCGTTGATGTCGCGCGAGAGCTCGAATTGCAGCGTCACGTTCGCGCGGCCGAGCGAGGACTGCGAGGTCATCTCGGTGATGCCCGCGATGCGCCCGAGCGCCCGCTCGAGCGGCGTGGCCACCGTCGCCGCCATCACTTCGGGACTCGCGCCCGGCAGCGACGCCGACACCGACACCGTCGGAAAGTCCACCTGCGGCAGCGGCGACACCGGCAGCAGCCCGAACGACGCCGCCCCCGCCAGTGCGATGCCCACTGTGAGCAACGTGGTCGCGACGGGACGTCGTACGAAGGGCTCAGTGATGTTCATCGAGTGATTCGAGCGAGAGGCCTTGGAACACAGATGAACACGGATGAACACAGAAAATGCAAAGGCCAATTGAGCTTCGTGCCCATGTTTGCGGCATCTCGAGACTCAAATCGCCTTTTGCTTTTTCCGTGTTCATCCGTGTTCATCTGTGTTCCATTGCTTCTCTTATCCGTCAGCCACCGTTGTATCGCCTTCGCGGCGGATGGGGCGCGTCTTGCGCCCGTAGCGGGTCGCGAGGCGGTCGAAGTAGAGGTAGATCACGGGAGTGGTGAAGAGCGTGAGGAGCTGCGAGAAGATGAGCCCGCCCACCATCGCGATGCCGAGCGGATGGCGCAGCTCCGCGCCCACGCCCCAGCTGATCATGAGCGGGAACGCCCCGAGCATCGCGGCCATCGTGGTCATGAGGATCGGGCGGAAGCGCAGCAGCGAGGCCTGGTAGATCGCATCGCGCGGCGCCATCCCCTGCTCGCGCTCGGCTTCGAGCGCGAAGTCGATCATGAGGATCGCGTTCTTCTTCACGATGCCGATCAGCAAAATGATCCCGATGATCGCGATGATGCCGAGGTCCTGGCCGGCGATCATCAGCGACAGCAGCGCTCCCACGCCCGCCGAAGGAAGCGTGGAGAGGATCGTCACCGGGTGGATGTAGCTCTCGTAGAGCACGCCCAGCACGATGTACATGGTGACGATCGCCGCGAGGATGAGGAGCAGCGTGTTGAGGAGCGAGCCGCGGAAGGCGAGCGCCGCACCCTGGAAGCCGGTGCGGACGCCCTGCGGAAGGCCGAGCTCTTTCTCGGCCTTCTCGATCGCGGTGACCGCCTGGCCGAGCGAGGAGCCGGGCGCCAGGTTGAACGAGACGGTGGTCGCGGGGAACTGCCCGATGTGGCTGATGGACAGCGCGCCGAGGCGCTCCGAGATCGTCGCCACCGCCGTGAGCGGCACCTGCAGTCCTCCGGCGCCCGCCACGTAGATGTCGTTCAGGGCCGAGGGCCCGGCGCGAAACTCGGGCTTCACCTCGAGCACGACGCGGTACTGGCTCGCCTGCGTGAAGATGGTCGAGATGAGCCGCTGGCCGAAGGCGTTGTAGAGCGCGTTGTCGATCGCCGCGGGGGTCACGCCGAGGCGCCCCGCGGTGTCACGATCGATGGTGACGTAGGCCTGGAGCCCCTGGTCCTGGAGATCCGAGGCGACGTCGGCGACCTGCGGCAGCCGGCGCAGGCGATCGACCACGCGCGTGGTCCATGTGCCCAGCTCGTCGGCGTTGGCGCTCTCGAGGGTGAACTGGAATTGCGTTCGGCTCACCCGGTCCTCGATGGTCAAGTCCTGGACGGGCTGCATGTAGAGCGTCATGCCCTCGATCTTGGCGAGGCGGTCCCTGATCCGCGCCACGACCCTGGGCGACGCATCGCGGGCGTTGTGCGGTTTCAGCGCGATCAGCACCCGCCCCGAGTTGAGCGTGGTGTTGGCGCCGTCGACGCCGATGAACGTCGACACGTTCTCCACCGCGGGATCCTCGAGGATGATCCTCGCCAGCTCGCGGCTCCTCTGCGACATCGCGGTGAACGACACCGACTGCGGCATCTCGGAGATGCCCTGGATCAGGCCCGTGTCCTGGAGCGGGAAGAATCCCTTCGGAATCGCGATGTACAGGATCACCGTGAGCGCCAGCGTGACCAGGAAGACGATCAAGGTGAGCGGCTGGCGGTCGAGCACCCAGCGCAGGGCGTCGCCGTAGCGCTCGATGAGGCGATCGAACATCTCCCCGGTCCTGCGGAAGAACTTTCCCTGCTGCTCGGGCGGGGTGTGCTTGAGCAGCCGCGCCGACATCATCGGCGTCAACGTGAGCGAGATGAAGGCCGAGATGAGGATCGCCACCGCGAGCGTGATCGCGAACTCGCGGAACAGGCGGCCCACCACCTCTCCCATGAACAGCAGCGGGATCAGCACCGCGATCAGCGAGAAAGTGAGCGAGATGATGGTGAAGGCGATCTGGCGCGAGCCCTTGAAGGCCGCCTCCATCGGGTCCTCGCCCCTCTCGACGTAGCGCGCGATGTTCTCGATCACCACGATGGCGTCATCGACGACGAAGCCGGTGGCGATGGTGAGGGCCATCAGCGTGAGGTTGTTGATGCTGAATCCGGCGAGGTACATGACGCCGAACGTGCCGACGATCGAAAGCGGCACCGCGGCGCTCGGAATCAGCGTCCCGGACGCGGTCCTGAGGAACACGAAGATCACCATCACCACGAGCGCGATGGCGAGCATCAGCTCGAACATCGTGTCGTGCACCGAGGCCCGGATCGTGACGGTGCGGTCGGTGAGGAGCTGCACGTCGATGGAGCCGGGGAGCGCGGCGGTGAGCGTGGGCAGCAGCGCCTTCACGCGGTCCACCACGTCGATCACGTTGGCGCCGGGCTGGCGCTGCACGTTCACGATGATGGCGGGCGTGGTGTTCATCCACGCGGCGAGCTTCGTGTTCTCGGCGTCTTCGACGACGTCGGCGACGTCGGAGAGGAAGATCGGCGCGCCGTTCTTGTACGCGACGATGATGGTGCGGTACTCCTCCGGGCTGCGCAGCTGGTCGTTGGCGTCGATCGTGTAGGCGCGCGCCGGCCCGTCGAAGCTTCCCTTCGCCTGGTTCACGTTGGCCGCGGCGATGGCCGTGCGCACGTCGTCGAGCGACAGGCCCTGCGCGGCGACCGCGCGCGGATTCACCTGCACCCGCACCGCCGAGCGCTGGCCGCCGGAAAGCGTGACCAGTCCCACGCCCGGAACCTGCGAGATCTTCTGCGCCAGGCGCGTGTCGACGAGGTTCTGCACCTGCGTCATCTTCATCGTCTTCGAGGTGATGCCGAGCGTGAGGATCGCCGCGTCCGCGGGGTTCACCTTGCTGTAGATCGGCGGCGAGGGCAGGTCGGTCGGCAGCAGGTTGCTCCCGGCGTTGATCGAGGCCTGCACTTCCTGCTCCGCCGCGTCCAGGTCGATCGCGAGGTCGAACTGCAGCGTGATCACCGAGGCGCCGCCGGAGCTCGTCGACGACATCTGCTTCAGCCCCGGCATCTGGCCGAACTGGCGCTCGAGGGGCGCGGTGATCGAAGAGGTCACGACGTCGGGGCTCGCCCCGGGATAGAGCGTGACGACCTGGATGGTCGGGTAGTCGACCTGGGGCAGCGCCGACAGCGGCAGCTGGCGAAAGGCGACGAAGCCCGCGAGCAGGATCGCGACCATGAGCAGCGCGGTGGCGACCGGCCGCAGGATGAAGAGTCGCGACGGGTTCACGGCGCGCTCTTGCCCTGTGCCTCGCGGCGCTTCTTGAACTCCTCGCGCTGCTCGGGCGTCATGCTCTCGAGGCGCTTCCGGAATTCCTCGCGCTTGGCGGGATCGAGGGCCGGACCGCCTTCGCGGCCTTTCCCCTCGCCGGCCTTCCCCGCTCCGCGCGGGGCGCCGCCGCCCGGCTCGGTCACCTCGACCTTCGCGCCTTCGCGCACGCGATCCACGCCGTCGGTGATCACGCGTTCGCCTTCCTTCAATCCCGATTCGACCGCCGTGGCGAGGCCTTCGGTGGGCCCCGTCTGTACCGGGCGCAGCGTCACGGTGTTGTCGTCCTTCACTACGTAGACGACCGTTCCCTGGCTGCCGCGCTGGATCGCCGCCGAGGGCACCACGATTACACCCTTGCGCGTGTCGACAACCATGCGCACGTTCACGAACTGGTTCGGGAAAAGCTTGCCGTCGGGGTTGGGGAACTCCGCTTTCAGCTTGACGGTGCCGGTGGTAACGTCGATCTGGTTGTCGGTGGTGATCAGCTTGCCGTTCGCGAGCACGTTCTTCTGCTCGCGATCCCAGATCTCGACCGGGGGTTTCTCGCCCGCCTTGAGGCGCGCGAGGACGCGCGGCAGCGAGTCCTGCGGAATCGTGAAGAGCACGTTGATCGGGTCGACCTGCGTGATGACCGCGATGCCGTTCGTGTCCGACCCTTTCACCATGTTTCCGGCATCGACCTGGCGCAGTCCCAGGCGGCCGGCGATGGGCGCGGTGATCTGCGTGTACGAAAGCTGCAGCTTGGCGTTGTCGACCTGAGCCTGGTCGACCTTGACCGTGCCCTCGAGCTGGCGCACCTGCGCGGCCTGCTGGTCCACCAGCTGGGTCGCGATCGAATCCTGGGCGAGCAGCGTGCGGTAGCGCTCGAGATCGAGGCGCGCGTTGTTGAGCTGTGCGGCGTCGCGCGCGAGTTGCCCCTCGGCCTGGGCAAGCTGCACCTGGAGCGGGACCGGGTCGATCTGCGCGATGGTTTGCCCCGCGCCGACCAGCTGGCCCTCGGCGAAGCTCACGCTGTTCAGCTGGCCGTCGACGCGCGGCTTGACGGTGACCGTGCGTAGCGCGTTCACCGTGCCCAGCCCGGTCTGAACGATGTTCACATCGCCGATGCGCGCCGTCGCGGCGGCTACGGGCTGGATGCCTCCCGGAGCGCCGCCGCCGAATCGTCCGCCCTTCCCGCCGGCGCCCATGCCGCCCTTGGCTTTTGCATCCGCCGTTTCGGTCTTGGCGGCGGGGTCGGCGGTGCGCCCCCAGACGTACCAGGCAGCCACGGCGATGACGGCGACGAGGGCGGCAATGATGACCGGGAGCAGCCAGCGGGGCCGGCCGCGGCGGGCGGAGGGAGGCGAGGCGGGAGGGAGATCGGCCATGATTCGTTGTGTTTTTTGGGTCACAGTTGGAGCGGGCTTTTGGGGGCCAGTTTCACCACCCGCGCGTCGAAATGTATCAGCGCGGGATGATGGGCTGCTCCTGCATCGCCGCGATCTGCTCGCGCAGCTCCAGCACCCGATCCTGCCAGTATCGCGGCGTATTGAACCATGGGAACGTGATCGGGAAGGCCGGATCGTCCCAGCGCCGCGCCAGCCACGCCGAATAGTGGATCAACCGCAGGGTGCGCAGCGCCTCGAGGAGGTTGAGCTCACGGTCGTCGAACTCGGCGAAATCCTCGTATCCCTTCAGCAGGTGCCCGAGCTGCCGTCCCATCGAATCGCGATCGCCGGACACGAGCATCCACAGGTCCTGCATCGCAGGGGCCATGCGTGCGTCGTCGAGATCGACGAAATGCGGGCCGCCGCGGGCATTGCCCGAATCGGGCGTCCACAGGACGTTGCTCGCGTGGCAATCGCCGTGGACGCGGATGTAGCGCACGTCGCCGGCGCGCGCGAAGGCGTGGCGGACACCCTCGAGGGCGAGCAGCGACGCCTGCTTCCATGCATCGACGAGATCCGGCGGGATGAAACCGCTCGCGAGCAGGAAGGCGCGCGGCTCGTCTCCGAAGCTCTCGATGTCGAGGCGCGGACGATGGGCGAAGGGCCGCGCCGCGCCGACGGCGTGAATCCGGCCGATGAATCGTCCCAGCCATTCGAGCGTCTCGCGGTCCTCGAGCTCGGGCGCCCTCCCGCCCCGGCGGGGAAATACGGCGAAGCGAAAGCCGTCGAAGCCGGCCAGGGTGGTGCCATCGAAAACGCGCGGCGCCACGACGGGAATCTCGCTCGCGTCGAGCTCGGCGGCGAAAGCGTGTTCCTCGAGGATCTGCGCGTCGGTCCAGCGCGCCGGGCGATAGAATTTGGCGATGACCGCCCCGGCCCCGGGTAGAAGATCCCCGGGGTGACGTCCTTCGAGCCCTACCTGGTAGACGCGGTTCTCGTAGCTGTTGAGCGGATAGAGCCGGCCGTCGCAGCGCAAGGCCACGCTTTCGAGCGCGTTCAGGACCACGTCGGGCGTAAGCCGCGAGTACGGGTGGGGGTCGTTCATCGGGGTGCTAGAATTCGCACTCTTGAGGCTTTGCCCGTCTCGGAGATGATCATGAAAAATCCGCTGGACTCGCTTTGGGGGACCGTCATCTGCGGCTTCTTGCTGACGGTCGTTCTCTACTATCTCGCTCGCATGATGATGGGAGGCTGACGATGACCTGGGACCTCATCCAACACGGGCTCGGGCGCTGGCTCCACATCATGTCGGGCGTGATGTGGATCGGGCTGCTCTACTACTTCAACTTCGTGCAGGTCGACGCGCTGAAGAAAGCCGCGGCCGATACGCCTCCCAGCGGCGCCGGAATCACCAAGCACGTGGCGCCGCGCGCGCTCTTCTTCTTCCGCTGGGCCGCGGTAGCGACGGTGTTCTTCGGCGCGTTCATCCTCGGCGACAAGCTCGACGATGCGCTCCTCTTCAAGGAGAACGCCTACAAGCCGATCGGCATCGGCGCCTGGCTGGGCCTCATCATGCTCTTCAACGTGTGGGTGCTCATCTGGCCCAACCAGAAGAAGATCCTCGGCATCGTGCCGGCGACCGACGAGGAGAAGAACAAGGCGCGGCGCGTGGCCTTCCTCGCCTCGCGAACCAACGTGATGCTCTCGATCCCGATGCTGTTCTTCATGGTCGCCTCGAAAGGCGTGTTCCGAGGCGCGGGGCTGCTCTAGCGCGACGGCGCACCCGGAAGGCCGGTGACCTTGTCGCCGGCCTTTATTCTTTTCCCGGCGAACCATCCCTTGTTGGTCTCAATCGCGTAGAGCGCGGGCCCCGCGGCCATGTGCGAATCGAGCGTCTGCGGCTCCATGTCGAGGATGTTCAGGATCCGCCCCCCGGAGTCGACGAACGCGACGGAGAGCGGGATCAACGTGTTCTTCATCCACATGCTGTGATATCCGGGCTCGTCGAAGACGAAGAGCATGCCGTCTTCCTTGCCGAGCCGCGTGCGATGCATGAGGCCCTGGGTGCGCTCCGGGTCGGAGGCGGCCACCTCGACCTTGAGGGGGTGCGAGCCCACCTTGACGCGCGAGGTCTTGAACGTGACGTCGGCGAAGGCCGGGAACGCCGCCACGAAGATCGCGATGCCGGCGAGAACCCGGGCGAGGTTGCGGCGGTCCAATCCGATTGCTGTAGCCTGCATTCCCATAAGAACCCCATCATTCGAGCGCACGCATGGTAACGCATGGATGAGACGATGCGACGACAGCTCGCGGCTCTATTGTTGCTGATGGTAACCGGTTGCGGCGTGGTTCCTCGCGCCCCGGAGCCCGAGACACGAAGGGTCGAGACGCCCCGGGAGGCCACCGAGCGCCGCGCCAAGGCCACGCGCCCTGCGTACAACCTGACTGGATACCCGCCCGCGGTGCGCGACGGCTATATCGACGGCTGCGAGTCGGCGAAGAGGACCGCCTTCGCGCGCAAAGCCGCGCGACGCATGGCCGACGACGCCCAATACTCGATGGGCTGGAACGACGGCTTCTCCATCTGCAAGCTTAAATAGAAATAGAAGCTTTTCATCCGGCGCGATGAAGGATCCAGGCGGCGATCGCGTCGAGAAGCTCGGGGGCCTCGCCCAGCGCCGCCTCCAGGGCGATCGGCACGTGCGGGTAGCTGGCGCGAATCGCCTCGAGGATGCGCGGCAGGTCCTGCTTCAGGTGTGCGCCCTGCGCCATGAAAAGCGGAAAAACGGTGATCGCCGAGGCGCCATCGGCCGTCAGATATTCGATCGCCTCTTCGAGCGTGGGAGACATGAGCTCGAGATAGGCGATCACGATCGGATATTCCGGACGGCTCTCGCGCACGCGATCGCGAATCGCCTCGAAGGGCCGCGCCCATTCCGGATCGCGCGCCCCGTGGGCGAAGAGGACGATTCCACGCATGACGGGCCCCGAGTCCGAATCCCTGTTAGTGCTTGCCGGTCGAGCCAAAGCCGCCCGCGCCGCGCTCGCTTTGCTCGAAATCGCCGACCACGTTGAGCTCGACCTGCACTACCGGCACCACCACCAGCTGCGCGATGCGCTCGAGCGGGTTCACCACGAACGGTTCCTTGCCGCGATTCCAGCACGACACGAACACCTGTCCCTGGTAGTCGGAGTCGATGAGCCCGACGAGGTTGCCCAGCACGATGCCGTGCTTGTGGCCCAATCCGGAGCGCGGAATGATGATCGCCGCGAGCCCCGGGTCGCCGAGATGGATCGCGAGCCCCGTGGGCACGAGCGCGCTGTCGCCGGGCCGCAGCGTGAGCGGCTCCTCCACGCAGGCGCGCAGGTCCAACCCCGCCGAGCCATCCGTCGCGTACGACGGCAGTTGCGCCCTCACTCTTTCATCGAGGATCTTTATATCGAGTCTTTTCTTTTTCACTTGTTTTCCGCGTTCATCTGCGTTTATCTGCGGATCCAAAGCAGTATCCCGCCGCAGGCGGCAATGAATCACGCGTTGGAATGACTAGAAGACCTGCTTGAGCGCCGTGACGGTGGAGGCCTGCGGCTTCTGCTCGCGCAGCCGCATGGCGTGGGCGAGGATGCCGTGCGCGATCTTCGACTTCGGCGCCCTGGCGAGCGCATGCGCGCCCGCATCGTCGTAGATCGTGACCTCGTTCTCTTCCTTGCCGAGCGTGTGCTGGATGAGGTTCGCCACGATCATCGGAATCTTCTTGCGCGCGCGCTTGGCCTGCGCGTAGTCGGCGAGGTTCTCGCTCTCCGCCGCGAAGCCGACGCAGAACGGGGCGTTGGCCAGGGTGGCGACGTAGGCGAGGATGTCCTCGGTGGGCTTCAGCTTGATTTCCATCGGCTCGGAGGTCTTCTTGAGCTTGCGCCCCGAGGGCGCCGCCGGCGTGTAGTCGGCCACGGCCGCGACGCTGAAGAAGTAGTCCGTCCCGGCGACGCGCGCCTTCACCGCGCTGAACATCTCGGCGGCGGTCGTCACGTAGACGAAGTGCGCCTGCGCGGGAGGCTTCAGCGCGGTCGGCCCGCTGATGAGCGTCACGTCGGCGCCCAACGCGCTGGCCGCCTCCGCGATCGCGTAGCCCATCTTTCCCGAGCTCATATTGGTGATGCCGCGCACGGTGTCGATCGCCTCGAACGTCGGGCCCGCGGTCACGAGCACCTTGCGGCCCGCGAGGCGCTTCGGCGCGAAGAACGCGAGCACCGCGTCGAGCAGCTCCTCGGCTTCGAGCATGCGTCCCATGCCCACTTCGCCGCACGCCTGGTCTCCCGCCGCGGGTCCCAGGATCGCGACACCGTCGCCGCGAAGGGTGGCGATGTTTCGCTGCGTTGCCGCGTTCTCCCACATCTCGACGTTCATCGCGGGTGCGACGAGCAGCGGACAGTTGCGCGCGAGGCAAGCGGTCGAGAGCACGTCGTTGGCGAGCCCGTGCGCAAGCTTGGCGATGAAGTCGGCGCTCGCGGGCGCCACGACGATGGCGTCGGCACCGCGCGAGAGCTCGATATGCGCCATGTTGTTGGGGAAGCTCGCGTCCCAGAGATCGGTGACGACCGGTTTTCCCGTGAGCGCCTGGAAGGTCGCGGGCGTGACGAATCGTGTCGCCGTCTCGGTCATCGCGACCTGGACTTCGACGTTATTCCTCATCAGGAGGCGAGCGAGCTCGGCCACCTTATAGGCGGCGATGCCGCCGGTGACGCCGAGCAGCACGCGGCGATACAAAACCTTGTCCATAAACACATTTTACCCACGTCCGAGGCTTGCATGTCCATGGCCGGCTGGCCGCTTGCCGAACGGCCCCGCGAACGATTGTTGGCGCAGGGACCTGCGGCGCTTTCGGACGCGGAGCTCGTCGCGCTCCTCCTCGGAGCCGGCATCCGCGGCAAGAGCGCGCTGGACCTGGCCCGCGAGCTGCTTGCCCGCTTCGGTCGCGTTTCGCGCCTGCTTTCCGCCGCGCCGCGCGAGCTCGACGCGGTGCCCGGCGTGGGAGCGGCCAAGTACGCGCAGATCGCCGCGGTGATGGAGCTCGCGAGGCGCGCCCTCGCCGAGGAGATGAAGTCGCGCGACAGCCTCACCTCGCCCGCCGCGGTGCGCGGCTATCTTCGCCTCAGCATGCAGGAGCTCGGGCACGAATGCTTCTTCTGCGTGTTCCTCGATGCGCAGAACCGCGTGATCGCCGCCGAGGAGCTCTTTCGCGGCACGCTCACGCAGACGAGCGTGTATCCGCGCGAGGTCGTCAAGCACGCGCTGCGGCACAACGCCGCGGCGGTCATCCTGGCGCACAACCATCCGTCCGGTGTCGCGGAGCCGAGCGTGCAGGACCAGGCGCTGACCCGCACGCTCGCCGAAGCGCTCGGCCTCGTGGACATCAAGGTGCTCGACCATTTCATCGTCGCGCCGGGAACATGCCTGTCGTTCGCGGAGCGGGGACTGCTCTGAGAGCCTAGCGGCGGTACTTCGCGATCGCGCCGCTCGCAAGCGCCAAGCCGTGGCCGGCGCGTTGCGGAATGGCGACCTGTCCGTTCCTGCATTGCGGCAGCTCCTCGAACAAGTCCGGCGGCATCCAGTCCATGAATTCGACCATGAAGCCGTTGGCGAGCGCGCCGCAGACGTGGATGGACAGCTCGTACACGAGGTGTGGAGTCAGCGCCACGCCGTGGGCGGCGGCGAGGTGGCCGATCTTGAGCGTCTCGCTGAAGCCATTGGCGCGGCATACGTCGGGCATGAGATAACGCGCGGCCTTGCGCTCGAGGAGCTCGCGGAACTCGTAGCGCGTATAGCAGTTCTCGCCGGTGGCAACCGGAATGTTGATCTGCCGGGCAACCTCGGCGCAGGCGGCGATGTCGTCGGCGAGCACGGGCTCCTCGTACCAGAGAAGATCGAATTCCTCGAGCAACCTCGCCTGGCGCACGTTGCCGGGGACGTCGAGCTTCTGGTTCACGTCCACCATCAGGCGCATGCCCTCGCCGAGCGCGTTGCGCACGATCTCGACACGCTTGCGGTTGGCGCGCGGGTCCGGATCGTGAATCTTCAGCTTGTAGCAGCGGCAGCCGGCGGCCGCGTACTTCTCGGCCTCTCCGACGAGGTCCTTCTCGCTGTACTTGCCCCATCCGCCGCTGCCGTACGCGGGAACGCTGTCCGTCATCGCGCCCCACAGCTTGTAGAGCGGCAGATTGGCCGCCTTCCCCACGAGGTCCCACAGCCCGATGTCGAGCGCCGAGAGCGCCATGCCGGCGATTCCCACGCGGCGCACGCCGCGGTCGCCGCGGTACATCTTTTCCCAGAGCCGCTCGACCGCGAGCGGATCCGCGCCGATCAACAGGGGTTTGAGCCTCGTGTCGAGATACGCGAGCACCGCTTCGGCGCCGCCGCCGCTGAAGACGAGGCTGTAGCCCAGCCCCTTGAGGCCCTGGTCGGTGAGGATCTCGGCGACCACCAGCTTGTGGTGCGCAAACTCGAGCGCCATCGGCTTCGACGGCGCCACGGTCAGCAAGCAAGTCTCGACGGCTGTGATTTTCATGTTGCGGGGGGCGGGCCTAAAATGCTAAACTCTAACGCTTTGATTCATAGACCGGAATAGAGGTTTACATGTCCCGCGTTTGCCAAGTCACGGGGAAAGCCCCGCGCACCGGACACCACGTGTCCCACGCGAACAACAAGACCAAGCGTCGCTACCTCCCCAACCTGCAGTACCGCAAGTTCTGGGTCGAGAGCGAGAACCGCTGGGTGAAGATGCGTCTCACGAACGCCGGGTTGCGCCTGATCGACAAGAAGGGCATCGATGTCATTCTTGCCGAGATGCGCGGGCGCGGCGTGAAAGTCTAAAGAGAGAGAAACCGACCATGCGTGAAAAGATCAAGCTCGAGTCTTCCGCCGGCACCGGGCATTTCTACACGACCACGAAGAACAAGCGCACCATGCCCGACAAGCTGGAGATCACCAAGTACGATCCCCGCGCGCGAAAACATGTCGTGTACAAAGAAACGAAAATGAAGTAACAAAAAACCCCGCCGCGGCGGGGTTTTTTGTCTGGTGCTGTCGCGATTACTTGCTCATCTGCTTCGCGATGATCTGGTCCTTGATCTCGGCGTAGACCTTCTCGGTGAGGATCTTCTTCGAGACGAGGTCGTCCTTGCCCTTGTAGGGCCGGCCCTTGACGATCGCCTTGGCGCGCGCATCGCCGATACCGGGCAGCGTCGCGAGCTCCTTCTCCGAGGCCGTGTTGATGTCCATCGGCTCGGCTTTCTTGGCGCCGGCTTTCGCATCTTTCGGCGCGTCCGCCTTCTTGGCCTCGGCCTTCGGCGCGTCGGCTTTCTTGGCGTCCTTGAGGGCCGGGGCCTGGGCGAATGCGAGTCCGACCGCGGCGATCGCCGCGATCAGGAATGCGAAGAATCTTTTCATGAAGCTTCCTCCTCTGGGTGGTGGGCGTCGGGCATTGTGGCCCGCGAGCGCTAAACGGCCGCGACAGTTTACCCGTTGACCCCGAAATGAAAAGCCCCGCGGCTGGCGGGGCTTTTTTGTCATTCCCGTGGAGACGGGAATCCAGCCTGGGTCCCCGTCTGCACGGGGACGACGGTCAGGCGTAGTAGCGCAGCCGCCGCGAGAACGCGACGAGCTGGGGCACGTTGCTCTTCTCGGCGCGCTCGCACCAGTCCTTCAGCTGGCTCACGAGCTGCTCGGTGGTGAGCGTGGAGCGCTCCCAGAGGCGCGTGAGCTCCTGGCGCATCGAGGCGGTGGTCTTGAGCATCGGGCTCGAGGCGAGCACCACGTCGACCTTCTCGCGGTGCACCTCGGGCAGCTCGCGCGCATCCTGGTGCAGCCACTTGCGCAGCGCCTTGAGCGCCGAGCTGTCGTGGCCCTTGGCGCGCAGGGTCGCGATCTCGAGCGCGCAAGCGCTCTTCATCGACTTCGCGTAGTTGGCGAGCACGTCGTAGCGGTGCGCGATGACCGCCTGCAGGGTCTGCGCGTCCACCTCGAACTTCGACGGGTCGAGCTTCACCTTGGGCGCCTTCTTGCGCACCGCGGCAAGCCCCAGCGTCTCGAGGATGCGGATGTACATCCAGCCGAGGTCGAACTCGTACCAGCGGATCGAGAACTTGGCGGAGGTCGGGTAGGCGTGGTGATTGTTGTGCAGCTCCTCGCCGCCGATCCACGCGGCGACGGGGGTCATGTTGGTGCTCGCATCCTCGGTCACGAAGTTGCGATATCCCCACCAGTGGCCGAGGCCGTTGATGACGCCGGCGGCCCAGAACGGGATCCAGGCGAGCTGGATTCCGTACATGAGGAGTCCCGGGATCAGGCCGAAGAGCCAGATGTCGAGGGCGGCGAGCAGGACGATGCCCCACTTGTTCATCGGCGTGTAGACGTTGCGCTCCACCCAATCGTCGGGCGTGCCGTGGCCGTAGCGCTGCATGGTCTCGGGCTTGTGCGACTCCTTCACGTAGAGGACGACTCCCGTGAAGAGCACCTTGTTGATGCCGAGGATCTGCGGGCTGTGCGGGTCTTCCTCGGTCTCGCACTTGGCGTGGTGCTTGCGATGGATCGCCGCCCACTCCTTGGTGATCATTCCCGTCGTCATCCAGAGCCAGAAGCGGAAGAAATGGCTCACGATCGGATGCACGTCGAGCGCGCGATGCGCCTGGCAACGGTGCAGGTAGATCGTCACGCCGGCGATGGTGATCTGGACGAGCACGAGAAGTGCGAGCAGATCGCCCCACCAGGGAAGATTCAGGAGACCGCTGAACATGGGATATGTGCCTTTTCTTGGAGCCCGTTGGTAACGGAGCCTAGGCTCTTATATGGGGGTTGTGGGCAGGGATTGTAGCCCATGGGGGCTACCCCCGGTCGGTTCGCTCGCGAACAAACTTCTAACCCCTTGATGCGGCATCCAAATTTGTCGTTTCAGGCGTAGCAATCATGACCATTTCGCGGCGCGCATAAGGGATCGTGATTGCGGCGGCGCGGAAGCTCCTGATCACGTCTTTCAGGAGGTCGCTGCGCAGCTCGCCTTCTCCCACCACGGGATCGTTGATCCACACCGTCAATTCGAGCTCGATGCCGCGCTCGCTCAATTGTTTGACGCGCGCGGCGATGGGGGGTTCGGCGATCACGCGGACCTGCCGCCGGGCCGCCTCGGCGAGGATCCGGCAGGCCTTCTCGACGTCGCTGTCGTAGGAGATCGTCACCGGAATCAGCACCGACACCTTGGGATCGCTGTAGCTGTGGTGGCTGACACTTTCCGTGATCAGCTTCTCGTTGGGGATGATCGACTCCACGCCGTCCGTGCCCTTGATGACGGTGTAGCGCGTCTCGATCGCGGTCACTTCGCCTCTGCGGTTGTCCACGCTCACCACGTCGCCGATGCGAAGGCTGCGGTCGAGCAGCACGATGAACCCGCTCACGTAGTTGCTCGCGATCTTCTGCAGCCCGAACCCCAGGCCCACGCCGAGCGCGCCGCTGAAGATCGAGAGCGTGGTGACGTCGAGCCCCGCCAGCGGCAGCGCGATGAGGATCGCGGCGAAGAGCGTGCCTACGCGCACGACCTTGGTGATCACGACGCGCGTGGTCATCTCCATCGAGTCCGACGAGAGCACGCGGCCCTCGGTAATGCGCGAGATCCAGAGGGCCAGCGTGATCGTGAGGAACATCGCGCCCGCAGCCTCCACGAGGTCGAGGAGCGTGACTTCTTTGTTGTCCTTGCCGATCGCCAGGCCGTGGGCATCGAGCGCGGCGAGCACCTCGGGCAGCAGGCCCGTGATGTGCAGCACGACGAGGATCCACGCCATCCAGTACACGACGCGGATCACCGCGCGCTGGAATCCGCCTTCGTCGATGACGTGCCCGAGGATGTAGATCGCGACGCGGATCGCGAGGTAGGCCACCAGCAGCGACACCACGATGTGGAGGAGGGCGACGTCCTGGTGGATCGAGAGGACTTGCTTTCCGGCCCAGGCCAGCGCGAGCGCGATGAGCGGGAACGCGACGCGCTCGAAGCCTCCCTTGCCGAACTTCCAGCGCGGGTTCACGGTGACGCTCCGGCAGCTCACGCGGGCGACGAACCAGCCGATCGCGAGCGCGCCGGCGGCCACGGCGGCCTGCAGCATCCATTCGATGGGAGACGCCGCGCCGATGGCGTCGAACACGCGGGCGGCAGGGGAGAGGTCGAGGTTCACTTGTTGCGCTCCATGACGGCGGCGAAGAATCCGTCGGTGTCGTGCACGTGCGGAAAGAGGCGCAGGCAGTCGTCGCCGCCGGAAATCCCGATCCCCTGGCGCTTGAGAATCTCCGCCACGGGGAGCAACCGGAATTCGGGGTTGTCGGCGAGAAACGCGGCGACGATGTCCTCGTTCTCCTCGGCGAGCAGGCTGCACGTGCCGTACACGAGACGTCCGCCCGGCTTCACCAGCGCGGCCGCCGCGGCGAGGATGGCGCGCTGCTTCACGTTGAGCTCGGCGAGGTCGGTGGGATTTTGCCGCGACTTCAGGTCCGGGTTGCGCCGCAGCGTCCCCAGCCCGGTGCACGGCGCATCGACGAGGACGCGGTCGATCTTGCCGCGCAGGCGCTTCACCTTGGCGTCGTTTTCGTTGGCGATGCGTTGCGGGAAGACGTTCGAGAGGCCCGAGCGCTTCAACCGCGGCGCGAGGTTGGCGAGGCGTTTGTCGGAAACGTCGAACGCATAGAGGCGCCCGGAGGAATTCATCGCCGCGCCCATCTGCAGCGTCTTGCCGCCGGCGCCGGCGCAAAAGTCGACCACCATCTCGCCGCGCCGCGGCTCCACGAGCAGGCCGAGGATCTGGCTGCCCTCGTCCTGCACTTCGACCGCGCCGTCGAGGAACATGGGGTGCTTGTTGAGCGCGGGCTTCTCGCGCAGCCGCACGCCGATGGGCGAGTGCGGCGTGGGCGCCGCCGCGATCCCGTCGTAAGCGAGGCGGTCGAGCACGGCTTCGCGCGGCGCCTTCAAGGTGTTCACGCGCAGGTCGAGCGGGGCGGGCTGCTGCAGGCCCCTGGCGAGGGCCAGGATCTGCGCCTCGCCCAGCGTGCGGCGCAGCTTCTCGATCACCCAGTCGGGAAGGTCGGCCTTGATCTCGAGTGGCAGCGCTTCGAGGTCCTGGGCCTTGAGCGCGGCGAGCCACGTCTTCTCGTCGCCCTTCAGCACCGATTCGATCTGCGACAGCCCGATGCCCTGCAGCTTCACGATGGTGGCGAGCGCGATCTCGCGCGGCGTCGCTGCGGGCGTGAGGTGCTCGAGCAGCCGCCTGCGGCGCAACGCCGCATAGACAGTGTCGGCGACGAGCGCGCGGTCACGCTGGCCGAGGCTGCGGTTGTCGCGGAAGAAGCGGCTCATCTGCGCGTCGGCGGGCGAGCGCGCGGGCAGGATCAGGGTGAGCGCCTGGACGATCGCATCGAGTTGCGCGCGGGCGAGCTGCATTCGGGGTGCGCCTACCGCGCGCTCACACTCGTGGCGGACTGCTCGACCATGAGTCGATTGCGAGCCACCGGATAGCGCAGCTTTACCGGGAGGTAGTGCTGGTCCACGCCGAGCCAGACGTCGACCGCTTCGCTGTCCTCGGGATCGACGTGGCGCATGTGCAGCGCCTTCACTTTTCCCAGCGGAATCTCGACTTCCTCCACGCCGAGCACCTTGAGCTTGAACTCGTAGAGCTTGCGCTGCGTGTAGACGCGCAGCACGTAGTCTTCGCCCGTCGGCGGCACGTGCGCGAGGTGGAAGATCATCGACAGCCAATCGACCGTCTTGTCGCCGAGCTCCGCGGTCTTCTTCGTGCCGTTGCGCTCGAACGTGACCTTGTTCGCGGCCCAATCGAACTCGAGCCCCTCGGGCGCCGTGTTGGGCTTGCGCTCGCTGAAGCTCTCGGGGCGCAGCCCTTCGGAAGTGACCGTGCCGCGGCTTTCCTGGAGGATGCGGCCCTCGAGGAAGAGCGTGAAGAAGCCCGTGGCCTCGGCCTCGCCCGTGATCCGGTAGTGGTCGCCCTCGCGGTTCCAGGTGTACTCGGCGCGCCCGTCGGCAAAGGCCGAGGTGAGCGCGTAGGTGATCGAGATGCTCGCGGGAAACGCCTCCATCGGAAACCGGGGCGGCTCGGGCGGCGCGGCCGCGGCGGGCCCGGCCATCGCGACGACTTCGGGCTTCGGCTCCTCGAGGGCGGGCTCGGGCGGCTTCGCCTGCGGCTCGGGCGCGCTCGCCAGCAGCTCCGGCTGCGCCTCGGGCTCTGCGATCGGTTCGGGCGCGGGCCGTGGCTTGGCGCGTGGCTTGCTCGCGCGGCGTGGCGGCGCGGGTGCCGGTGCCACGGAGGCGGTGATCTCAGCCGCGAGATCCAGCGTCGCCGAATACGCGATGCCGGACTCGTCCTCGAGCCCTTCCATGCGCTGCGGGATGCCGACGAAGACCGCGGCATGCAAAGCCGCGGACGCCGCGAGCGCCAGCACGGCGACACGATAGCGGCGGAAGAATGTGGCTGCGCGGCGCATCGGCTCTTCAGCGGCTCTCGACGGCGACCAGCGTCTGCTCGAGCCGCAGGCCCCTGGAGTCTTCGAATGTCACGCGCACCGGCAGGTTGAAGCGATCCTTGGCGAGCCACACCTGCGCCTTCGGTTCGCGATCGCTCGTGTTGACGCGCTCGTAGTGGAACGTCTCGAACTCGCCCGCGGGAGTCGTGACCCTCACCTCCTCGACGAGGCGGTAGGTGTAGAACTGCACGTTGCGCCCGTTGGACATCGGCAACACGACCAGGCCTTCGCGAGGTTGCAGGTTCATGAATTGATAGATCAGCGAGAGGCGGTCCTGCGTCTCCTTCGGCAAGGCCACGGTCTTGTTCTTGCCGCGGAAATCCGAGTACATCACGCCCTTGTCCCAATCGAAGATCGCGCGGATGTTGTCGCCGGCGTCGTTCTGGCGCCGCTGGGTGAACTCGAGCGGCTGCAGCCCGCGCGCGTCCACCTTGCCGCTGCTTTGCGTGGTGAGCTGGTCGTCGAGGAAGACCCTGAGCACGCCTTCGGAGCGCGTCACGCTCTGGATGGAATAGGTGTCGCCCTTGCGCACGAAGCTCTCGTTCACGCGCCCGATCACGACACCCGTATGCGTCAAGCGATACTCGGTGGTGATCTCGGTGGGCATCGCGACGGCGCCGGCGCAGGCGAAGAGCGTTGCTGCGGCGAGGACTCTCATGGCTTGCTCCTGGGTGAAACCAGGATGTCCGATAAAACGCCGGCGTCGCGCACCTGGACGACGCCGTCGCCGATGAATTCGATTCGTTCCTCCGCGAACCAGCGCACCGCCTGAGGATAGATCCGATGCTCCACCCGCAGTACGCGCTCGGCAAGCGTGTCCTCCGTGTCGTCGGCCGTGACCGGAACCGCGCCCTGGATCACGATCGGCCCGTTGTCGAGGGCGGGCGTGACCACGTGGACCGTCGCGCCATGCACCTTGACCCCCGCCGCGAGCGCCTGGCGGTGCGTGTGCAGGCCTGGAAACGCCGGCAGCAGCGACGGGTGGATGTTGAGGATCCGCCGCGGAAACCGCGCGACGAAACCTGGAGTGAAGACGCGCATGAATCCCGCGAGCAGGATCAGGTCCGGGCGCCACGCGCCGATCGCCTCGGCGAGCGCCGCGTCGAACGCCTCGCGCGTGGCGAAACCGCGATGATCGACGACTCTGGTCGCGAGCCCCTGCGTCCCCGCC
>WNFI01241250.1_pt1 | contig 51198 bp, 45 predicted proteins | sample 5400471 | NCBI WGS metagenome assembly WNFI01 (sample SAMN13153348, study PRJNA577476) | soil metagenome | isolation source: 100 cm saprolite on Douglas fir-dominated hillslope | place: USA:California | collected 2013-09-17
GGCGAGGATGGTCTGGCGATAGGCCGCGAGCGTCTCGAGCCGGGTCAGGCGAAAATCGATCGGTGGGATGTCGGCGACGTCGGCAAAGCTCCAGGCCGCGTGCACGCCTGACATCGCCAGCGCCGGCTTGAGATCGACCGCGAGAAGTTTGCCGTGGGCGTGGCCGGAGCGAACCACGCGCATGTGAAGCTGGTTCGGGAAATTGATATCGGCTGCGAACCGGCCCCGGCCCTTCAGCAGCGGCTCGTCCTCCTTGCGCAGCACGGAGCGGCCGACATATTTCGGTCTGGTCCCCGTCATGCGGCCGGGTTCCGCGTCACGGCAGCCGCATCTGCGCGGCCGCGGCGCGGACCGCCTTGATGATGTTCTGGGAGCCGGTGCAGCGGCACAGATTTGATGAGAGAATATCGAGCAGGTCCTCGTCGCTGATCTGGGGTTCGCGCTCTAGCACGCCGACCGCCAGCATCAAAAAGCCCGGCGTGCAGAAGCCGCATTGCAATCCGTGATGTTCCATGAAGGCGCGTTGCATCGGATGCATCTCGTCGCCGCTGGCTAAGCCTTCGACGGTGCGAATGGTTTTGCCGGCGGCCTGCACTGCGAACATCAGGCAGGAGCGCACCGGTTCGCCGTCGACAATCACCGTGCAGGCGCCGCAGACGCCGTGTTCGCAGCCGATATGGGTTCCGGTCTGCCCGCACTCCTCGCACACGCCGAATGGCGACAACGCATCGTTGACGGCGTTGATCACCGCCGCAGGTGCACCGATCGCGCCGCCTTCGCCCAGACCCTTGGCCTTGGTGATCGAGTTGCCGGTGAGGGTTTCGATATGATGCAGCTCGATAGAGGGAATTTCGTGGGCGGTGGGGGTTAGAAAATCGGCCAGCGTGCTGGTCAGGATGTTGCCGGTCTCTTCGTAGATGATTTCTTCCAGAAGCGCGTTGCCGATACCCTGCGCCACGCCGCCATGCACCTGTCCGTCGGCGATCATCGGATTGATGATCAGCCCGGCGTCTTCGGCGACCAGAAACTTCTCGATCGCGACCCGCCCGGTCTCGACGTCGACGTCCACGACGGCGACGTGGCAGGCGTTGGAAAATGTGCCCGGCGGATCGTAGCTGCCGGTCTCGGTCAGGCCGGGCTCGATATCGCCCTTGAAGATATGGGTCTGATGATAGGCGGCGCGGGCCAGGGTCGCGATGGTGATGGAGCGGTCGGTGCCGATCACATGCGCCGACCCGGCCTTCAGCATGATATCGTCGGCGGCTGCCTCCAGCATGTGGCTTGCGATCCTGATCAGTTTTGCGCGTATCTTCCGGGCGGCAAGCAGGCTCGCGCCACCGGAAATGACAAGCGAGCGGCTGGCGAATGTGCCCCAGCCATAGGGCGCGCGATCGGTGTCGCCATGCACGATCTTGATGAATTGCGGGTCCACGCCGATTTCATCGGCGATGATCTGCGCCAGTGTGGTGCGCAGTCCCTGTCCATGAGGGGAAGCACCGATTCGCGCCTCGACAAAGCCGGAGGGATCGATCGTCAGCTGTACCGTCTCCCAGCCCGGCGTGATCGCCATGCCGCGCGCGGCGAATGCCGGGCTGCCATAGCCGGTCCGCTCGGAAAATGTGGCGAAACCGATGCCGAAATAGCGGCTGTTCTCCCGGGCCTGTTTTTGACGTTTGCGAAAAGAGACCAGGTCGATGGCCTTGATCGCCATCTCCATGGTTTCCTTATAGGTGCCATCGTCAAACACCAGACCGGTCGCCGAGGTGTGGGGGAACTTGTCGATCAGGTTGCGGCGGCGGATTTCGGTCGGCTCGATCCCGAAGGCTGCTGCGGCCTTGTCCATCAGCCGTTCCAGCACGAGGGTGATGACAGGCCTTGAAACGCCACGATAGGGCGCCATCGGGCAGGTATGAGTCAAAACCCCGCGCGACCGGCAGTGATAGGCGCTTATATCGTAGGGGCCCGGCAGCTCGGCTAGCGACATCAGCGGCTCCACGCCGCAGGTGGTGGGAAAGCAGGAATAGGCGCCGACGTTGGCGATGACGTCGGCTGAAAGCGCAATCAGCCTTGCGTTCTCGTCGAACGCGCCTTCGAGTTCGACGTGCTGATCGCGGCTGTGAAAACCGGCGATCAGGTTTTCGCGCCGGTCTTCGGTCCATGCGACGGAGCTGCGCAGGCGCCGCGCCAGCCACACCAGCACAACGTATTCCGGCGCCAGCGACATCTTTTGCCCGAAACCACCGCCGACGTCGGGAGCAATGACGCGCAAATCATGCTCGGGCATGCCGATGATGTCGGCGATCGCGGTGCGGGTCAAATGCGGCATCTGCGTCGTGCAGGTCAGTGTCACGCGGCCGGTTGAGGCTTCGTAAGCGGCGTGACCTGCGCGCGCTTCCATCGGGGTTGCGTTCTGCCGGCGCGAGCGGGTATCGACGCGTATCAATTTATGCGCGCCCTTCCAAACCTGATCGAAGCCGGGCGTCGTTATCTGGCCTTCGACGATGACATTGCCGGCGGCTTCGGAATGGACCAGCGGCGCGCCTTCGATCAGGGCATTGCGAGCATCGATCAGCGCGGAAGTTTCGGTGATTTCAACCTCGATCTGATCGCAAAAGTCTTCCGCTTCGTCCTTGGCCGCGGCGAAGACCGCGGCGATCGGCTCGCCGGTAAAGCGGACGACGCCGTCGGCGAGAATCGGCTGTCCGACCGGAACATAATTGAACTTGTGCAGCATCGGCCGGATCGGTTTCAACGCCTTGAGATCGGCGGCCGTGATGACTTTGGCGCCGGGCGGGGCGGTGATTTTCTCGATGCGTCCGGCGGCGACCGCGCTTCGCACGAAGCGCACCCAGTGCGTTGCCTTGAGATCCGCGGTAAAGCGGCCCTGGCCGGTGACGAGGGCGGGGTCCTCCAATCGCCGGATCGAGCGTCCGACCCAGCTGGTTCCGGAGCCTCTGGTGTGCGCCGTCATTGCAAGGCGCGCTCCAGGGCGCGACGTGTGACGGCGCGCACCAGATCGCGACGGTATTCACCTGAGGTCTGGACATCCTCGAGCGGATCGATGGCGGCGGCGGCGGCTTCTGCTGCCGCGCGAAAGGTATCAAGGCCGGGCGGCCGGCCATTCAACATGGCCTCGGCTTCACCGATGCGGCGCGGCGTTGCTTCGGCGCCGCCGATGCCCAGGCGAGCCTCGATAATGACGCCGTCAGCGACGCGGTAGCTGGCGAGAGCCGCGGCCATCGCGAAATCACCGGCGCGCCGGCTGAATTCGTAAAAGCCGAACCGGGTGTCGGCGGAGGGCAGCGGCAACCGCGCCTCCGCCAGCAACTCGTCCTCCTTGAGCGATGTCGACATGATGCCTTCGAGAAAATCACCGACGTCGATCAAGCGCTCGCCGCGCACGCTTTTTGCAACCAGTGTCGCGCCGAGCGTCGCCGCGACCAGGCACCATTCGGAGGACGGATCGGCGTGGGCCAGGCTGCCGCAAAATGTTCCGCGCATCCGGATCGGATAATGGGCGATGTGGCGGACAACAAAAGACAACAATTGCCCCAGCGGACCTTCCACCACAGGCCTGTGGAAGGCGGCATGGCGCACCCGCGCACCGATGACGAGCGTATCTCCATCGACCGCAAGCCGGTCGAGACCCTCGACCTCGTTGATGTCGATCAGATGAGTAGGCCGCGCCATCCGGAACGCCATGATCGGCACCAGACTTTGGCCGCCTGCCAGGATGCGACCGTCAAGCGGCGCAAACTCGGAAAGCTGGTCAACAACCTGCTCGACCGTCCGGGGGACATGTCGAGTAAACGGCGCGGGTTTCATCGGCGAACCCTGGTCTGGGGGCGGGCAAAAATTCACTTGTATGCTAACAATCTCGGTCGGACCAAGTCAATCTGGCTGACCATCCCAATCCTGCACCAAGAGCACTCGTATGGCCGTCGTCGCCCGGCTTGACCGGGCGATCCAGGATTCCAGAGCGTCAATGATGGATCGCGAGGCTCTGGAATACTGGACCACCCGCTGGAGCCTGTCATCGGGCGGCGCGCTGCGCCGACCTGGTGGCGGGTTGTGACGGTCGGAAAAAGGCGTTCGAGTCCGGCAACCCATGGCGAACGGCCACCGCGCAGATCAGCTTGCTCGCTGTTTTCGGAATCGAATGGTTGAATGAAAGCTCCGCAGTACGAAATCTCTATGTTGGATACGAATGTTAATCTCCGAGGCTGGTTTGCGTTCCCATCAAATCCCGCGAGATCGCCTGAGGCCGGCTGGCGGAATGGCGTCATTTGTCTTTCAATTGTCGGAGCGAAAAAGATGCAGCATCTCGACGCATGCGATGCAGGCGCTCAAGCCTACGCTCGACGCTGAAAGCCACGAATGGGTGTGCAGCGCGAGTGTTCAACCGTGTACGTCCACCTCATGGTGAGGAGCGCGCCTCTTGGCGCGCGTCTCGAACCATGAAGCCACGCAGTTAGCGAACCGGGGTTGGTCGGGGTCTCATCCTTCGAGACGCGCGACCGGATAGCGCAAGTGCGCTGCCGGCAGGGCGCGCTCCCCAGGATGAGGAAATCAAACTAAGCCGGACGTGCTCAAGTCATGGCAGCTTGCGCGGCAAGCCCGGTCCCGGCGACAAGATGGTCTGGTGACACGTGGTGTCCAGGGATCACCCGTTTTCTGGATGATCAGACCTGATGCCGCACTGCGAAAGGTGGATTGATCAAGGCGCGACGAAATCGAAGTTGTCATACAACAAACCTGACTTGACAGTTGTCGGGAACGTCGGGATGTTAGAATGATCTAAGATGTCCGGCGCAAATGATGCCGACGATAAAAAAATTTAGGGGAGGGAGACCAGAGATGCGGATTTATCCGGTTGCATCGGCACGGCTGTGTGGGTTGTCGTTCGCCACCATGATCGCCGTCGTGATGCTGGCTTTCGCGATTCCAGCCCTGCCGGCGTTGGCTGAACCCATCACATTGTCCATCATCGACACCGGCGGCGATCTCGCATCGGTTCAGGTCATCATCGAAAATTACAAAAAGGCCAATCCCGACAAGGTCAAGGAGATCAAGATCCAGCGCGCGCCGGCTCCCGAGCTTCCGGCCAAGATCAAGGCCCAGCAGGACGCCGGTCGCCTCGACATCAATCTCGTTCTGACCGGGCAGGACGGCGGCTCGTTTCTGGCTGCGAATAACCAGCTCATCAAGATTCCGGATTTCGAAAAGCTGTTCCCCCGCGACGACATGACGCCAGCAGGCAAGGCGCTGTACGACGAAGGCGTCGGGTACATGGTCCCGTCGGTAGGCAATGCCGGCGGACCGGTGTTCGTTTACAATCCCAGCAAGGTGCCCAATCCGCCAAAGACCGCCGCCGAGTTGATGGCGTGGGCGAAGGCCAATCCAGGACGCTTGATGTATGCGCGGCCCGCCAACAGCGGCCCCGGGCGTTCCATCGTGATGGGCATGGCTCACATTCTGGGAGATTCGAAGCCGCTCGATCCGGACAAGGGCTGGGACAAGACCTGGGCCTACCTCAAGGAGCTCGGCCAGTACGTTGAGTATTATCCCACCGGCACCGCCATCACTTTAAAGGAATTCGCGCAGGGACAGCGCTGGATTATCGCAGGCATCATGGAATGGGACATGAAGCCGCGCGCGCAGAGCGTGATCCCGCCGGATTCCAAGATCAGCATTCTCGAGAACACGACGTTTGTCGTCGATGGTCATTATTGGTGCATTCCGGTCGGGGTTCCGCAGGATCAGGTCGACGTCATTCTCGACCTGATGAAGTTCATGCGCCGGCCCGAGCAGCAGGTGCTGTCGTGGCCGGGCTTCATCGGCCCCACCATTGCTGCGGCGACCATGGACAAGGCGCCGAAGGATATTCAGGAACTCGTAAAGGAGTTCTGGCGCCCGGAATACGATCAGGTGGGCACCAAATGGAAGGTTTCCGCGCCGCTGGGCGTAAAGGAATTGAGCTACGCAATGGATCGCTGGGACCGTGAGGTGGGCGCAACCCAAGTCAAGAAATAGCGCACGAAATAGCATCGTCGACGCGGGACAGGCGCGCACATCGCGTGGCTGTCCCTGCCTGCTTCGACAATTCATTCCAATAAGACCATGAGACGGAACGATATGCAGGGGCCAGGCGATTCGCTGAATTCGTTGCAACTTGGAATCACCAAGCGCTATGGCAACAAGACCGTCCTGGACAACCTCCGGCTCGACGTCCGCAACGGCGAGTTCGTCACCTTTCTCGGGCCAAGCGGCTGCGGCAAATCGACCGCGTTGTCGATCGTCGCGGGATTGATCCCGGCGACGGAAGGAGCGCGTCGATGCGATGCTCAAGCTGGTGCAGCTTACCGGATATGAGGAACGATATCCGGGGCAGCTCTCAGGAGGGCAGCAGCAGCGGGTCGCAATCGCGAGGGCACTCGTGTTGCACCCGCGCTTGATGCTGTTCGATGAGCCGCTGTCAAACCTGGACGCCAAGCTGCGCATCGAAATGCGGGCAGAAATCAAGCAGATTCACCAGGAGTTGGGACTGACGTCGATTTACGTCACCCATGACCAGGCGGAAGCGCTCTCTCTGTCGGACCGGATTGTCGTTCTGCGCGACGGCATCTTGATGCAATCCGGCTCGCCGCAGGAAATTCATGACCGGCCGAGGAATGTCTTCGTCGCGGATTTCATGGGCTTCCGGAATTTTTTCAGGGTGAAAATCGATACCGTGTCGGAGGGGATCGCCGAAGGCGCGGGCGAGGGTCTTCGCATTTGCGCGCGCGCCAGCGACCATGTGCCATTGGGCTCCGACATGGTGATGGCGATCCGTCCGGACGATATACGCGCCGGCGGGCAGGTCGACGGCAACACCGGAAGCGTGCGCGGCCGCGTCGAGGTTCTGGAATATCTCGGCCGCGAACAGGAGGTTGCGGTGCGCGTCAACGACAGCACGCGGATCTGGTTGCGCACCGCCGAGCCGATGCGGGTAGGAGATACCGTCGGCCTGCAGTTTCCAGTCGATAAAGTCGTGCTGCTGCCAGCCGAGTAGTCGAGGAATCATGCCCGCAGCTGCGAACGACGAACGAAGCGAATTCGACACCCTGGCGTTGTTTTGCCTGTTGCCGTCGCTGCTCTATGTGCTCTGCATGTTCGTGTACCCGTTTCTGTACGGGGTCTACCTCAGCCTGCAGCCACAAAAAATCAGCGGTTTCAGCCTCGCCAATTATCTCGCGTTCTTCAGCGATGCCTATCAGTACGGCACGATATGGATCACATTCAGTCTCGCCATCCCGACCACCATCATCGTCGTCGTGCTGGCGCTGTGGCTCGCCTATGGCATGCGTCGCGGCTTCTTCATGGAGCGGACGATCACCACCATCCTGATCATGCCGATTTCGCTTGGCGTGATCCTGTTGTCCGAAGGAATTCTCGGGTTTTACGGTTCACAAGGCTGGCTCAACCAGATCGTGCTCGGGCTAGGCCTGGTGAGCGAGCCTTTCATTCTGACCCACAATTATATCGGCGTCATGCTCGCATTGTTCATGCAGCAGTTCCCGTTCTGCTTCCTGATGCTGCTGGGCTACATCTCCGGCATCGATCCGAGCCTTGAGCGCTCCGCCCGGATGCTCGGCGCAACGCCTTCGATCGTGTTCCGGCGCGTCATGCTGCCGCTCATCGCCCCCGGGCTCGCCATCGCCTTTGCGCTTGTCTTTGTCATGAGCTTTGCGGTGTTTCCCTCCGCGGTCATGCTGGGGCAGCCCGCCGGTGCGACCCGAACGATATCGATCGCCGCCTACCAGAAGGCGTTCGAGCAGTACGATATGTCGGCGGCGTCGGCGATTGCGGTCGTGATGGGGCTCTGCCAGCTGGCGGCGCTTCTTGTCATCATTCTGTTCCGGCGCCGCTTGTCGCCGGCGGCGACGATGGGCGTCGGCAAACGATAAAGGCGGGCGTTTGATGCGCAGAAAAATGTGGAAGCTCTCCCTGTACATGTTCATCATTGGGTTCATTCTCAACATGCTCGGAATCGTTTCCCACGTGGTGGTCAGTTCGTTTGCGAAGCGCTGGTTCGGCAGCCCGCTGCCGCCGGCTTTCACTACCGCCTGGTTCAGCTATGCCTGGACCAATTTCGATCTCGGCCAGGTGCTGGGCGTGACGCTCTTTATCGTCGTCGCCGTTGTGGTGCTGGCGCTCGCGATCGGATTTCCCGCGGCCTACATTCTGGCGCGGCGGAATTTCCGTTTCAAATCCGCGATCCTGCTGCTGTACTTCCTGCCGCTGGTGATTCCGCAGATGACCTACGGCATTCCGCTGGCGACCACACTGTATCGTTATGGGGTCGGTGGCTCCGTCCTCGGCGTCATTCTGGCCGTGCTGGTGCCGATGGTGCCGCTTGCGGTCTTCATCCTGATGCCGTTTTTCGAGCAGATCAGCGTCAATCTCGAATGGAGCGGATCGGTTCTGGGCGCAAGCCGGGCCCAGATCTTCCGGCGCATTCTGCTGCCGCTGATGGTGCCCGGGATTCTGACGGCGGGTATGCTGATTCTGGTCAATACCATCTCGAATTTCGAGCTGGCGTTTCTGCTTGGCGGGGGCGGATCGCAGACGCTGGTGGTCGCGCTGTTCTACAACATGTTCGCGGGCGGCGTGCGCCCGGTCTATTCGATCGACGCGATGGCGGTGATCTATATGGTGATGGTGATGGCGCTGCTGCTGGTGGCGCTGCGTTTCGTCCGGCCGACGCAGATGGTGTTCAGGCTCGATCGGTAAAGGTCATCCAGGGTCACCCGCTGCGGTCTCTTGATGCGCTTCGTGGACCGCTTCATGCCCGATTCCTGCGCCTGTCCGACACCATTCGTCAAATGGTGACGTGAAAGGAAGCCTTGATGGAAAACGAGGTGCGGCAGAAAAAAGACGGCTTGGCGGCATAGATCGCCTTGTGTCGGAAGCTGGCGGACTATAGTCCGATGGCTGTGGAAGCGGTTAAAGCTTCCCCTTCAGAAGAAGCCGGAGGCGGAGTTCAAGCAATGACAATCGGAATTGCGGTCGTGGGTCTTGGCATGGCCCACAAGCCACATATCCAGAGCCTTCGCGAGCTTGGGTATCGTGTCCGGATCGTGGCCTGCCAGTCGCCGACCGCCACAAGGCGGGAGTCGTTCGGAAAAATTCACCCGGATTTGCCGGTCACCGGCGATCTGGATGCGGTGCTGGAAGACCCGAATGTCGGTGCCGTCATCCTGTTGACGCCGCCGATGACGCACCGCGATCTGGTGCTCCGCGCCGCGGCCGCAGGAAAACACGTGCTGCTGGAAAAGGCCCTGGACGTCACGACCGAGGGCGCGCGGCAATCGATCGATGCGATGCAGCGGGCTGATCGGCGCTTCGGCGTGGTGCTTCAGCATCGCTTCCGGGCGGCATCGCGCAAGCTGATTGCCATCATGCAGAGCGGTGAATTAGGCGAACTGATTTCGGCGTCGGCTTCGATCCGGTGGTGGCGCACGCCCGAATATTTCGCCGAGCCGGGCCGCGGCATGAAGGCGCGCGACGGTGGCGGCGTCCTGATCACGCAGGCTATCCATACGCTCGACCTGTTCCAGAGCCTGACCGGACCGATTGCGCGTGTCGCGGCGATGGCGAGGACGTCGCCGCAAAGAAAAATCGACACCGAGGACATTGTCGCGGCTGCGATCAGCTTTCGCAACGGCGCGATCGGCACCATCGATGCGACCACGGTTGCCTATCCGGGCTTCCCCGAGAAGATCGAGCTTGCCTGCGAAAAGGGGACAGCGGTGCTCGAAGCCGAGACGCTTGCGGTTTACTACCGTGACGGCCGGATCCTGCGGCATGAAGGCGGCGAGTCGAGGAGCGGAGGCGCCGATCCCATGGCTTTTTCCAATGAGGCTCACAAGGCGCTGATTGTGGATTTTCTCGACGCGATCGAACAGGGCAGGGAGCCAATCGTCAGCGGGCGCGAAGCGCTGAAGGTCCACCTTCTGATCGAGGCTCTGCTGCACTCGTCCGACACCGGCCAGGCAGTGACGATCGCATGACGAGGCCGCGCGTCTTCCTTACCCACACGCCAGCTGCATTGGCGAATTACTACGGGCCTCGCGCGGTGTCGGCGCTGCGCGAAATGGCCGAAATCGTGGTCAATCCGACCGGAGAGGTGCTGGATGCGGACGGACTGACCGTCCACGCCAGCGGTTGTGCCGTCGTTGTGTCCGACCGCGCGACACCAGGCTTTGCGAGCTTTTTCGACCGGTCGCCGGATCTGATGGCGTTTCTTCGCTGCGCGGTCGATATTCGCAATGTGGACGTGGAGGCCGCCAGCCGGCATGGAATTCTGGTGACACACGCGACCCCCGGTTTTGTCGCTTCCGTCGCGGAACTGGGAATGGGCATGATGATCGATCTGGCGCGGGACATTTCCGCGTCGGTCGGCATGTACCGGTCAGGCCAGATGCCGGTTCCGCGGATGGGGCGGCAGCTACAGGGGTCGACCGTCGGATTGATCGGTTACGGCGTCATCGCGCAGCACCTGGCGAAGCTGGCCAAGGCGTTCGGCATGACCATCCTTGCCTGCGATCCCTATAAGCAAATCGCCGAACCCGGCATCAGGCAGGTGTCGTTCGAAGCGCTGCTCAAGGAGTCGGATTTCGTCGTCTGCCTTGCGGTGGCGACGGATGCGACGGAAAACCTGATGAACGCCGATGCCTTCGCCCGCATGCGGCCCGACGCGTTCTTTATCAACCTGTCGCGTGGCAATCTCGTCGATGAGGCGGCGCTGATAGCTGCACTCGATGCGAGGCGGATCGCGGGCGCGGCGATGGATGTCGGTCGCGCGCCCGATCAGCTGCCGTCACCCGAATTGGCGCGCCATCAAAATGTGATTGCGACGCCGCATACCGGAGGACTGACGCCCGCGGCCATCGAGCATCAGGCGTTCGATACGGTCGAGCAGGTGCGCGCGCTTTTCGCCGGTCTGGCACCGCCGGGCGCCGTCAATCTCGACGCGGCGACGCGGCTCAAGCGGCTTCGGTAGGTGTGACGGGTTGAGGGAGTCATCATCCCGAGGAGCGCGCTCTCCCGGCAGCGCACTTGCGCTGTCCGGTCGCGCGTCTCGAAGGATGAACCCCGCATACCTCATGGTTCGAGACGGCGCAAGAGCGCCTCCTCACCGTGAGGAAGCCAATCACGTAGCGCTTGGAATTAAGTCCCGGCTTGACAGATCTGAGGAGCGCGCTTTTGCGCGCGTCTCGAAGGATGGCAGCCAGTCCATGCGTTGAGTCCATCCTTCGAGACGCTTGCTTCGCAAGCTCCTCAGGATGAGGTCAGTTGTAGCCCGCATGAGCCAACGGGTCCGGCCTTCGGCCGGCCCGATGATAAACTCCGCGATATGCGGGAGCACAGGCGACGAGACTCCGGATGTCGTTTCCTCATCCGGGCTACGCTTACTGCTCGGCGTAGCGCTCACTGGATTTCGCTTCGCCATCGGCGGCCGGGCACAGCGGCTCGGACCGTCTTCATCAACGGTAGACGACCGCTTCCGACAACGGCCGGCGAGTCTCCCAGCCTTCTTGTTCAAGGGCGGGGGTGTCGCACTCCTGCACTGGATAGCCGATGCAGAAATAACCGATGAACGCCCAGTCCGGCGATACATCGAGGATCTCGGTAACGCGCGACGGCTCCAGGATCGAAAGCCAGCCGACGCCGATTCCCTCGGCGCGGGCGGCAAGCCAAAGCGTATGAACAGCGAGCACGGCGGAATATTGGATCATTTCCGGCATCGTCAGCCGTCCGAGGCCGTGGCCCTGGGTTGTCGAACGATCTGCAAAGACTGCAACCTGGCACGGCGCGTCGTCCAGTCCTTCAAGCTTCAGCCGGGCATAGAGCGACATTCGCTCTGTTGCCTGATCCGACAACGCGTGAGCGTTGCATGCCCTGAAGCATTCCTTGACGGCATTGCGCCGGGCAGGGCTGTCGACGATGACGAAACGCCATGGCTGGCTGAGGCCTACCGAAGGAGCGAGGCAAGCAAGCTGCAGCAGGCGATCGAGCGCCCCATCCGGAAGCGGCTCGCGCTTGAAGCGCCTGACGTCACGGCGCCAGATCATCAAGTCCCGCAGCCGGGCGCGAAAATTGGCGTCAAAATCCGGTGGTCCGCTCATGCGCGACAATCTTCCAGTTTCAATCCGCAGCTGGCTTAGGCGTGCGATCGGATTGGCCAGTGTCCCGAATCCGAAGTTCGCTCGACCCTGCCAGATCTTGCAAAAGTGAAGAGAACTTCCGAACCACCACACCAGTTGCGTGAGGCGCCATGCTGTGCTTCTGTAGTCCTGTCATCGGTGCCTCCGCAAGGAGGTGAAACGAGAATGCGGTGCGGGGATTCATTCCCCAATGCCGCAGCTGCCCCCGCAACTGTAAGCGGTCATCCGCGATCCACCGCGCATGATCCGTCAAAGTGTCGGCGGTTTGGCGACAAGATCATGCGCGCTGTCAATGATCGAGAGCGCGCGATCGGACGCAAAGCCGCTTCCCACTTTTGCTGATCGTGCTGCAAGCCACTGGATTTGCCATGCAAATCCGGGAAGGCGGATCCGGATAACGACCGTGAGCCAGGAGACCGGCCGGTGACGAGTTTCAACTCGTTCGACGGTGGGTCGACGGAAGGGGTCACGATGAGTTACCGGAATTGTGCTGCCGGACCGGCAGTTTTTGCGTTGTCTTGTTTTTCCGGCGCAGCCTGCGCCCAGTCCGTTCCCGAACGACTTCCTGATCTGGTCGTCACGGCGGATAGAATGTCCGAACCCATCGGCCAAAGCGGCAGTGCGATCAGCGTCGTCGACGGCGAGACCATCGCGACACCCAATCCGGGATCGCTGGTCGATGCGCTGCGAACCGTGCCGGGACTGGACATCACCGAGGCCGGCGGACCGGGTTCCACCACCAATGTTCGCTTGCGCGGCGCAAATCCCGGGCAAACGCTGGTGATGATCGACGGCATTCGCATCAACGATCCTACCGCGGCCAGCGGCGATTTCGATTTTTCGATGTTCGCGCCGAGCGCCATCGAACGCATCGAGGTGCTGAAAGGACCGCAAAGCGCGCTTTACGGATCGGACGCGATGGGCGGCGTCATCAACATCATCACGAAGTACGGCACCGGCCCGGCGCAATTCAACGTGCGGACCGAAGTCGGCAGTTATGGCACGGTGGCGACAACCGGATCGATGATCGGATCGCAGGGGCCGTGGTCCTACGCGTTCACCGGCGGCGGCGAACATAGCAACGGCTTCTCGCGTTACGGCTATCGTATTCCCGCCATCGAGGCCAGATTTCCAAATGGACTTGAGCGCGATGGGTTCGACCGCCTCGGCGGATCGGCGCGCATTGGCTATGATGCCGGCGAAGGCGTGCGGCTGGAGTCCGGCATGCTCTGGTCCTTTAGCCGATCCGCCTACGACCAGGCGAGCGGTGCCTTTCCTGACACGCCCTCGAGCGCTACCCGGCTGCTGCAACAGGTGTGGGGGCGCGCAACTTTCGATACGCTGGACGGAATACTGACCCATAGCTTCAACGTGTTCGAGACCCATGCCGATCGCTCGTTTGACGATGTGACCTACAAGATCAATATGCTGCCAAAGAACACGACATCCATTGTTTCGGATTTCATCGGCAACAGCACCGGCGCGGAATATCAGGGCACGCTGAAGCTGGGACCGCTCGGGTCGCTGGTCTACGGGACCAAGACCCAGCACGAATCCGCGGATACGTACACGACCAGCTTGCAGCCGATCATGGGTCCGCGAACGCCGCAGCTTGTTGCGACGCAGGATACCAATTCGCTGTTCGGCCTTTGGCAGCTGCCGATCGGCGAACGGCTCAACATCACCATGGGTGGCCGCGTCGATGATGTCGTCGATGTCGCCCGCTTCGAGACGTGGCGGGCAACCGCGGCCTATACGATCTCTGAAACCGCCACCAAGCTGCACGCCAGCGCCGGCACCGGCGCCAAGGCGCCGACGCTGTTTCAATTGTACGCGCCGACTTTTGGCAACAGCAGCCTCAGCCCCGAGCAGAGTTTCGGCTATGACGCCGGCATCGATCAGTCGTTGTTCGATGGACTGGTTACGCTGTCGGTGACCGGGTTTTCAAACAAGTTCAGCAACCTGATCGACTTCGTCTTCGATGCCGCCAATCCGGGCGGTCATTACATCAACATCACGCGGGCGGCGACCGACGGTCTGGAAGTCGGAGCGACCGTCGACATCCTGCCCGGCACCCTGAAGTTCACCGCGGCCTATACCTATCTGCATGCCGTAGACCTCGCCACCAATCTGACGCTGGCGCGGCGACCGAAAAATCTGGCGCGGTTGTCGCTGGCCATTACGCCTACGGACAAGTGGCTGATCGAGCCGCGCGTGGTCACTGTATCCAAGCGCTTCAGCAGTTCCGGCCAGGCCGGTGAGGTGGATGCCTATACCCGTGTCGATCTCTACACCGAGTACAAGATCGATGCGAACTGGAAGGTGTTCGCGCGGGGCGAGAACATCTTCAACGAACATTATCAGGAGGTTCTGAATTACGGCACCACTGGCCCCGCCGCCTATGCCGGGTTCAACGCCACATGGTGAGCGCAAAAACCACACCGGGTCGACGGGCGGGCATCGTCACAGCGCTTGTGGTTCTGGTGCTGCTGCTCGCGCTTGCCTCGCTCGGCACCGGACCTGTTCGGCTGTCACCGCTGACGGTCATCGATGCCCTGTTCGGTGGCGGCAGCGATGTGCAACAGGTGATCGTGCGGGAAATTCGTCTGCCGCGCGCGATTCTGGGACTGGCCATCGGCGCCATTCTCGGATTGTCCGGCGCCGCGCTGCAGGGCCTGCTGCGCAATCCGCTGGCATCGCCCTCGCTGTTCGGCGCGCCCCAATCCGCCGCGTTCGGCGCGGTGCTCATCATCGCGCTGGGCTGGGCGGATGTGCGATCCTGGGCGCTGCCGCTCGCCGCGATCGTGGCGGCGTTCTCCTCGGTGTTCGTGCTGCTGACGGTTGCAGGCCGCGGCGCCGGACTGCTGCTGCTGATCCTGGCCGGCCTCGCCATTTCCAGCCTGGCCGGCGCCGCAACGGCGCTGGTGATGAATCTCTCCAGCAATCCCTTCGCTGCACTGGAAATTGCATTCTGGCTGCTCGGCTCGCTGGAGGATCGCAGTTTCCGCCATGTCGTGCTGGCGATGCCGTTCATCGTCGCCGGCGCGGCGATCCTGATGAGCCAGCGCCATGCCTTCCGCGCGCTCAGCCTCGGCGAGGAGACCGCGCAAAGCCTCGGCGTCGATGTCGGCCGGCTGCGGCTGGCGGTGATCGTCGGCGTGGCGCTTGGCGTCGGCGGCGCGGTCGCGGTGACCGGCACGATCGGCTTCATCGGCCTGGTCGCCCCACATTTGATGCGTCCCCTGATCGGGCACGATCCGGGGCGGCTCCTGGTTCCGAGCGCGCTCAGTGGTGCCGCGCTGCTGCTGGCCGCCGACATCGCCGTGCGCGTCATCCCATCGACCACCGACATCAAGGTCGGGGTACTGACCTCGATCATCGGGGTGCCGTTCTTTCTCTATCTCATCGTGCGCGAGCGCCGCGCGCTTGGCGGGAGCGTCGCATGAGCGAGACCGCCTTTCTCACCACCGAAGCCTTGCGCGTGACGCTTGGTGGCCGCACGGTGTTGAACGACATCTCGCTGTCGCTGTCGCGGCGGCATCTGGTGGCGCTGGTCGGACCGAACGGCGCCGGCAAGACCACGCTGCTGCGCGCGCTGGCGGGACTGTTGCCTTCGGATGGCGCCATTGATGTCGGCGGCGACGCCTTGTCGTCGCTGTCACTTCGCGAACGCGCGCTGCGCTTCGCCTATCTGCCGCAGGGTCACGTGGTGCATTGGCCGCTGCCGGCGCGCGATATCGTGGCGCTGGGGCGTTATCCGCATGGCGCGACCGATCCGGCGCGGCTGGCGCGCAAGGATCAGGAAGCGGTGATGCGGGCCATGCGGGCGACGGATGTTGTCGCGCTCGGCGAGCGCCGGGTGACGGAGCTGTCGGGCGGGGAGCGCAGCCGGGTCGCGCTGGCGCGGGTGCTGGCGGTGGAAGCGCCGGTGCTGCTGGCCGATGAGCCGACCGCGTCGCTCGACCCTCGTTATCAGATCGAGGTCATGAAGAACCTGCGCGATGCCGCCGACGGAGGCATGCTGGTGATCGTCGTCACCCATGATCTCGGTCTCGCCGCGCGCTTCGCCGACACGGTTCTGGTGCTGTCGGAAGGCCGAATGGTCTCGCACGGCGCTCCCGCCGAGGCGCTCTCGGACAGGATTATGGCCGATGTATTCCGGATCAGCGCCTACCGCGCGGAATATCAGCGCGAAACCTTGATCGTGCCTTGGTCGGAAATTTAAGGCGGCGGAGATCTGAGGCGCCATGGAGCTATTTGCACAAGCCCAGCGCGGCGGCCAGACGATCGAGGCCAGCGTCGTCGCCCGGCAGGCCGAACCGCAGCAGATCGTCGGCCCACTCAAAACTGCGGCACCAGATATGCTGCCTGGCCAGAGCGGCGTGGCGCAGCCCTGCATCGCGATGCCGCGCCAGTCGAAACAGCGCGGTGCCGCCGACAATCGTGAACCCGGCTGCAGCGAGCACGGCGTCCAGTCTGCCGGCCTGAGATTTAAGCGTTTCGCGCGCGCGATCGGCCCATTCCTGGTCGAGCAACGCAGCCCGGCCGACGGCCAGGGCAGGCCCGGAGCAGGGCCACGGGCCGAGAGCCTCCGCGACGCGCTGGATCATCGCTGGCGGCCCGATTGCGAAGCCGAGACGCAGGCCGGCAAGCCCATAGAATTTTCCGAACGAGCGCAGGATGATCACGGGGAGATCGCGGCACAGCGCCACCGCGCAAAGGGCCGGATCGACATCGGCGAAAGCTTCGTCGATCACCAGCCAGCCGTCGCGTTTCAGCAGCAGCGCGCCAATGCGCGCAAGCGCGGCCTGATCCACCTGGCGTCCGTCGGGATTGTTGGGATTGACGATCACGGCATATCGCGCATGATCCGGAACATGATCAAATGCGGTATGCGGAATGACCTCATGGCCGGCGCTGGTCCAGGCCGCGGCATGTTCGCTGTAGGTTGGACTCATGATTGCGACCGCGCCTGGTCCTGTGAGATACGGCAGCCACTGGATCAGCGCCTGGGTGCCGGAGGCCGCGGCGATCTCGACGCCGGCGGGCAGCTTGTAGGCAATGCGTGCTGCGGCGATCAATGCATCCTGGTCGGCGCGCGAGGGCAGCCGTTGCCACATTGTATCCGGCAGGGTGGCGGGAATCGGCCACGGGCGGGGATTGCGAAAGCGCGAGGGGCTTCGAAAGTGGTTGGCCCCGACCACGGTCGCGTTTTCCATCATCGGGTTCGGGATTGCTGCCGGTGCGACGGAGCTGCCGCGCTTCGCCTCGATCAACCTGTGCACCGATCAGCTGCTGATGACGCTTGCGGATCCGGAGCAAATCCTCGGCCTCAGTCCCTATGCGCGCGATCCTGTTCGCTCCTGGGATGTGGCGAAAGCCAGCCGATTCCCGCTGCTGTCAGGTGAGGCGGAAGATGTGCTGGTGTTGAAGCCGGATATCGTGGTCGCCGGCCGCTACACCAAGCGGGCGACGCGCGAATTGCTCAAGGAAAAAGGCCTTCGCGTCGTCGAGTTCAGCGCCGCGAGGTCGCTGGATGACGTGAAGCAGCAGTTTCGCCAGATGGGCGATCTGGTCCAGCATCCCGACCGCGCCACGGCGGAAATCAAACGGCTCGACGTGGCGATCAACCATGCGCGCGCGGTTGCGGCGCGCAAGTCCTATCGCGTGCTGGCGGTGTCGCGGCGCGGCTGGATATCCGGCGGCGAGAGCCTGACCACGTCGTTGCTCTCGGCCGTGGGCCTGTCCAATGCCGGTGGCGAACTCGGATTGAAAGCCGGCGGATATGCGTCGCTCGAAGCAATCGTGGCTCTCGAACCCGATTTCATCCTGGTGTCCGATAGCGGCGACTTCGCCGAGGATGAGGGCCGCGCTTTCCTGCTGCATCCCGCGCTCGAGCGCTTCTACCCGGCCGCAAAGCGCATCGTGATTCCGGAACGCCTGACCGTCTGCGGCGGCCCGATGCTGTCGGAGGCGCTGGACCGCCTGGCATCGGAGCTAGAGCGCGTGGCATCGGAGCCCGAGCCCGGGGCATCGCAGCGCGAGCCCGGGGCATCGCAGCGCGAGCCCGGGAGTCGCTGACGTGTTGATCTGGGGCGACGCGCTTTTCGTTGTTGTTGCGGCACTGGCATGCGATGCGCTGATCGGCGATCCCGACGGGATCTGGCGGCGTCTCGCGCATCCGGTGGTCGTGATCGGCGAATTGATCGGCTTGCTCGATCGCACCCTCAATCGGGAGACCCGGTCGCCGGAGCAACGAAAACTCGCCGGCGTCGGCGCGACGATTGTGCTCGTCGCCACCGCTGCAATCGTCGGCTTTTTTCTGGAGATGATGTTACGGGCAGTCCCGGGCGGGAATGTGGCGCTTGGATTGATCGCATCCGTGCTGATCGCGCAGCGCAGTCTTTATCAGCACGTCGATCGGGTGCGTTCGGCCTTCGCCGAGGGTGGACTTGCGGCGGCGCGCGGGGCGGTGTCGATGATCGTCGGGCGCGATCCGGATCGTTTGGATGAGGCCGGGGTGTGCCGTGCCGCGATCGAATCCTGCGCCGAGAATTTTTCCGACGGCGTGGTGGCGCCGGTGTTCTGGCTGGCGCTGTTGGGACTGCCGGGCCTGATTGCCTACAAGACGATCAACACCGCCGATTCCATGATAGGCCATCGCAGCGAGCGTTTTGAAGCGTTCGGCTGGGCGGCGGCGCGGCTCGACGATTGGGTCAATCTCGTTCCGGCGCGGCTGACAGGGCTGCTACTGGCGATCGTGGCACCGCTCGCCGGCGGTTCGATCGCCGTGTCGCTGCAGGTGATGCGGCGCGACGCGCCAACGCATCGCTCGCCGAATGCCGGCTGGCCGGAAAGCGCGATGGCTGGAGCGCTGGGACTGGCGCTGGCCGGACCGCGGCACTATGCCGAGGGCATGGTCGACGATCCGTTCCTCAACGCGCAGGCGCGCCAGGAGGCGACGCCCAAAGACATCGGCCGCGCGCTCGACCTGTATTTCGCCGCTTGCGTGCTCCAGGGCGCTTCCTACGCCGCGCTTGCGCTGGTGGCCTGACGGCTGCGTGCGATTCCTAACAGTTGATCGATATCGAGATGCGCCTCGAGATGATCGGCGAGCGCATCGAGCGCGGTCTCAATGCTCGTCTCGTAGGCCAACGATGAGGCGATGCCGAGATTGGCCAGCCAGGCCTTGCGAAACGCGTCGCCGGTGAACAGGCCGTGGACGTAAGTACCTTGCACCCGACAGTCATGAGAACTCGCGCCGTCGGGACGTCCGTCCAGCGCGAGCACCGGTCGCGCGCAATCGGGTCCATCGCTGCGGCCGAGATGAATTTCATAGCCTTTGACGGCTGCGCCGGTGGTGCAATGGACGCCGCTGACCAGCGTGGTGGATTTGTCGCCGCTCATGGTTGTCGTGATATCGAGCAGTCCCAACCCGTCGACGACACCGGCGCGGCCGTCGACGCCATCAGGATCGGCAATGGTCTTCCCGAGCATCTGATAGCCGCCGCACAGCCCCAGCACGTGGCCGCCGCGGCGGACATGCGCCTTGATGTCGATGTCCCAGCCCTGCGCGCGCAGGAAGCCGAGATCGCCGATGGTGGATTTGCTGCCGGGCAGGATAATCATTTCGGCATCGCCGGGAATCGGCTCACCGGGCCCTACGAACACCAGCCTGACGCCGGGCTCCATGCTTAAGGGATCGAGGTCGTCGAAATTGGCGATACGCGCCAGCATCGGCACCGCGATGACGCGCGATGACGATGAATTGCTCTCGCGGTCCAGATCCATCGCGTCCTCGGCCGGCAGCCACGCCGCCTGCGGCAGCCATGGCACCACACCGAGCGACGGCCAGCCGGTCAGGCGCGTGACCGCCTTGAGTCCCTGATCGAACAGTTTTACGTCGCCGCGAAACTTGTTGATGATGAAACCATGGATGCGGGCGCGCTCATCCGGCTCCAGCACCAGATGCGTGCCGGCGAGACTGGCAATCACCCCGCCACGATCGATGTCGCCGAGGAGAACCACGGGCACGTTGGCTGCGCCGGCAAATCCCATATTGGCGATGTCGCCGGCGCGCAGATTGATTTCGGCCGGACTGCCGGCGCCTTCGATCAGCACGATGTCGGCCTCACGGGCGAGATGCGCAAAGCTCTCAAGCACGGCCGGCATCAGCTCGGCCTTCTTGTCGAGATAATTTTTGGCCCGCAACGTGCCCCAGCGCTTGCCCTGCACGATGATCTGCGCGCCGGTGTCGGTTTCCGGCTTCAGCAGCACCGGATTCATGTGCACGCTCGGCGGCATCCGCGCCGCGCGCGCCTGCACCGCCTGGGCCCGGCCGATCTCGCCGCCGTCAACCGCTACCGCGGCATTGTTCGACATGTTCTGCGGCTTGAACGGCGCCACCTTCAATCCACGGCGCGCCAGCGCGCGCGCCAGCCCGGCCACCAGCGTCGATTTGCCGGCATTGGAGCCGGTGGCCTGGATCATCAGCGCTGGCGTCGGTGCCATATTCAGAACTCGATGCCTTTCTGACCCTTCACGCCCTGGCGGAACGGATGCTTCACCAGCGTCATCTCGGTGACGAGATCGGCCATCTCGATCAGCGAGGCGTGGGCGTTGCGGCCGGTGATGACGACGTGCTTGTCGGCGGGCTTTTCGTCGCGCAGGAAGGTCAAGACTTCCTCGATCGGCAGATAGTCATAGCGCAGCACGATGTTCAGCTCGTCCAGCAGTACCATGCGATGGCGGTCGTCGCGGATCAGTTGCTTGGCGCGCTCCCAGCCGGCGGTGGCGGCGGCGATGTCGCGGGCGCGATCCTGGGTTTCCCAGGTAAAGCCTTCGCCCATGATGTGCAGCGTCACCAGCTCCGGGAATTTCGCCAGCACCCGCGCTTCGCCGGTGTCCCATGCCGGCGATTTGGTGAACTGCACCACCGCGACCGGATAGCCATGGCCGATGTGGCGAAACACCATGCCGAGCGCGGCCGAGGTCTTGCCCTTGCCGGTTCCGGTGTGGACGATCAACAGGCCTTTCTCGCCGGTCTTGGTCGCCATGATCTTGTCGCGCGCCGCCTTGTGCTTGCGTGCCTTCTCCTTGTGACGGGCGTTTTCGGCCTCGTCGTCGGCTGCGTTCTCGGTCATGCGGCAGTCTCCCGGCGGGGTGAGTGAGGCAAGAGTTCTGCGATCAGATCGGCGGCGCGGTTGGAGCGCGGTGTCCACAGCCCGCGGCGCAGCGCTTCGTCAAAGCGCGCGGCGGTCTCGCGCAACGCCGCCGGATTGACTTCCTCCATGAAGCCGCGCACGCGGTCGTCTTCCAGATAGGCCGCAAACAACTGGTCGAAATGATGGCTGCCGACGGCGTCGGTCGAGGCGGCGAAGCCGAACAGATAATCCACGGTGGCCGCGATCTCGAACGCGCCCTTGTAGCCATGGCGCATCACGCCCGCGATCCATTTCGGATTGGCGGCGCGGCCGCGCACCACCCGCGAGATTTCGTGCGCCAGCGGGCGCGACACCGGCGCCTCCGGCCGCGACGTGTCGAGATGCGCGATGCGCGGGGCGCGGCCGCGCAGGGTCTGCACCGTCGCGGCGAGGCCGCCCATGAACTGATAATAGTCGTCGGAATCCAGAATATCGTGCTCGCGATTGTCCTGGGTCTGCGCCACCAGATCGATGTCCGAGAGCCGCTCGGCAAGATCGCCGCGCGCCGCAGTGCCTTCGAGCCCGCCGCCATAGGCATAGCCGCCCCATGCGAGGTAGACATCGGCGATATCGGCGCGGCTGTCCCAGCCGCCTTCGTCGATCAGCGCCTGCAGTCCCGCGCCGTAAGCGCCGGGCTTTGAGCCGAACACCCGATAGGTGGCCTGCCGCTGCGCGATGTCGGCGGCAACGCCGGACGCTTCGAGCTCACGCATTTTCGCTTTTGCGTTGGCCGCGATCGGATTGGCCTCATCGGGCTCGTCGAGCGCGGCGATGGCCCGCACCGCGCTGTCGATGATATCCATTTGCGTCGGGAAGGCGTCACGAAACAGCCCGGAGACGCGAAACGTGACATCGACGCGCGGGCGCTGGAGGTCGGAGAGGGGGGTGACTGCCAGTAGCCTTCGACCAGACGCTCAGCTGCGAGCTGGCCGATCCGCCATGCTGATGGCGTCGGCACGGCACGGACGTCGACGGCGAAAAAATTGCGTCCGGTCGGCAGCACGTCGGGGCGGCCCCTGGTGGGCGCGCCGGAGCCGCCGGGTTTGACGAATCGTCCGTCGAGGCCCCGCAGCAAGGCGTTGATCTCGGCATCGCCGCAGGCATCGATGGCGGGGCGGAGTTTTGTGTCGATCCAGTGCAGCACCGCCGCGGCGCGTGTCCACGTGGGATCGCAGGGCAGGGCGCCCGACACCAGCCGATGCGCGAGGAGTTCGATGCGCTCCACGGTGTCGCCTGATGTGCGCCATGGGTTGGCGCTCAGTCCGGACAGAATAGCGGGGCGGGCGGCTGAGAAATCATCGGCGAGGTCGCGGGTCAGCGGATCGAATCCGTCGAGGCCGAGATCCGCGGCCAGCGCGCGGTGCAATGAGGCATCCTGTGGCTTGATTTCGGAACGCGGCAGCCGCGCGATCGACACCAGCAGATCGTCGCGCTGGACGCCCCGCGGGGAGCTGCCGAACACGTGAAGGCCGTCGCGGATCTGCATCTCCTTGAGATCGCACAGATGGGCGTCGAGCGCGCGCAGCGCTTCGTTGGTCGGCGTATCGCGCTTCACATTGAGGTCGGCGTCGAGACGCTGGGCCCTTGCCAATGAGAGAATATCCTCGGCGATCACCGCCGCGCGGGTGGGATCGAGATCGGCGGCCAGCGCATATTCATCGACCAGCGTTTCCAGCCGCGCCAGGTCGTCATGCAGTTCGGCGCGGGTCATCGGCGGCGTCAGATGATCGATGATGACGGCGGCGCTGCGGCGCTTGGCCTGAATGCCTTCGCCGGGGTCGTTGACGATAAAGGGATAGAGATGCGGGACCGGCCCGAGGATGACGTCGGGAAAGCACGAGGCCGACAGCCCGGCGCTCTTGCCCGGCAGCCATTCCAGATTGCCATGCTTGCCGAGATGCACAATGGCGTCGGCGCGAAATTCGCGGCGCAGCCACAGATAGAAGGCGAGATAGTGATGCGGCGGCACCAGATCGGGATCGTGATAGCTGGCCTTGGGATCGATGTGGTAGCCGCGCGCGGGCTGGATGCCGATCACCAGATTGCCGAACCGATGCAGTCCGAACTTGAACGACCCATGGGCGACGTGCGGGTCCTTCGCGGCGCTTCCCCATCGCGCCTCAATGGCATGGCGGACGCTCTGCGACAATGTCGCAAACGCGGCCTGGTAGTCCGCCAGCGGCCACGACGCGCCGCCGCTGCGGCGCGTCCGCTCACTGGTCGCGTTGGTCGGACCGTCACCAAGCAGTTGCATCATCGCCGCCTCATCGGATGGCGCGTCGCCGATCGCGTAGCCTGCATCACGCATCGCGCTGAGGACGCCGATCAGGCTTTGCGGCGTATCGAGGCCGACGCCGTTGGCGAGCCGGCCGTCGCGGTTCGGATAGTTCGCGAGGATGATGGCGACGCGTCGCTCGCCGCAGGGCGTGCGCCGCAGTTTTATCCAGGAGGCAGCGAGAGCGGCGGTCGCGGCAATCCGATCCGGCATCGGCTGATAAACCGTCGGCGCGAATCCGGCATGAGATTCGTTGGCGCGCTCCTTGAAGGCGATGGCGTGGGCGAAGATGCGGCCGTCGACTTCCGGCAGCACCACATGCATGGCGAGATCGCGCGGCGTCAGCCCGCGCACCGAACCCTGCCAGTTGGCACGCGACGACCCCGCAAGCGCCACCTGCAGGATCGGGCAATCGAACGCCGCGAGCACACCGGCGTCGTCGCTCGCCGTAGCGGTCGCGAACGCGGTGGCGTTGACGATGATGTCCGGCGGATGGGCGGCCAGCGCTGCGCGCAAGAACGTCGCGGAGCGGTCGTCCTTGAGGCTGGTGACGTAAACCGCAACGGCATCGAGTCCCTTGGCGTCAAGCGCTTCGCAAAGTGCGGCGATCGGCGCGGTATCGGCGCCGGCGACCAGCGCGCGATAAAAGATCACGGCGGCGCGGGGGCGCTCGTCGGGTTCGGGCTGGCGCGGCCAGAAGCCTGCTGCCGGCATCGGGCGCGCCGGCGGCGGCTGCTCGGCGCGGCCGATCAGATAAGCGGCATAGCGCAGCGCCAGTTGCGCGTTGTCCTCGCCGCCTTCGAGACAATAGCGCCACAGTGCATGGGTGTTTTCGGGATCGAGCGTGCCGCGATCGGCAAGCGCCGCATTCCAGCTGGTTTCCCCGGGGATGCACGCGAACAGCGCGCTACGCCGCAACGCGTCGCTCCGCAGGCTTTCGACGCCATGGGGCCAATAGCTTTCGCCGCCAAGCATTCGCAGCACGACGATCTTGGCGTCTCGAAGTGTGCGCTCGACATAGAGATCGACCGACGCGGGATGGCTAAGTGCCAGCAGGTTGGTCAGCCGCACGGACGGAAAGCCCGCCGGCAGTTTGGCGTAGGCGGTGCCGAACGCGGCAAGGTCGCTGTCGGCGGCCGAGAGCACGACGATGTCGGCCGAGTCCTGCCCGAGATCGCGGGCGATATCGCCGTCGTCGATGACGCCGCTGGAGTCGAGTTTCAGATGCATCCGGGTGTAGGGGCCTTTGCTATTGCTGACGAACTGTAATCCCTCCCCCTTGTGGGGAGGGTCGGCCGAGCGAAGCGGAGGCCGGGGTGGGGGGTCTCCACGCGAGACGTTTCCATTATCCATCCCCACCCGACCGGCCTTCGGCCGGCCACCCTCCCCACAGGGGGAGGGATAAGAAAGACTACCCCGCCAGTGCCCGCCGAACGGCGTCGCCGTCAAAACCCTTCAGCCCGATCACCACCAGATGCTCGGCGCGCTGCAGGTCCGGTCGCCCGAAGGACAGCTCGACCCGCTTGCCGACGGCCTGCACCACCATCGGCGCCGGCTTGCCGTCGATCCGCGCGTGGCCCTTGACGCGCAGCACCCCGGCAAGACCGAGCGCATCGCTGACGCGGGCGCGCATGGTCTCGACGGTGCCGGCGGACGAGGGCCTCACCACGATGCTGTCGAAATCGTCGTGATCGTGCTCTTCCTCCTCAGTGTGATGGCCGGCGCGCGCAGCGAGATCGTCCTCGGCGGCGGCGGCGAGCCCGATCAGGACTTGCGGCGCGACGGCGCCGTGGGAGCGCAGGATGCGGACGCCGGGCCGCAGCACGCTGGCGAGCCGCGCTTCGATTTGCGCCAGCGCGTCGGGCGCGACCAGATCGGTTTTTGACAGCACCACCAGATCGGCGCAGGCGAGCTGATCCTCGAACACTTCCTCGATGGGATCGTCATGATCGAGCGACGGGTCCGCTGCGCGCTGCGCCGCGACCGCGCCTTCGTCCATGCTGACGCGTCCCTCCGACAGCGCCAGCGCATCGACAACGGTGACCACGCCGTCGACGGTGGCGCGGGTGCGCACCGCGGGCCACGTGAAGGCCTTCAACAATGGCTGCGGCAGCGCCAGCCCGGAGGTCTCGATGACGATGGCATCGAGCGGCTGTTCGCGCGACAGCAGCTTGTCCATGGTCGGAATGAAATCTTCGGCGACGGTGCAGCAGATGCAGCCGTTGGTGAGTTCGACGATATCGCCGGGCGCGCAGGTGTCGGCGGCACATTCCTCGACCAGGCCGCCGTCGAAACCGGCATCGCCGAATTCATTGACGATGACCGCGATGCGGCGTCCGCCGGCCTGGCTCAGCAATGAGCGCAGCAGCGTGGTCTTGCCGGCGCCGAGAAAGCCGGTCAGCACGGTGACCGGTACACGATTCATAGCGGCAGGATTCATGGCGACACATTCTCCGTAAAGGATTGACCCTTGAGCCGGAGCGGAAGCCCGGCCGCGACAAAGACGACATTGCGAACCGCCGCGGCGACGGCCTGGTTGAGGCGTCCCTGGGCGTCGCGAAAGCGGCGGCCGAGCGGCGTTTCCGGCACCAGGCCGAGACCGATTTCGTTGGATACGAGCACGACCGGATGCTCAGCCTGGCTCAGCCATTGCGCCAGAAGCTTCGTCTCGGTCTCGGATTCGCGCCCGGCATGCATGACGTTGGAGAGCCACAACGTCAGGCAATCCACCAGCACGGCGCAATCGTTTGCACTCTCGCGCGCCAGCGTCTGCGTCAGCTCAAGCGGCTCCTCGATGGTGCGCCAGCCGTCGCCGCGCGCAAAGCGGTGATGCGCGATGCGCGCCTGCATCTCCTCGTCGCCGGGCGTGGCGGTCGCGAGATAAATTCGCTTCAGCGCGCTATCCCGCACCAGTTGCTCGGCAAATGCCGATTTGCCGGAACGCGCGCCGCCCAGCACCAGCGTGGTCGCGAGTTCAGTCATTTCGGCGCGGGTCCGTTGCTCGGCGCGCGTCCGTCGTCGGGCGACCATGCCGCGGGTGGAACGCGCGCGACCATTCCCTTGCGCAGCTCGCCGGCGCGCTCGCGCCAGGGCACCAGGCCATAATCCGATTTCTGATAGGATCTGACGAACGACACCAGCGCCGCGGTACCGCTTTCGGTTTCGAGATCCCCGAACAGAAACGTGTATCCGTCAGGGCTGGAGACGGCGACGGTGGCCGGCCGCTTGCAGACGCTGAGGCATTGCACCGGCCGCACCATGACACTTGCATCGGCGGCGTCGATCGCGGCCTTCACCGCCGCGAACATGCCGGGGCCGACGACAGCGCTGCCGTCGGCGGTCTTGCAGGTGATGCAGACGCTGACCACCACCGGACCGCACGACGCGATTGGCGCTGGCCGGTCGGCGACGATCGTCGCTGCTGGCTGTTCGGCGGGAATGTCGCGATCCATCATATGCTCAGGCAGAGACCCCGTCGGGGTCGCGAGCTTTGTTGGATCGCGCCGACGGTTTGTCGCCGTCAAGCTCGCTCCCGTCCGGTGCACCCCGCCCCGACGCCTCCAAAGCACAATTCCTGATGGCAGGTCTCCTGGCTCGCGGGTCGTTGCCTGATCGCCGCCTTCCCGGGAAATCCCAGTGGCCTCGGCGAGGGCTCGTCGCTTACAGTTGCGGGGGCAGCGCCGGCGTTGAGAACATCTCGCACCGGCTTCCCTTTTCACCTTCCGTGCGGAAGGACCATCGTTCGGGACACTATCTGCCCGGCTTTCCCGGGTCAACCTTGCCCGACGGTGTTGACCGGACGACGCATCTTGCATCAGGTGCGCGGGCGAAAGGTGCAATATGATGTCTGTATCCAATGTCCTGTGGCAAATGCCCCCGGTGACGCCGCTCGATCGTTCGTTTGAGCCCGCGTTGCGCGTGCGCATCGACGGCAAAGCCAAGCCGCCGGGTTCGCTCGGGCGCATCGAGGATCTCGCCGTGCAGCTCGGAATGATCTGGTATCCGTCTCCGCCGCGTGCGGAAAAAGGTGTGCTGCTGGTATTCGCTGGCGATCACGGCATGACGCAGGAGGGCGTCTCGCAATACCCTTCCGAAGTGACGGTGGCGATGGTCAGAACGTTTCTGGCCGGACGCGCCAGCGCCAATGCGTTCGCCGCCGCGGTCGGCATCGACATTGTCGTGGTCGATGCCGGCGTCGCCGCTGATTTGCCGCCGCATCCGGCTCTTGTCGCCGCAAAAATTCGCCATGGCACCGCGAACGCCGCGCGCGAACCGGCGATGTCGCTGGATGAGGCCTCCGCCGCGCTGGCGCGGGGATGCGAGCTCGCGGCCGATGCTGTCAGCGGCGGCGCCGACATCGTCGCCATCGGAGAGATGGGCATCGGCAACTCGGCGTCTGCGTCGCTGATTCTGCACCGGCTGGCGTCGGTGCCGCTCGATCACTGCATCGGCAAGGGGGCAGGGCAGGACGACGAAGGCTTGGCGCGCAAGCGTGCCGTGCTCCAGCGCGCAGCCGGGCGCAGCGACGCCACCGCGCCGCTCGACGTTCTCGCGCAATTCGGCGGGCTGGAAATCGCGATGATGGCGGGCGCCGTGATCGGCGCGGCATCGCGGCGCCGGCCGGTCATTGTCGACGGATTCATTTCCAGCGCCGCGGCGCTGGTCGCGGTCAGGCTGTGTCCGGCTGCGCGCGACTATTGCGTGTTTGCACATCGCTCCGCCGAGCGCGGCCATGGCATCCTGCTCGATGCGCTCGATGCGAAACCGCTGCTCGATCTCGGCCTGCGGCTCGGCGAAGGCACTGGTGCCGTGCTCGCGGTGCCGTTGCTGCGCGCGGCGGCGCGGCTGCTGACCGATGTTGCTGATTTGAGCGATGTGTTGTCGGGCGCGATCTGAATGAGTGAAGGCAAGTATTTCTGGAACAATCCGCATTTCTGGAATGCGCTGCGATTTTTGACGGTGATTCCCACGCCGTCCATGGACCATGTCGAAGACGACTGGCTTATGCGCGCCGCGAAATATTTTCCGCTGGTCGGCATCATCGTCGGCTCCTTCTCGGCCATCGTGCTGTTGCTCGCCGGCGAGATCTGGCGCGGACTGCTGCCGCCGCTGCTGGCGATCGCGGCCGGCATTGTCTTGTCCGGCGCCTTGCACGAGGACGGGCTGGCCGACACCGCCGACGGCTTTGGCGGCGGACGGTCGCGGGAGAGCCGGCTTGCCATCATGAAGGACAGCCGGATCGGCACCTACGGCACCCTCGCGCTCGGCTTGACCGTGGCGTTGCGTGTCGCGGCCGTTGCGGCGTTGCCGCCATGGATCGGCGCCGCGTCGCTGATTGCCGCGCACGCCGGCGGGCGGCTCGCGGCGGCGGCTGTGATGACGAACTTGCCATATGCCGGCGATCCGGCGGCGACGAAACTGACCTATGTCGACGCGCCGTTGCGACGTACGGAGATTGCTCTCGCTGTGATCTTCATGCTTGCCGCATGGCTGCCGCTCGCACGAACGGGAGTCCTTGCGGCTCTCATCGGCGTGCTGGCTGGAGCCGCGCTGGCGGGTTGGCTTGTCGGCTGTGCCCGCAGACTGATCGGCGGCTATACCGGCGATGTGCTTGGCGCTATCGAGCAAGTATTCGAGGTCGGGTTTCTGCTCGGCGTTGCGGCGGTGTTGCGCGGCGCTAGTTGGAATTAAGCGCTCTGCCGAACTCTGCCTCCTTCGGTTTCTTCAATGCCGGCAAGATATTCTCGGCCACTTTTTCCATCAGTTTATTCCTCGCGAAGGCTGCAAAAACAGTCATTGCGTCAAAATTTTCACGTATACTGCGTTCATCTTCGGCCGGCAGCTGCATGAGAGGACGCGCTAATGAAACGAGGGCCAGCGGAAATAGTCATGATTTTTGGCGTAGTTGGATACACCATGTGTTATCCGGCTTTCGCGCAGAGCTCTGTTGGCGGACCAACAAAGCAGAGCTCCGTCGGGGGGGCCATGAAACAAAGTTCGCCCGTGGTGCCGGAGAGCAAGAGCGGATCGACTTCTGTTTCTTCTTCTTCGTCTCCGCAAGTAAAGTGCTCTCCAGGCCCATGCATTGCGACTCGAACCAAGCAATAAAGCCACCGTACCCGCGAATCCGATCGCGACGAACATTCCATCGGCGACAACCAGCGTCGTAGTCATACTTCGTTTGTGTCCCGGCGGGCTCCGAAGGTGAAGGAGGCGCACAATTCGCGCTGTTCCGACACCGTTGCTGCAAAGGCATACCATGATCGCGCTGTGGCGAGGACGAAGTCCGAGCCGGGCGAGGGGGGCAAAATGACGAGGACGCTGACTTGAACAAATTTTATCCGCCGCCGGGCGCCAACATGCCGGCGGCGCTTCGCGCCGCCACCGGGAGTCCGAACCGGGTTCGTCAGGTCGGCGCGGTGCTGGTCACGCGAGACGGTACGCAGATTGCCGCCTGCAACACCTTTCCAGCCGGGGTCCGGGATATCGAGGAACGTCACGCCGGTGACGGTCGCTTCATCTGGATGGAGCACGCGGAGCGCCACGCCATTTTTGAGGCCGCCCGGCGCGGCCTCGCCACCGCCGGCGCCCACCTCACCACCACATTTTTTCCGTGCATCGATTGCGCCCGCGCGATCGTCGACACTGGAATCGCCTGTCTCGACACGCCGGTACCGGCCTTTACCGACCCTGTCTGGGGTCTTTCTTTCGAACGATCGCAGGTCATCCTCGCGGAGGGCGGCGTCGACATCCGCATTGTCGATGCCGGGATCAGTTCGTGAACAGGTCGCGCGAAATCTGAACCGGAAGGAGCGGAAAGCAAGCCGGCAACTCATACGGCGATCCCTGGAACGCGTCGGCGCCGCGGCCTATGCGCTCATTGGCCTCGACCATTCGGCCCGAGCGTTTCAGCAGATCATCGGCGAGCGCGACCATCAGCCGGTTCGGCGTTGCGAACGGCGCGCGCCGCCGCAATTCGTCGGCGATGTCGTGCTCAAGGCCGTCACTGCGCGCGCAGGCGATCATGTATGCCGCAGCACTGGAACGGCTGATGCCCGCCCAGCAGTGAACCAGCATTGGTCGCGCGCCGGTCCAGCTCCGCGCAAAATCAAGAATGGCGCCGACGCTCGCCCTATCCGGCGCGACCAGGCCGGGTCTGGCATCGGCGATATCATGAAAGGAAAGCTGCAGGTGCTGCTCGAAGGACGGCTCGCGCCGTGCGCTCTCCTCATGGCCCGGTGACAGCAGCGTCAGCACATGGGACGGCCGGTGACGCATGACGGTAGCGTCGAGATGCTGCAGCGGACAGACGACGATCATGGATTCTGCGGTTGGCTGTGAGGGGGGCGACGCGGGGAATTGTAGTGAGTTGGCTGAACCGTCTATACCATTTTTATCTCCTGGAATAATGCGGTCTGCGGTTCTGTTCGTCATTGCGAGCAGCGCTTGCGACGAAGCAATCCAGTGACTCTGTGCAAAACCAACTGGATTGCTTCGCGGAGTTTATCATCGGGCGCGCGTTCGCGCGACCCGGTGGCTCGCAATGACGGGGCGAATTTTTGTTGATTGACGTTGCCAGTCCCGTCAGAGCGAGACATTGTGCGTCGATCGACCTGACAGGAGCATTATTCGTGAGCATTGAATTTCTGGTCACTTCGTTCGTCGTCATCGCCTCACCCGGCACCGGCGTCCTTTATACGCTGGCGGCAGGCCTCTCGCGCGGATCCCGCGCCAGCGTCGTGGCGGCATTCGGCTGTACCATCGGCATCGTGCCGCACATGGCTGCCGCGATCCTGGGGCTGGCGGCACTTCTGCACACCAGCGCGCTCGCCTTCCAGACTTTCAAAGTTCTGGGCGTCGCCTATCTCCTTTATATGGCCTGGAACACGCTGCGCGAGCGCGGTGCCTTGCGAGTGGAGAAAGAGATCGATACCCGCTCCGCGGTTCAGGTGACGGTGACGGCCATCCTGATCAACATCCTCAACCCAAAACTGTCGATTTTCTTTCTGGCGTTTCTGCCGCAGTTCGTGAGCGCAGGCGAGCCGGAGCCGTTGTGGCGCATGCTGGCGCTCAGCGGCATTTTCATGCTGATGACGTTCGTGGTCTTTGTCGGCTACGGACTGTTTGCCGCCTCGATCCGCGACCACGTGATCTCGCGTCCGCGTGTCTTGAGGTGGATGCGGCGCAGCTTTGCCGGCGCGTTTGTCGCGCTCGGTGCCAGGCTGGCGTTTGCCGATCGGTAGCGCGCATAGCGCTGCCCCCTAGATGGCCGTCATCGTCCGGCTTGACCGGACGACCCAGTATTCCAAAGTGTCGATGGATCGCAAGGCTCTGCAATACTGGGCCACCCCGCTGGAGCCTGTCATCGGGCGGCGCGCAGCGCCGACCGGGTGGCGGGTGGTGACGCTCGTGGAGTGGCGCAGTTGCGATAGCTCGACGTTACTTTTGAATGCAGGTGTCCGCCGTGTCCTTTGTGCACTCGTCGAGACCGGTGAACACCGGATCTTCAACCTTCTTGCCCTCGATCAGACTGATCATGACCGACGGCGCCTTGTAGCCCATCTCGAACGGCCGCTGGCCGACCAGCGCTTCGACCCGGCCCTCCTTGGCGATCGCGACCTCGTCGCCGATGGTATCGGCGGCGACGATCACCAGCGCCTTGCTGGCGATCTGCGCCTTGTATTGATCGGTGAGCTGACGATAAGGCTGCGGCGCGCCGAACAGCGGCCAGCCGCCTTCGATGACGAAGGCGTCGAGCTTGGGATTGGCGGTGAGGATATCCGACATCGCCTGGACGCCCCTCGGTCCGTCGTCATTGGTGAACACCGGACAGCCGGCAACCTCGGTCCAGCCGCCTTCGCCCTTGAGCATGTCAAGGCCCTTCTTTCCGGACAGGGCGTCGCGGGTCCCGGATGCGCGGCGCAGGATGTTGTCTGCTGCGGCATTACCCTCGATCAGGCACACGGTTCCGCCATTCGGCTTGGCCTTCTTGAGATATTCGCCGAGCCGGAAACCCATCAGGTAGTTATCAGTGCCAAGATAGGTTTTGCGAAGCGAGGCGTCTTCCTTCTTGAGGTCGGCGTCGAGCGTCATGACCGGCACCTTGGGTTTTGCGGCCTTGATGGCATTGGCGATCAATGGCGCATTCGAGGGCGAGATCGCGATGGCGACGGTGTCGGACTTGCCCAGCATGTCCTGTACGATCTGGGCTTCACCGGCCTCGTCCGACGTCGAAGCTGGCCCGGTATAGAAGCAGTTATAGGGCGAGCTCGCGTTCTCCTTGTTCCACTTCTCGCAGCCCTGATGGATCGCCTCGAAGAACGGGTTATCGAGACCCTTGACGACGATGACGAGCTGCTTCTTCTGCGCCATGGCGGATCCGGCCGACAAGGTCAGCGCCGCAACGGCCAATCCCAATAATGCCTTCTTCATTTGTTCCTCCCACATCGCAGAGCGTTGATTCGCCCGGTTTCTAAAACTGGTTTGATTCAAGACTTATTTGATCAGTACATATTTTTGATCGTATTTTTGATCAGTACATATTCGATCACTGCGCCGGCTGACGCAGTCGACGATGTCTGTTGACGCCTGAACGCCGTAACGACCGGCCCCGGAGTCTCACGAGGCCTTTAACCTCTCATGCGCCTAGAGAAAGATGAAGAAGAAAAAGAGACCGGCTTGACGTTGGACGTCGCTGTCAGATCCCAAGCATCCGCATGATTTCGAGTCCGCTCTCGAATGTGATCCTCGATCGTGACGACTTTGTCCGGTTCAGGATTTCGATATCAGCTTTATATATCAAGGATAATTCGGGGCTGCGTTGAGTCAACGCATTTGTGCGGCAGCAAATGTGACGATGGAGCAATAATTGTTTGGTGCGCTGCACCACGTGCCTATCGGCTTTGCTTGCGCGCGAGCAGTCGGCCTTGAACATCCAGGGCCTTTCGCATCCCGAGATAAGATTGACTGACTACCGGCGCTGTAATTCAATGGCCGCTTGCTGCGACGTCGAAGGCGAAAGCTGCAATGCCTCTTCTGGAACTCAAAAACATCTCGAAGCATTTCGGCGCCATTCATGCCCTCAATGATGTCTCGCTGTCGCTTGAGCCCGGCCAGGTCGTCGGTTTGATGGGTGACAACGGCGCCGGCAAGTCCACCCTGGTCAAAATCATTGCGGGAAATTTTCGTCCCACCCACGGGTCCCTGCAGATGGAGGGGCGGGAACTGTCGATGCATCGACCGATCGAGGCCCGCCAGCACCGTATCGAGATCGTTCATCAGGATCTGGCGCTTTGCGACAATCTCAGTGCCGCAGCCAATGTCTTTCTCGGCCGCGAAATGCGCAAAGGCTTCGGCCCTTTCAAGGTCCTCGACTACGCCACGATGTATCGCCGCGCCGGGCAAATCTTTGCCGAGCTTCGATCCGAGACGCGGCCGCGCGATCTTGTCAGGCAGATGTCCGGCGGACAGCGGCAGGCGGTGGCGATCGCGCGGACCCGGATCGCCGACGCCAGGATCGTTCTGATGGACGAGCCGACCGCGGCCATTGCAAGGTGGCCGACAAGCCCGTGATCGGCAGTTCGCCCGAGGAGGTAACGGGGCTGATCACCGGGGCAATCGAGCATGTGTTGTGATGATGGTCAGGTGACGTTACGCAAAGCGAAAGTTTGATTGATGGACATTCAGTTCGATGACGAGGTCAAACGCGCGAGATTTCCGATCCTCTCCTGGCTGACCTCGCGTCAGGCATTCTGGGTTTTGCTCGCGGTATGTTTCGCCTGCGTTTTTCTGTCGTTCGCCACCAATTCGTTCGCGACCTCAAATAACATTTTCAACGTCGCGCGCAACTTCACCTTTGTCGCCGTCGTCGCGCTGGGCATGACGATCGTGATCATCACCGGCGGAATCGATCTGTCGGTGGGCTCGGTGCTCTGCCTGTGCAGCATGATCCTGGCGGTGGTCATGCACGCCGGCCACAGTATCGAGGTAGGCATCGCCGCGTCGCTGGGTACCGCGCTGCTGATCGGTGCCATCAACGGCGTCCTGATCGCCTATCTCGAAATTCCGCCGTTTGTCGTCACGCTGGGCATGCTGTCGATTGCGCGCAGCCTGGCGATGGTCGCATCCAACAACACCGTAGTGTTCCAGTTCGGGCCGGATCACGACAAGCTGTTGTTTCTCGGCGGCGGCGCGTTGCTGTTCGGGATCGCCAATCCGGTGATCTACATGCTGGCGCTCGCGCTCTTGACCGGTTTCCTGCTGCACTTCACCCGGTTCGGCCGCTATGTTTTCGCCATCGGCGGCAACGAGCATGCCGCCATCGTCACCGGCGTGCCGGTGCGCCGCACCAAGGTGATCGTCTACATGATTTCCGCGCTGTCGGCCGGCATCGCCGGCGTCATCGAAACCGGATGGCTCGGCGCCGTCACCACCAATCTCGGCGCCGGCATGGAGCTCCAGGTGATCGCCGCCGCGGTGATCGGCGGCGCCAACCTGGCCGGCGGCATCGGCACGGCATTCGGCGCCTTGATCGGCTCGGCGCTGATCGAAGTGATCCGCAACAGCCTCGGGCTATTAGGCATCAGTGCGTTCTGGCAGGGCACCTTCGTCGGCATTTTCATCATTGTTGCCGTCACATTCGACCGGATCAGGAATTTTCGGTTTCCGCCGTGAGCAACGAAATATTTTCGACAAGAAAGTGCACTACGGATTGAGGTAAACATCTCCCCAGCGATCAGCGATGGATGAAGGAAAATGACAGGAAAGCGCGTCGTATTCACTGGCGGCACCGGCAAGGCGGGCAGGCATGCCGTGCCGCATCTGCTGGCCAATGGCTACACTGTTCTCAACGTCGATCTGAAACCGTTCGATCACCCGGGAGTCAACACGCTGATTGCCGATCTGACCGACAGCGGCCAGGCCTTCAATGCCCTGACGACCCATTTCAGCAGCGAGGGTTTCAAAGCCGGCAAGCCGCCGGCGGCTCCGGACGCCGTCGTGCATTTCGCCGCCATACCAAGGGTCATGATCGAACCGGACAACGAGACGTTTCGCCAGAATGCCATCAGCACCTACAACGTCATCGAGGCCGCGGCGAAACTCGGCGTCCGCAAGATCGTGATCGCCTCCAGCGAGACGACCTATGGCGTCTGTTTCGCGGAGGGAGACAAGGACTTCCACAGCTTTCCGCTGGAGGAGGACGATGACGTCGATCCGATGGACAGTTATGGCCTTTCCAAGGTGGTCAATGAAAAGACCGCGCGCGCCTTTGCCATGCGCTACGGCATCGACATCTATGCCTTGCGGATCGGCAATGTGATTGAACCGCATGAATATGACCGGTTTCCCGGCTTCCTGGCGGATCCGCCGTCGCGAAAGCGCAATGCGTGGAGCTATATCGACGCGCGCGACCTCGGCGAGATTGTGCATCTGGCGATTGCGAAGGACGGCCTCGGCTTCCAGGTTTTCAACGCCGTCAACGATACCATCACCGCCAACATGCCGACCCGCGAGTTTCTCGGCCGCTATTGTCCCAGTGTTCCGATCACTCGCGAACTCGGCGAGTTCGAGGCGCCGCTTTCGAACAAAAAAGCGCGCGAGGTGCTGGGATTCAAGGAAGCTCACAACTGGCGGAAATACGTCGCTGTGAAGTAGATTGGACTAATCCAACACTTGTCATTCCCCGTTGCGCAATTGCGCATCGTGGATGCGCCTCTTGGCGCAGGCCCGGAATCCATACTCCCAGTGGTGGTTATGGATTCCGGGCTCGCGCAAGAGCGCGCCCCGGAATGACCGCAGTCATTGTTGATGCGAATTAGCTTAAGCTCAAAACGCTTTAAAGCTCGCGCCATGGGTCGCAAGGACTGCAAAGCCGTCTGCCGCCTTGCGGAGTCGCGCAGCATCCGCGCGATCTGCGGCCTTACTGCTGCTTCTGCCGCGCCGGGTTGCCGAAAACCGTGCAATCCGGCGGTACGTCGCGGGTAACCACCGCGCCGGCTCCGATCACGGCGTTGTCGCCGACGCTCACTCCCGGGAGAACAATCGCCCCGCCACCGATCCAGACATTCCGCCCGATCAAGATCGGCCGTCCGAACTCTGCGCCCGTCTTTCTCACCGTCGGATCGCGCGGATGGTCCGCCGTCAGCAACTGTACCGCAGGGCCGATCTGGGTACCCGCGCCGATATCGACGGTGACCACATCGAGGATCACGCAATTGAAATTGAGGAACACTTCGTCGCCGAGGCGGATGTTATAGCCATAATCACAATGGAAAGGCGGCCGGATCGCCGCGCCTTCTCCGACATGTGCCAAGAGTTCACGTAAGAGAGCGCGCCGTTCTGCGGAGGGCAGAGCAAGCGAAGCGTTGTAGCGCACCATCCACGCGCTCGCGGCGCTCCGGTTTGTCGCCAATTCAGCGTCGCCGGCGTGATAGAGCTCTCCCGCCAGCATCTTCTGCTTTTCTGTTTGCATGAAACCTCGCCCGTCTAAAGTCCGGCGATCGCCATCGGCTGCAAGGTCTGCCAATCCGGATGAGCGCGGGTTGCGAAGCCGGTTGCCGACAGCGAAGACAGGTCAAGGGTGCCGCTCTGGATCGCGAGGCGGACGTTGTCGCCGCTGCCCTCATAGAGTCCGGGCTGGGCCGATAGGAATGCTTGCTGTTCTGTGCGACCGGCGCCCTGGCCGGCAAAGCCATCGACATAATGGTGGCCATTGCGCTCGACATGGGTGAGGCCGAGCAGGTTGACCAGCGCCAGATCCTGCTGCACCGCGAGCCCGGCCTGGGTGGTGAGATCTTCGGCGGACATGAAGTAACGCGGGCCATCGCCGAGGTTCAATTTTCGGCAGCGCGCCGCGTTGAGCAGTGAGCGATAAAAACCCTTGCAGTTCTTGCTCGACACGCCGGTATAGCCATGGGCCGTTGCCTGCACAAAGGCGTTGAGCGTGTTGTCGGCTTCGTCAATCAGCACCGGTGTGGTGCTGGCCAGCGCGGTCACGTCGGTATTCAGGGTGACGGCGCGGGGCAGGGGCTGCTCGATGTAAAGCGTCGCCGCGGCGAGCCGCTTCAGTTCGGGCGTGGCCTGCACCTGCCGCCAGAATGCCGCCGCTGCCGCCGCGTCCGGAAACTGCTCGTTGCCATCCAGCGTGATGACATAGTGCGGCAGCCGGTCCAAAGCACCGGCGATGCGCCTGAGCCGGGATATATCCTGCTCTGCGGCGCCTGAAACTTTCAGCTTGAAGTAAGTGCAGCCATAGTGATCGATGGCGTTCTCGAGGGTCTCGGGGAGTCCATCGTTGACGCGGGTCTGCAGATCCGCCGCGCTGATCGCGTCGACCAGACCAACGGTATGGCGCACGGCGATGCGCGGCGCGGGCTTGAGCGAACCGAGAAAGCGATCGAGATCGAAGCCCGCGAGGTCCGGCGTGAGCGTGGTGTCAATGCCGGCGACGTTGCTCCCGACGGCCTGGTAGAACGAAAGATCGAGCGCGCGGCACAGCGCATCCAGGATCGCACGATCGAGCAGCGCTGGGCCGAAACACGCCACCAGCGGATTGAGCCCGCGGGTGGCCGCCACATCGATCAGGTTTTGCGTGTGTGCCGCGAAATGCCCGAATGCCGGCCGCGCGCCATGGTCCGACAGATAGGCCTCGCGCGCGAGCTGCAGCGAAGCGCGCAGTTGATCAAAATTGTCGTCGTTGCTCAGCGCAAGATTCTTGTCGAACCATTTCGGCGCCAGCAGCTCGGCCGCGGCGCCTTCCTCCTCGCGGCCGTTTTCGGTCCGGATCCGCACCTTGACGAATGCCTGCGGACAGGCGGTCAGGGTTACGACGCCAAACCTGAACGGCAGGCGCAGCACCACGCCGCGCTCGAACAGTTGAATATCCAGAATCCGAAAAGCCGCCGGCGCCATGTAGATTTTCCTTCCAGGATCTGCCGGTTCAGGCCAGCGCTTCGCGAAGTCCGTGCAAATAGCCGGCGGAGAAGGCGGCGACGCCAGGACCGTCGGGTATATAGTCGAAGGGTTCCACCGCGATGGTGCCGGCATATTGATGCCGTTTCAACGCGGCCAGGATGGCTGCGAATTTCATCTCGCCCTGGCCAGGGCCACGCCGGTTCGGATCGTTGACCTGGAGATGGGCGATCAGCCCGGTCGGCAGCCAGCGGTCGATCAACGATGGTATCGATTCGGTTTCGGTGAGGCCGGCGGCGCTGCAGTCGATCATGGTCCGCAGATGAGGATGATCGATCGCACGCACCAATTCGGCCGCCTCGGCGATGGTGTTCAGCACGGAAGTCTCCTGCCGCGACAGCGGCTCGATGCAATAGCTGACGCCGGCTTTGGCTGCGGCCAGCGCGACCTGCGCCAGGCCGTCTTGCAGCCGTGCCAGCGCGGTCGCATGGGTTTCTCCCGGCGCGATCTGGCGCTGCTTGGGAGAGCCGTGCACCAGCACCGTGCCGCCGAGCTCCGCGCACAGCCCGGTAAGGCGGATCATCACTTCGACGGTGCGTGCGCGCACCGTAGCGTCCGGATCGGTCAATGACAGTCCTTCCGGCTTGACCAGCAGCCAGTGCAATCCCGTGACCACGAGGCCGGCGGCTTCGACGGCGCCACGAATTTTGGCAGCTTCAGCCGTGGAGATTTTCTCCGGCGATGCGCTCAGCGTAAACGGCGCGATTTCCAGCCCGTCATAGCCGAGACCCGCCGCATACTCGCACTGCCGCTCCAGCGTCATGCCGGCAAGAACCTCATTGCACAAGGCAATCCGCATTATAGAAACTCCGATGGTTCAGGCATGCCTGGAGGTGAGCCGCTGGATCTGCCTGCTGACGGCCCCGGTGACGGCTGAGATCAGCGACTTGAGAGCGGGAATATAGAGCAAAAGAATCAGGATCGTGACGGTGGCAAAGCCGATGCTGATCGGCCGGGTGAAAAACGGCTCAAGGCTGCCGTCCGACAGCACCAGGCCCCGGCGCAGGCTCTTGTCCAGCAGGCCGCCGAGTACCAGGCCGAGCACGAACGGCGCCATCTGGTAGCCGCGCCGGCGCAGGAAGAACGCGCCGATGCCGATCGCCAGCATGCAGTAGATATCGAACAGCCGCGACGCGCTGGCGAACGCGCCGACCGTGCACAGCAGGAAAATAATGGGCATCAGCACGGTGCGCCTGATCCTGAGCACCAGCAACAGCGGCTTGATCAGAAACAGTCCAAACACCAGGATGCTGACGGTAGCCAGCGAGGTCATCGCCACCACGTCGTAAATGAATTGAGGATGTTCGATCATCAGCATCGGCCCGGGCTGGATGCCGTGGATGATCATGGCGGCCATCAAGACCGCCGAGGGAGCCGATCCGGGAATTCCGAGCGCAAGTGCCGGAATGATATGGCCGGGGATGGAGGACATGTCGCCGGTTTCCGCGGCCATCAGGCCGTCGATCGATCCCTTGCCGAATTGCTCTCGCTCCTTGCTCACGGCCTTGGCCGCGGCATAGGACATCCAGGCGCCGGCATCCTCGCCTACCCCCGGCATCAGACCGGTCAGAACGCCGATGACGCCCGATCGCAGCACGGTGCGCCAGTATTGCGCGACTTCGCGAAACCGCGGCAGCACGGAGTCGCGCATCTCGACCATTTTTCGTTCAACCGGATCGGCCAGCGTGGTCAGCACCTCCGCGAAACCGAACGCGCCGACCAGCGCTGGGATCAGCGAAATGCCGCCGGAGAGCTGGCTCCATCCGAACGTGAATCGATCATGGGCATAAAGGCCTTCCTGGCCGATCTGTGCCACGAACAGGCCCAATGTGCCCATCAGCCATCCCTTGAGCGGATCGTTGCCGACGATGCTGCCTGACATCGCGACGCCCAGCAGAGCCAGCCAGAAGAACTCGTAAGCCCCGAACGAGAGCGAGACCTCGGCGAGCAGCGGTGTGAACGCCGCCAGGCACAACACGCCAAACAGCGTGCCGCTGAACGCGCCGGAGGTTGCAATGCCGATGGCCCGGCCGGCCTCTCCGCGCAAGGCAAGCGCGTGGCCGTCGGCGCACGACGCTGCATTGGCCGCGGTGCCGGGGATGTTGAGCAGGATCGCGGTGCGCGAGCCGCCGTAGAGCGTTCCGACATAAGAGCAGATCAGGATCAGGATGGCGTCGTTGGGAGCCAGCTTGATGGTCAGCGTCGTCAGCAGCGCAATGCAGAGCGTCGCTGACAATCCTGGCAGACAACCGACGATAATGCCGAGCAACGCGCCGCCAAGTCCAAAGGCGAGGGAATAGACATTCAGAATGCTCAGATAGGCTTGACCGAGCTCGGATAGACCCGCCAGCATGACAAAATCCGCTTTGTTCAGGGCAGGCGAACCAGGAACAATTCCTGGAACACGACGGTGATTGCGATCCCGGCTCCGACGCCGATCGCGGCGGTGGTGACCAACATGCGCACGCTCAACTTCTGGCCGGTTGCTTTGCGCTGCTGAGTTTGCAGGGACAGGATTGCGACCGTCACAAAAATGGCGGCGGCGAGCCAGAACGGCAAGCCATGTCCGACCAGGAGCACGCCGAATGCGAGACATAGCCCGAGCACCAGCAAAAGCCGCTTGCGCTCGGCGCGATCGGTCGAAGCGTCGCTTGCAGCGGCTGCCGCAAGTAGGCGGGGACGCCAGCTGCGCGCCGCGAGCAGCGCCCCGAGGATTGTCATGGCGATACCCAGCAATCCAGGGAGCAGCCCGGGAATCGTGTACGGATTGATGCCCTGGTTTTCGAGCCGGTCCATCGTCACCGACCCGATCAGGATTGCGATTCCCAATCCCATCCAGCCGATCGCGGACAGGAAATCGCTGCGCAGGCTGGCGACGTCTTCCGCCTGTTGGGACGATGCCGGCGCGGCGTGTTCAGACGAAGACATGGGCGTGAGAAGACATGGGCGTGATCCGATTTCCATCCGGAAGGGTTGGAAAACCGGCGGACATCAGGCCCGCCGGTTCGCAATTGAGTGGGTGTGGCTAGATCTTGGGAATGCCCACCGTATTCGGCGAGACCTTGGCCTTGCCGGTATCGAACAGCAACCAGGCATTGGCCTGCACCGCTGGGAATACCGCCTTCTGCGCGGCTTCTCCCGAGGAAGGCGCAAACAATGCGCCGCGCGACGTGGCGTACTTCTTCACCGCCTCGCTGGTGGCGATCTTTTCTTTCCAGATCTTTTCGACCGTCGCAATCACGTCGTCGGGCACGCCCTTGGGAATGAAGATGCCAAAATAATTGGTCGGTGCCGTGAAGCCGGGAAGCGTCTGCGATAACGGCGGAATGGTGCCGTAGCCTTCGAGTTCGAGCGGCTTGTCGCTGACGGTCGCGAGCGGACGAAGTCGCTTGCCGCGGATCATGTCGGCCTGTTCGACGGCCAGCTGCGTGGTGACGTCGGCTTCTCCGGAGACCGTTGCAACCACGGCCGGGTTGCCGCCATCATAAGTGACGTGGCGATATTTGACGCCGGTGACCTTGGCGATCAGCTCCATCGCGTTGTGACCGGCCGACGTTACCCCGGCGGTCGCCACCGAAATCTTGCCGGGTTGAGCCTTCATCGCATCCAGCAATTCCTTGGCGTCCTGATAGGGTGTCTTTGGATTGACGCCGATCACCTGCACGTTGGCGATGCTGAGGAACAGATGCCAGTCCTTGATGGAGCTATCGAGCGAGCCCAGCGTCTGGTAGGCGCCGAGATCCTGCGCCGCACCCGCCGTCCAGGTGTAACCGTCCTTGGCGGCTTCCAGCGCGCTCCGCGTCCCGATCGAGCCCGATGCGCCGGGCTGGTTGATGATGACAATGGTTTGGCCGAGCGACTTCTCCATTTCGCCGGCGACGAGCCGGGTGATCTGATCGGTCGAGCCGCCCGCGGCCCATGGCACGATCAGGTTGACCGGTCGGACCGGCTTCCAGTCCGCCGCGTATGCCGGCAACGACAAAAGAGCTGCTGCGATGGTGGAGAGAAGAGCCGATAGTCGAAAGCCTGGATATTTCACGCGTCGTCCTCCGTCGTGTTCTGCTTATTCGAGTGGATTGTATTGGCAACAGACAGATCACGCAAACCATATGCGGCAAATCGCCCTTCGATTTTGGCAGCGACGTCCCGCCTATTGCGCAAAACCGGTGCCCACTTTTGCGGAATACGCGCTAATAGCCCAAGGCGCGCGGTAAGGCGGTGCTGATGCCTGGCACGAAAGCGATCACCAACAGGCACAAAAACAGCAATCCAAGATAGCCCATGATCGGCTTGACGGTCTGTTCGATCGGCACATTGCCGATCAGGCACGCCCCGTAGAGCCCGAGGCCGAGCGGAGGCGCGAACAGACCGAGCCCCATCGCGATCACCAGCACCACGCCGAAATGCAGCGGGTCGATGCCGAGCTTGACTGCAACCGGAAGCAGCAGCGGCCCGAAGATGATCAGCGCCGCGGCGCCTTCCAGCACCGAGCCCATCACGATCAGCACGGCGATCGACAGCAGCATGAACAGCCAGGTGCCGTGGGCGCCGGACAGCGACAGCATCATGTCACCTACCGCATGGGGGACTTGCTGCAGCGTCAGCACGAAAGCAAGCGACTGCGCCGCCGCGACGATGAACAGCACCAGGCCCGAACGCGTTGCCGCCTGCACGAAGCTGGCCGCCGCGGTCTTGAAGCTGAGTTCGCGGAACACCAGACGGCCGATCACGATCGCATAGACCACGGCGAAGGCGGAGATCTCGGTAGCGGTGGCAAACCCGCTCTTGAAGCCGGCGAAGATCATGAAGATCAGCCCGAACGACGCGATGGCGCCGCTCCAGAGGCCCGACATCGGAATCTGAGGTTCGATCTCTTCGACGCTCGCCGGTCGCTTTCCAAAGATGATCGACACCGCGACCAGCGCCAGCGCCATCAGGCTGGCCGGCAGCAACCCGGCGACGAACAACCCGCCGATCGACAGATTGGCGACGAAACCGAGAATGATCAGATTGATACAGGGCGGAATAGTTTCGGCCATGACGGCCGAAGCCGCAAGAAGCGCGACGGCGCCGCCGGGATTTTGCCTGGAGCGGCGCGCTGCCGGGATCAGCACCGACCCCACCGCTGCGACGTCGGCCATCTTCGAGCCGGAAATGCCGGAGAACAGCACCATCGACGTCACCATGACGACGTTGAGGCCGCCGCGCATCCGTCCGACCATGCGTTGCAGCAGTTCGATCAGGCGAACCGACATGCCGTTCGATTCCATCAGATAGCCGACGAGAATGAAGAACGGGATTGCGAGCAGCACGAAGTTGTCGATGCCGCGCGCCATCTGCTGCGCGAAGATGACGCCGGGCAGGGTGCCTTCGACCCAGATGAAGGTCAGGGCCGCCAGCGCCAGCGCGAAACCGATCGGCAATCCGCCGGCCAGGGTGACGACAAATCCCAGCATCATCAGCGTGCCCGACGATGGCACCGACGCCGGCAGCAGCCAGTCCCACGCCAGATACCCGTGGTCTGTCCAGTGGTCAGCCATCCGAGCTTGACGGCGTTGAATGCGACAGTGGCTGAAATCACGATCACCAGCAAGGCGCCCACGGAATCGATCACACGGCGGGGCGCGGTCGGCAGCATGTCGACAAAAAATGCCACGCCGAGATTTTCGCTGCGCGCCAACGCACTGGCGGCGCCAAAGAAGCTCGATCCGACCATCAGGCCGCGCGCGACATCGTCGGCCCATTCGACCGGCGCATTGAACAGCGAGCGCAGCAGCACCGAGCCGCAGACGACCAAGAGGTCGGCTGCGAGCAGGATCGCCGCCGCCGCATCGCTGATCGCGAGCAGGGGCATGATCGCGCGGTGGCCGCTGCTTCGCAGCGGCGCAACTGCTGACATCGTTTCGACCTCAGGCCTGCGTCGCGCGGATCATGTCCACCACGGGTTTGGCTTCGGGACGCGCCTTGACGAAGTTTTCGGTTTGGGGAAGCACGCGCTTGCGGAAGGCATCGTTGTCGCACTCGATCACGGTGACACCCTTGCTTTTGAGAAGCTCAAGGGCCTCCTTCTCGACCGCGAGTCCGTGAGTCCTGGTATCTGCCGCCGCCTTCCTGGCGGAGTCGAGGAAGCCTTCGCGCAGTTTCGGCTCCATCCGGTTGAACGTCGCCTCGCTGAAATAGGCCGCGAGCGGCGAGAAATTATGCTGGGTGAGCGCGTAGTACTTTGCGGTCTCGAAGAATTTGCTGGCGACGATGGTCGGTGGATCGTGCTCAAGCCCGTCGAGCACGCCGGCCTGCAACGCCGTGTAGATTTCACCGAACGCCAGCGGCGTCGCGGCGGCGCCCATCAGGCGCAGGCATTCGGTGATGACGGGATTTGGCAAAGTCCTGATCTTCAGTCCGGCGAGGTCTTCCGGCGACTTCACCGGCTTTTTCGCAAGCACGCTGCGCGAACCGAAATTGTAGGCCCACGAAATGATCCGGATGTTGGCGCTTTTGAGCAGCGCATCCTCGATCGGCTTGGCGGCGCCGGCGTCGAAGGCCTTGGTCTGTTGTGGAAAGCTGGAAAACAGATAGCCGAGATCGAACGTCCCGACGAGAGGAACGAGGTTGGCCGAGATCGAAGAGCCCGACACCATCAGGTCGATGACGCCGAGCTTGACGGAATTGATGACGTCGATCTCCTGGCCCAACTGGTTGTCGGGAAAGAAGGCGATCTCGATCTGCTCGCCGAGACCGTTGGCCTTGAGGTTTTTGATCAGGTTTTCGTAGTAGACCCGGCCGTTGGCGTATTTGGGATCGTTGGCCTGGGACGAAGACAATTTGAGTTTGGTTGTCGCGGCCTGCGCGCGTCCGATCAGGGCAGGCGACAAAGCGAGACCGGTGGTGATCGCCACTGAGGATCGCAGGAATTTGCGGCGGCTGACAGACGCAGACTTCATGATGGTTTCTCCCGAAAGCTTTTTTCGGCCTCGCGTGATGCGCGCGGCGCTCTTGGCCTCCCATTAATCATAATGTATGACTAAAGGGAAGCCTCAAGGGGAGGATCGCGGCCGCAAATCGATGCGCGAAATGAGCTCGGGCTGGAAGACGTTCGAACTCAAGAATTTGCAACCTGAACAAGGTTTCCGATGTTTCAAAATTCCAGTGTCATCGTCCGCAACGTGCACAGCCAGGTCGCCGACCGGATCGGCCTCAGCATCGTGCGCGGCGATATCGTTGCCGGCGAAGCGCTGCCCTCCGAAATGCAACTCTGCGAACTGATCGATGTCAGCCGCACGGTGGTGCGCGAAGCGATCAGGACACTGACCGGCAAGGGCCTGGTCGAAGCGCGCGCCAAGAGCGGCACGCGGGTCCGTCCGCCCGAACAATGGAACCAGCTTGATCCCGACGTGCTGCGCTGGCGACTGGAAACATCCGACGTGGACAGTTATCTCGCCAAACTATTCCAGCTGCGCTGCGCGGTTGAGCCTTCGGCGGCGGCACTGGCCGCGATCCGGGCAGGCGAGGACGATCTCGCGCGCATCCGCTCCGGCTACGACGGCATGGTCGCGGCAAAGATCAATGAAAGCTTCGTCGCCGCCGACATTGCCTTTCATCAGGCGATCTACTTTGCCACTCGCAACGAGTTTTTCTGGCCGATCGCGCAGATGTTCGAAATCACGTTGCGCCAGAGCTTTACCATCGCCGCGCGGGGCACGCATCGCGCGCGTGCGCTGGTTGAGCATCGCGCCGTTCTCGATGCGATCGCCGCGCGGGATGCCGAAAGCGCGCGCGAGGCGACGACGATCCTGCTCGATCACGCCGCCAATGATCTTGTCAGGATTCGGGGGCGTGATTTTGTCCAGCGCCCCAAGACCAAGACCGGGGCGGTTGCTGTACGTTCCGCTCGTAGCAGAGGCAAAGTGTCTGCGCTTCCGAAACAGTCGTCTGGGTAAACTTTCGCCGCCAGGATGTGGCTGGTCGTGCCGCGGATCGTCGAGCGTGTCGAGGATGCGCGCGATGTCGCCCCGTCTCCGGGCGTTTGATTGTCAGCCCTCCGGAGCGGCAGTCTTTCGCTCGGATCGGAATTGGTATGACATCATAGCAATTGCGCCGCCAACACCGCGCTCGAAGCGTGGAGGAATTCGGCGCCGCTTCACCCAAGTCGACGGCTGCGGACCATCGGGCTTGCCGGCGTATCGGCGCATATGGAAATCGGGATCAGGCTGCACCATTCAGGTGGTACGCGGAAGTCCCAAGTTCGCCTGAGACCGAAAGCGGGGTCCCTCTGGTCTCATCGCCTCATTTGCGCGAATTGAGACAGGACTTGCGCAATCTGAGGCAAAAAGGGCCAGTTCGCGGCGAATTTCCAACAATTCGGGCAATTTCTCGCCGAGAAGGTGGCCATCCCGTTGCGCCGGTTATTATTTCTTGTTAGCGCTGAACTATGGGGCGGATCTTCAAGATAATCTCCGTTGTCGTGGTTTCGGCGACGGTTTGCAGCGCGGCGTGGTCTGCCGAGCCGTTTTCGATTCTGGATGCAATCAACCAAGCGGTGAAGACCAATCCTGGGGTCGGGGAGGCGGCGGCGAACCGCCGCGCCACCGAGGCGGAGCTTCGCCAAAGCCAAGGAACATTGCTTCCGCAGGTCAGGCTGCAGGCCGATGCCGGCCCCGAGATGCTGAACCAGGCTATCACTCCGGCGCCGGTGAGAAATGGCGTCTATCTGAACGGGCGCGAGGCCTCGGTCGTTGTTCGCCAGACCGTGTTCGATGGGTTCTCTTCAATCAACGATATCTGGCGCCAGGCGGCGCGGGTTGACGCTGCTGCCTTCCGGGTACTTGAGCGGACCGAATTGATCGCCCTTGATGCCGCCGAAGCCTATGTCGATGTAACCCGCTTCACGCGAATCGTGGCGCTGGCGGAACAAAATCTTCAGGTTCATCTCGATCTGCGCAAGAATGTGCGGGCACGTTTCGCCGGTGGCCGCGCCGGTGAAGGCGATACCCAGCAGGCGGAAGAGCGCGTCGCCGCCGCGGAAGCAGCACTCGCCGATTTTCGTCTGAGCCTCGACGTGGCGCGCGCGAAGTACCGCAAGACGGTCGGCCTCGTGCCGTATAATCTGCGCTTCCCCGGCCGCTTGCCGGATCTTCCGGGGACCAAGAACGAATCGCTGGACGTCGCCTTCAAATACAATCCGACGATTCGCGCCGCCGGCGCCGACGTTATTGCAGCCAAGCGCGCATTCGATTCGACGGCCGGCGCGTTCGTTCCCAACGTGTCGCTCGAAGGACGCGCGCTGCGCGGCAAGGATTCGATCATTTATCCCGGCGTTCACGACGAGGTCAGCGGCAAGGTGATTGTCAGCTGGGACATTTTCCGTGGCGGCCAGGACAGCTGGAGGCGCGTCGAAGCCGGCGAGCGCATGATCGAAGAGCAGCAGAAGCATGCGCGCCTGCAGCGCGAAGCGCTGGAGTCTCTCGACAAGGCCTGGGCGGCGAGAACAATTACGTCAGAGCGCGCCGCTGCGTTGCTGCGCGATGTCGATGCGGCGCGCCGGACCTTTATCGCCTACAACAAAGAGTATGAACTCGGGCAGCGGACGCTGATTGACCTGCTGAACTCGCAAAACCAGTATTTCAATGCCAATGTTTCGCTGGTGTCGGCGCGCGGCGTAACGGTGTTCGCCGACTATCAGTTGCTGGCAGCGATGGGACAATTGCTGGCCTATCTGAAGACCGGCAAGCCGCCCGAAGTCGACCTGCTCGAGACAAGACCGCTCGGCTTGATTCCTTTAAGGGTCGCGCCGATCCTGCTGACCGCGCCTGAGCCCGGATCCGAACCGTTGAACACCGTGGTTCCCTTTCTGCAGTGGAGTTCGCCGTTCACGCCCGCGCTCGAGCCCCGTGTCGTCTCCTTTGGCGATCGATGGACTTCCGGCGATCCGAGCGATGCCAACGCGCTGTTTCTTGCCTCAGGCAAATTCGGCCAGGCGAGCGCCTCGGCGGATGCTGCGGCCGCCGGCAAATGAACCGGCCTCGCAGGCAGCGCTAACCATTGCGCGCAGCATGCCGCCGCACGGTTTACTGTATGTCGAGTTAATCGGCGGGCTTGGGAAAAACCGCGGGTGATTCCCGATAATTTCTTATAAAGCTGGAAGCGTTGGCATTTTAACATTGTCAAGTGGCTCCCGTTCTTCGGTCAGTGCAGGGCGCCCCTGGAATTTCCGAGGCATCGTTGAACATCCGTTCGTCAAAATTCGATCTCAAGATGGATCCGCCGATTACTCCGGTGGAAACGGCGGTCATCCATGCCGATCCGCTATCCGACAGCCTACTGTATCTCGCTGCCCATCATGGTCGTGCGCTCAGTCGAAGCGCGCTATTGGCCGGGCTTCCCGTGGAGCGGGGAGTTCTGACCGCCGCGCTGTACGAGAGAGCTGCGCAGCGCGCCGGCTTAGAAGCGCAGTTGTCGGAACGCCGTCTTGAGGACATCCCGGCGCTGGTGCTGCCGGCTGTGCTTCTGCTTCATGACGGCTCGACCAGAATTCTTTTGGGTATCGATCCCGCCGCGGGCCGGCTCACGCTTGCGAACCCCTCGAGCAGCGATGCCCAGGTCGTGGAGCGGCTCGAAATCATCAAGGCCCGGTACGCGGGTTTTGCCTATCTTGTCAGGCCCGCGAGCGTCGGCGATCCGCGGGCTGTCTCCACCGGAGACCTTCCCAAGGCCCACTGGTTCTGGTCGGTCGTCAGCCGCTTCGGCGCCAACTACAGCCACGTCGCGATCGCGGCGTTTATCGTGAATATGCTGGCGCTCGCGGCGCCGCTGTTCACCATGAGCGTTTACGATCGCGTCATCCCCAACGGCGCGGTGCCGTCGCTGGTCGCGTTGAGCATCGGACTTGGTCTGGCAATTGCCTTCGATTTTCTGCTGAAGGTCGTTCGCAGCCGCATCATTGACATGACCGGCAAGAAAATCGACGTCGTGCTCGCCGCGAATATCTTCGAACATGTGATGTCCGTGAAGATGGACAAGCGCCCGCCTTCGGTTGGCATCCTTGCCAACCAGATGCGTGACTTCGATTCGGTGCGTGAATTCTTCACCTCTGGAACAGTGGTTTCCGCGACCGATATGGTGTTCGCGATCCTGTTTGTCGTTGTCCTGTTTATCATCGCAGGCCCGCTGGCCTGGATTCCCTTAGGCATGCTGCCGATCATGATCTGTGTCGGTCTGCTGCTGCAGCGTCCGCTGGACCGCGCGATGCGGCGCTTGCAGGCGGAGTCGGCGGCGCGGCACGGCATTCTGGTTGAATCCCTGAGCGGCATCGAAACCGTTCGTGCGGTCGCTGGTGAAAGTCGGGTGCAGGCGGTCTGGGAACGCTCCGTCGCCGCCACCGCTCGCTCAAGCGAGGACGTTCAGTTCTGGTCGTCGCTCGCATTGACCAGTGCCAGCGTCGCCACGCAGGTGTGCAGTCTGCTGCTCGTCGTGGTTGGCGTGTTCCTGATCCTCGATGGCAAGTTATCGGTCGGCGCGCTGGTAGCTGCGAACATGCTGTCGGGCCGCGTGCTCGGCCCGATTGCAGGCATCGCTGCGGTCATGACGCGCGCAACGCAGACATCGTCCGCGCTGAGATCGATTAATCGCCTGATGGGACTGGAGCGGGAACGGCCACCGGAAAAGATCTACGTTGCGCGCGAGATCAAGGAAGGCCGCATCGAGTTCAAGAACGTCAGCTTTTCCTATCCCAACAGCCCGGCAAAGGCGCTCGATGACGTCTCCTTCCACGTCAAGCCTGGCGAGAAAATCGGGATCATTGGCCGGGTAGGGTCGGGCAAGACAACGGTTGGCCGGCTTGCGACGGCTTTCTACCCGCCGACCGAGGGCAGCATCCTGATCGACGGTATCGACATCAGGCAATACGACCCCGCGGATCTTCGTGCCGGGATCGGCTTTGTGCTGCAGGATGTCGACCTGTTTTACGGCAAGCTGCGCGATAACATCACCCTTGGCAGACCGGCCGCGACCGACGAGGAAGTGCTCGCGGCGGCGCGCTTGTCGGGCGTCGAAACCTTCATTGCCGGTCACCCTCAGGGCTATGACATGATGATCGCCGAGGGCGGACGAAGCCTGTCCGGCGGCCAGAAGCAGGCGATCGGGCTCGCCCGGGTACTGATCCGCAAGCCGCGCGTGCTGTTCCTTGACGAGCCAACCGCGCATTTCGACGTCCGCAGCGAGGCGGAGTTCCTCGATCGCCTGAAAAATCTGGCGAAAGGCGAAATGACGATTATCGTTTCGACCCATCGCCCGTCGCTTCTCTCCCTTGTCGATCGCATTCTGGTTTTCGACAACGGCAAGATTGTCGCGGACGGTCCCGCAAATCAAATTCTAACGCGGCTGCGTCCTCAAGAGGTGGCTTCACCAACACCGGCGAGGGCGGCAAATGGCGCAGTCTGATTTCGCATTTTCAAATGATGTCCGCGCGGCGGTCGAACTGCGGACCCCGCGAACCTCGCGCATGCTGCTGCTCGCGGCATTGGGGCTGCTGGCGACGTTTCTGATT
>WNFI01365815.1_pt1 | contig 51194 bp, 49 predicted proteins | sample 5400471 | NCBI WGS metagenome assembly WNFI01 (sample SAMN13153348, study PRJNA577476) | soil metagenome | isolation source: 100 cm saprolite on Douglas fir-dominated hillslope | place: USA:California | collected 2013-09-17
GAAAGAGCAGTCGGGACCGTACGCGCAGGACAGCCTTCTGGTGCACTACCAGACGCCCCTCATCGACGGCAGCGACGTCTTCATGGAGTGCAAGACCGGCCAGTACTCGAACATCAAGAACTGGACCGTGCAGACCTGGTGCGAGAACAAGTTCACCTGGGTCGACGGCCAGCTCACCCTGCAGTGGACGCACATCAGCGACTGGAAGCCGGTGCCCTTCTCGCCCGACAAGGACGGCCCGGGCTGGGAGCCGGTCTATCACGGCGTCCTCACCAGCCAGGCGATGTGGGTGCCCGGCTTCGGCGGCGCGATCTGGAAGCTGGACCGCGGCAGCGGGGCGGTCTTGGCCCATGTGACGCCCTTCGGATCGACCCTCGACCCGAACACGTACACGGTCGGCCCGCTCAGCGCCGACAAGTCTGGCAACATCTACTACAACGTCATGAAACTCAACGGCGCCGTGATGGATCCGTGGGTCGTCGACGTGCCCAACTCGTGGCTCGTCAAGGTGACCGCGGACGGAGCTCCCACTGCGGTGCCCTGGGCCTCGCTGGTCCCTGGCACGCCCGCAGCAACCGACGAGTGCACCTTCCGCTTCGCGACCACCCAGCTGCCCTGGCCGCCGAGCCCCACCGCCGTGGCGCCGACCATCACTTGTGGCTCGCAGCGGCCCGCCCTCAACACGGCGCCCGCCATCGGGCCGGACGGCACCATCTACGACATCAGCCGCGCTTCGCTCGACGACTATTACGGCTATCTCGTCGCCATCAACCCGAACCTGACCCCGCGCTGGACCGCGTCGATGCGCGGCAAGTTCATGGACGGCTGCGGCACGCCGACCCTGCCTCCCAACGGCCAGCCCGGCGGATGTCGCGCGGGTGCGACCACCGGCGTGAGCCCGCCGGACAACCTCCCCGGTTCCGGCCGTGTCCTCGACGATTCGACGTCGGCGCCGGTGGTGGCGCCCGATGGGTCGATCTACTACGGTGCGTATACCAGGTATAATTATGCGCAGGGCCATCTGATGCGCTGGTCGAGCAGCGGCGCTTACCTGAGCGGCTTCCAGTTCGGCTGGGACACGACGCCCGGAATCTATCCGTACACCGCGGCGAACGGCTCCTCGACGTTCGCGGTCATCACCAAGGAGAACCACTACGGCTCGGTAGGCTCCTACTGCAACGACAACACGATCTGCCCCCTGGACCGGACCGGCACCAATCCGGGCTACCCCGAGCAGTACTTCATGACCTCGCTCTCGCCGGATCTGACCATCAACTGGCGCTTCCAGAACACAAACCACCTCTCCTGCACGCGACAGGCGGACGGGACGCTCTCCTGCGTCTCCGACCATCCCTTCGGGTTCGAGTGGTGCGTGAACGCGCCCGGCATCGACGGGAACGGCACCGTCTTCGCCAACAGCGAGGACGGCAACCTCTACGAGCTGGACTCGACCGGCAAGCTAGTCAATCGCGTCTTCACGCAGCTCGCCATCGGCGCGGCCTACACGCCGCTGTCGATCGGTCCGGACGGTCGCATCTACACGCAGAACGACGGCCACCTGTTTGTGGTGGGCAACTGATGCGGTAGAAGCGCCGCATGCGCATCGCGGTGATCGGGACGGGATACGTCGGGCTGGTGGCCGGGGTCTGTTTCGCAGACTCCGGCCACACCGTCGTCTGCGTCGACGTGGACGAGGAGAAGATCCTGCGGCTGAGGCAGGGCGAGAGCCCCATCTACGAGCCGGGCCTCGAGGAACTGCTGCACAAGAACCTGGCCGCCGAGCGGCTCGCCTTCGCGACCGACCTTCCTGCGGCGGTGAAGGCCAGCGAGGTGGTCTTCATCGCCGTCGGCACCCCCCAGGGCGCCGACGGCAACGCCGACCTGCGCGCCGCCATGAACGTCGCGAACCAGATCGCCGACGCCGCCGAGCGCCCTCTCATCATCGTCAACAAGAGCACCGTCCCGGTGGGCACCGCCGCACGCATGCAGGCCGAGGTCGCGGCGCGCACCCAGGTGGGGATCGACGTCGTCTCCAACCCCGAGTTCCTCAAGGAGGGCGCCGCCATCGACGACTTCCTGCGGCCCGACCGCATCGTCATCGGCGCCGGCAGCGAGCGGGCGCGCGCCGTCATGTCCGAGCTCTACGCCCCCTTCGTCCGCACCGAGGGCCCCATCTACTTCATGGATCCGCGCTCGGCCGAGCTGACCAAGTACGCCGCCAACGCCATGCTGGCCGCGCGCATCTCGTTCATGAACGAGGTCGCCATGCTTTGCGAGCGCGTGGGCGCCGACGTCGACTCCGTCCGCAAGGCGATGGGCTCGGACGAACGCGCCTGCTCGCGCAGAAGGCCACCACGCACTTCGGGCAAGGGGGCCTGCGCGGAAAGCGCTTCGGCATCTGGGGCCTCGCCTTCAAGCCGAAGACCGACGACGTGCGGCAGGCGCCGGCGGTGGCCTTGATCGAGGAGCTACTCGCCGACGGCGGCATCGTCACCGCGCACGACCCGGTCGCCATCGACAACGCGCGCAGGCAGTTCGGCGATCGCGTCAATTTTGTACAAAATCCCTACGCCGCCGCGGAAGGGGCCGATGCGCTCTTCCTCGTCACCGAGTGGAACGAGTTCCGCCAGCCGGACTTCGCGCGGATCAAGGCGTCGATGAAGCAACCGGTGGTCTTCGACGGCCGCAACATCTGGAACCCCCGCAAGCTGCGCGAGTTGGGCTTCACCTATTACGGCGTCGGCCGCGGCGCCTGAGGCAGGAGCGCCGAAAGGTGCGCCTCGATGATCCGCCAGAGGCCGGGCAGGTCGGCGTTCAGCTCGTGGCCCTGCGGAAGCTCGATGAGCTTCGCGCGCGGCCCCATGCGCTGGACGAACTCGCGGGCGAGGCGCGGCTCGACCACGTCGTCGAGCGTCCCCTGGATGACCACCGTCGGGCACGACGGCAGGGGGAAGGAGGCGTGCTTCGCAGCGTCGTCGAGGAAGCGCACCGACAAGTCTTCCTTGCGCCCGCGCGCGTGATGGTCGAAGGCAAACTTGCCCTCGGCGCGCCAGCGGGCCAGGTCCGCTGGCGTCATTCGCGCCGCCCAGCGCGGACCCAGGTCGAAGGCGGGCGCGAGCAGCACCAGCGCCGCCGTCCGGCCGGGTCGCGTCGCCGCCCAGGTGGCCGCCGTCAAGCCGCCGAGCGACGATCCGAAGAGCACCACCGGCCCATCGCCGCGCGCCAGCACGTCTACCTGCGCGAGCATCCGCGTCACCGTCAGGTCGAAGAACGACGGCTCGTTCAGGTCGGGCACCGTGAGGTTCGCCCCGCGCTCCTCCAGCCGCGCCCGCACGAACTGTCCCTTGCTCGACTGCGGACTGCTGTTCGCCTGCGTGCTCAGTCTCACCCTCGCTGCCGGCTGTGGGGACGCCTGCCTTTCGCTGGCGAACCAGATCTGCAGTTGTCAGCCGGACCCCAACTCGCAGGCGGTCTGCAGCGCGCGCGCGAAGGCGCAGGAGTCGACGTTCGCAGTGGGGAAGGCGGATGAGCGTTTCTGCCAGCAGAAGTTGGACGCTCACCTCTGCGATTGCAACAAGCTGAACACGGCGGAGGGTCGCGCGGCCTGCGGGCTGGTCATTGCTTCGCCCTGACACCACCTTTCGCCAGAACAGGGTGGGACGAACATGGCGAAGGTCTGCGTCACCGGGGCGGCGGGGTTCATCGGCGGACATCTCTCGGAGGCGCTGCTGCTGCAGGGCCACGAGGTCGTCGGGCTCGACGACTTCTCCAGCGGCAAGCGCGAGAATGCAGCGCTGCTGGCGAGGTTTCCCGGTTTTTCGCTGATCGAGGGATCGATCGCCGACCCGCGGGCGGTGGAGCGCGCGGTCGTCGGCGCGACCTGGGTCTTCCACCTGGCGGCGATCGCCTCGGTGCCGCTCTCGATGGCGGAGCCGGGCCGGACCAACGCGGTCAACGTCGGCGGCACCGTCAACGTGCTCGAGGCGGCCAGGCGCGGCGGCGCCCAACGGGTGGTCCTCGCCTGCTCGTGCGCGGCCTACGGCGACGGCCCCGAGCAGCCCAAGCACGAGCTCTTGCAGCCGCGGCCGATGAGCCCCTACGCCGCGCAGAAGCTCGCCTGCGAGCTCTACGCGGTGACCTATACGCGCGCGTACGGCCTGCCCTGCGTGGCGCTGCGCTTCTTCAACGTCTACGGGCCGCGGCAGGATCCGAAGAGCGAGTATGCGGCGGCGGTCCCGCGCTTCACCACGCGGCTCCTCTCGGGCGAGCGGCCCATCGTCTTCGGCGACGGGCAGCAGACTCGCGACTTCGTGCACGTCAGCGACGTCGTCCGCGCGAATCTGCTGGCCGCGCAGAGCGAGAAGGCGCCGGGCGAGGTGATCAACGTCGCGAGCGGCCACAGCGCCTCCCTGGTCGAGCTGATCGGGACCCTGAAGCAGGCGATCGGGCCGGAGGTTTCGGCGCTGGAGATCGAGCACCAGGCCGCCCGCGAGGGCGACCTGCGCGCGTCCTCGGCCGACATCTCCAAGGCCCGCGCTCTCCTCGGCTACGAGCCGCGCATCCAGCTCGACGAAGGCCTGGCCGGCGTCGTCGACTCCTTCCGCGCTCTACTCAGGCGAGCGGCCTAGGGCGACAGGTTTTTCGAGCCCCGCTACACAGGACGCAGCGTCGCGATCAGGTCGGCGATGTCGGCCGGCAGCGGCGATTCGAAGCGCATCGGCTCGCCGGTCGCCGGATGGGGGACGATCAGCTCGCAGGCGTGCAGCGCCTGCCGCCAGAGGCGCAAAGCAGCGCGTTCGTCCGGCGCGATCAGCTCGTCGAACATCCCCACGGGCGCCGGCGTGCCGTCGCTCTCCGCCAGCCGCAGGAAGATCTCCTCGCTGGGGCCGTAGAGCTTGTCGCCCACCAGCGGGAAGCCCGCCGCCTGCAAGTGCGCGCGGATCTGGTGCTGCCGCCCGGTGAGCGGCACGCAGCGGAGCAGCGCCAGCGGCTTTCCGGCAGCGTCCCGGTAGCGGGCGACCACTTCGAAGTGCGTCTGCGACGGCGCCCCTGCCTCGTCGACGCGCACCTTGACCTTGACCCGCCCGCCGCCGACGACCAGCGGCACCTGCACCTCGAACTTCTCCTCGGCCGGCTCGCCCTCCGCCAGCGCCAGGTACGCCTTGGAAACCTGCCGCACCGCGAACGCCGCCTTCAGCCGGCGGGTGAAGACCGGATTCCGCCCGCAGGCGACGAGGCCGCTCGTCTCCCGGTCCAGCCGGTGCGCCGGGTCCGGCTTCTCGCCTGAGGCGTTGCGATGCCGGTTCTCCAGCGCCCAGGTCAGCGTGGTGACGTGGTAGCGCGCGGTCGGGTGCAGCGCGAGCCCGGCCGGCTTGTCGAGCACGAGGAGCGCATCGTCCTCGTAGACCACCGGGACCTTCGGCGGCTCGCCTGCATCGCCCGGACTTCGCTTGCGCAGCGCGAACCTGAGCCCGGGCCACACCGGAGTCTCCGGCAAGAGCTGCGGCTCGGTATGCACCAGCGCCCGCGAGCGCAAGAGGCGCAGGAGCCGGTCGCCGGGCAGCGGCCGCTTGAGCTTCTCCGCCACGTACGCCGCGAGCGTCCAACCGGCGTAGTTCTCCTCGACCTGGTAGTGCACCAGCGAATCGTCCGCGCCCACGTCGTCTGTATAACAGCCGCGCTTGCAGGGGCGGGCGGGCGTGCGCACGGTTACCACGGTGAAGATCCTCCACATCGTCGGCGCGCGCCCGAACTTCATGAAGATGGCGCCCATCATCGCCGCGCTCAAGAAGCGCGAGGGCGTCCGGCAGGTCCTCGTCCACACCGGCCAGCACTACGACGCGAAGATGTCCGACGTCTTCTTCCAGGACCTGGGCATGCCCGATCCGGACGTGCACCTCGGCGTCGGCTCCGGCAGCCACGCGCAGCAGACGGCGAAGGTGATGGTCGAGATCGAGCCGGTGCTCCTGCGCGAGCAGCCCGACGTGGTGCTGGTGGCGGGCGACGTGAACTCCACCGTCGCGGTGGCGCTGACGGCGGCCAAGCTGGGCTTCGCGGTCGCGCACGTCGAGGCCGGACTGCGCTCGCGCGACTGGACCATGCCCGAAGAGGTGAACCGCGTCTTGACCGACCGGCTCTCCCACCTGCTCTTCACGCCCTCGCGCGACGGCGACGAGAACCTCGCCAGGGAGGGCATCGATCCGAAGCGGGTGCACTTCGTCGGCAACGTGATGATCGACAGCCTGCGGGCGGCGCTGCCGCGGGCCCGCGAGAGCAGGATCCACCAGCGGCTCGAACTGGCCAAGGGCCACTACGCGCTCGCCACCCTGCACCGGCCCGCCAACGTCGACGATCCCAAGGCCCTGCAAGGCCTGCTCTCGGCGCTGTCGGAAGTGGCGCAGAGCATTCCGGTGGTGTTCCCCATCCACCCGCGCACGCGGGCGCAGCTGCCTGCGGGCTTTTCCGCACCGGGCCTCAAGCTCATCGAGCCGCTCGGCTACCTCGACTTCCTCGCGCTGACGGCGGAGGCGCGGCTGGTGATGACCGACTCGGGCGGGATCCAGGAGGAGACCACCGCGCTCTCGGTGCCGTGCCTGACCATGCGCGAGAACACCGAGCGGCCGGTGACGGTCGAGTTGGGCACCAACCAGCTCGTCGGGGTGGACCCCGCGCGGGTGGTTCCGCTGGTGCGCGAGGTGCTTCTGGGGCGCGCGCCGAAGGGCCGCATCCCTGAGCTGTGGGACGGGCATGCGGCCGAGCGCATCGCGGAGGTGCTCCTGCGATGGCGGCGCTGAGGCGGCATCCGCGCCGGCGGCTGTGGCGCTTGCGGCGCCTGCGCTCGCGCTGCGGCGTTGCGCGGCGGCGCCGGCAGGCCTAAACCGGAGGGCCGTGCCAGCCGCGCTTTTCGCACCGATCCTCTAGATGGCGCTCTCCGGCCACTTCCGCCCCGTGCGTGGCGAGCCGTGGGCAGCGGCGGACGGCGCCGATCCCGCCGAGCTCTTGCAGCTCCACGCGGCACACGGGCCTTCGATGCTGCAGAAGATGCGCGGCCCGTTTGCGCTCGCGCTCTTCGACGGCGAGACGCTGCTGCTCGCGCGCGACGCCTTCGGGCAGAAGCCGCTCTATTACTGCGCCAAGGACGGCGAGCTGTGGTTCGGGAGCGACCTGAGCTGCTTGCGGGCAGAAGGGGCGCCGCTCGGCCTGCTCGATCGGGACGCCCTCTCCGACTACCTCGAGCTCCTCTATGTTCCCGCGCCCGCCTCGGTGTGGACGGGCGTGCGCAAGCTGCCCGCCGGCCATCTGCTCCGCGCGGGCGGGCCAGGCGTCGAGGTGCGCCGCTGGTTCGAGTTGCCGGCGCCCGGATCCACCGACGCGCGGCCGTCGCGGATCGCGGTGCGGGCGCGGCTCGAGGAAGCGGTGCGGGCGACCGAGGCCACGGATGCGGCGGTGCTGCTCCGGGGCGATCTGCCGTCCAGCGCGTTGCTCGCGCTCTTGACGCGGCGGCACGGCAAGATGCGCAGCTTCACGCCGGAGCCCGATCCGCTGGCGCACCGGATCGCCGAGCGCTTTCGCAGCCAGCATGCGGAGCTGTTCGTCGATGCGCTCGAGGAAGTGCCGGGCGCGCTCGCCGCTTCGCCGGAGCCGCTCGGCGATGCGCAGCTGCCGTTGCTCTGTGCGGCGCTGCGGGCCATCGGGGCGCCGGCCCTCACCGCCACCGGCGCCGAGGAGCTGTTCGGCGGACATCCGCGCTACCTGCGCGCGGCGCGGCTGCTGCATTCTCCCCGCTCGGCGCGGGCGGCGGATCTGCTCCGCTCGATCGCGCCGCACAAGCACCGCGGCCGGCTGCAGCGGGCCGCCTCGGCGCTGGGGACGCGCGGCGCCGGACGCGCGCGGGCGCTGGTCGAGGTGTTCTCGCTCGACGAGCGGCGCGCGCTGCTCGGGGGCCACGCGCGCTCGGCGGACGGAGCAGGCGGCGCCGCCAGCGACGCGCGCACGGCGATCGACTGCTGCGCGAGGCGGTGGCGGACCTCTTGCCGCGCGACGCGCTGACGCCCGAACCGCGCCCGCCGCCTCCTCTGGGCACCTGGCTGCGCGGGCCGCTGCGGTCGATGCTGCACGATCTGGTCGCCTCGCCGGCCGCCCGCATCCGCGCGCTGCTCGACCCGCGCGCCATCGACTCCGCGGTGCGCCACTCGCTCGCGCCGCGCGGCGATCCGCGGCAGGCGTGGGCGCTCCTCGCCCTCGAGATCTGGGCGCGGGCGCAGCGACGGTGAAGCGGGCTTCAGGCCCGAGGCCTTGAGCCGATCAGGTCTTGCCCAAGGTGACCAATTGCGGGGCGCCGAGCGCCTCGCGAAGAGCAGAGGCCTCTTCGCTCTCTGCGGGCCATTGCGAGAGCGCGCGTTCGAGCAGGGCCCGCCCGCCGGGGCCGAGCAGATGCGCCGCCCGGACCACCTCGCCGACCGGCCACGGCGAAGGCAAGAGCTCCAGCATCCGCATCGCCTCGGCGCCAGCGCGCGGCAGGTCGCCGAGCCCCTCCAGCGAAAGCGAGACCAGCCGCGCTGCCTCCGGCGCCGGCAACTGCCCCTGCCTCTCCGCCTCGCGAATGGAGGCCAGCGCCTCCTCGGGCCGCCCGGTCAAGAGGCGCAGCTCGGTCCACAGCGCGTGAAAGCGGATCCAGTCGTCCAGGTCGCCCTCGCCGTCGAAGAGCTTCTCACCCGCCGCCCACTGCAGCACGTCCTCGTTGAGCGGGACCGAGTTCTCCTTGTCGTGGCCCGACGCCGAGCGCAGCTCGGCCAGCTCGATGGCGATCTCGAGCAGCGTCAGCACCACCTCTTCCGCGCCGGGCGGCGGCTCCTTGCCGAACCCGGCAACATCTTTCTGAAGGCTCGAAAGCGCGCGCACGAACCCTGCGTCCGCCTCGGGAAAGTCGCCCGTCTCGCGGCGCGTGCGCGCGAGCCCGATCTCCGCCGCGGCGAGCCCCGGCGCGGCCTGCAGCACCTTGCGGAACTCGGATTCGGCGCCGTCCAGATCGCCGAACTCCTCGAGGTAGATCTCGCCGAGCGCGCCTCGCGCCAGCACCTCCGCCTCGCCGCCCTGCGCAGCGGCCTGCCGCAGCACCCGCACCGCCTCCTGCGGGTCGGTCTGCCGCAGCTCGAAGGCCGCGCGGCGAATGTCGTCCAGCACACTCATGCACCGCACCGTTAGCACGAGTTGCAGTTCGGAGCCCGCGGCGTACAATGGCATGTGCGCATCGCTGCCATCATCCCCGCGCGCTTTGCCGCCCAGCGACTGCCCGGAAAGCCCCTCGCCGACATCGGGGGAGCTCCGATGGTGGTGCGGGTCGCGCAGCGGGCCTCGAAAGCCGAGGGCATCGACGAGATCGCCGTCGCCACCGACGACGAGCGCATCGCGCGCGCGGTCGTCCAGGCCGGCTTCCGCGCGCTGATGACCGATCCCGCCTGCAGCAACGGAACCACCCGGGTCGCCCAGGCAGCGCGCGACCTGCCGGCCGACGGCTACCTGAACGTGCAAGGCGACGAGCCCCTGATCGATCCGCGCGCCATCACCGCGCTGGCCAAGCTGGTCCGCGATGGCGCCGGCATGGCCACGCTGGCGCGCCACCTCGAGCCCGGCGAGGAAAGCCTTCCACAGCTGGTGAAGGTGGTGCTCGACCGCCGCGGACACGCGCTCTACTTCTCGCGTTCGTTGATCCCATATCCGCGCAGCCCCGGCGAGGTGCTGCCGCTCGCGCACATCGGGCTCTACGGGTTCGACGCTGCGACCCTGCAGCGCTTCGCCTCGCTGCCGGAGACGAATCTGGAGCGCGCCGAAGGACTCGAACAGCTCCGCGCGCTGTGGAACGGCATTCCCATCGAGGTCGCGGTGGGCCACTTCAAGTCGGTCGCCGTCGATACGCCGGAAGACCTCGAGCGGGTCCGCCAGCTGTACGAAAGCGAGCAAAGGAGGAACGGATGACGCCCGTCCGCAACGAACGCCGCAGCGACCCCGGCCGCGGCAAGCGCACCAAGTTCATCTTCGTCACCGGTGGCGTGGTGTCGTCTTTGGGCAAAGGGCTCTCCAGCGCTTCGCTCGGCGCGCTGCTCGAGAACCGCGGCCTCAAGATCACCCACCTCAAGCTCGACCCGTACATCAACGTCGACCCGGGCACGATGAGTCCCTTCCAGCACGGCGAGGTCTACGTCACCGACGACGGCGCCGAGACCGACCTGGACCTCGGCCACTACGAGCGCTTCAGCTCGGCGAAGATGTCCCGCGCCAACAACGCCACCACCGGCCGCATCTACCTGAACGTCATCAACAAGGAGCGCCAGGGCGAATACCTCGGCAAGACGGTGCAGGTGATTCCGCACATCACCGACGAGATCAAGCGCATCATCCTCAACTCGGCGGAGGGTACCGACATCGTCATCGTCGAGGTGGGCGGCACCGTCGGCGACATCGAGTCGCTGCCCTTCCTCGAGGCGATCCGGCAGATGAAGTACGACGTCGGCGGTGAGAACGCGCTCTACATCCACCTCACGCTGGTGCCGTACATCTCCACGGCGCACGAGGTGAAGACCAAGCCGACCCAGCACTCGGTGATGAAGCTGCGCGAGATCGGAAACGACCGCGTTGCCGAGCTGCTCAACATCTGGAGCCGGGCGCCGCGCCTCGACAAGTGGGAGAAGATCGTCAAGGCGATCAAGGAGCCCTCGCGGGAGGTGCGCATCGCCGTGGTGGGCAAGTACGTCGACCTGATCGAGAGCTACAAGTCGCTCAACGAGGCGCTGGTCCACGGCGGCATCGCCAACGACGCGCGGGTCTCGCTCGACTACATCGACTCGACGCAGATCGAGCAGCTGGGCGCGGACGCCTTGCTGCAGCACGCCGATGCCATCCTGGTGCCGGGCGGATTCGGCGTCCGCGGCACCGAGGGAAAGATCGCGGCGGTCCGCCACGCGCGCGAGCGCAAGATTCCCTTTTTCGGAATCTGCCTGGGCCTGCAGATGGCGGTGATCGAGTTTGCGCGCGACGTGCTCGGGCTCGACAAGGCCAACTCCAACGAGTTCGACGAGGGCACGCCGCATCCGGTGGTCTCGCTGATGGCCGACCAGAAGCAGGTGAGCGCCAAGGGCGGCACCATGCGGCTCGGCGCCTACGCCTGCACGTTCAAGCCCGGCTCGCTCGCCTCGCGCCTCTACGGCAGGCAGGAGATCAGCGAGCGTCACCGCCACCGCTACGAGCTCAACAACGCCTACCGCGCGCAGCTGGAAGAGAAGGGGATGATCTGCTCGGGCGTCAACGAGCAACTCGGGCTGGTGGAGGTCATCGAGCTTTCGGGGCACCCGTTCTTCATCGGCTGCCAGTACCATCCCGAGTTCCAGTCGAAGCCGTTCCAGCCGCATCCGCTCTTCGCCGGCTTCGTCAAGGCGGCGCTGGAGCAGCGCGTGCGCAAGGGCGTCTCCGTGCCGCCGCCCGCGCAGCCGCAGCCGGAGATCGTCATGCAGCCCGGCACGCCGGTGGCCAAGGCGTGAACGGGTCCACGGCGAGCGGAGCGAGACCGTGAAGTTCGGCGGCGGCCAGCTCCTGCTCATCGCGGGGCCCTGCGTGATCGAGGGCGAGGAGTTTGCGTTGCGCCATGCGCGCCGGGTGGCGGAGATCGCGCAGCGGCACGGCCTCGCCGCCGTCTTCAAGTGCAGCTTCGACAAGGCGAACCGCACCAGCGGCAAGAGCTTCCGCGGGCCCGGGCTGAAGGAAGGCCTGCGCATCCTCGCCCGGGTGAAACAGGAGACGGGCCTCGAGGTCTTGACCGACGTGCACGAGGTCGCCCAGTGCGCGCCCGCAGCCGAGGTAGTGGACGTGCTGCAGATCCCCGCCTTCCTCTGCAGGCAGACCGATCTGTTGCTCGCCGCGGGCGGGACCGGCCGCGCCGTCAACGTCAAGAAAGGCCAGTTCCTCGCGCCCGAGGACATGAAGAACGTGGTCGAGAAGCTCGCCGAGGCGGGCTGCCGGAACGTGCTGCTCACCGAGCGCGGCGCTTCCTTCGGCTACAACAACCTGGTCGTCGACATGCGCGGGCTCGTCACCATGCGGCAGTTCGCGCCGGTCTGCTTCGACGCGACCCACTCGGTGCAGCGGCCCGGCTCGCAGGGTACTTCGACGGGCGGCGATCGGACGCTCGCGCCACCTCTGGCGCGCGCGGCGGCGGCGGTGGGCATCGACGCGCTCTTCTGCGAAGTCCACGAAGATCCGGACAAGGCTTTGAGCGACGGCCCCAACTCGCTCACCTTCGCCATCTGGGACGGGCTGGTGGGCGACGTGCTGCGCATCCGCTCAGCCCTCGCCGCGCGCGACTAGCCACAGCCCGAGCGCGATCACCACCAGCGCCACGCCGTCGAGGGGCACGAGGCGCTCTTGGAGGAGCAGCGCGCCGAGCAAAAGCCCGAAGGCGGGCGTGAGGAAGAAATAGGCGCTCACGCGGCTCGCCTCGCCGTGCTGCAGGATCCAGAACCAGAGCATCGACGCGCCGATGCTCAGCACGATGAGGAAGGCGAGGCTTGCGACGACGGGCGGGGTCCAGTCGATCCGCGGCGGACCCTCGATGAAGAGGGCGGCAGGCAGGAGGGCCACCCCGGAGAGGAAGGGCTGCGCAGCGTTCAGCACCACCGGATGGGGCCGCACGCGCATCCGCTTGTAGAGGATGTTCGAGAACACGAAGGCGAGCACGCCAAAGGCGGCGAGCATGACGTCCTGCGGCCGCGCCTCCTGCGAGGTGGCGCGCGAATGCATCGCCAGCAGCACGCCGCCGAATCCGAGCAGCAGCCCCAACGCCTTCCGCCGCGTCAGCGGCTCGCGCAAAAGCCATGGCGCAAGCAGCGCGAGGAGCAGCGGGTTCGTGCTCGCGACGATGGACCCCATGCCCGCCGAGAGATGGCGCAGCGCCTCGTAGTTGAGCCCGAGGTAGAGCGCGTTGCCGAGGATGCCAAGGAGCAGCAGCCTGAGCCAGGTCGCGAGCTCGCGCGGCACCGGCAGCTTCGCCAGAAGAGCGCCCGCGAAGAGCAGGCCACCCGCGACCAGGAAGCGGATCCACAAGATCGAGAGCGGCGGCGCCGAGTGCGCCAGCACCCGGCTGGGCACGAAGGCGGCCGCCCACAGGAAGACGTAGAGGATGGCCGCGCCGGCTCCCACGGCTGTGTGCCGCACGGCCGTCCTCGGAGCGTTCACGTGGGTACGATGCGCATGGCCCGCCCGCGTCGCGCGCCATGATAGAAGCGCGGCGTGCCCCGCAAGCCGCCGCGCGCGCTCCTCCAGCGCATCCGCCTCGTGGTGCTGGACGTCGACGGGACGATGACGGACGGCCGCCTCTACTACGGCGCGCAGGGCGAGCAGATGAAGGCCTTCGACGTGCGCGACGGGCACGGGCTGCGCCTCTTGCAGCTACTCAGCGGCGTGAAGCTGGCGGTGCTGACCGGGCGGCGCGCCGATCTGGTCATGCAGCGCTGCCGCGAGCTGTCCATCGATCAGGTGGTCGGGCAGAGCCGGGCGAAGGGCGCGGCCATCGCCAAGATCTGCGCCGACCTCGGGATCCCGCCTGCGGACTCGGCCTTCATGGGCGACGACGTCAACGACCTGCCCGCGCTGCGCAAGGTGGCGCTCTCCTGCGCACCGGCCGATGCCGCCCCCGAGGTCCTGCGCTGCGTGCGCTGGGTCTCGCAGAGGCCCGCCGGCCGCGGGGCGGTGCGCGAGCTGTGCGAGCTGCTCCTCGCAGCAAAGGCCCTCTGGCCGCCGCCGGACGACGAGTTGGCGGACCGGTGATGACCCCCCCGCAAAAAAAAAATAATTTTTTTTTCGCGGACCTGTTTTCCGCTGAGAGGCGCAAGCGCGTGCGCCGGGAGCTGCGGGTGCGGGCCCTGCTCCTCGCGCTGCCGCTCTTGCGCCATCTGCCGCCCGCGCTGGGGGCCGCCCTCGGGACGCTCGCCTGGTACCTGACGCCGCGCCAGCGAAGGCTCGCCTGCGAGCACCTTGCCCTCGCCTTTCCGGAGAAGACCCAAGGGGAGCGCGACATCATCGGCCGCCGCAGCTTTGCAAACCTGGGCCGCGCCATGCTGGCTGCGGCGCGCGGCGATGCCGGGACCGTCGAGCTCGCGCCCGAAGACGAAGCGCTACTGCGAGAGGCGCAAGCCGAAGGCAAGGGCGTGGTGCTGGTCACTGGCCACCTCGACAACTGGGAGCTGTTCGCGCGCCGCATCGCCCGGCTCGGCCTTCCCTGCGGGACGGTGGCGAAGGAGGCGCAGGACCCGCGGCTGACCGCGCTCCTCGAACGATCGCGGCAGGAGGCCGGCGTGCGCGTCTTCTGGCGCGGCTCGCCGATGTCCGCCCGCGAGCTGCTGCGCTTCCTGCGCGAAGGGGGGATGCTCGGCATCCTCATCGATCAGGACACGCGCGTCGCCGGCCACTTCGTGCCGTTCTTCGGCCGTCTCGCGTTCACGCCCCGTGCCGCCGGCGACCTCGCCGTTCGGGTCGGCGCGCCGATGATCTTCGGCTGCGCGCATCGGGTGGCCGGGAACCTGCATCGAATCGTCCTTCGCCCGATCGATGTCCCGCGATCAGGCGATCGCGACGCGGACTCGTTCGCACTCACCGCCGCGGCGACCCGGGCGATCGAAGACGAAATCCGTGCCAACCCCGCTGAATGGGTCTGGATGCACCCCCGCTGGCGCACCCAGCGCTAAGTACAGGTGCTTGATTCGTCAAGTGATTTGTAGTTGGGGAGAGAACAGGAAAAGCGACAGTAAAAGCGGCGTGTACGCCTCGACAGGCTTGAAACCCGGTGATAGCCTTCCCTGCAAATGCGGAGCCAGTGTGCCATCCTGCTTGTCCTTCCCGCAGGCGTGGCGTGCATGGGGAACTCGGCAGCCCCTGTAATATCGCAGATTTCCACACCCGTCGCCGCGTCTTCCGAGGCTCCAGACCTCTCGCTGCGCGGGGTAGCGTTTGCCCGGCTGTCGGATGGAAGGCTGGTGGCGCGCGGCACCGCCGAGCACCTCGACTACCGGCGGGCGGGCGGGCGACTGATCGCGACCGACAGCGAGACCACCCTGATGCCCGAGCCGGGCACGGGGCTTGCCTCGTTCGAGACGCTGCACGTTTCCGCGCCGCACGTGGAGGGCGAGATCGCGAACCGCCGCGGCGCGGGTTCGGGCGGCGTGAACCTCGACACCGGCCGCGGCGATCACGCCTTCAGCGAAGCCGCCACCTACGACGGCGCCACGGTGCGCAGCGACAGCCGCGTCATCGGGCGCGGCCCGGGCTACCGCGTCGAGGGCAACGGCATGGTGGCAGCGGCCGACGGCAGCTCGGTGCACCTCACCCGCGGCGTCAAGGGAACGCTGGATCTGGAGGCGCGCCGATGATCGCGCTTCTCCTCGCGGCGACCACCGCAGCGCTGCCGCCCGGGCCGCTCGACTTCACGGCCCAGGACATGCGCATCGAGCCCAAGGGCCATCGCGTCTTCCTCGACGGCGACGTCCATCTGGAGCGCGGGGACCTGACGGTCACCGGCGATCACGCGGTGGCCGAGTACAAGCAGCAGGCGGCGAAGAAGACGCCGAAGCGCAAGACGGCGGAGGCGACGCTGGGCGGCGAAGCCGTGGACCGCTTCACGGTGGACGGCAAGGTCCACGTCCAGCGCGGGACGCGCACCGCGGACGGCGACCACGGCGTCCTCGACGTGCCGGGCCAGACCCTGGTGCTCACCGGAAAGCCGGAAGCACTGCCCGTGCTGCGCGACGGATCGGAGACGCTCTCGGGCGACCGCATCCTCCTGCACCTCGACAGCGAGGACGTCGAGGTGGTGCAGCCCAGGCTGGTCCTGCGCCGCTCGCTTCCAGCGGAAGACGCTCGCGCAGGCAAGCCCGGAACCAAGGTGATGGTGGAGGCGGCGAACATGCAGCTCTTCAAGGAGCGGCGGCTGGCGCTGTTTCGCGACCAGGTGGTGGTCCGCCGGGGCGAGGCGGTGGTGAAGAGCCCGCGCATGGACGCCCGCTACGACAAGGACGGCCAGCTCACGCATCTGGAGATGCGCGGCGGCGTGGACATGCGCGAAGGCGACCGGCGCGCCACCGGCCAGAACGCCGACTACGACGCGCTCCAGAAGACGCTGGTCCTGACCGGCGACCCCAAGCTCTACGATCGCGGCGACGTGCTGAGCGGCGATCGCATCGACATGGCGCTGGAGTCGAAGGAAGTGCGCGTCGAGAAGGCGAAGGGCCGCCTGCACCCCGAAGCCCACAAGGAGGAACGGTGACCGCGCTCGTCGCCACAGGGCTGCGCAAGAGCTTCCGCGGCCGCCGCGTGGTCGACGACGTCTCCTTCTCGGTGGCGCCGGGCGAAGTGGTCGGGCTCCTCGGGCCCAACGGCGCCGGCAAGACCACCAGCTTCCACTGCGTCGTCGGTCTGCTGGCCCCCGACGGCGGCGAGGTTCGGCTCGGCGACCGCGACCTCTCGGGCCTGCCCTTGCACGAGCGGGCGCGGCTCGGCATCGGCTACCTGCCGCAGGAGCCGTCGATCTTCCGCAAGCTGACGGTGCGCGAGAACTTCCTCCTCGTGCTGGAGGAGGCCTCGGCGCTCCCCAAGAGGGCGCAGGCCGAGCGCGCCGACGAGCTGCTCAGCGAGTTCGACCTGCTGCGCGTCGCCGGGGCGCTGGGCGAGACGCTCTCGGGGGGCGAGCGCAGGGGGGCGGAGATCGCGCGCAGCCTGCTCGCCGACCCCAAGTTCATGCTCTTCGACGAGCCGTTCGCCGGGGTGGATCCCATCGCCGTGCACGACCTGCAGCGGCTCATTCATCGACTGCGCGACAGAGGGCTGGGGGTCCTGATCACCGACCACGCCGTTCGCGAGACGCTGGGCATCTGCGATCGCGCAGTTCTCCTTGTGGAGGGCAAGCTTCTGGAGTCTGGCACGCCGGCAGAGATCGCCGCATCCGGGCGGGCGCGCGCCGTGTACCTCGGCGAGCGGTTCAAGCTGGAGTAAAAGGGGAGGGCGGGATGGCGTTGGAGCTGAAACAGAGTCTCAGGATGTCGCAGCAGCTGGTGATGACACCCCAGCTGCAGCAGGCGATCAAGCTCCTCCAGCTCTCGCGGCTCGAGCTGGTCGACCTGATCCGCTCGGAGATGGAGCAGAACCCGCTCCTCGAAGAGCCGCAGGAAGGCGCCGAGACCGAGCTCAACGAGGCGCCAGCGGAGCTGATCTCCACCCTCAACCAGAGCATCGAAGCGAGCGAGCTCGCGGCGCCCGCGCAGGAAGTCGCGCAGCCCGATCTCAAGAAGACGAACGAAGGCGACGTCAAGCGCGAGGACATCGACTGGGAGCAGTACCTCGACAACTACCAAACGCAGCACACCGCGCCGTCGGCGGGCGGGTTCAACAACGAGGACCTGCCTTCGCTGCAGGACACGCTCACCCGCGCCGAGGACCTGACCCAGCACCTCATGGAACAACTCCGCATGGCGGGGCTGAGCGACTTGGAGGAGCGGATCGGGGCGCTCATCATCGGCAACTTGAATCGGGATGGATATCTGGTCGTCGATCAGGAACTTTCCGAGTCGGGAACAGCATTGCATGCAGTAGGAAAGGGGACGCCATTGCAGGGTGTCCCCGGCACGGAGACGGTACCGGACTCGCCGGCGACGAATGGCGTGCCGGCAAACGAGCCGGGGACGGCATCTGATGTCGTCCCCCGCGAAGTCCCGGCCGTGGCCCCCGAGGCGCTGGAGGCCCTGCGGCGGGCGCAATCGCCGCGGCAGCCGAAGAACGAGTGCGATCCGCTCATCCTGCTGGCGCTGGAGGCGGGCGTTCCGGCGGCGACGGCGGAGAAGGTGCTCAAGCGCATCCAGCGCTTCGACCCCATCGGCTGCGGTGCGCGCGACCTGCGCGAGTGCCTCTGGGTGCAGGCGAAGCACTACGTCATGGAGGGAGAGGGCAAGGACGACCCCGACGCGGAGCTCTTGCCGCAGATCGTCAGCCGGCACCTCAAGAACGTCGAGACCAAGAAGTACCAGGCCATCGCCAAGGACCTGCACGTCTCGCTGGAGGAGGTGGTGGCCTCGATCAAGCTCCTCGGCCAGCTCGACCCAAAGCCGGGCCGCGGGTTCGCCAACGACGAGCCGCAGTACATCACCCCCGACGTCTACATCCACAAGATCGGCGAGAACTACGTCACCGTCTTGAACGACGACGGATTATCGAAATTGAGGATTTCGCAACATTATCGAAACGCGCTCAAGAACGGCGGCGCCTCCAAGACCAAGGAATACATCCAGGAGAAGCTGCGCTCGGCGGTATGGCTCATCCGCAGCATCCACCAGCGGCAGCGCACCATCGTCAAGGTCACCGACTCGATCATCAAGTTCCAGCGCGACTTCCTCGACAAGGGCATCGCCTTCTTGAAGCCGCTCATCCTGCGCGACGTGGCCGAGGACATCGGCATGCACGAGAGCACGGTCTCGCGCGTGACCACCAACAAGTACGTGCACACGCCGCAGGGCATCTACGAGCTGAAGTTCTTCTTCAACTCGTCGATCAGCCGCGTCGGCGGCGAGGACATCGCCTCCGAGGCGGTGAAGAACCAGATCAAGCTGGTGGTCGCCGGCGAGCCCGGCGACAAGCCGTACAGCGATCAGAAGATCGTCGAGATCCTCCGCTCGCAGAACGTTGACATCGCACGGCGCACGGTCGCCAAATACAGGGAGGTGCTCGGGATCCTGCCGTCCAGCAAGCGCAAGCGGTTCTTCTAACAACCCAAGCCCCACAGGGGGTTTCATCCATGCAGGTCAACATCACCTTCAGGAACATGTTCGCCACCGACGCTCTGCGGAACCACGTGCAGGACAAGCTCTCCAAGGTGGTCGACAAGTACCTGGACAAGGTGACCGAGGCGCACGTCACGCTCTCCCTCGAGCGCTATCTCCATCACGCAGACATCAATCTGCACGCGGGCCACTTCCACGTGCGCGGAAAAGAGAAATCCGAGGACATGTACGCCTCGATCGACACGGCGATCGACAAGATCGAGCGGCAGTTGAAGAAGCACAAGGATCGACTGAAGAGCCACCGCCCCGCGCACGTGCACCAGAGCGGGCCGGTGCGGGTGCGCTACGAGGTCTTCTCCGCCAAGGACGAGGAGGACGGGATGCAGCCAGAGGTGCTGCGCTCGGACGAGTTCCTCGCCAAGCCGATGAGCGTCGAGGAGGCGCTGATGCAGATGGACCTGCTCAACAACGACTTCCTCGTCTTCACGCGGCCGGAGTCGTCCGACGTCAACGTCATCTACCGGCGCAAGGACGGAAACTTCGGCCTCATCGCGCCGGGCGGCGAGAGCGAGCTTGCCAGCATCGCGGCCGCGCGCCTTCGCATTCGCGCACAAGCCGCGAAATGAAGTAGAACGCTGCCGATGCGGATCGCCGAGTTCCTGCGCGAGGACCTGGTCTTCCCCGACCTCGCGGCTACCGACAAGGCGGGCGTGCTCGGCGAGCTGTGCGCCGGGCTCGCCCGCGCCGTTCCCGGCCTTTCGCCGGCGCGGCTCACCGAGACGCTGCTCGAGCGCGAGAAGCTCGGCTCCACCGGCATCGGCGAGGGCGTGGCCATTCCGCACGGCAAGCTGCCCGGCATCTCCGGGCTGATCGCGGCCTTCGCGCGCTCGCGCAAGGGGGTGGACTTCGCCTCCATCGACGGCAAGCCCACCTACCTGTTCTTCGTCCTGTTCGCGCCGGAGAACTCGGCGGGCCTGCATCTCAAGGCGCTGGCGCGGATCTCGCGGCTCTTCAAGCAGCCGCAGTTCCGCCAGTCGATCCTGGCGGCCGCGGGCGCCGCGGAGATCTTCCGCATCATCTCGGAAGAGGACGCGAAGGACTGAGGCTTCCGAGGAAGAACCGGCCGGCGCCGGCGAGGACGATGACCAGGGCGGCGCAGGCGAGAAAGAGCCGCTCGATGCCGAGCCGGTCGGCCAGCAGGCCCGAGAGCAGCATCCCCAGCACCTGCGCCAGCGAGAACATGGCGATGAAGGTGCTGGAGACTCGCCCCTGCATCTCGGGCGGCGTCTCCTTCTGTGAGAGCGTCTGCGCCGGCACCACCACGAAGGCGATGGCGAAACCGAGCAGGAAGGTGCTGACCGCGGCGGTGGCAGTGAAGTGGAACGCGCCCAAAAGCCCGGCGCCGAATCCGAGGCCGACGAGCCCGGCGAGGACCAGCTCCTCGATGGGCCGCCGCGCGCCGGCGGCGCGGACGAGCTGCGTGCCGGCGATCAACCCGACGCCCACCATGGCGCTGATGCCGCCGTAGAGCAGCGGCCCGGCGTGCAGCTTGTCGCGGATGTAGACGGAGATGGAGGGGGCTGAACGAGCTGAGCACGAACATCGCCACGCAGGAGGAGAAGAAGGCGAAGGTGAGCTCGCGGTGGGTGAAGATGAAGCGGTTGCCCGCGCCGAAGTCGCGCAGGAGCGCGCGCTGGGAGCCATCGCGTTCCGCGATCGGCCGCAGGATGGTGAGCGAGGCGATCATCGCCGCCGAGAAGACGAAGCTTGCGGCGTCCAGCCAGAAGCAGGCGTTCTCGGAGAGCCACGCGACCAGCGTCCCGGCGATGGCGGGCGAGAGCACCCGCACCAGGTAGAAGGCCTGCGCGAGGAGCGCGTTGGCCGGGAGCAGGTCCTCTTTCGCGACCAGCGTGCGCAGCGCCACCGACTGCGCCGGACCGAAGAAGCTGGAGACCAGGCCCAGCGCGGCCAGCGCCAGCGCGATCTGTGGAACGCTCCCCGCCAGCACCAGCGAGGCGGCGATGCAGGCGCGGATGAGGTCGCTCGCGATCATCACCCGCTTGACCGGCCAGCGATCCACCAAAACGCCCGCGGCCGGCGCGATCAGGGACACCGGCGCCATGTACGCGACGATCACCAGCGCCACCTCCGTCGCGCTGCCGTGCAGGCGGAAGGTGATGCGGCTGATGACCCCGAAGATGGCGAGGAAGTCGCCGAAGACGGAGACGAACTGCGCCAGCCACAGCGTGCGGAAGGCGGGCTGCGCGAAGACAGTCCGGAAGCTGGCCGGCTGCGGGGATTGGGGCACGCGATTCAATAGCACATGCTAAGATCAGCCGGGATGGACTCGATCAAGATCGAGCAGCTCCTCAAGGACACGGACTTCGATCTTCGCCTCGAGCTTCTGGCGGGCGAGAACGGGCTCGACCGGCGCGTGGTCAGCTCGCGGATCCAGAAGCCCGGGCTCGCGCTCTCCGGCTTCACCGAGCACATCCACAAGGACCGCATCCAGGTGTTCGGCAACACCGAGATCAGCTACCTCGCCACCCTCAAGCACGACGAGGCGATGAAGCGGGTACGCGATCTGTTCCGCCTTCCCATCGCCTGCCTGGTGGTGACCAAGAACCTGCCGGTCGAGGACTGGATGAAGCGCGAGGCCTCCGACGCGCGGGTGCCGCTCTTGCGCACCAGCCACCTCTCTTCCGCCTTCATCGACAACATCGAGCGCTTCCTGCAGGAGGCGCTCACCGCCTCGAGCTCGGTGCACGGCGTGCTCATCGACGTCATCGGCGTCGGCGTGCTCATCCTCGGCAAGAGCGGCATCGGCAAGAGCGAGCTGGCGCTCGACCTGGTCACGCGCGGGCACCGGCTGGTCGCCGACGACATTGTCGACCTGAAGCGCAGGCAGGGCGGCTCGGTCTACGGGAGCGGCTCCGAGATCATCAAGCACCATATGGAGATCCGCGGCATCGGAATCATCAACATCAAGGATCTGTTCGGCGTCTCGGCGGTGCGGGAGCGGAAGAAGGTCGAGATGGTGGTGGAGCTGGTGGAGTGGGACGACAAGGTCGAGTACGACCGGCTCGGCGTCGAGGAGCAGCAGTACTCGATGCTGGAGATCGAAGTGCCGCTCCTGGTCGTGCCGGTGCGTCCGGGGCGGAACCTGACCACCATCGTCGAGGTGGCGGCGCGCAACCACCTGCTCAAGCTGCAGGGACACCACTCCGCCAAAGAGTTCCAGGAGAAGCTGTCGAAGGAGATCGCGCAGGCCACCCTGACCCGCGGGATCGGCGACGAGGTGGAGTAGTGGCGGACCCGGTGCCCGAGAACAATCCGCCGGCGCGGGGGAAGGACACCCACCGCATCGTGCTGGTGACAGGACTTTCGGGAGCGGGGAAGTCCACCGCTACCAAGGCCCTCGAGGATCTGGGCTACTTCTGCATCGACAACCTCCCGGTCATGTTGCTGCCCAAGCTGCTGGAGCTGGTCTCGCACGGCACCAGCGACGAGGTGCAGCGGCTCGCCATCGTGGTCGACGCGCGGGAGGCGCGCTTCCTCGACTCGACGCCCGCCGCCCTGGAAGAGGTGCGGCGCGAGGGTCACCAGCTGGAGGTGGTCTTCTTCGACTGCGCCGACGAGGCGCTCCTGCGCCGCTTCTCCGAGACGCGGCGGCGGCATCCGCTCAGCCCCGACGGCAGCGTGCAGGACGGCATCGCGAACGAGCGGCGGCTCCTCTCGCAGCTGCGGGCGCTGGCCGATCAGATCATCGACACCACGCGCATGAACGTGCACGAGCTGCGCGATGCGGTGACGGCGAAGTTCGGCGGGGCCGGGCAGGAGAACGCGCTCAACGTGACGCTCTTGAGCTTCGGCTTCCGCAACGGCATCCCGCCGGCGAGCGACCTGGTGTTCGACGTGCGCTTTTTGCCCAACCCTTATTTCGTCGAGGGGCTCAAACCCCATCCGGGGACGGACCCGAGGGTCTCCCAGTGGGTGCTGGAGCGGACGCAGACGCAGGAGTTCCTCGCCAAGCTGGAGTCGCTCCTCGCCTTCCTGATTCCGCAGTACCGGGCGGAGGGGAAGAGCTACCTCACCGTCAGCATCGGCTGCACCGGGGGCCGGCACCGCAGCGTGGCGCTGGCGGAAGAGCTGGGCAAGCGTCTCACCGAGCACCAGCGCGCGAACGTCAAGGTCACGCACCGCGACGTCTCGAAAGTGTAGGGGCGTGTTTCGGTATTCACCGAAACACGCAGCAACTGCGTAGCCCCAAAGAGTCCGATGGTGCCGGGGCTAACTCCGCTGGTTGCGCCGCTTCATCTCCTCGCGGGTGAAGATGCCCTTCTCCAGGCACAGCTCGGCGAGGGAGCGCAGGACGAGCGCGCCTTTCTCCATCGAGGTCCGCAGCGCTTCGAGGGTCGAGAGATCGTCCTCGGCGAGGTCGTCGGCCAGCGGCCTGCTCTGTTGGGCCGGCGAGAATAGCTCGTCGAAAGTCAGCGGCCGCGGGGGCGCCGAAGCAGGCGGCGGCTCGCTCGTTTGCCTTTTGCCCGGATCGCTCTTCGGCGGAATCGCGCTCACCGCCCGCGGCGTGCTCATGTCGTAGGGCGGCGCCGGGGTCTCCGATGGCGACAGCTCGGCGGCCGGCTCCGCCGCCTTCCGGGACCGCGATCCGGCCGCGGCCCTCTCCCGGCGCGAAGGCATGTTGGCCGGCACCTCGACGCCGAGCTGCTTCGCGATGCGCGAGATGGGCGAGCCCTCGATGTCGTCGGCGACGTTGACCACCTCGAACGCCTCCTCCTCCGCATTGGCGTTCTCGATCTCGATGGCGGCGAGCTTTTCGTCCTGCACCGATTCCGGCTTGGCGGTTCCGGCGTCGGGCGCGGCGTAGAGTGTCCGGACGGCGCGCAGGATCTCGGAAGGGCCGGCCACCGCCGGGCGCACGCGCTTCTGCGTCCTGCGCCGCACCACGCCGATCGCCTCCTGATCGGTAGGGTCGGCCATCGCCAGCCAGAGCAGCTCGCCGTTCTCGCGCAGCGCCACCGGCAGGATGAAGCGATCGGCGCAGGTGCGCGCGTCGAGCAACGCTACCGCGGCGGGCTCGGGCGGGGTCATGGATAGATCGATGCGCGGCAGCCCCAGCTCGACCGAGATGCCGCGGGCGACGGTGCCCTCGGTGGCGTAGCCCAGCTCCGCCACCTGTTGCACGACGTGCCCGCCCGAGGTGGAGCGGGCGCGGCTCATCACCGCATCGTGCTGGCGCTCGTCGAGCACCTGGATCTTGACGAGCAGTTCGACGATGGTCGGCACCGCGGGGGGAAGTCCCCTGAGACGGCCGCGATTACGCGCGCAGGATGGTGAGGTTTTCTGCCGCGCCGGTGGGCTTGCCCTCCTGCGGGCGGTGCTCGCCGGTGGCGCCGGACTCGAGCGGAGTCAGCTGCACGAGATACTCGCCGGTGAAGCAGGCGTCGCAGAAGCCGCGCGGCTCGGCCTGCGCCGCGGCGTGCATGCCTTCCCTGGAGAGGTAGCCCAGGCTGTCGGCGGTGACGTACTTGGCGATCTCCGCCTCGGTGTGCGAGGCGGCGATGAGCTCGCTGCGCACCGGAGTGTCGATGCCGTAGTAGCAGGGCCAGCGCGTGGGTGGCGCGCTGATGCGCAGGTGCACCTCGCGGGCGCCGGCGTCGCGGATCATCTTGACGATCTTGCGCGAGGTGGTGCCCCGCACGATCGAGTCGTCGACCACCACCACCCGCTTTCCCCGCACCACGTCCGGCACCGGGTTGAGCTTGAGCTTGACGCCGAAGTGGCGGATGGACTGCGACGGCTCGATGAAGGTGCGGCCGACGTAGTGCGAGCGGATGAGTCCCATGTCGTAGGGGATGCCGCTCTGCTCGGAATAGCCCAGCGCCGCCGGCACGCCCGAGTCCGGGACCGGCACCACGATATCGGCGTCGGCCGGGGCTTCGATGGCGAGCCGCTTTCCCAGCGCCTTGCGGGTCGAGTAGACGGAGCGCCCGAACACCTGCGAGTCGGGCCGCGCGAAGTAGACCAGCTCGAAGATGCACTTGCCCGAGCGCTGCTTGGGCATGGTCTGCACCGTGCGCAGGCCCTTGTCGTCCACCACCACCATCTCGCCGGGCTCGACCTCGCGCAGGTACTGGGCCTCGATCAGGTCGAGCGCGCAGGTCTCGCTGGCGAAGACCAAACCGCCGTTCTTCAGCTTGCCCAGCACCAGCGGCCGGAAGCCGAGCGGATCGCGGACGGCGACCAGGCCCTTCTCGGTGAGGAAGAGCAGCGAGTACGCGCCCCGCACCGAGGAGAGCGCCCCGTGGATGCGATCCTCGATGGAGCCTTCCTTCTGGTGCGCGAGCAGGTGGACGATGACCTCCGTGTCCGAGCTGCCCTGGAAGAGCGCGCCGCGGGCCGCCAGATCCTGGCGCAGCTCGTCCGCGTTGACCAGGTTGCCGTTGTGAGCGACGGCGATGTGGCCGGCGGTGGTGCGCGCCACCATCGGCTGCGCGTTGGCCAGCACCGACTGCCCCGCCGTCGAGTATCGCGTGTGGCCGATGGCGGAGGTGCCGGGCAACCCGGCGATGGCCTGCTGGTCGAAGATGTCGGCGACCAGGCCCATGGCCTTGTGGAGGTGCATCTCGCTGCCGTCCCAGGAGGCGATGCCGGCGGATTCCTGCCCCCGGTGCTGGAGGGCGTGGATGCCGAGGTACGAGAGGTTGGCGGCCTCGGGGTGGCCGAAGACGCCGAAGACGCCGCATTCGTCGTGGAACTTGTCGTCCTGCGGCTGCGCGAACAGAGGGAGGCGCATCGGGACCGAAGGGTACAGAGACCGGCGCGGAACCGCAACGCCAACTGCGCGTATATAAGGGGACCGATGGCTGACGACAAAGAGTCCCGCATCGTCGAGGCGCGCATGAAGCTGCGCGAGCGCTTCTTCGATCGCATGAAGGAGACGCCCGGCACCGCCGACTCCCGCCCGCTCGGTCACGGAGCGCCCAACCGCCACGGCATGCCCAAGGTGCCCGAAGGCCAGACCATCACCCACGGGTGGCCGGTGCTCGACCTCGGGCGTCAGCCGAACGTGAAGCTCTCGGAGTGGGAGCTTTTGGTGGACGGGGCCGTCGAGGAGCCGCTCAAGCTCTCCTGGAAGCAGTTCCTCGAGCTCCCCCAGCACAAGGACGTGAGCGACTTCCACTGCGTAACCACCTGGTCGAAGATGGACGTTCCCTGGGAGGGGGTGCAGCTCTCGACGGTGCTGGCGCTGGCGCGGCCCAGGCCCGACGCGTCGCACCTCATGACCTACGCCTATGACGGCTACACCACCAACTTGCCGTTGGAAGAGGCGCTCAAGGACGACGTGCTCCTCGTCCACACCGCCGAGGGCAAGCCGCTGCCTGCGGAGCATGGCGGGCCGGTGCGGATCATCACGCCGCAGCTGTATGCTTGGAAGGGGGCGAAGTGGATCCATCGCATCGAGCTGTTGACGCGCGACCGGCTCGGCTACTGGGAGCTGCGGGGATATTCCAATACGGCGCACCCGTGGCGGAACGACCGGTATTCGTAGAGGCTGTGCTTGGAGATGCACCCCGGAGGGCCGATGGGCAGCCGTGATCCGGCGCCTCCGGCGCCTCCACCAAGGGGGAGCTCGCTCCCCCTTGGATCCCCCACGAACTCCCTCGCGATCGCTCTACTCCTGTGCACGACGGCGGTTCATGCGGCGCCGCGGCAGAATGTGCTGGAGTACGTGCACGCGCAGCTGATGAAAGATCGCTCGCTCGAGCCGTCGAAGCGCGAGGCGCTGGAGTCTGCCCTCGAGGATCGCTTCGCCAACTACGGGTTCAACGTCGTCAAGCCCGACAAGCCCGAGGACGTGCGCACGCTCCTGCACGTCATCTGCGAGGGACTGCTCGACGACACCGACCCTGCGCGCATCGCCGAGGTGGGCTTTGCCGCCTACCAGGCCATCTGGCGCGGCGCTCCGGCCGATGCAGTCGACGGCATCGCGCTCTACGGCTACCAGAAGAAGATTCCGGCCGACTCGATCGCGACCTGGGCCAACGGCTACCGCGAGGGGGCCGCCTCTGGCGTGCCCGGCGAGGTGATGGCCGACGCGATCCACGAAGCGATGGCGCAAGGCTGGCCGGACGCGTCGTTCAACATCGTCAAGTGGGCGCTGGTGTCGGCGGCGAAGGCGGGCTGGGATGCGCGGCTCTACGCGGCGTATCTGCTCGGGGGGATGCAGAAGGATCCGGGGCATCCGGGTGCGCTGCAGGCGTCGTTGCGGACCAAGTTCGCGGAGGCGGCGCGGACCAAGACGAAGCTGCCGGAGCCCGAGTACAAGGGCGCGTTCTCGGTGGATGTGGCGCCGGCGCCGAGAGTGGTGATGACGCCGGCGACGACTGAGACGCGCCGGAAGCGCCGTCGTCCACCGGCGGGGTCGGAGTCGGGGTCGCAGTCGGGGTCGGGGTCGCAGTCGGGGTCGGAGTCGCAATCGGGGTCGGGGTCGCAGTCGGGGTCGGGGTCGGAGTCGGAGTCGCAATCGGGTTCGGAGTCGGGTTCGGGCGCCGGTTCTTCGCGAGCGGGCGCGGAGGTGCCGGAGCAGCCGCAGATCTGGCCTGGACTCGAGCGCGCGGTGCGCAGTTACATCGGCACGCCGTACGTCTGGGGCGGCCTCACCCACCGCGGCATCGACTGCTCCGGCCTGACCATGAACTCGTACCGCGAGGTGTCGATCGGCATCCCGCGCGTCTCCAGGCAGCAGTGGCAGACCGGCGCATCGGTGACGCCCGCGCACCTGCGCGACGGCGATCTCGTCTTCTTCGACACGCTGGGCAACGGCGTCTCGCACGTCGGGATGGTGGTGGATGCGGACCGGCACCGCATCATCCACGCCAGCTCGGCGCACGGCGTGATGGAGGCGGACATGAGCGACAAGTGGTTCCAGGCGCGGTACCTCGGCGCGCGGCGGGTGGTGCGCTGAGGCGCGCCCTCTTCCTCACGGCGGCGCTGCTGCTCGCGACGGCGGCGGCGTTCAGCATCGTTCCTTTGGGGCGGAGCTCGCAGGAGACGCCCGCGCTCGTCAACGGCCGCGCCGCGAACGGGATCCACGGCGCGGGCCCGCTGCGGGCGGGAGCAGCGGCAGTCCTCATCCAGCTCGGCGCTCGGCCGGTCGTCGCCGGATACGGAGGACATCGCCGCGCCAAGAGCGCGGAGCCGGTGTTCGCCCGTGCCCTCGCGCTGGAGGCGGGCGGGGCGCGCGCGTACCTCGGCGTCATCGACACGCTCTTGATTCCGGGAGATCTGGAGGAAGAAGTGCTGCGCCGCGCCCGGCTCGGCCCCCAGACCTGCCTCTTGCTCGCGGCGACGCATACGCACTCGGGGCCGGGCGGCGCGTGGGACAACGCCATCGCGGGCTGGGCGGGAGCGGGTAGATTCGATCGGGAGCAGCGCGATGCGATCGCGCAGGCCGCGGCAGATGCGCTGAAGCAGGCCGCCGCGGCCCTCGCTCCGGCGGAGCTTCTGGTCGCGCGCGAGGAGTGGCCGCAAGGTCCTGCGCAGGCGAGGAGCGAAGGGCCCATCGACGACGAGCTGGTCGCGCTGCAGCTGCGGCGGGCGGACGAGGCGGAGGTGGCGACGCTGGTGGACTACGCGATGCACCCGACCTCCGCGCCGCACGACCGCATATCGCCCGATTGGCCCGGCGGCGTTCCGGGGCTGGTGGTGCAGGGCGCGGTCGGGAATACGACCTGGGCGCGCGATCGCCCGCTCGCTCCGGCGGTGGTTGCGGAGAGCCGGCGTATCCTGACAACCGCCGCGCCCGAGGTGGCTCCGTCGTTGTCGTGCGAGACGCGCATCGTCGCGCTGCCGGCGCCGCAGGCCGGCCTCCGCGTTCCCTGGCCGGCGCGGCGCGCGTTCGCCAACGCATTCGCGCTGGGAATGGATCGCTTCGCGGTGCAGACGCGGCTGCGGATCGGGTCCTTGTCGCTCGTCGGCGTGCCCGGTGAGCCAGTGGGCGAGCTTGGGCTCGCCGCGCGGCCCGCGGTGCTGGTGGGACTCGCCGACGGCTACGTCGGCTACGTGGAGACGCCCGAGCGTTGGCAGGCGGGCCTCGGCGAGTCCTCCAAAACGTACTTTGGCCCAACGCTCGCGCACGCGCTGGGCCTCTGGCCGCGGTAGACTGCGCCGCCTGATGGACGAGCTGATCCGCCTCTCGGAAGAAGTGGCGACCGCGCTGCGCGAGCGCCGCGCTCTGGTCGCGCTGGAGACGAGCGTGGTGGCGCAGGGCCTGCCGCCGCCGGCGAATCTGGAAGCAGCGCGCCGCTGCGCAAAGGCGGTGCGCGACGGCGGCGCCGTGCCGGCCTTCGTCGGCGTCATCTCCGGCACCGTGCTCATCGGGATGAGCGACGCGGACCTCCAGCGACTCGCCGATCCGGCGCGCAAGCCCGCCAAGGCCGGCGCGCGAGAGCTGGCTGCCCTCTGCGCGAACAAGCGGGACGCGGGAACCACCGTCTCCGCGACCTGCGCGATGGCGGATCGCGCCGGCATCCGCCTGTTCGCGACCGGCGGCATCGGCGGCGTTCACCGGCGCTTCGACGCGCTGGAGCCCGCGGACGTCTCCGCCGACCTTGGGGAGATCGCGCGGCGGCGCGTATGCGTGGTGTGCGCGGGGCCCAAGATCATCCTCGACGTGCCGGCGACCTTCGAGTTCCTGGAGACGCTGGGCGTCCCGGTGTGGAGCTTCCGCAGCGACGAGCTGCCCGCGTTCTACTGCGGCAGCGGGCTGCGTGCGGAGCAGAAGTTCTTCGAGCCCGAAGGCGTGGTCCGGGCGCTGCGCGCGCACTGGGACGCGCTGGAAGCGGCGACCGGCGTGGTGCTGGCGGTGCAGCCGCCGATCTCGCTTCCGCGCGAGCAGATCGAGGCCGCGCTGCTCCCGGCGCTGCGCGAGGCGGCGGCGCGGAAGCTGCCGGGAAAGGAAGTCACGCCGTTCTTGCTCGCGGCGCTGTCGAAGGCGACCTCCGGGCGCACGCAGGAAGCGAACCTCGCCCTCCTCGAGCACAACGCCGCCACGGCGGCCGAGATCGCCAGCGCCTTGCACGGGTGACTAGGTCGCGGCCGTGCTCGTGCTCGTGAACGTCCTCGTGCTCGCTTGAGACGCCGAGCACCAGCACGGACGATCGGCGCTAACTGATAGGCATTGAGTCTAGAGCCGGACTCATGCCGCGGAGGCGCGGGAGAGGCGGTCGCGGATGGCGTCCCACTCCGCCGACGCCGGGACCTGTTCGATGAGGATGGCCTCGCAGTCCGCGTCCTCCAGCTCCCGCAGCGCCGCGTACAGCCCGCGCGCGTAGCCGGCGGGATCGTCGGGCAGCCGCGCGAGTGCTGCGGCGGGAAGCGCGGGCGTGTCTCCCCGTAGGAGCAGGCCGATCCGCCCGGAGAGCCGCGCTGCCGCCGACGGCAGCTCAAGGCGCGCCGCGAGCCGCACCACAGCGGCCGGCGCGTAGTGCCGCCTTTGCTGCCCCGGCGACTGGGCCACCGCGCCCTGCGCCGGGCCCTGGGCGAGCGGGCCGATCAGCTCCTCCAGATCGAGCCGCGGGATCGCTCCGGCCCGGAGCAGCCGCGGCTCCGGGCCGTCGAGCGCCACCACCGTCGACTCGATGCCGTAGGAGCAGCGCCCGCCGTCGAGCACGGCGTCGATGCGGCCATTGAGATCGCGCAGCACGTGGGCCGCCGAGGTGGGCGAGACGTGCTGCGCCCGATTCGCGCTCGGCGCCGCCAGCGGCGCTCCCACCCGCAAGAGGAGCGCACGCGCCACCGGATGAAACGGCGCCCGCACGCCGACGGTATCGCCGCCCGCGGTGCACTCGTCGGGCACCAGCGCGGTGCGCGGCAGCACCAGCGTGAGGGGGCCGGGCCAGAAGCGGGCCGCGAGCTGCCGCGCCTCGATCGGCCAGCGCGCCACCAGGGGCCGCGCCTCGTCTTCGCCGAGCACGTGGACGATGAGCGGATTGGCGACCGGCCGCCCCTTCGCCGCGTAGATCCCCCGCACCGCCAGCGGCTCCAGCGCCAGCGCCCCGAGCCCGTACACCGTCTCGGTGGGAAACGCGACCAGGCCCCCGCCCTGCAGAAGGGACGCCGCCTCGTCGAGATCCGCGGGCGAGCTTGCGCTGAAGAGTCTCGTGTCTACGGGACCGTCTCCAGCGCCGCCTGGTGGATGCCCTCGCCGACCAGCTTGGGAATCGAAGAGCTCCACGCCTGGCGCAGCTCGGAGACGCCCGCGTCGATCAGGCCTTCGGAGGAGCCGGCTTCGCCGGCGACGGGCGGAGCCCGAAGGGCGGAGTACTCGGAAGAGGAGCCGGCTTCGCCGGCGACGGGCGGAGCCCGAAGGGCGGAGTACTCGGAAGAGCACTCGATGACCAGCGACGCGCCGCCCACCTCGCCCACCTCCTCGAACTCCGCACCGGCCGCCTTGCAGATCGCCGCCACCTTCTCGCGCGCGTCCGCGGGATACGAGACGAGGATCCGCGACGCGTCCTCGCCGAAGAGCAGCGCGTCGGGCCGCAGCGCGCTCTTGAAGGCCACCTTGCAGCCGAGCCCGTTGGGAAAGCACATCTCGGAGAGCGCCACCGCGAGCCCGCCGTCGGAACAGTCGTGCGCGGCCTTCACCGCGGAGGCCCGCACGCACTCGCGCACCGCTTTCTGCGCCGCCTTCTCCCGCGCGTAATCGAGAGGCGGCGGAAGGCCGGCGGTCTTGCCGTGCACCACCTTCAAGAGCTCGCTGCCGCCGAGGTGCCCTGCGCCCACGCCGCCGATCAGCCCCACCTTGTGGCCCGCCGCGACGAAGCCGCTGCCGGCGTTCTTCGCGCAGTCGTCCATCAGGCCGACCATGCCGATCATCGGCGTCGGGAAGATGCCCTTGCCTTCGGTCTCGTTGTAGAGCGAGACGTTGCCGGACACCACCGGCGTTCCCAGCGCATTGCAGGCGTCGGCGATGCCGAGGCAGGCCTGTTCGAACTGCCACATGATCTCCGGGCGCTCTGGGTTTCCGAAGTTGAGGCAGTCGGTGATCGCGAGCGGCTCGCCGCCGGCGCAGGAGACGTTGCGCGCCGTCTCGGCCACCGCGTGCGCTGCGCCCAGCCGTGGCTCGAGGTAGACCCAGCGCGCATTGCAGCCGACGCTGAGCGCCACGCCGCCCTCGCGCTGCCCGGTGAAGCGCACCACCGCCGCGTCGCCCTGGCCGGGCCGCACCGCCGTCCCGATGCGGACCATGTGATCGTACTGCCGGTACACCCACTCCTTCGAGGCGACGGTGGGCGAGGCCAGCACCGAGAGCAGCGCGGATTTCAAATGCTTGATCGACGGAACCGGCGGCATCTTTTGCAACTCGTCCTGCGACGCGGGCCGCTTGCGCGGGCGATCGTAGAGCGGCGCCTCGTCGGTGAGGGGCGCGATGGGCAGCTCCGCGACGGCGGCGCCGCGGCTGTGGATGACGAGCTTGCCGGTGTCGGTGACCCGCCCGACGGTGGCGTGCGCCAGGTCCCACTTGTCGCAGATCTCGAAGACTTCCTTCTCCCGCCCCTTCTTCGCCACCAGGAGCATCCGCTCCTGCGATTCGGAGAGCATCACCTCGTAGGGCGTCATCCCCGACTCGCGGCGCGGCACCGCGTCGATGTCGAGCAAGAGGCCGCTGCCCGCGCGCGAGGCCATCTCCACCGACGACGAAGTCAGCCCTGCCGCGCCCATGTCCTGGATGCCGACCAGGCAGTCGGTCTTGAAGAGCTCGAGGCAGGCCTCGAGGAGCAGCTTCTCCATGAAGGGATCGCCCACCTGCACGGTGGGCCGCTTCTTCTCGCTCTCTTCGTCGAACTCCGCGCTCGCCATGGTGGCGCCGTGGATGCCGTCGCGGCCGGTGCGCGCGCCGATGTAGATGACGGGGTTGCCGACGCCGCTGGCGGTGCCGCGGAAGATCCGGTCGGCTTTGAGCAGGCCAAGCGTGAACGCGTTCACCAGGCAGTTCCCGTCGTACGAGGAATCGAAGGCCACCTCGCCGCCCACCGTCGGCACCCCGATGCAGTTGCCGTAGCCGGCGATGCCCGCCACCACGCCCTCGAGCAGTCGCGCCGTCTTCGCATGCGAGGGGTCGCCGAAGCGCAGCGCGTTCAACGACGCGATCGGCCGCGCGCCCATGGTGAAGACGTCGCGCAGGATGCCGCCCACTCCTGTGGCCGCGCCCTGGTAGGGCTCGATGTAGCTGGGATGGTTGTGGCTCTCCATCTTGAAGGCGACCGCCAGGCCGCCCCCCACGTCGACCACGCCGGCGTTCTCGCCCGGGCCCTGCAGGACCCGCGGCCCCTTGGTGGGGAGCGCGCGCAAGAACCGCCGGCTCGACTTGTACGAGCAGTGCTCGCTCCACATGGCGGAGAAGATGCCCAACTCGAGCAGGTTCGGGTCCCGGCCCAGCACCTTGCGGATGCGCGCGTACTCGTCCTGGGAGAGCCCGTGCGCTGCGACGATTTCAGTAGTGAACGCTGCCATGGCCGCCGCGGACAATAGCATCCCTGTGCAGGACTTGCCGCTTGCGGAAGGCTTGCCAAATTCGGTAATCGCGAAAAGGATCCGTGTGTGAGCGACCACGCCATCCTCGAGGCGGAGAGCGCGCGCCTGGCCGAAGCGGAGCGGCGCCAGCGGCTGCTCTCCGACGTCTCCAGGGTGCTGCTCGACTACGTCGGCGCCGACGAGGTCGAGCCGCTGCGCCGCATCGCCCGGAAGGTGACCGAAGCCTTCGGCGACTGGTGCGCGTTCACGCTGGTGCAGCCGGATGGAATCTCCCGCACTGTCGCCGCCTATCATCCCGACCCGCGCCAGCTCGAGCTGGAGAAGAAGCTCAACGCGCTGGTGCCGCCGCAGCGCTGGGATGCTCCGCCGCACGAGCTCAACGCGCTGGTGCAGAAGAAGTCGGTAGTGATCGAGGAGGTGACCGACGAGATGCTGCGGCTCTCGCAGCCCTCGGAGGAGGTCTTCGCCCTCTTCAAGGAAATCGGCATGACCTCGATCATCGTCGCGCCCATGTTCGACGGGCATCTGCCCCTGGGCACGCTGGCGCTGGTCTCCACCGGCGGGGCGCGCCGATACACCAGCGCCGACATCGACTTCACCGAGTCGCTGGCCGATCGTGCTGCGCTGGCGGTGCGCAACGCGCGCCTGGTGAAGGAGCTGGCGGAGGAGCGCGACCGGCAGCTCCAGGCGCGCGAACACAGCGAGCGCCGCGCCGCCGAGCTGCGCGCCGTCTTCAACTCGGATCCCAACGGCATCGCCCTCTTCGACGCGGCCGGCATCCTGCAGCTCGCCTCGCCGCGGCTGGAGGAGATCTTCGGCTTGCCGCTCGGCGCGATGGTCGGGCAGCCCTGGCAGCAGATCTACCGGCGCAAGCTCGAGCAGGTGGTGAGCGCCAACCGGGAGCCGCTCTTCGCCCGCATCTCGCAGCTCTTCAGTGATCCCGAGGCGCGCGGCGTGGACGAACTGGAGCTGGAGCGGCCCCGCCCTCGCTGGGTGAACCGCAACATGGTGCCGGTGCGCGGGGCGGACGGCGAGTACCTGGGGAGGCTGGTCGTCTACACCGACGTCACCGAGCAGCGCGAGCTGGACCGGCTGCGCTCCGACTTCCTCACCGTCGCCGCCCACGAGCTGCGCACGCCGCTGACGCCGCTCTCCATGTATCTACAATCCATCGAGCGGCGGCTGCAGCAAGGGCAGCCGGTCGATCCCCAGCTGGCCACCAAGGCGCGACGGCAGGTGGCGCGACTCAGCAGGCTGGTCGAGGACCTGCTCGACGTCTCGCGCCTCGACTCGCGGCGGATGCAGATCGATCGCGAGCGCGTCGATCTGAACGAGCTCGCCGAGCAGGTGGTGGGCGACTTCCGCGCCGAATCGCGCAACCACGAGATCGTCTTGCAACGCCCGCACGAGGTGGTGCTGGTGGAGGGCGACCGGCCGCGGCTGGAGCAGGTGGTGGTGAACCTGCTCTCCAACGCCATCAAGTACAGCCCGCACGGCGGGTCCATCGTGGTGCGCGTCGACAAGGATTCCCATGCCTCTCTCTCCGTGACCGATCCCGGCATCGGCATCCCCAGGGAGGAGCAGGCGCGCCTCTTCCAGCGCTTCTTCCGCGCCGGCAACGCCACCACGCGGAACTACAGCGGCCTCGGCATCGGGCTCTTCATCAGCCACGAGATCGTGCGGCGCCACGGCGGCCGCTTCCAGGTCGAGAGCGCGGTCGGCGAGGGCTCCACCTTTTCCGTCTACCTGCCGCTCGCGCCGGGCGAGGAGGTTCCCCTGGCCCGCGCACGGGTGCTGCTGGTCGACGACGATCCGGAGATCCTGGAAGCCACCGGCCAGATCCTGCGCGAGTGGGGCTACGCGGTGGACGAGGCGCGCGACGGCGCCACCGCGCTCTCGCTGGCGCGCGGGACGCGGCCTGATCTCATGCTCGTCGATCTGATGATGCCGGTGATGGACGGCTCGGCGCTGATCCAGCGCATGCGCGAGGAGAAGGTGGCCGGAGGCGTGCCGCTGGTGATCTTCTCCGCCGACCGCGACGCGCGCGAGAAGGCGAAGAAGCTCGACGCCGCCGCGGCCCTGCGCAACCCTTTCCCCCTGCAGGAACTGCAGGACGTGGTGGAGCGGCTCCTTCCGCAGAAGCCGGCCGCCTGATGGGCCGGCCGCGGAACATCCGCCGCCTGCGCCGCGCCACGCTGGCCATCCTCTCTCGCAAGAAGTCGCTCTATTCGACTCGGCGCCTGCTCGAGGCGGCCAAGGCGCGCGGATTTCGGACCCGCGTCATCGACGTGCTGCGCTGCAACCTGGTCCTCGAATCCGCCAACCCGCGCCTCTTCCACAAGGGCAAGGAGGTGCGCGGCCTCTCGGTGGCGATCCCGCGCATCGGCGCCAGCGTCACCTCGGTCGGGCTACAGGTAATACGGCAGCTCGAGGCGCTGGGCGTGCCGCTGGTCAACGGCGCTTCCGCCATCGCCCGCAGCCGCGACAAGCTGTCGGCCTTGCAGCAGCTCGCCGCGGGCGGCGTGAAGATCCCGCGCACGGTGCTGGCGCGCGGCGGAGGCGACGTGAAGGAGCTGGTGGCGCAGGTCGGCGGCCTGCCCGCGATTCTCAAATTGATCCAGGGCACGCAGGGCGTCGGCGTGATGATCGCGCACAGCGAGGCCGAAGTGACCAGCATCCTCTCCACGCTGTGGGACCTGGGGCAGGAGATCCTCCTGCAGGAATTCGTCTCCGAGTCCGGCGGGCGCGACGTGCGCGCGCTGGTGGTCGGCGACCGCGTGGTCGGCGCCATGCGCAGGGAGGCGCGCAAGGGCGAGTTCCGCAGCAACCTGCACCGCGGCGGATTTGGCGTCGCCGCCGAGCTGCCGCGCGAATACGAGGAAGCAGCCGTGCGAGCGGCCCGCGTCCTCGGGCTCTCGGTGGCGGGAGTGGATCTGCTGGAGTCGTCCTCGGGCCCCAAGGTGATGGAGCTCAATTCCAGCCCTGGATTCGAGGGTCTGGAGAAGGCGACCGGCCTCGACATCGCCGGCGCGATCATCGAGGAGGCTGCCCGGCTGGCCGACGCCACGAAGCGGGCCATGGCCCTGTGAATATCGCTTGCCCGTTCCGGCACGGTCGGGCGATGATCCGGGCATGTCGATGCGGCCCGCGCAGGAGGGTGTTTTCGAGCGGCTGATCCGCGAACCCGCCGGGCTCGAGCTGGTCCTCTACCACGACGTGCTGTGCTCCTGGTGCTACGTCGCCGACGCGCGCCTTCACTACCTGCGCGACGAGTACGGGCCGCTGTTGCGGTGGCGCTTGCGGCCGTATGCGCTGCGCCCCGAGAACCAGCTGCCCGACAAGAAGCAGCGCGCGGTGCTGGCGCGCAACTTCCGCCGGGTCGCCCGCGAGAAGGAGGGCAAGGGCGTCAAGGCCGATCTGTGGACGGGACAGGATCCGCCCTCGTCGTCCCTGCCGCCCTTGGTCGCGCTGGAGGCCGCGCTGTCCCAGGGCCCGGAGCTGCAGCGCGCGCTCCTCGAGGCGATGCGGCGCAAGGCGTTCATCGAAGGCATCAACGTCGCCCGCCGCGACGTGCAGGTCGAGCTGGCGGCGCAGGTGGGGATGGACGTCGCGCGCTTCCTCGAGCGGCTCGACGACCCGCGCCTGCCCCAGGAAGTCAACGATGCGGCCGAGGAGGCGGAGGGCCTCGGCATCAAGGGCGTGCCCGCGCTGGTCATCGGCGGCGAGTGGCTGATGCAGGGATGTCGCGACCTGTCGGAGTACCGGCAGGTGATCGACAAGTACCTGCGCGAGCGCGTCGCCGACGCCCCCGTCCGCCTGGTGCACTAGCCGCGCGCCCCCACAAACTCAAACACAAACGCGTTTGCGTTTGCGTTTGTGTTTGTGTTTGTGTTTGTGTTTGCGGGGCAGTCTGGCCTAGCCCCCGGCGCTTCCAAGCCGGGCGCAGCGCGACTATGCTCCGCGGCCCATGGCGCCCGTCCTCGCATCGCTGATCATCCTCGCCGGCCTGGCCGTTTTCTTGAGGACCATCTCCTTCCGCATTCGTCCTTTGTTGTACGCGCGCAAGGACGTGCGCTGGGACGACCCCGCCGCCCGCACCGAGAAGCTGCTCGTCTACGGATTCGGCCAGACGCGCATGCCGACCAAGCCCGAGCGGGCTGCGGGCGCAGCGCATATCTGGATCTTCGTCGCCTTCCTGGTGGCGCAGCTCGGGACGCTGACTTCCTTCGGCCTCGCCTACGATGCGAGCTTCCACCTGCCCTTCCTCACGCACCAGACGGCGCTGGGGCAGGGCTATCTGTTCGTCAAAGACCTGATCGACCTGCTCGGCACCGCGGGCTGCGCGGTCTTCCTCTGGTTCCGCCTGGTGCAGAAGAAGGAGCGGATGACGCTCTCCTGGGAGGGCGTGTTCATCCTCTGCATGATCCTGGGCGTCCTGTGGACCGACGTGCTCATCGACGGCGCGGTGCTCGCGAAGAGCGCCGGCGAGGCGCCCTGGTATCTGCCGGTCTCAGGACGGTTCGCCTCCCTCTTCCTGCAGGGAATGACGCCGGCAGCGGCGGGGAATCTCATGACGGTGGGCGTTCTCCTGCACATCGCCATCGTGATGGCTTTCCTGAACTTCCTGCCATTGGGAAAGCATTTCCATATCATCACCGGATTGCCGACGGTATTCTTCCAGCGGCTCGCGCCACAGGGGCAGCTGTCGAAGCTGGATCTGGAAAACAGCGAGAAGTTCGGCGTCGCCAAGCTGACCGATCTGTCTTGGAAGGAGATCCTCGACACCTATTCCTGCACCGAGTGCGGGCGGTGCCAGACCTATTGCCCGACCTACGACACCGGAAAGCCGCTCTCCCACAAGGAAGTGAACCGGGCCATTCGCCACCACGCGCAGCAAGTGGCGCAGACGATGCCGCTGCCCCTGCAGCAATTGCTGCGTCAGCTGAATCGCATCCAGCCGGTGACGGGAGGTGGACAGGGCGATCACGACGGCCATTCCGCGGAAGCGCCGCCCGATGGATTGCAGCTCCCTGCGGAGCTGATTGAAAAGCTGCCCCCACTGGTGGGCGAAGGCGGTGTGCTCCCCGACGAGACCATCTGGGCTTGCACGACATGCGGTTGGTGCGAGCAGGCGTGCCCGGTCTTCATCGAGCAGTTGCCGCGCATCGTCGACATGCGCCGCAACCTGGTCCTGATGGAGAGCCGCTTTCCCGAAGAGGCGGCACGCGTCTTCAAGGGGATGGAGGGGCAGGGCAATCCCTGGGGAATGGGGAGCAACCGCCGGGCCGAGTGGTGCGCCGACCTCGATATCCCGGTCGCTGCTTCGCTTTCGCCCGAAGCATTGAAGGAGATGGAATATCTCTTCTTCGTCGGCTGCGCGGGGAGCTTCGACGAGCGGCAGAAGAGGGTCTCGCGAGCGCTGGTGAAGATCCTGCGCTCCGCCGGCGTGTCTTTCTGCATCCTCGGCGAGGAGGAGACTTGCAACGGCGACTCGGCGCGGCGGCTGGGAAACGAATACCTCTTCCAGGCGCTGGCGCAGCAGAACGTCGAGACTTTGAAGAAGTACGGCTTGAAGAAGATCGTCACCCAATGCCCGCATTGCTTCAATACACTGGGCAATGAATACCCGCAGTTCGGCGGGCATTTCAAAGTGCTGCACCATTCAGAGGTGATCTCCCAGCTGGTCGAGGACGGGCGCCTCAAGCCGGGGCAGGCGGCGCTCGAGGAGCCGGTCACCTATCACGACAGTTGCTATCTCGCGCGGCACAATGGAATCAGCGAAGCGCCCCGGCAATCGCTGATCGCTCTCGGTATCAAGGTGAAAGAGATGGACCGCAACCGCAGCGAAACATTTTGTTGCGGAGCGGGCGGCGGGCGGATGTGGCTGGAGGAGACCATCGGCCAGCGCATCAACCGGAACCGCGTCGACGAAGCGGCGGCGACGCTGGGCGGCAAGGGCACGGTCGCGACCTCGTGCCCGTTCTGCCTCACCATGATCAAGGACGGCATCGGCGAGACGGGCCGCAGCGAAGAGATGCAGGCGAAGGACATCGCCGAGCTGGTCGCGCAGACGCTGCCTTGAGCCCGGGCATCGTTACGGTGCGGTCGTTCCAGATCGGGGATCTGGAGGCAGCCACAGTTTTCTGCGAGGCAGCGCGGGCGAAGGATCCGGCGATCGAGCCCTTCGCGCAGCGGCTCTCGGTGATTGCGACGGGGACGCGAGCTGTCCTTCCTCTATGGCGCGTGGCGGCCGGCGAGGATGGCGAGCTCTATGGAATCGCGTTTACTGCATTGCGGGAATCGGCGGTGCAGCCGACCTTCGATTTCTATGCCGCCGTGCATCCCGCGCTGCGCCGGCAGGGGCTGGGCCGCGCGCTGGCGGAGCCGGCGCTCGCCTGCGGAGCAGTCTTGCGGGTGCGGGTGCGCGACGATTCGGAGCCGGGCCGCGCGTTCTTGAATGCCTTGGGATTCGTTGAAACCGGCGCGCAGCTGTCATTGCACTGGAATGGGAAGGCAAAGCCGCAGATGCCGCCGATGCCTGCCCTCCGCATCCGCGCCGCGACCGCCGCCAGGGACCAAGCCACCCTGAAGCGCCTTTCGACCGAGGCCTGGGCCGGCGCGCCCGATACCTTCGCTTCGCGAGCGGACGAGATCGCCCAGCTCTTTGGCGACGACGGCCGCGTGGCGTTGATTGCGGAATCGGAGGGCAAGGTCTTGGGATATCTCGCCGGCGTGCAGCTCGGCCGCACGCTCGGTATCGAAGAGGTTGCGGTGCTGCCCGACTTCCGGCGCATGGGCATCGGCCGCGCGCTGGTGGCGCACGCGCTTCGCCATGAGCAGGGCGCGGTATTGTCGGTCAGCGAGGCGAACAAACCGGCGCGCGCCCTCTACAAGTCGCTAGGTTTCAGCCAGACTGCGCGGCGCATCGTGCTGGAGCTGCGGCCCGGCGGAGGGCAGCGATGATCGCCGTGCGCGAGCCCGACCTCTGCCACCTCTGAGCCCGCGCGGCCTCTGCACACTTTCGCGGGCGTGCCAAGGTCCCAAATCAGGACTCCCTTTTTGGGACGCCTGTCCAAAACGCTCCGCGCAAAAAAAAATTTTTATTTTTTTCGCGGCGGCGGCGGCGGGATGGATTTCGGGCGGGCGGCTCGGACCAGGCGGACACGGCGGTCGTCCCGCTGCACCACGGTCAGCTCGAGGCCGCCGATGAAGAAGCAGTCGCCCGTCTGCGGAATCGCCCCCGCGGCCGAGTTGAGCAGCCCGCCCAGCGTCTCGAAGTCGCCGACGTCGGGGAGCTGCGCGCCCAGCGCTACGTTCAGGTCGCCCAGCCGCGTCTCCGCGCGCAGCAGCGCGGTGCCGTCCGGCCCGAACTGCGGCGCCGGCCGGTCGGTATCGTGCTCGTCGCGGATCTCGCCGACGATCTCCTCGAGGATGTCCTCCAGCGTGACGATGCCGGAGAAGCCGCCGTACTCGTCGACCACCAGCGCCAACAGCGACCGCTTCTGCTGCATCTCCCGCAGCAGGTCTCCGACCGGCTTGGTCCAGGGCACGAACAGCGCCGGGCGGACCAGATCCTGAAGGACGATCAGCTCCGGGTGCGCGAGCAGCGGGATGACGTCCTTCGCGTGCAGCACGCCTTTGATGTCGTCGAGGTCGCCCTCGAACACCGGCATCCGGGTGTGGCCCTCCTCGGCGAGCAGGTCGATCACCTGCGCAGGCGTCGCGTCGAGCGGCACGCCGATGACGCGCGTGCGGGGCACCATGATCTCCTTCGCCGTGCGTTCCGCGAAGGAGAAGAGCCCGTGCACCATCTCGGCCGACGGCGCCCCGGGCGCACCGCCGCGCGCCTCGTTGCTGAGGATCTTCTCGATCTCCTGCAGCGGCGGTGGCGGCGGCGTGTAGCGCGCCGTCGCCCCTTGCCGCAGGAGCAGGGCGTCGAACATCCGCAGCATCAACCGCACCGGCCAGCCCAGCGCCACGCACACGAAGTACGCCGGTCCCGCCAGGGCAAAACCCCAGCGGAGCGGGCTCGCCGCGGCGAGCGACCGCGGGGCCAGATCGAGGACCAGCGCCACCGCCCCGGCAAGCAGCCCCGCCACCAGCTGCAGGCCGCTGCGCGAGTTCGCGTGGACGCCGGCCCGGAAGAGCACGTCTCCAGCGACGATGGCGCAGGCGACCGCCGCAAAGGCCAGCAGCGAAGAAGAAGCGCCGCGCAGCGCTGTCGCGGTGGTCTCGGGCTGCGCCTTGAGCCGCAGGAGCCAGCGGGCGGCGCGCGGGCGCTGCCTGGATCCGGCGCGCACCTCGTCCTCGCCGACCGCGATCAGCGCCGCGTCGGCAGCCTGCAGCAGCGCGCGCCCGCCGAGGGCGGCGCCGGCCGCCAGGAGCTCGAGCATATGCAGCCGATCTTAGCAGGTCAAAGGCGGCTGCGGGCCGATGGCCGCTCTTGAAAGCCTGCCCAAACGCCGTTAGGTTGCGCCGCGCGGGGGCAGGCGGAGGCCGGATGAAGGCGCGCGTGGTGGTGACCCTGAAGAAGTCGGTGCTGGATCCCCAGGGCCAGGCCGTCACCCGCGCGCTCGGTGCATTGGGATTTTCGGAAGTGAAGGACGTGCGGCTCGGCAAGATCATCGAGCTGGACCTCGACGCGAAGGACCCCGCCGAGGCGAGAGCGCGCGTCGAGCAGATGTGCGAGAAGCTGCTCGCCAACACCGTCATCGAGGAGTACCGCGTCGAGGAGATCAGGTAATGCTCTTCGCGGTGGTCGTCTTCCCGGGCAGCAACTGCGACCACGACGTCTACCACGTCGCCAAGCACGTGCTCGGCTGCGCCGCCCGCTACGTCTGGCACAAGGATCGCGACCTGCGCGGCGCCGACGTCGTGGTGCTGCCCGGCGGCTTCTCTTACGGCGACTACCTGCGCACCGGCGCCATCGCGCGCTTCTCGCCGATCATGGACGAGATCCGCAAGTTCGCCTCGCGCGGCGGGCACGTCGCAGGAATCTGCAACGGCTTTCAGATCCTCCTCGAAGCCGGGCTGCTCCCCGGCGCCATGCGCCGCAACGATTCCCTGAAGTACGTCTGCCGCGACGTCCACCTCAAGGTCGAAAACGCCATGACCCCCTGGACGCGCAAGTACGCCAAGGGCGAAGTGATCAAGATCCCCATCGGCCACGGCGACGGGAACTACTTCGTCGACGGCGAGGGCTTGAGGCGCCTCGAGGGCGAGGGCCAGGTCGCTTTCCGCTACACCGACGCCACCGGCGTCCGCGGCGCGCCGGGCGCGAATCCCAACGGCTCGCTCGCCGACATCGCCGGCATCACCAACGCGCGCGGGAACGTCATCGGAATGATGCCGCACCCCGAGCGCCTGTCGGAGGCGATCCTCGGCGGCGAGGACGGGCGCCGCCTGTTCGAGAGCATCCTCGAGGCGGTGGGGTGATCGCGCTCGCCGCGCTGCTCGTCGCCATCCCCGCCGATGCGCGCATCTCGCTGCAGACAGGCGCGCACCGCATCGAGAAGATCTCGCCGGGCTTCGACGCGGTCGAAACCGAAGGCCCGCTGCACGCCGAGCTGCTGCCGAGCGGCGACGAGCTGCTCCTCGAGCCCTCGGCCAAGGGGGTCGCCCGCGCCTTCCTCTTCGCGCGCCGCGAGGTCCGCGTGGTCGAGGTGTTCATCGACACGCCCCTGCCGCCGCCGGGTGAGAAGCCCGCCTGCGCGACGGTCAAGGACGCCGCCTGCTACGCGCAGTTCCGCGCCGCGCCGCAGCCGAAGATGATCTTCGAGCTCGAAGGCCTGCAGGCGGAGGCGAAAGCCGCGCAGGAAGAGCTCTCCCGCGCCGGCCTCCCGCACATCTCCGTCGCTCTCTCGCCCTGGGGCGTCAAGCTCAAGGGCGCAAGAGGCGAAGCCGAGCAGCGCCGCGCGCTCCGCACCATCTGGCCGGCCATACTCGGCCCGCTGCGGATCGACTGAGGCCCGAGGCCCGAAGCCCGAGGCCCGAAGCCCGAGGCCCGAAGCCCGCTCTCAGCTCCGCGACTTGCGCTTCGCATGCACCCGCGGCGTCACCCATTGCTTGCGCTCGTGCAGGGGCTGCTCCGATTCCGGCAGCGCCTTGATCGCCTGCCGCAGCTGCCCGTGCACGACCGCCACTTGTGGGTCCGACTGGAGCAGCAGCGCGTAGCGATCCCAGAACGGCGACCCGCCCGCGCGGGTCAGCCGGTCGATCTCCATCCGCACGCCGGCGACGGTCCCGGCGGGCAGGATCTCCTGCGCGAGCAGCGAATCGAGATCGACGATCAATTCGCTCATCGGGTGCAGCCAGGCGAAGTACGGGTCCTCGGTCAAGAGCCGGAGCAGGTGCCCTGGCCCGCCCACCGCGTTCCCGGCGTTCTCGTATTCGAAGCGCACCGCCCGCACGAGCACGCGGTGCACTTCGCGCAGCGCGCCGGCAACCTCGAGCAGCGCGGGCTTGTGCGCGCCTTCAGGGGTCATGCCGCGTATCTTAGCAACGATTACGCAGGGACGGGCATGTCTGTTGGCAAAGGCGACGGCATCCGCAGCGGCAATTCGAGGATGGGCGGCCCCTTCCAGCGCCGCAACGCAGCCCTGTCGCCCTCGATGGCGACGTGCGGAAAGCCGTCGCCCGGCCGTCCGGTCCACGAGCCGAGGTTGAAGTAGCGCGCGCCGTTTCCGGCAGCCTCGTCCACCACGCGGTGGCTGTGGCCCATCACGATGTACTTCACGTCGAAGACCGCCGCCACGCGCCGGGCCGCCTGCTGCAGCATCGGGTGCGCGTCGGTCTTGCGCTTGCCGGCGAGCAGCGCGTTGAGCGCGGCGAAGAGGATGCCCACCGCGGTGACCGCGCTGATCCGCGTCCAGAACCCGTGCAACGTCAGCGAGGTGGAGAGGGCGCAGGCGAGGCAGAGGAGCGCCAGCAGCATCCGGTCGAGATAGAAGAGCTGCATCGAATCGAAGAGGCTCTGCTCGCCGGGCTTCGCGGCCATGGCCACCAGCTGCTGCGCCTGCTTGCCGGTGCCCTGGAAGCGCGCCAGCATCTGGCGGACGTGCGCGTGCTCGTCGACCTTGCGCGCGATCGCCTTGTCCGCCGCGCGGGCGAAGGCGCGCGAGATCTTCAGGGACTGCCGCAGCACCGGGTAGATGACCCGGAACACCATGACGAAGTAGTCGGCCGCGACGCGCAGGGGGTTGCCGGCTTTCAGCACCCAGTCGAGGTACTCCTTGAGGCCCCACGCATCGACGTCGTCGGCCGGCTCCACCTGCTCGGTGTAGCGGTTGACGAAGTAGCGCAGCAGCTTCGAGCTGAGCGACAGCTCCATCTCCTGCTGCGCCTGCGCGCCGCCATGCTCGGCAAAGAAGTCGCTCTGCACCGAGTAGTGGTCGTGGGCGTGGCCGTGCTCGGCGTAGAAGAAGCCGGGCTCGAGGTAGAACCAGTCGTGGAACTCGATGGCCCGTTCGAAGCGGCGCCGCGCCACGGCGGAGGTCAGCCCAGAGCGGTCGAGCAGGAGGCGGCGGAATTCGGCCTGCACCAAAGGCCAGCGCCAGTCGGGATCGTGGTTCCCGCGGATGATGTGAAGAGAATTTCCCTTCTGGACAAAACGGGCGAGCGCGTCAAAGACCGCAGGGTGCCGCTCTGCGGTGCGGCGCAGCTTCCAGACGCACTTGGGCTCCGACGGCGCCAGGCCCAGCTCGCGTTCTTCGGCGCTGATGTCGAACGGTGCCGATTGCGGAACCAGCGTGATGGCGACGAAATCGACGATGTCTCCGTTCAGGATCAGACGCCACGGCTTCTGATCCGTCCGGTGGATGGCATGCCAGTCGAGAAAGGAAACCAGCGCGGGGTCCGCATGGCGCGGCCGGTCGACCTTCTGGCCGACTTTCAGGTCGCAGCCGAGGTGGATGTCGGAGACGGCGAGCAGGTTGTGCGGGCGCTCCGAGAGCGACCGGACCTTCCGCCACATCTTCCGCAGGCCCATGGTGATAAGCCCTTCTCCCCCTGCGGGGAGCCTGAGCAAGGGACGTGCCGCCGGGCACCATCGAAACCATGACAGCGCCTGAAGACGACGACGCGTCGGGTGCGGAACTTTTTGGCGACGAAAACGGGCCTCGGGCCTCGGGCCTCGGGCCTCGGGCCTTGGACATCAGGAATGGCGACTAAAGCTAACGGCGACTAAAGCTGCTTCTCGTAGACGCGGTAGGTTTTGTATTTCCTTCCGCCCATGCGCTCGATGCCGCGGTTGATCATGACGTTGTCTTCGAGCGTCCAGCTCAATTCGCCGCCTTTGTAGCCGGCGGCGGCGCCGCGTCGGGCGACCTCGACGTAGAGCACGGCGGCGAGCGTGCCGTACTTGTGCGAGGCGCGGAATTCTTCCCTCACCCCGAGCAGGATCAGGCGCGCGTGCTTCGGGCGGTTGAACTTCAGTCGCCAGAGCAGCTTGAGCAGATTCAGCGGCCGCCTCATCAATTCGCCGTCGAAGTCCTTCACCAGCTCGTTGACGTCGGGGATGGCGAAGCACATCGCCGCCGGCTTGCCGTCCACCTCCGCCACCAGCGCGATCTCGGTGTCGACGAACATCTTGTACTCGGTGGCGATGATCTCCAGCTCTTGCGCGGTGAAGGGAGTGAAGTTCCAGTTTCCCGCCCAGGCTTCGTTGTAGATGTCGCGGACGATGTCCACCTCGCGGCGGAAGTTGGAAAGGTCCATGGTCCGCACGCGCACGTTGGGCAGCTTCAAGGTGCGCTCGGCGATGCGCATGGTGCGATCGTCGATCTGACCCGGCGTGTACCACCAGGCGTAGAAGTCCTTCGCCTTGGCGAAGCCCGCCGACTCGATGAGCGGCCCGACGTACGGCTTGTTGTGCGGCATTCCGATCCGCGGCGGCGTGTCGAAGCCGTCGATGAGGATGCCCGTCTCGCCCTTCGAGTCCAGCGTGAACGGCCCGCGCAGCCGCATGCGCCCCTTGCCAGAGGCCCACTCGCCCGCCTTCGCCAGAAGCGCCTTCGCGATCAAAGGGTCGTCCTTCGCGTCGAAGAAGCCGAAGAAGGCGACGCCCTTCTCGAGCGGCCACTGCCTGTCGAAGTCGAAGTCGACCTGCGCGCTGGCGCGCCCGACCGGCTGCCCATCTTGAAAGGCGAGAAAGCACTGCGCCTCGCCGTGCTTCAAGAACGGGCTCTCCTTCGGGTCGAGCAGCCGCCGGTAGTCGTCGAGGAGCGGCGGCACCCAGAGCGGGTCGCTCTTCATACCCAGCGTCCAGGGGACGTGCAGGAAGGTTTCCAGGTCCTTTTTCGACTCCACGGCCCGCAGTTCGAGTGCCATCGGCGGCGGAACCTAGCACGGCGGTTCGCCTTGCGGGCCGCGCCGCTGCGTGGTACGCGGACTCCTTTTCTTCACCGGGCTTTTGATGGATTTCAAAGACACCGTTCACCTGCCGAAGACCTCGTTCCCGATGCGCGCGTCGCTGGGCGACAACGAGCCGAAGCAGGTCGCGGCCTGGCAGGACGAGGAGCTGTACGAGAAGCTCCTGGCGCAGAACGCGCAGGCGCCGAAGTTCGTCTTCCACGACGGGCCGCCGTACGCCAACGGCTCCATCCACCAGGGCCACTTCCTCAACAAGATCCTCAAGGACCTGGTGGTGAAGCTCCACCTCATGTCAGGGCACCTGACGGACTTCGTCCCGGGCTGGGACTGCCACGGCCTGCCCATCGAGCGGCAGGTGGACAAGCTGCTCGGGGCCAAAAAGCGCGAGCTGACACCGGGCCAGTTCCGGCGCGCCTGCCGCAAGTACGCCGAGGAGCAGATCGACGTGCAACGGCGCGAGTTCATGCGCCTGGGCATCTTCGCGCGCTGGTTTCAGCCATACATCACCATGGCTTTCAAATACGAAGGCCAGATCGTGCGCGAGCTGGCTCAGTTCGCGAAGCGCGGCGCCCTCTACCGCCGCAAGCGTCCGGTGCACTGGTGCTTCCACGACGTCACCGCGCTCGCAGAGGCGGAGGTCGAGTACGCCGACAAGACCAGTCCCTCCATCTACCTGCGTTTTCCGCTGGTCGATCGCGACGGCTGGGGCCTCGCCATCTGGACCACCACGCCGTGGACCATTCCGGCGAACCTCGCCATCACCGCAAATCCGGATCTGGAATACGTCGCATATGCGCTGCCGGACCGCGGCGTCACCATCGTTGCAAAAGATCTGCTGCATTCCTTCCTGCGCGATTGCGCGCCCGAGGAGCTCTTGCGGCCTTCGCAGGCGGCGGGCGACGATCTGCTCGCCGCCGCGCGCGCGACCGGCGCGACGCTCAAGCACCCCGACCGCATCGTGAAGACGCTGCAGGGCAGCGAGCTGTCGGGCTGGAAGTACCGCCATCCGCTGGTCGCGCGCGAGAGCCCGGTGCTGATGGGCGCACACGCCACGGCGGAAGCGGGCACCGGCCTGGTGCACACCGCGCCGGGGCACGGCGAGGACGACTTCAACATGGGCGTGCAGTACGGGCTGCCGATCTTCGCGCCGGTGGACGGCCATGGTCGCTTCACCAACGAGGTCGGCATCGAGGGCCTCGCGGGCCTCAAGGTCTTCGACGCAAACCCGAAGATCGTCGAGATGCTCGCCGGCGCCGGGGCGTTGTTGAACGCCGGCGGCAAGGCCTTCGAGATCCGCCACAGCTATCCCCACTGCTGGCGCTGCAAGAACCCGGTCATCTTCCGCGCCACCGACCAGTGGTGGATCGCTTTCGACAAAGAGCTCGAGCTGCCGGGCCGCGGCCGCACCACCATTCGCAAAGCCGTGCTCGACGCCATCGACGAGATCGAGGCGCGCAACGGTTTCATTCCGGCCTGGGGCAAGGAGCGCATCCGCGGCATGGTGGAGAACCGCCCCGACTGGTGCGTCTCGCGCCAGCGCGCCTGGGGCGTGCCCATTCCGGTGGCGTATTGCGCGAACGATCGCGAGCCCATCGTCTCGGCCGAGGCGATGGAGCACGTCGCCGCCATCTTCGACAGCGAAGGAGCGGACGCGTGGTTCGACAAGGACCTCGGCGACCTGTTGCCGAAGAATTTGAAATGCCCGAAGTGCGGCGGGAGCAAGTTTGAAAAAGAGACGGACATCCTCGACGTCTGGTTCGACTCTGGCTCGAGCTTCGCGGCGGTGCTGGAGAGCGGTACCTGGCCCGATCTGGCGATGCCCGCGGACCTGTACCTCGAGGGCTCCGACCAGCACCGTGGCTGGTTCAACTCCTCGCTGACCATCGCCATCGCGACGCGCGGAAAGGCGCCCTACAAGGCGCTCCTCACGCACGGCTTCCTCGTCGACGGCCAAGGGCGGAAGCTCTCCAAGTCGCAGGGCAACGCGCCCGACCCGCAGGGGCTGCTGAAGAAGTACGGCGCCGACGTCATCCGCCTCTGGGTCGCCGCCTCCGACTACCGCGCCGACGTCAGCTGGTCGAACCAGATCGCCGACACGCTCTCCGAGGGCTACCGCAAGATCCGCAACACGCTGCGCTACTGCCTCTCGCAGCTCTACGACTTCGATCCCGAGCAGGACGCGACCGGCGAGCTGCAGCCGGTCGACCGCTGGGCCCTCTCGCGCTTCGAGCGCTATCGCGCGCAAGTGGCGAAGGCGTACGAGGCGTACGAGTTCCACCGCATCTATCACGCGACCGTCGACCTCTGCGCGACCGATCTCTCGGCGTTCTACTTCGACGTCCTCAAGGACCGGACCTACTGCTCGGGCAAGCGTTGGCCCGAGCGCCGCGCGGCGCAGACGGTGCTCTACCGCATCGTGCGCGATCTCTGCCGCCTGCTGGCGCCCATCATGTCCTTCACCACCGAGGAAGCGTGGCGGCACCTGCCGAAGAGGCACGAAGCGAGCGTCTTCCTCGCCGGCTTTCCAAAGGAAACGCCCGGGCTCGTCTCCGATTCGCTGGAGGAGGAGTTCGCCGCGCTCAAATCGCTCCGCGAGACGGTGAACCTGGCGCTGGAGCAAAAGCGCGTCGCCAAGGAGATCGGCAAGGCCACGGAGGCGGACGTGACGCTCTTCGTCCCGCCCGGGATGGCGCAGGAGGTCGCCGAGCGTTACGAAAGCCAGTTGGCAGATCTTTTCCTCTGCGCAAGCGTTACCCTGCGGCCGGGCGAGGCCGCGGCGGCGCAGGTGCAGAAGAGCCCGCACGCTTCATGCGTGCGCTGCTGGCGGGCGCTGCCGGAGGTGGCCGCGTCGCCGGAGAAGCTGTGCGCACGGTGCCGTCGCGCCGTGAACGAGGTGTGACGTGTCGAAATGGAAGCTCCTCGCGCTCATCGCGGGGCTCTGGTTCGTGGCCGACCAGGTGACCAAATACCTGGCGGTCGAGCACCTGACTGCCGCGTTCGCCGTGGCGCGCGCGCACAGCTTCCCCGAGAAGCTCTCCGCCTTCGTCTCGCAGAAAGATTTGCTCGAGCGCGGACTCGCCGCTCCGACGCCGGTCAACGTCGCCCCTTTCTGGCAGCATCGCTACACGCAGAACCGCGGGGCCGCCTGGGGCGTGCTGGCGGGCGCGGGCGAGAAGATCCGCGTGCCCTTCTTCTACCTGGTCAGCATCGTCGCGGTGATCTTCATCTTCTCCTATTATCGAAAATTATCGAACGGCCAGCGGTACCTCCAAGTGGCGCTGGCGCTGGTGCTGGGAGGGGCGGTGGGCAACGCCCTCGACCGCCTGCTGCGCGGCTACGTCATCGACTTCATCGACTGGCACTGGTTCGATCCCAACTGGATGCACCCGTCCTTGCACTGGCCCACCTTCAACGTCGCCGACAGCGGCATCACCGTGGGCCTGGCGATGTTGTTCCTGGAGATGCTCTTCGTGAAAAAACACGCCGCCGGAACGAACGCAGCGCCGAGGAAGGCCTGAGATGCTGCCCGTCCTCTTCACCATCACCATTCCTCCCTCGCTGGGCATCGCCGCCTGGGTGTTCGTTTCGCTCTTGAGCGGCTTCTGGCAGTGGCGCTCGGCCCGCAAAGCCGGCGAATCGCCCGCCGGGCAGCGCAAGACACTGCTCACCTGGACCCTGGGCACCGCCGCGCTCCTCTTCGCCGCCGTCAAGATGCTCGGCGGTCAAAACATCCTCCACCTCGAGCGGCCGCTCGCCATTCCCATCCACACCTACGGCATCCTCGTCGCCGGCGGCTTCCTGGTGGCGATGACGCTCGCCGCCCGCGCTGCCCAGCGCAGCGGCCTCGACAAGGACAAGGTGCTCGACCTCTCCTTCGGCATCCTCGTCGCGGCGATGATCGGCTCGCGGGTCCTCTTCATCGTCGTCAACTGGGACGAGTACGCGCACGACCTCGCCGGCATCTTCGAATTCTGGAAGGGCGGCCTGGTCTTCTACGGCGGCTTCATCGGGGCGGTGCTGTTCTCCATCTGGTACATGCGCAAGCACGAGATGCCCTTCATGCAGTACGCCGACGCGATGGCTCCCACCGTCGCCATCGGGCAAGCACTCGGCCGCTTGGGCTGCTTCTCGGCCGGCTGCTGCTGGGGCGGCGCCTGCGACGCGCACTACCTGTTCGCAGCCCGGTTTCCCCAAGAGTCCCTGGCCTACCAGTCGCAGGTCGCGAACCACCTCGTCCCCGTAAGCGCGCCCACCACCATCCCCATCCATCCCACGCAACTCTACGAGGCGCTCGGCTGCGCCCTGATCTTCCTCTTCCTCACCTGGTGGAGCTCGCGCAAGCGCTTCCACGGCGAGCTGCTCGCCCTTTATCTCATGGCCTACGCGCCGCTGCGGGCGGCGGTGGAGACCTTCCGCGGCGACGAGGAACGCGGCCGCGTCTTCAACTTCCTCGGCGGG
>WNFI01268116.1_pt1 | contig 51022 bp, 45 predicted proteins | sample 5400471 | NCBI WGS metagenome assembly WNFI01 (sample SAMN13153348, study PRJNA577476) | soil metagenome | isolation source: 100 cm saprolite on Douglas fir-dominated hillslope | place: USA:California | collected 2013-09-17
AAGCGGGTGGGCAGGAGATGGGCGAAGGTCTTGATCGAGACGAGGGGATTGCGGATCTCGTGGGCGAGGCTGGCGCCGAGCAGGCCGATGGTGGCGAGCTGCTCGGACTGGCGGGCCTGCATGGTGAGGCGGGAGCGGGCGAGGATGTTGTCCATGAACTCGGCGATTTCCTGGACCTGCTGGACCTCGGGGTAGGTGAAGGGGCGGTGGTTGGTCTTGGTGCCGAGAACGAGCAGCAGGGAGGGCGCGGGGCTGCCGCGCGGCGCGGTGACGATGAGGCCAAGGGCAAATTCCGTGATGAACTGGCGCAAGTCGACCAGGCCGGGCTCGGCGCGCTGGCGCTGGAGGCTCTCGGGCGTGCTCCAGCCGGTCTTGCACAGCGAGACGTGCGCCGGGCGGTCCTTCGCGAACTCCAGGTCCCCGGAAGCATAGACCTCGCCGCTGTCGAACAGCAGCCGGGCGTAGCTGGTCTGGCCCCAGAGCCGCAGCAGGGTTTCGAATTCGGCCACGAGCTTGTCGGGGCTGGGCTCGCTGCGCGCCAGCTCGATGACGGTGCGGCGGGTCGCGGCGATGTTCTGGTCGGAACTGAGGCGGAACCACTCGCGAGTCTTGCGCTCGAGCAGGAAGGCGAGGGAGCTGCCCAGCGCGACGCTGAGCAGCAGGTCGGCCGGGGGTGGCAGGATGGTGCCAAACAGCCACCGGCCGCCGATGATGCCGAGACAGAGCACCAGCACCAGACTCAGGCGCTGGACGACGGAAAGAAACACCTGTCGCGCATCAAAGATGCGGTGAAACGTGACGGCCCACGCGGTGAGGACGTAGAAGCCCAGGATGATCATCGGGCTCAGCCGGGACAGGGCGCGGAGGTCCAGATAATTCGCCACGCTGGACAGGACGATAAAGACAAATCCGCTCAGGGCGCCATTGAAGGAGAGAAACTGCAGCTCAATCTTGCGGATGCCGGTCTCCTTGCGCATCCGATTGAACGCTAGGATGAGCAGCACCAGATAAAGCACCCCGCTACTGATAAAATAAACATCGTAGGCAGGCCCCCGGCGGGAATTGCCCGGTGTTGAATCGGAGGGAATAAACGATTCCGTGAAACAGAGACCGGCTAGCGCGAGGCCCATGACAAACCAGGGCAAAGATCCCCGAAGTGCTCGGCGGGATTGGCCGTCGGGCGTGACCACGGACTCTTTGAGCAGCCAGATGATCCAGGGGAAGAAAGCGGCGATGGCGGAGTTGGCACGCAACCAAGGAACGGGGTTGGCGTTCGGGTCTTGGCGAAATACCAAGCCGGCGCTGAGGGCCATAAATACAAGCCAGAGCCACACGGTCACCAGCAACGAGCCCAAGCAAAACATCTGATTCAGGAAACGACTGGGGTTGGCCCAGAGAACGCCAAGACCTACGCCAAGCGAAAGAATTGCCGTGAGCAGAATAGCGGTAGTCATGTGCGCTCGAGAATCAGACTGCTGTTGCTGCCCGAAATCCCATGGCCGTTGACCAGTGCGATGTTCGTCTCCAGCCGGCGCGGGACCGAGGCGAGGCTGAGCGGACAGTCCGGATCCGGCGTCTCCCAGTTGACCGTGGGCGGGATGACTCCGCGCTGCAGGGCCAGAGCGGTGCTGGCCACCTGGATGGCGCCGGCCGCGGCCATCGCGCTGCCCACCGAACCCTTGATCGAGCTGACGGGCATGGTGTTGAGCAGTGGCCCGAAAACCCGCTTCAGTGAAAGTGCTTCCTTGTGGTCGATTTCCCGGTGGCCGGGGCCCCAGGCGGAAATGTAGTTGATCTCGCGGGGCGCGCGCCGGGCGTTGGCGAGCGCCATCCGCATGGAGTCATACCAGCCGCTGCCAATCTGGTCGGAATGATCGTTGGCGTTGCCGTAACCGGCGATAAAAGCGTAGCCGGGCCGCGGACTCTCCTCGGGTTCAAGCACAAACAAGCAGGCGCCTTCGCCAATGACCCCGGTGGTGCGCCACAGGTCGAATGGCCGGCAGATTTTCTCCGGGTTCGTGTCCGATCTCGGGGCCAGCTCCGCCATGCCTAGTTCAAGCATCGGGTGATAGAACAACGGTGCCTCAGAGCCGCCGCAGATCACGAAGTCGGCCTGGCCGGAGGCAACATATTCCGCCCCGTGCCCGATGGAATCCAGCCCCGAGCAGCAGGCGGTCTGAAGCGCCATGATCCGCGAGGGAGTCTCGAGATATTGGGCAATCTTGTCCGCGATCGAAACCGACAGGGCTTGGTTGACCGAGCTCACCAGCCCGAAGCGCGGGCCTTTCTTTGTCACCAGCTCGATAGTTTTGCTTACGCTCTCACAATCCATCATGGTTGTACCGGTGATGATGAACGGATTTTTTCCCTGAAGTTCACGCCGATCCAGGCCTGCGTCCTGCAGCGCGAGGATGGCGGCGGCGAGGGCGAATTGAGTGTGGCGCGGCATGCGCTTCGGGCTCTCGTCCGGCGCATAACGTTTCAGGTCAAAGTCGACAATCTCGGCGCCGACAAAGGGGCCGGCGGCGGGGTCGAACCGGGTGATGGCGCGCACCCGGCTGATTGATTCGTTGATGCCGCGGTAAAATTCCTCGCGGCCGATGCCCGCCGGCGTGACCGGGCCGAGGCCGGTGATCTTAACGCGACGGCGCATGGTCGGGACGCCGGGGGCGGTCGATCGGGCAGGGTTGGAACACCAGGAGATTTTTCAAGGGCGGACGGGGGAAGGAAGGAGCGTGGCGCAGGTGAGTCGGGTGGCCGCAGCAGGGAGCCCAGGGCCTTCCGCGATCACCGAACCACACCCTGCCTAGTTGGCGGACAATGCCGGTGACGGCAAGCCTCGGTATCGCAAAAGAGATTTGCGCCGCGGCGGGCGCCGACCCACAACAACGCGCAACATGACCGCCCCGGAATTCGAAGCCCGCATCGTGGAATGGGCCCGCCTGCGTCCCGACCTCGAGGCCCTGGTGCAGATCGGATCCCGCGTGCAGCCCGGTGCGACCGTCGATGCCTGGTCGGACTGGGATTATCATTTGATTGTCCGGCGGCCCGCCGGGTATTTCAACCGCGACTGGCCGGCGCAGATCGCCCCGTGCTGGAGCGTGCACTTCGAGCGCACGGAGCGCGCGGTGGTCAAACTCAGCGCGGTGTTTGCCGGGGGATGGGAGGTGGACTTTGTCCCGCTGGCCGCCTGGCAGGTGAAGCTGGCCTATGCGGCCATGCGGCACCCCGGCGCCCAAGGGTGGTTTCCCCCGGCGCTGCGCCGCGGCATTCACAACCTGCGCCTCATCGCCCGGCCGGGCGCGCGGGTCATCCTGGGCGGACCCGCCTGGGAGCGGCGGCTCACGGCGCTGGCGGTCGAGTGGCCCGCGAAGGATTTTTCCGCCGCGGATTTTCAGGATCACACGGCAGCTTTCTGGCGGCACGCCGTGTGGGTGGGCAAGAAAACCCTGCGCGGCGAGCTGCGGGCCGCCCTGCGCTGGCATCACACCGAGTTGCAGGAGCATATTTACGCGCTGCTCGAGGAGGAGGCTCGGCTGGCCGGCCGCGCCCCGCGGCCCGAGGCGCGCCAGGCGGAGCAATGGCTGGACGACGCGCGGCTGCGGCAGACGGCCATCACGACCGGGCCGGAGCAGCGGGTGCTGGCGCGGGCCTTGCTGGCCGAGCTGACGCTTTTCCGCGAGGTTTCGCAAAACGTGGCGAAGCAGCCCGGTTTTACCCTGCCCGATTACTCAGCGGTGGAGGCCTGGCTGCGCGCCGAGTTGGGGAAAGTGTCCGGCGGGTGACCGACCGTTACTTGGCGGCGAGCGGAAAGACGAGGGTGAAGATCGTGCCGCCGCCCGCGCGGGCCTCCACTTTCATCTCCGCGCGGTGCGCCGCCGCGATGTGCCGGCAGATGGTCAGGCCCAGCCCCGTGCCGTGCGCCTTGGTGGAGGCGATCGGCTTCTGGAGAATGACCGCCAGGCTTTCCGGGGGCAGGCCGGCGCCGTTGTCTCCCACGGCCAGGATGGCCTTGCCCGCTTCCTTGCGGAGGGAGATGACGACCCACGTCGCGCCGGCCTCCAGCGAATTCTTCAGGAGATTCTGCAGCACCCGCATGATCTCGAAGCGGATGCCGGTGACCGGCAGGTCCGAGTCGCCCTTGACCTCGATACGCGGGGAATCAAAAAACAGGAGCGAGCGGGTTTCCTCCGCGGCCGCCCGCAGGTCGAAGGTCTCGCTCTTGCCGAGCGCGCGGTTGCTCTGGCGCCAGGATTCCGCCAGGTGCAGGCAGAAGTCGGAGCATTGTTCCAGCCGCTCGGCGTAGTGCAGGATGCGCTGCATCATGGGCGAGCCCGGCGGCAGGTGGCGCGCCTCGTCGAGCAGCATGTTGGTGTAGCCGATGGTGACGACGAGCGGGTTGCAGATGTCGTGGACCATTTCGGCGGCGGCCTGGCCGTAGCCGACCTGCATCTGGTTCTTCTTCTGCTCCAGCTTCACCGCTTCATACATGCCCTCAAGGTGCTTGAGCAGCGAGGAGCGCTTCTTGCGCTCCAGCGCCTCGCGGGCGTGGCGGCGCACCGCCGACTGCAGCACGTCGACGTCGAACGGCTTCTTGAGATACTCGTTGGCGCCGAGGCTCATCGCGGCCTGCGCCGAGGCGAGCGCCCCGTAGCCGGTCATCATGATCACGGACGCGTAGGGGTCGATCTTGCGCAATTCCTCCAGGCCCTGGATGCCATTTTTCTGCGGCATGCGGATGTCCATCACCACCACGGCGAATGATTCGCGGCCGACCAGCTCGAGGCCGCGGTCCACGCGGTCGGCCGTCTGCACGTCGAACTCGTCCTGCAGCAGGTAGCTCATGCTTTCGCGCGGGCCCAGTTCGTCGTCAATGACGAGCACCTTGGGGCGCGTGGAGGCGGTGGCGGGTGAGGTCGGCGGGGTGTCGAGCATGGGTGGAACTGCGGGGGCAGGCTGGAGTCGCCCCCTCAGTTTGGCAATCCGAAGCTTGCCCGCGCCGCTGGGAGAAGGGGGTGGGTTTGCTAAATAATCGTTATTTTCCGGCCGCCGCGACCCCGCGCGAGAACAGCTCGGTGATGACATCCTCCAGCGGCACGTCCTGGATGGTGATGTCGTCCACGGCGCCCTGCGTGAGAATCTGCTGGCACACGGCGGTGACATACTCACTCGGAACGTGGAGGAGGATCTCGCCGTCATCACAGACCTTGCACACGCCGTGCGCGGGCGACCAGCCGGCAGGGAAGGAGCCGTCGCGCGGCCGGAATTTGATGATGCGCTGCCGCGCGCCGGCGCCGGCGATGCGGTCGAGGCCGCCGTCGTAGATTTTCTTGCCGTGGTCGATGACGATGACGCGCTCGCAGAGGGACGAGATGTCGGCCATGTAGTGGCTCGTGAGCAGGATGGTGGTCTTGTAACGGTGGTTGTAGTCGAGCAGGAACTCGCGCACGGCCTTTTGCGACACGACGTCGAGGCCGATGGTCGGCTCGTCGAGGAAGAGCACGCGCGGGCGGTGCAGCAGCGCGGCGATCAGCTCCATCTTCATGCGCTCGCCGAGCGAGAGCTCGCGCACCATGACGTTGAGCTTCGGGCCGACGTTGAGCAGGGCCACGAGCTCGTCGAGCGTCGCCTTGAACTGGTCGGCGGGCAGGCCATAGATCGCGCGGAGCAGGTAGAACGACTCGACGGCCGGCAGGTCCCACCAGAGCTGGTTTTTCTGGCCGAGCACCAGGGCGAACAGCCGGCGGTAGGCGTTCTCGCGCTTGGTGGGGTCGAAGCCCGCGACGCGCGCCGTGCCGCTGGTCGGGATGATGAGGCCGGAGAGCATCTTGAGCGTGGTGGTCTTGCCGGCGCCGTTGGGCCCGAGGAAACCGACCAGTTCGCCCTCCTTGATGCTGAAGCTGACCCCGTCCGCCGCGCGCGTCTCCTCAAAGTCGCGCTTGAACAGGCCCTTCACGCCGCCCCAGAAACCGGGCTGCTTCTTGTAGGTGCGGAACACCCGCGTGAGATTTTCGACCTCGATCATGGCGAGCGGCCGAGTGAACACGGTTTGTTTTGGAACGCAATCGCCGGATGCGCAAATCGGTGTGGCTTGGTAAGGGTTTTGCTGTAGGCGTTGGCCATGCCCAAGTCCGCCCCCGCGCTCACGTTGATCCTGAGCGCCATGCCTTCCGAAATCCGCCTCATCCAGGCGCACCTTAAGCAACCGAAGCGAGGCCGGCTGGCCTGCTTTCCTTATATGACCGGCGTGCTGCGCGGCCGGCGGATCGTCACGGCCGTGACCGGGGTCGGTGTGACCAATGGCGCGATGGTCACGGCGCTGTTCATCCAGGCATTCCGGCCGGCCGAGGTGCTCGTCTCGGGCACGGGCTCGCGGTTCAATCCGCGCCTCCGCACGGGCGACACGGTCATCTCGACCAAGACAATCCACCACGCCGCCGGCAGCCTGACGGACCAGGGCATGGTCTACCGCAAGGTGCGTGGCCCGCTCGCCGGGCAGATGACCTCGTGGTATTACCGGCCGGACCCGCGGCTGCTGCAACTCGCCCGCGCCGCCATCGCCGGCTACGCGGCCGAACCGGTCACCGTCAACGGTGAGACCTACCGGCCGCGCGTTCTGACCGGCGTGGTGTCAGCCAGCGACATGTTCGGCGTGTCGGACGCCAAGATCGCGGACATGCAGGCAAAGCTGAATCCGGACATCATGGAAATGGAGAGCGCGGCCATCGCGCAGGTCTGCACGCAGCTCCGCGTGCCGCATATCGTCTTCCGTGCGGGCAGCAACCGCACCCAGTCGAATCCGGGCAACGACTACCGCAAGCTTGGCCAGACCGCGGCGGCGGCGGCGGCGCGCTGGACCGTTTATTTCACCGGCTGCCTCGCGGCGGCCGCCCGGTCATGAAGTGGTTTTCGCGCGGGGACGGCGAAGGCTTCGTCGTCGCCTTCATCAACAACCTGGTGCAGCTGCTCATCCTCGCGCCGCTCTGCACCGGCGTGTTGGGGTTCTCGCCGGAGCTGATCTACGGCCGGATTCTGCCGGGAGTCGCGATCTCGTTTCTCGTCGGCAACATCTTCTACGCCTGGCAGGCGGTGCAGCTTGCGAAGCGCGAGGGGCGCGCCGATGTCACGGCGCTGCCCTACGGCATCAGCACACCCGGGCTGTTCGCGCATGTGTTTCTCGTGATGCTGCCGGCCAAGCAGCTGGCCATCGCCCAGGGCATGGCCGACCCGGAGCGCTTCGCGTGGCACGCGGGCCTGGTGGCGTGCTTCATCGGCGGGCTGATCGAGTTCGGGTGCGCGTTCTTCGCGGAGAAAATCCGCCGGCATACGCCCCCGGCCGCCATGCTGGCGACGCTCGCGGGCGTCGGGCTGGGTTTCCTCGGCCTGTCCTTCCTTTTCCAGGCGTTCGCGGCGCCGGTCACCGGTCTGGTGATGCTGATGCTCGTGTTCATCGTCTTTTTCGGCCGGGTGAAGTTTCGCGGGGGCCTGCCGGCGACCGTCGTGCTGCTGGTCGTGGGCACGGCGCTGGCCTGGGCCACGGGGCTGGCGCCGGTCGGGGGGCCGGAGGCGCAGCCGCTGGCGCATTTCAAGATCTATTTCCCGGTGCCCGTGCTGGGTGAGCTGTGGTCGGCCCTCTTTGGCGGACACATCGTCGCCTACCTGTCGGTGGTGATTCCCATCGGCCTGCTCGGCGTGCTGGCGTCGCTGCAGAACATCGAGTCGGCGGCGGCCGCGGGCGACAATTATCCGGTGCGGCCGAGTCTTGTGATCAACGGTCTCGGCACCATCGCGGCGGCGTGCTTCGGATCGCCCTTCCCGTCGTCGATCTACATCGGGCACCCGGCCTGGAAGAAACTCGGGGCGCGCGCCGGTTACTCGGTGTTGAACGGCCTGGGGATCACGCTCGTCTGCCTGACGGGAGCGATGGCGGCACTGACGTGGCTGATCCCGGCCGAGGCGGGCATCGCGATCATCCTGTGGATCGGCGTCATCATCGCGGCGCAGGCCTTTGAGGTGACGGAGAAGAAATACTACCCGGCGGTCGTGGTCGGCTTGCTCCCGGCCCTGGCGGCGTGGGCCATGCTGATCGTGAAGACGTCCGTGGGCGCGGGTGGTGCCGTGCTGGGCGCCCCGCTGGTGGCGGCGGCACACGCGGCCGGCGCCTACCTCGGCGGCGGTTTCGCCCTCGAGCAGGGGTTTCTTTATTCGGCGATGATCTGGTCGGCGGTGGTGGTGTGCATCATCGACCGGCGGTGGCTGCGCGCCGCGGCGTGGTGCGGGGTGGGCGCGGTGCTGGCGCTGTCGGGGCTGATGCACTCCTACGCGCTGACCGGGCGCGACACGGTCATCGATCTGCCGCTGCTGGCGTGGGTGAGCGGCACCTGGACGCCCGGGCGGGCATTGTTTCCGGCCGGCGGCGCCGCGCTCGGTTATGCCCTGGCGGCACTGGTTTTTCTGCTGGCCAAGTTCATCACGGTCCCGCGGGCTGAGGACGAAGTCGCCTGACCCGCCATGCCCAAGCTGCTCGTCAAGAACATCGGTTATCTCGTCACCCTGAACGCCACCCGCACCGTGTTGCGTGATGCGTGGCTGCTCGCGGAGAATGGTTTCATCACGTCGGTCGGGACAGGGGCGCCGCCCGCGGTGGCCGGAGCGGAGGTGCACGATGCCCGTGGCGGCATCGCCACTCCGGGCCTGGTCAACACGCACCACCATTTCTACCAGACGATGGCGCGTGCCTACACGCCGGGAAACAACCTGCCGCTGCTGCCCTGGCTGGCGCACATGAACAAGCTCTGGCGCCCCTTCACGGCGGACGACCTGCACCTCGCCTCCAAGCTGGCGATGGCGGAGATGATGCTCACCGGCTGCACGATCACGTCAGATCACCACTACGTCGTGCCGCGCGGGAGCGGCGACAACTTCGCCGCGCAATTCCGCGCGGCAGCCGAGCTGGGCGTGCGCTTCCACGGAGCGCGCGGCAGCATGGATGTGCCGTCGGAATTGATCGGCGACTGGGCCATCCAGACCGCCGACGAGATCATGGCCGACTGCGTGCGGCTGCACCGGGAGTTTCACGATCCGGCCCCGGGCAGCTTCCGGCAAATGTTCCTGGCGCCCTGCGCGGCGACGTCGGCCAGCCGCGAACTGCTGACGCTTTCGGCCGTCTACGCCCGCGAGCACGGGCTGGGACTGCACAGCCACTGCGGCGAGACGGTGGACGAGGACAGGTTCTCGCAGGGAAAATTCGGACGGCGGCCCCTCGAGTATTTCGCCGACTGCGGCTGGGACTTCGAGGGCGTCTGGTATGCGCACGGCATCCATTTCACCGACGCGGAGGTCGCCTGGCTCGGGGCGAGAAAGATCGGGGTCAGCCACTGCCCCTACGCCAACATGCGGCTTGGGTCCGGCATCTGCCGGGTCAACGACCTGCGCGCTGCCGGGGCAAAGGTGGGCATCGGCGTCGACGGCAGCGCGTCGAACGATTCGGGGCATGTGCTCGGCGAACTGCGGCAGGCGTTGATGCTCTGCCGCGTGAGATACGGCGCCGAATCAATGTCGGTGATGGACGCGCTCGCCATCGGCACGGCCGGTGGTGCGACGTTGCTGCGCCGGCCCGACCTCGGCTCGCTCGAGGCGGGAAAGTGCGCCGACCTGGCGATCTGGCCGGCCGTGGATGTTTTCTCAAGTGGCTGCGAGAATCCGGTCGACGCGCTGCTGCTGTGTTACGCGCGGCAGGTGGACAGCCTGATCATCGGCGGCCGGGTGCGGATCACGCGGGGGCAATTTACCGACCTCGACCTCGCCGGGCTCATCGCGCAGCATCACGCCCGGGCGCGGCAGATCCACGCGGCGCTGAACTAATCCCATGGACCCCTCGCTGCCCTTCATCGACCTGCACCGGCACCTCGATGGCAACGTCCGGCTGCAGACCATCCTCGACCTCGGTCGGAAGCATAACATCAAGCTGCCCGGCGACACGCTCGAGACGCTGCGACCGCACGTGCAGGTCGATGGCGTGATGCCCGACCTCGTCGCGTGGCTGAACAAGCTCCACTGGATGATCGCCGTGCTGGGTGACTACGATGCCTGCCGGCGGATCGCCCGGGAAAATGTCGAGGACGCGAAAGCGGAGGGCATCGATTATCTCGAGTTGCGGTTCAGCCCGTATTTCATGGCCGGGCCGAACAAGCTGGATCCGGCGAAGGTGGTCGAGGCGGTCGTGGCCGGCATCGCGGAAGGCCGGGCGAAGACGGGCCTGCCGGTGAAGCTCATCGGGATTTTGAGCCGCACGTTCGGACCCGAGGCGTGCAAGGTTGAGCTCGAGGCCCTGTTGACGCAGCGCGCCCACCTCGCCGCGCTCGACCTGGCCGGCGACGAGAAGAACTGGCCCGCGGAGCTGTTCGTGGAGCATTTCAAGCGCGGGCGTGATGCCGGTTGGGCCATCACGGTGCACGCCGGCGAAGCCGGCGGAGCGCCGAGCGTGTGGGCGGCTTTGCAAAAGCTCGGGGCCACGCGCATCGGGCACGGCATCCGGGCGATCGACGACCCGGCGCTACTCGACCATCTCCGCAAACACCGGATCGGCTTGGAAATCAACCTGACGAGCAACGTGCAGACGAACACGGTGCCGAGCTTCGCCGCGCACCCGATGAAGCAGTTTCTCGCCCGCGGCCTGCTGGCGACGATCAACACGGACGATCCGGTGATCAGCGCCATTGACCTACGACATGAGTTCGAGGTCGCCGCACCTGCGGCGGGGCTGACGGCCGATGAAATCACCCAAGCCCAGCGCCATGCCTTGGAAATAGCATTCCTCTCGACTGGCGAACGGGCCGCCTTGCGGGCGGCGAAGGCGCGATGCGACTGAACCGTCTCAGGCTTCGGCCGGCCGGTGCCCGGCAGCTGCAATCGGTTCATCATTTTAGCCGAACATTGGGGCGCGGCGGCCGGCAACGCAATTTCCCGCCGGGGTCCCGGGGGAGTTTGACGGGGCGGTGGTTCAGTGTATTATCGCCGGCATGATCCGCCCCGGTCACCGGTTCGGCCTCGCCCTGCTGGCGGCATTATTTGTCGCCGGCTGTGCCTCCTCCCCGATGTCCCGGATCGATGCGAACCGGGCCTTGTATGAGTCGTGGCCGTTTGAAATCCAGGAGGCGGTGCTCAACGGCAAAGTGGTGGTGGGGATGACGCCGGAGATGGTGCAGATGGTGCTGGGCAAACCCTCGGAAGTCATGAGCCGCTCCGGAAAGAAGGGCGAGGAAGAGGTGTGGGTCTACAAGACGGGCGGCGGTGGCCTCAACCTGCTGAACAACTCCAGTATTTCCATGGGCGGGAGCATCGGTGGGGTCGGGGTCATCGCCCCGATCGGGGGCGGCGGAGGCAGCGAGCCAGTGGAAGATGAGCGGGATGTCGTTTTCCAGAACGGCGTGGTGGTGCGCTCTGATCCGGGGCTGAACAAGTAAGCGCGGCGCGGGCTAGTGGCCCAGCCGGCGGTAGTCGAGGACGGTGTGGCTGATCGAGCCTTGCTCCAGGCACTTGATGTCGGTCAGTGGCGCGGCCGGCGAGACGTCGTGGATCTTGCCCCAGAGCAGGCGGTGGGAGCCGTCGTCAGCTTGCGGACTGAACAGGCCGGGCACGTGCACCTGGGCGGGCACGGTGCGTTGTACGGCGGTGTCGGGCCGGCAAGGATAGGGAAAGTTCAGGTTGTGCACCGTGAAGCTGTCGGTTGGCGCGGCGGAAAAAAGCGGGACGACCATTGACGCCGCGCGGGCGGCGGAAATTTTCAGCGTGGCGGACAGTTCGCCGTCCGGGGTGCCGCCCTGGTCCTTGAGGTGGGCGTAGACCTCCTCGGCGACGTCCTGCGACACCGCCATGGCCGGCAGGCCGTGCAGCGCGCCCTCCCACGCGCCGGACACGGTGCCGCTGGCGAGAATGAAGCCGAGCGAGCAGTTGAAGCCGACATTGATGCCGCTGACGACCCCCCCGACCTTGCCCGGCAGCAAATGGGCGAGGGCGATGTTGACGCAGTCGGACGGCGTGCCGTCCACCATCCACGTCGGGCAGCCGAAACCGCGGTCCACCGCGGCGGACTTGACCGGGCGGTGGCGGGTCTTCGAGGCGCCGGTCCAGCTCTGCTCGTTCACCGGGGCGACGACGGAAAGTTCGTGGCCCGCGGCCTTGAGGGCGAAAATCAACTCGTGCAGGAAGACAGAGCCGATGCCGTCGTCATTCGTGACCAGGAGCCTCATGGAAACCACCAGCCAACCATCAGGGACCGGCCGCTGTCAGCTTCTTTTCCGCGGCGGCCCGCCGGCGCCGGTTCTCCGTCAGCAGCCAGATCATGTAGAAGACCACGAGGAGGTTGATCACGAGCGCCCCGATCCGGAGCCAGGTGACCCGTTGCGCCAGCTCGTAGATTTCAATCGGCAGGTAGATGCCGCCGCTGAGCGCGGCGAGCCACTCGGCCCAGCGCCGCTCATACCAGAGCCCGTAGGCCTCGGCAAAACGCACGCCGGCGTAAAGCGCCGCGAGGCCGGCCAGCGCCCAGAGATGGGCGTCCTCCAGCCGGGCCATGGCGGTGATGAAAATCTGCGGGTAATGGGCGGCCGGGTCGAGGTGGAGATGGCGGATGATCCGCTCGGCATAGACCTCGTTGTCCCGGTCAAGAAAGCTCAACAGGCCGAAGCCGGCGATCAGCACGATGGCGCCCTTGAAGGCTTCAAAGACTGCAATCGGGCGGAGGGCTTTATGGGCGAGGCTGGGCACAGCCGGTCACCGTAGCGGCCCCACGGCGATGTGCAATGTTTGGCCGATAAAAAAAGCCGCGACGCAAGTCGCGGCTTGAAGGGAAGATCAAAGGAACGATTACGACTGCACCGGGGCGGCCTCGGCCGGGACGGGGGCGCCGCCGGCCTGTTTCTGCGCCTCGAGCTCGGCCATCGCGGCCTTGCGGGAGAGACGGACCTTGCCCGTGCGCTCGTCGATGCCGACGCACTTGACCGTGATGGAGTCGCCCAGCTTGACGACGTCCTCGGTGCGGCGCACGCGGAAATCGGCCAGCTCGGAGATGTGCACCAGGCCTTCCTTGCCCGGCATGCACTCGACGAACGCGCCGAATTCCTTCACGCCGGTGACGCGGCCGGTGTAGATCTTGCCCATCTCGATCTGGGAGCCGCCGCCGCAGAGGGCGTCGATCTCCTGTACGGCGCGGTTCATCGCGTCGGCATTGTTCGAGTAGATGAAGACCTTGCCAGAGTCGTCGTCCGCGATGTCGATCTGCGCGCCGGTCGTCTCGGTGATGCGGCGGATCGTCTTGCCGCCGGGCCCGATGAGCAGGCCGATCTTCTCGGGATCGATCTGGATCGTCTGGATGCGCGGGGCGTATTTCGAGAGGTCCTTGCGTGGGGCCGGGAGCGAAGCGAGCATCGACTTGAGGATCTCGATGCGGGCGTCGCGCGCCTGGAAGATCGCGGTCCGGGCGATCTCGAAGGGCAGGCCGTTGATCTTGAGGTCCAGCTGGAAGCCCGTGATGCCCTTGGTCGTGCCGGCGAGCTTGAAGTCCATGTCGCCGAAGTGGTCTTCCTCGCCGAGGATGTCGGTGATGGTGGTCCACTTCGTGATGGCGCCGTCGGCCGCCATCTCGGTCATGAGCCCGCAGCTGATGCCGGCGACGGGGGCGATGATCGGCACGCCGGCGTCCATGAGGGCGAGGCAGCCGCCGCAGACGGAGGCCATCGAGGTCGAGCCGTTGGAGGCCATGATCTCGGAGACGACGCGGATGGAGTAGGGGAAGACGTCCTCGGGCGGCAGGATCGGCACGAGCGAGCGCTCGGCGAGCGCGCCGTGGCCGATTTCGCGTCGGCCGGGGCCGATGAAGCGGCCGGCCTCGCCGACGGAGAACGGCGGGAAGTTGTAGTGGAGGATGAAGCTCTTCGACGTGGCGCCGCCGGTGAGGCCGTCCATGTCCTGCGCTTCCTTCGTCGGCCCGAGGGTGACGATGGCGATGTTCTGGGTATCGCCGCGCTGGAACAGGGCGGAGCCGTGCACACGGGGGAGGACGCCGACCTGGGAGTTGAGCGGACGGAGCGACTTGGCATCGCGGTGGTCCGAGCGGACACCCTTGGCGAGGACGGTGGCGCGGTAGGCCTTGTATTGGAGATCCTCGAAGACGACGTTCAGGTCGACATCGGTGAACTTGCCTTCGCCGAGCTCCTTCAGGAGGGCGGCCTTGGCCTCCTCCTTGAGCAGCTTGACGTTGGCGGAGCGGACGGCCTTCTCAAAGCCGAAGATGGCGGCGGAGACGCGCTCGGCCGGGACGACGCGCTCGATGATGGCGCGGGCCTCGGGCGTGGCGCCGACGAGCTTGAAGGTGGCCTTCGGCTTGCCGGCGAGGCGGACAAGCTCCTTGATCGCGGCGATAATGGGCTGGATGGCCTGGTGGCCGAATGCGAGCGCCTCGACGAACTTCTCCTCGGGGATCTGGTCGGCGGAGCCCTCGATCATCAGCATGTCCTTCTCGTTGCCGACGTAGATGAGGTCGAGCGACGAGGAGAACATCTGCTCGATGTTCGGGTTGGCGACGAACTGGTCGTCGATCAGCGCGACGCGGACGCAGCCGATCGGGCCGTTCCACGGGATGTCGGAGATGGCGAGGGCGGCGCTGGCGCCGTTGACCATCGCGATGTCGGAGTCGTTGATCAGGTCGGCCGACATGAGCTGGCCGATGATCTGCACCTCGTTGAGGAAGCCCTCGGGGAAGAGCGGGCGGCAGGGGCGGTCGCACAGGCGGGAGATGAGGATCTCGCGCTCGGTGGGGCGGCCTTCGCGCTTGAAGTAGCCGCCGGGGAAGCGGCCGGCCGCGGCGTATTTGTCGCGGTAGTCGCAGGTGAGCGGGAAGAAGTCCTGGCCGGGGCGCATGGTCTGGGCGACGCAGGCGGTGACGAAGACGTTGGTCTCGCCGACGTTGACGTTGACGGCGCCGCCCGCGAGCTGGGCGATGGAGCCGGTGGAGAACGTGAGCCCGAGGCCGGGCACGGTGACATTATGTTTCTGATTCATTTGGTTTTCGGATTCTTGCGCGGCGGCCGGCCGGATTGCCGGAACGTCGCGCGGGGTCGGATGGTTTCCGTTTCGTGGCCCCTTTGAATCAGCCCCGGAGAAATTTCGGATTGCGGTCCCAACCTCGGTGGGGCGGCAAGCGGAAATGTCTCTTGGGGTTGCTTCGCGGGGGTTGAACAAAAGGCGGCCCGTCGGTGGACCGCCCTTCGTGAAAGCGGTTATTTGCGCAGGCTGAGTTTCTGCAGCAGGTCGTTGTATTTGGCCAGATCCTCGCTCTTGACGTAATCAAGAAGCTTGCGACGGCGGCTGGCCATCTGGAGAAGGCCGCGGCGGCTGTGGAAGTCCTTGCGATGCGTGCGCAGGTGCTCGGTCAGGTGATTGATCCGGGCGGTGAGCAGCGCGATCTGGACGTCGCTGGAGCCGGTGTCCTTCTCGTGGGTTTTATATTGGGCGATAACTTCTGACTTAACGGGTTGTGACATGGTTTAGGTGGTTGATGGCGCGGTCTTTGTTGGAGCTTTCGCTCCGTGCCGCCCGCTTTTGGAAGGCCGGCGGCACCGTTAGTGTCCGGTTGCCCGGACTGACCGTGGTGGGAGCCTGCGACCAGCAGACTCTCACTAACGTAAGCGGCCATTAACTAAACGGCCCCCCCGCCGTGCAAGCGTTTTTTTTGCGTTAATCGGGTGGGACAGGCTGGCGCAAGAGGGGTGCTGACCGCGAGGGCCAGTCGCGGACAAATGATCTAGTCAAGATATGAGCTCTCGTAAGGACCGCGCATACTTGTTCGGCGACGACGCATGGCTAAGAGTTTGATCCGGTGAAAATCCCACACAGGCTCCGATGAGGATGCCATCAATCTCGAAGCGCGTTCGAGCAGTGCAACTCCTGAGCCGATACTTCTCGGCACAAATACATTGAACCCACGTCAGCACAATTACGCCACAGTCATTGAGTGGGACGAGAAGCGCACGAGAGAATTCTCAGGGATGCTCAAGCCTTACCTCAAGGTTATCGATGCTTACGCCGATTTGGTCTGCGAGATAGTTGACGTAATTGGCACAGAGAAACCGGTTTCCACCCAAGATATTGTCGTGCGGGATTTGCTGGCGGATGTTTCGATGCACTTGTCGAAGCGCGCCGAATCATACTCACCGGTAAGTGCAGCACGGCCTATCCAATAGCCCGCCGGGTTTATGAATCGTTGTCGTTGATGGCGGTGTGTGCTCTTAACTCAAATATCGCCACCAAATGGCATTCCGGGCGAAAAATTCAGAACTCTGAGGTGCGGAAGGAACTCGCAAAGCAACCGCTCGGGGAGGCGGAGGACGCGACGGGAAAACTCTACGATTTTTTCAGCATTGGCGCTCACCCCAATCGAGATTTGATTCCGCGCCGCTTCCTTGGAGAGGGAAACGAGTTTGTCTTAGGTTCGGTTTGCACTCCGAATTTGGTCCTAGTTACCGAGTATTGCACGATTCACCTGCGAATGTGGTTCTGGTTTACGGCTGTGCTGCTGCGCTATTATCAGTGCCTTAGTGACGCCGCTGTGCCCGATTTCGGCCCACGATATTTGCACGTCGCAAACAAAGCACAGAAACTTCAATCTGAACTCGACCGGAATTATGAAAGGTTATCGCATGAGCAAAAGTAAGTCATATATTATCAGTAATAGTTGTCTTAAAATCTGACCGCCATGAATGAGAAGAATGATTATGCGCTGGTCCCGAAGCCGCCAGGTGCGATCGGAAAGGCGGAACCGGGTGCGAAAGGCATTCTGGCGAATATGGTGGCAGATATATTGACCCAGGCTCCGGGCGAAGATCCAGAGTCGTCGTTTCAGAAAGCCCGAGCATACTTACTCGGTGACGGTGTGTCGCAGGACAGTGTTGAAGCAGTGAAATGGTATCGCAGAGCAGCCGAGCAAGGCCACACCTGCGCCCAGTTTGACCTTGGGGACATGTCTGAATCTGGCATTGGCGTCCCACGGGATAGAGCAGAAGGAGAAAAATGGTATCGCAAGGCTGCCGAGAAGGGCCACGCCACTGCCCAATATCATCTCGGGTATAATTATGCCACCGGACTTCGTGGAACACGGGATAGTGTTGAAGCTGTGAAATGGTTTCGCATGGCCGCTGAACAAGGCCACCGCGCTGCGCAGTTCCATCTGGGCCGTATGTATGCCAACGGCGACGGTGTGGATCAGGATGAAATCGAAGCGAATAAATGGCATCGCAGGGCGATCGAACAACGCGCCGCCCATCAAGATTACAATTACGATCTGGGCAAAAAGCCCGTGGAAACTGTCGAGTGGTATCGCAAAGCCGCCGAGCAGGGGAGCACCAGCGCCCAATATAATCTAGGTGTAATCTATGCCAACGGCATCGGCGTGGCGCAGGACCGCACCGACGCGGAGAAATGGTATCGCAAGGCTGCCGAACAAGGCCACCGCGATGCTCAGTTCTATCTGGGCCAAATGTATGCCAACGGCGACGGGGTTCTTGTGAACAATAGTGAAGCCGTAAAATGGCTTCGGAAAGCTGCTTTGCGAATGCACTCCGGCGCGCTGCCTAAACTCGGTCTTAAATATTACTATGGTGATGGTGTGACGAAGTGTGAAATCGAAGGGCTTGCTTGGTTCATCTACAAAACAAAGGTTGGACAGGATACTTTCAGTCATGAAGAGGATATGAAAACCAGAGCATGGATGGAAGCCGCTCTTGGACGTGAAAAAACGTTAGTCGCACAAAAACGATCCCGGGAAATTAACGACGAGCACCTTGCGGCAAGCGGCTTCGGCTTAAGCCCGTAAATTGATGAAGGATATTCAAAGTAAAATCAGTTCTGATGTGAGTCCACACACCAATCTCGAGTTGGAGCAATTGCGGCAGCTTGTGGTGAATGCACAAACGAGGCTGGCCGAATTGGAAGTCGAGTATGCGAAAGAAAAAGCGCGGGTTGATGTCGTGCGGGCCGCGCTTTTCCGGCGATTGCGGGAACGCTACAAAAAACGTGATCGACTGCGGCTTATCGTTGACTACCGGCAAAGATTTTTGAACTCGCTGGGGCGCGGCGACGAAGAGGAAGCAAGACAGACCGAGGAGAATTACGAAAAGGCAAGAAGACAAGCTGGCAAGGATTACGAAGAGACGACCGTGACGATGGCGGAACGGAGGCAACTCACTGCCGGGGAGGAGCGTGAGCTGGCACAACATTGGAAGAAGTTGGTGAAGATGTATCACCCCGACCGCTTTGCCAGCCAGCCCGACAAGCTTGAGACGTATCAAAAGCTGACCAGCGCGATTAATCACGCCAAGGACTGTGGCGACCTCAAAACATTGAAGGAGATCGCCGAGGACCCACACAGCTTTATCCTGCGTCAAGGCTGGGTAAACTTGGATTTCAGCGACGAGACGAAACTCAGCCAGTTGCGGCGCTTAAATGAGACGCTGCAGCTTGAAATCATTAAGCTTATTGAATCGCTTAATCGCTTGAAAGAGAGCCCCGATTACGAGCTTTTCCAACTGAGCGAGCAGAGACCCGGCGTGCTGGATGAACTCGCGGCTGAGCGGGCGAAGATGCTCGACCAGGAAAGGGCCGAATTGGAGAAACGAGCGGGCCAACTCGCAGAGAAAATCATGGAATTGTCCGGGCGCGCATCTGATCGTATTATCTGACTGGAGTGCCGAGGGGACTCACTGGGCTCAACCGGCCCGCAGCGCCAAACCCCGGATATCCGCGCAGCCGGGCAGCTTTTTCAGTTTCGCCAGAATGGACTCCCGATGCTGGAATAGCTCGTTGCGGACGACGGCGTGCGACACGAGGACGACCAGCAGGCCGCGCTCGACGACGACCGGGTGGGAGTAGGCCGCCTTGGCGCACTGATAAGACTCAGGAAAGCAACGCAAAGGCGCGGTGGATTGTCCGACTGAGGGCGCGGCGACGTTCGAAAGCGACGCTGCCATAACGCGCCTCAAGGCTAACTTTGGTCACCGTGAAAAGATGGTCGCAGTTGAACGCGGTCGTATGCTCAAGTCCATCCGCTCCATTGAGCACGACATCAGTTGCGCCAACGGAGGTGGCGGGGCGCTTGGTGCTGCCGTAAAGGATGTTGATGCTGCTTTTGCGCGGATCGCGGCAGACCTCGGTCCGGGAGACAACCACAGCGGGATGAAGATCTTTGTCCGTGGGCCTGATGCGCACCCGGACCACATCCCATTGGGCAAGGTCCGGAATCACAAGTCCTCCGGAATAGTGTTTTCCGGGCGGACAAACCGCTCAATCTCGTAGGCGAGCGGACTCACCGGCAGCGGGGCGGGTTCGGCGTTGGCGTCACGCTCAGCGGCCTCGATGAGGTAGCGGGACAAGGTCAACCCACGTTGCCGGGCGACCGAGGCAAGGCGGCGCTTGGTGGCGGTGGGCATGCGGACGGTGGCAGTGGTGGTGGCCATGTGTTACGTCTGTAACACAGGCCGGTGGTTGTCAACCGTTGCGCCGGTTTGAACAGGCTGATTACCCCACCCGCAGTGCCAGACCTTTGATATCCGCGCAGCCGGGCAGTTTCTTGAGTTTCTCCAAAATGGACTCCCGGTGCTGGAAAAGCTCGTTGCGAACGACGGCGTGCGACACAAGGACGACCAGCAGGCCGCGTTCGACGACAACGGGATGCGAATAGGACGCGTTGGCGGCGCCGACCAGCTCGGACCATTTTTCGCGGATGCTGTGCTCGAGCGAGTCGTGGCTGATCCGGTATTTGACCAGCAGCTCGTCCACGAGCGAGCCGAGTTCGTTCGTCTTGCGGCGCTTGGAGCGGCCGCGGTCCTCCGGCACCTCGCGAAAACCGGCGATGAGGTTCTCCACCGCGCGCGAAAATTCCTGGGGCTCTTTAGACATAAAATTTATTTAGCCACAAAAAGTCACAAAAACCCGGAGGCGAGTGAAGCTTTTAAGGCGCCTATAGGCGCACGGAACTCGGTCGAGGCACATGGAAGCCTTTTCGTGACTTTTTGTGGCCAATCTCAGGTGGGATCAAACAGCGCCCTGCTGGCGGTCATAGAGCGATTTGTAGAGCGCATTGCCGGAGTGGAGCGAAGCATGGTCACCTTGCGCCACGATCTTGCCCTGGTCGAACACCAGGATCATCGAGGCGTCGCGGATGGTGCTGAAGCGGTGCGCGATGATGAGCACCGTTTTCCCTATGACGAGTTTCCGGAGCGCGTCCTGCACGGCCGCCTCGCTGTCGGAGTCGAGCGCGCTGGTGGCTTCGTCCAGGATGAGGATCGGCGCGTTGCGCAGGAAGGCGCGGGCGATGGCGAGGCGCTGCTTCTGCCCGCCGCTGAGCAATGCGCCGCGTTCGCCCACCATCGCATCGTAGCCTTGCGGCAGCTTGACGATAAACTCATGGGCGTGGGCGTCGCGGGAGGCGGTCATCACGGCTTCGCGGGACGCCCCGGGGTCTCCCAGCAGCAGGTTGTGGTAGATGGTGTCGTTGAAGAGCACCGGCTCCTGCGAAACGAGGGCGATGTTGCGGCGCAGGTCGGCGAGGCGCATGGCGCGGACGTCAATGGTATCGATGGTGACGGCCCCGGCCCCGACCTCGAAGAAGCGTGGCACGAGGTTGGCGAAGGTGCTCTTGCCCGCGCCGCTCGGGCCGACCAACGCGCAGACCGTGCCGGCGGGGATGGCGACGTTGACGCCCGAGAGGGCGGGCGTTTCGCCGTAGGAGAAGTTGACATGGGTGAACGCGATGTTGCCGTGCAGGCGCGTGACCGGCTTCGGCTGGGCCGGATCGGTGATGGTCACCGGCTCGTCCAGCACGTGCTCGAGGCGATCCAGCGACGCGGTGCCGCGGTTCAGCTCGGTGTTGAGGTAACCGATCTTCTTGATCGGCTCGTAACAGAGGTAGAGCGCGGTGATGATGGCGAAAAAGGTGTCCCATTTGACGCCGGCCTTGTAGGCAAAGACCAGGGTGGCGGCGATGCCGGCGCCCGAAAGGATCTCGATGGCCGGGGTGAGCGCTTGGGCGTATTTCACCGTCTTCATCTGGGCGATGACGAGTGCGTTGGTGGACTGGCCGAAGCGCTCGATCTCGCGCGACTCGAGGCCGAAGGCGCGGACCTCGCGGGCGGCGGAGAGGTTCTCCATGAATTGCGAAGAGATGTCGCCGAGCTGGCTTTGCACCTGCAGGGCGCGCTTCACGATTTTCTTGCCGACGTAATGCACGGGCAGGACCGTGAGCGGCACGACCGCGAGGCAGACGAGCACGAGCAGCGCGCCGTCGGTGGTGAAGGCCTGCCAGACGAGGAAGCCCAGCGCGCCGACCAGCTGCATGGGCTGCTTGACGCCGTCGTTGGCGACCAGGGAGAGGGTGAATTGCAACTGCGCCGTGTCGGCCAGGCCGCGCGAGATGAGGTCGCCGCTGGCCTTGCGCTGCAGGAAGGAGAGCGGCAGCCACTGGAGTTTGCGGAAATAATCGAGCCGGACCGACTCCAGGATGCGGACGCCGGTCAGCGACACGTAATAGCTGTTAAGGTAGCCGGTGACAGCGCGCAGCAGGAAGATCAGGGGCACGCTGGCGGCAATCAGCCAGATCGTTGATTCGGCCAGCGGCGGGTGGTGCCACGGGCCGCCTTCAGGTAGCGGAAATAGGGTTTGAAGCGGCGGAGCATGGGGCGACGGGGAGAGAATCCGGAATCCAGAATTCAGAAGCCAGAAGGAAATACTCCGAAACCGGAGTGGCGTGCATGTTCCATCTAGTCTTTGGCGGCGCGAACATCCAGGGCATCGCGCAAACCGTCGCCGAGGAAGTTGAGCGAGAAGAGCGTCAGCGAAAAAAGGGTGCCGGGGAAAATAAGCAGCCAGGGGAATTCCTCCATCTTCTCGGCGCCGTCCTTGATGAGCGTGCCCCACGAGCTCATCGGCGGCTGCACACCGAGGCCGAGGAAGCTGAGGAAGGCCTCGAGCAGCATGACGGCGGGAATGGTCAGCGTGGTGTAGACGATGATCGGACCGAAGACATTGGGGATCATGTGCCGGAAAATGATGCGGCGGTTGCTGAAGCCGAGCGACCGGGCGGCCTCGATGAACTCCATTTTGTTCAGGGCCATGACCTGGCCGCGGACGATGCGCGCCATGGTCAGCCATTCCACCGCGCCGATCGCGACGAAGAGCAGGACGATGTTCCGGCCGAAGAAAACCATCAACAGGATGACGAAGATGGTGAAGGGCAGCGCATAGATGATGTCCACGAGCCGCATCATGACCGCGTCGGTCTTGCCGCCGACGTAGCCAGACACGGCGCCGTAGGCGACACCGATGGTGAGGGCAACAAACGTGGCGCAGAGCCCGACACCGAGGGAGATGCGTCCGCCGTAAAGCAGCCGGACGAGGAGATCGCGGCCAAGGGTGTCGGTGCCGAGCCAGTGTTGCGCGCCCGGCGGCGTGGCGCCGAGATCGAGGTTTTGCTCCTGATAGGAGAATCGGAGAAACCACGGGCCCGCGACACAGAGCACCGCGAGGACGAGCAGCACGCCGCCGCCGAGGACGGCCAGCCGGTTCTGTTGCAGCCGGTGCCAGGCGTCGCGTCCGGGCGACGAGCCGGGTTCGATAGTCACAGGTAATGCAGCGGATAAATTCATCAAAGCAGGGCCACCACGAAATACACCAAACACACGAAAGAAGGAGGGGATCGGAAGAATTTCATTTTAATGTATTTCGTGTGTTTCGCGGTGACCGCGCTCATTCAAATTTCAACTTCGGGTTGAGCCACACCTGCACGACATCCACCACGAGATTGAGGACACAGATCAGGGTCGCGTAGAGGATGACGGTGCCGAGCACGAGGGTGTAGTCGCGGTTGAACGCGCTGTTGACGAATTCGCGGCCCAGGCCGGGGATCTGGAAAATTGTCTCGATGACGAACGACCCTGTCAGGATGCCGGCGATGGCCGGGCCGAGGAAGGACACGACCGGCAGCAGGCCGCCGCGCAGCGCGTGGTTGAGCACGACGCGCGTCTCCGGCGCGCCCTTGGCGCGGGCGGTGCGGATGTAATCCTGGTTCAGTACCTCGAGCATGCCGCCGCGCGTCAGTCGCATCAGGTAGGCGGCGTAGACGAAGCCGAGGGTCAGGCCCGGCAACACGCGGTCCTGCCAGACATACCAGCCGGAGACATGGAACCAGTGCAGGTAGATGCCGAGCGACAGGGCGAGCAGCGGACCCAGCACGAAGGTCGGCACGCCAATGCCGAGCATGCCAAAAGCACTGCACAAGTAATCGAGGAATGAATTTCGCTTCACGGCCGCGATGACCCCGAGCGGCAGGCCGAGGCCCAGCGCCACGAGCAAGGCCCAGCCGCCCAGCTCGAGCGAAACCGGGAACTTGTCGGCGATGATCTCGTTGACGGTGCGGTTGGAATATTTGAACGACGGGCCGAGGTCGCCGTGCGCGACACGGCCGAGGTAGTGCAGGTATTGCCGCCAGAGCGGCTGATCCAGCCCGTAGTGCGCCTCGAGGTTTTTGAGGATTTCCGGCGGGATGGCTTTTTCCGCGGTGAACGGCCCGCCCGGCACGAAGCGGACCATGAAGAAGGTCGCCGTGATGATCACGAAGAGCACCGGGATGACCTGCAGCAGGCGGCGGGCGATGAAGCGAAACATGGCGTTGGAACGAGAATCCAGAATTCGGAATTCAGAAGCCAGAAGGAAAATGCGCCGGGCGTTTGCCGCCGGATGCTGGATTCCTTGTCATTTGCCGGGTTCCAGCCACATCCCCTGGTAGGGATGGTAATTGAGGAGGTTGGGGTGGTAGCCTTGCAGGGCGGGACTCACGAGATGGGGCGATGAGTCGTGAAACAGCGGGATGATGGGCGCCTCGCGCAGCAGAAGGGATTCGATTTCCCGATAGAGCGCGTGGCGCCGGACCGGATCGCGCTCGTTCAGTGATTCATGGATGAGCCGGTCGTAGGCGGGATTGGCCCAGCCGGTGTCGTTCTGCCCGCCGTCAGAAACAAAGACGCTGAGAAAGGCGTGGGCATCGAGGTAATCGCCGACCCAGCCGGCGCGGGCGAGTTGGTAGAGTTTACGCACCCGCTCGTCATAGAAAACACGGCCCTCCTTGTTGGCGAGGTTGAGCCGGACGCCCAGATTCTGCCGCCACATCTGCTGGATGACCTCGGCGACGGCCTGGTGCCGGCCATTGGTGGCGAAAGTGATGTCCACGGCGGGAAAGCCCTGTCCGTTTGGGTAGCCGGCCGCGGCGAGCAACCGGCGTGCTTCCGCCGGGTCGAAGTGCAGCCGCTCCGCGCCTTCATAGGTGTAGCCATCCACGCCGGGCGGCACGAAGCCCAGGGCGGGGCGCTGCCCGGGGTCGGACTGGCTGGCGACGAGGCGCGCGCGGTCGAGGGCGAGCGAGAAGGCCCGGCGGACCCGCGCATCGTTGAACGGCGGCCGGGTCGTGTCGAAGCCGTAGTAGTAAGTTGAGAAGAACGGCGCGGACCGGAGCAGCTGCGGCTCGTTGTCGTGGTAGGACTTCAGCTTGGCGGCGGGCACGTACTCCGTGAGGTGCAGCTGGCCGGAGCGAAACGCGCGTTCCTCGGTGTCCACGTTTTCCATCAGGTGGAAATGAATCCCGGTCAGCCGCACCCGGGCCGCATCCCAATACAGCGGATTTTTCTCCACGATGATTTCCTGTCCCGCCCGCCACCCGGCCAGCCGGAACGGGCCGTTGGTGACGATCTCGCCGGGTTTGGTCCAGCCGGTGTAGGCCTGGTCGAAGCGCCCGTGCTTTTCCACCGTGGCCCGGTGCACCGGCAGCCACGCAAAGCCGCCGAGCAGAAAAAGCAGATAGGGCGCGGGCTGCTGCAGCTCGAGGCGCAGCGTGCGGTCGTCGGGCGCCGAGATGCCGACCGTGGCGAAATCCCTGGTTTTTCCCGCGGAGAAATCCTGCGCACCCTTCACGACAAAATAATAGAACGGGTAGGGCGAGCCGAGCGCGGGCGTGAGGGTGCGCTGCGCGCTGAACACAAAATCCCGTGCCGTGACGGGATCGCCGTTGGTCCATTGCGCATTGGCGCGCAGGTGAAAGGTGTAGACCAGTCCGTCCGCGGAGACCTCCCAGCGTTCTGCGACGCCGGGAATCGGGTGCAGGTCTGCCGGGTCGTAATCAATCAGGCCCTCGTAGAGCGCCATCAGCACCTGGAAGTGCGAGTTCGTCTGCATCATCGCCGGGTCGAGGTCCTGCGGCTCGGCGCCGATGTTCTGGTGCAGCACCTGGGTGCGGTTGCCGGCCTCGACCGGCGTCTCTCGCTTCGCGCATCCCGTGGCAATCAGCAACCCGAGGGCGACAGGCAGCAGGCGGAACACATGGCGCGGCGCAAACACCCGCCGAGTGAAGCGCGCGGCGTGCCGGCTGGCAAAAGAAAACCCGGGCGCGACGGCCCGGGTTGAACCGAAGTGAGCTGACGCCGGCCTTATTTTTTCATCATCGCGTCGCGGCGGGCTTTGAACTCGTTGCCCGGTTTCCACTCGGGCCAGGTGTCGCCGTTGGCGACGCGGAGGCCGACCTGCAGCAGGAACTCCAAATCCTGCGCCGCGCCCTCAAACGTCCAGCCGGGTTTGATCACGTCCGTGACCTTGTGGTAATCGTTGGCGATGTAGTCTGCCTGGAGTTTTTCGCCAAAGTCGGCGGGTTGGCCGATGAACAGCTTGCCCGGCTTCGGGTAGTAGGAGGGCACGCCGACCTTCGCGAACTCGAAGTGGTCGCTGCGGTAGTAGGAGCCGCGCTCGGGGTGGGCCTCGGGTTCCATCTTGCGGCCCTGCGCCGTGGCGACGGCGATGCCGATGTCGTCGAGGGTCGAGGCGCCGAAGCCGACGGTGGCCATGTCGCTCGTGGGGCCGAACTGGTTGGCACCGTCCATGTTGATGTTCGCGAGCGTTTTGTTCAGCGGGCAGAGCGGGTCCTGCGCATAGTAGCGCGAGCCGAGCAGGCCCTTCTCCTCGGCGGTGACCGAGAGGAACAGGATGCTGCGTTTCGGCTGCTGGCCCGCCGGGAGCGCGGTGAAGGCCCGGGCCAACTCGAGCAGCACGGCGACGCCGGCGGCGTTGTCGGCGGCGCCATGAAAAATTTGGTCGCCCTTTAGGCGGCTGTCGCGGCCGAGATGGTCCCAGTGCGCGGTGTAGACGAGGTATTCGTTGCGCAGCTTGGGATCGGAGCCCGGCAGGAGCGCGGCGACATTCTTCGAGGCGACATTGCGCAGCGTGTTGTCGACGGTGAACGAGGCCTTCGCGCCCAGCGCGACCGGCCGGAAATCACGGCGCGCGGCGGCGGCCTTCAAGACGTCGTAGTCCTTGCCGCTGGCGGTGAAAAACTTCCGGGCGGCGTCGAGCGTGAGCCAGCCTTCCATCGCGACATGGCCGGCGTTGCGGTCAGGTGTGCTGATCTCGAAATTCTCGCGATTGCCGCTGCCCGCGATGACGGCGAAGGGATAGCCTGCCGGCCCGGTCTCGTGCACGATGAGACAGGCGATCGCTCCCCTCGCGGCGGCGATCTCGTATTTGTAGGTCCAGCGGCCGTAGTAGGTCATGGCCCTGCCGCCGAAAACCTTCGGATCGAGCTGACCGGTGGCCGGGTCGATGACCGGTGGGTCGTTGATCAGCATGATGAGCGTCTTGCCGCGCACATCCACGCCCTTGTAGTCATCCCAGCCGTATTCCGGCGCGACCACGCCGTAGCCGACGAAGACGATCTCGGTGTCCTTCGCGGCGACGTGCGGCACGAGGCGGCTGGATCGACCGACGAACTCGTTGATGTTTTCCATCGGCAGCGTGCGGCCGTCCACGGTGAACGTGAGGGTCGGCGCCGAGGTGAAGCCGACGAGCGGGACGTTCTGCAGGCAGGTGCCGTCGGGGTTGCCCGGCGCGAGGCCGAGCTTTTTGAATTCGTCCACCAGGTAGGCGACGGTCTTGTCCTCGCCAAGCGAGCCGGGGGCGCGACCCTCGAATTCATCGGAGGAGAGAACCCGGACGTGCTCCAGGATGCGGGAGGCGGTGAGGGCGGGAGCCGGGTCCGAGGCGAACGCGAGGGTCGCCGGTCCGAGCAGGGAGACTAACAACAGGCGGGTTTTCATGGGAGAGAGAGGAATTTTGGGAAGATTCCGCGCTGGGTGGCGAGCGCAGAGTTGGCCGGGGACAACTCACTCGACGGAAATGTTCCGGTAGAAGCGCGTCCAAAGCCGGTCCGTCTGCCAGTTTTTGACCCGGGGCGACACGAGAAAATTCTGCGAATTGAAATAAAGCGGGATGAGCGGCAGTTCATCGAGCAGCAGTTTTTCCGCCTGCTGGTAGACGGTGTTGCGGGTGGCAACCGCCGCGAGCCGGCCGCCCTCGGCCACGAGCCGGTCGAATTCCGCATTGCGCCAGTGCGGGTAGTTGCCCGGGTCACCGCTCCGCAGGTCGGTGAAGAGGTCGGTCGCGCCGTCGTAGTCCGGTATGGCCGTGACCAGCGCGATGGTGTAGTCACCGGCGGCGAGCGCGGCGAGGTGGGTGCGCGCCTCGCGCGGGGCGAGGGTGACCTCGATGCCGAGTTCGCGCTGCCACATCTGCTGGAGGGCCTCGAGCTGGGCGGTGCTTACCGGCCACGTGGCCAATTCCAGCTTGGGAAAACCGCGCCCGCCGGGAAAACCGGCTTCAGCCAGCAGCCGGCGGGCTTCCGCGGGGTCCTCGCTGATCTGCGTCGCCGGCACGTAGCCGCCGAGACCGGCGGGGATGAAGTTGAGCGCGGGCCGTGGGCCGCCAAGCAGCACCTTTTCCACCAGCTCCGCGCGGTTGAGCGCCAGACTGAGGGCGCGACGCACACGAGGATCGTCCAGCGGCGGACGTTGGGTGTTGAGCGCCAGATAGCGGGTCTCGTTCAGGTGCACTTGGTGCAGCCGCGTCGGTTGCCCGGCGCGGTAGGTGGCGAGTTTGCTGGAGGGCACGGCCATCGTCACATCCACCTGGCCGGCGCGGAAGGCGCGTTCCTCGGTGTCGCCGTTGTCAAAGGCCACGAAGCGGATTTCCGGCAGTTTCACTTCGGCCGCGTCCCAGTAAGCCGGATTGCGCTGCACGATGATCTCCTGGTTCGGCCGCCACGCCGTGAGGATGAACGGGCCATTGCCGGTGAAATTGCCGGGTCGCGTCCAGTCGGTGCCGTGCCGCTCCACGGTGGCGCGGTGTACGGGAATCCACGGACCGCTGGCCACCATCGCCAGGAAATCCGCCGCGGGCTCCGCCAGCGTGAGTTCGAGCTGGTGATCGCCGGTCGCGCGCACGCCGACGGCGGAGAAATCCGCCAGCTTTCCCTGGCAGAAGGCTCGGGCGTTTCTCAGCGGGAAAAACAGCGCGGCTTTCGGCGCAGCCAGCGCGGGAGTGAGTGCACGCTGGATGGAGTAAACAAAATCGCCGGCCGTCACCGGGTCGCCGTTGGACCATTTGGCATCGGGGCGAAGGTGGAAGGTGCAGGTCAGCCCGTCGGGTGAGACGCTCCACTTTTCCGCGGCGCCGGGCAGCGGTGCGCCGCCGTCGGGCGCCGGCGTGAGCAGACCTTCGCTGAGTGCGCGGATGATGAAGAATTCGTCCGGCAGCGTGGCGAGGTGCGGGTCGAGCGTGGCCGGCTCGTTGCGCTGCGAGACACGCAACACCTGACTGCCGCCCGCAGCCGGTTCGCGCTTGGCGCAGCCGGACAGGGTGAGAATCGAAACCCCGATGAACAGGAAATGCTTAATTTTCCAGCCAGACATGTTTGTAGGGATGCCGGTCGAGCAGCGTCGGATGCCAGCCGTGCACCGCCGGATGCACGAGGCGCACCGTGGTGAAATAATAGACCGGGATGATCGGCAGCTCCGCCAGCAGGATGGCCTCGGCGCGTTGCAGCAGCGCCTGCCGTGCGGCCGGATCGGGCGTGCGGTCGGCCTCGTTGAGCAGGCGGTCGTAGTCGGGGTTTTTCCAGCCGGTGTGATTATTGCTGGAGTCAGAGGCGAAGACCTTCAGGAACGTCGTCGCATCGAGATAGTCGCCGGCCCAATCGGAGCGGAGGATCGCGTAGTCGAGTGTGCGACGGTTGGCGAGCAGCGTGGCCTGCTCCATGTTGTTGATGCGGACGTCCAGGCCGAGTTCGCGCCGCCACATTTCCTGGACGGCCTCCGCGATCGCGCGATGGTTGCCGGAACTGTTGATCATGATCTCGAGCGGCGGCAAACCCTGGCCGCCGGGAAAACCCGCCTCGGCCAGCAGGCGGCGCGCCTGCTCGGAATTGGTTCGCAGCAGGTCAGGCGGGACGTAGCCACCGACTCCCGGAGGCGTGAACGAATGGGCGGGCTGCTGGCCGCCGCGGGTGATTTTTTCCACGATGGCCATGCGATCCACGGCGAGGGCGAGGGCCTGCCGCACCTTGGCGTCGGCGAGGCCGGGCCGGGTGGTGTTGAGCCGGTAGAAATAGGTGTCGAGGAACGGGCTGATTTTCAGCACGCCGGGTTGTTCGCGCTTGTAAGTGTCCACCTTGCTCACGGGCAGCGACTCGGTGAGGTGCAGCTGGCCGGCGCGGAAAGCCCGCTCCTCGCCCTCCACGTCGGCGGCGGGGTGAAAGTGAATCGCCTGGAGCCGCACGGTCGCGGCGTCCCAGTAGGTCGGGGACTTGGTCACGATGATCACCTCACCGGGCTTCCACTCGGTGAGGACGAACGGGCCGTTGCCGACAAGGTTGCCGGGCCGCGTCCATTTGCTCCCGCGCTGGCCGGCCGGGCCGGCTTTCTCGAGTGCTGGCAGATAGACCGGAAACCACGCGGGGTGGGTGAGCAGTGACAAGAAATACGGGGCGGGATGCTCGAGCGTGAAGCGTACGGTGCGGGGGTCGGGCGCCGCGACGCCGACCTGCGAAAAGTCGGTGAGCACACCCTGGTGGTAGGCGGCGGCGTTGGCCAGCACGTACAGCATCGTGGCGTAGTCGGCGGCCAGCGAGTGGGTGAGGACACGGCGGATCGAATTGGAAAAATCCTGCGCGGTCACGGGCTCGCCGTTGGACCACCGCGCATTGGCGCGCAGATGGAAGGTGTAGGTGAGCCCGTCGGGCGAGATGTCCCAGCTTTCGGCGACTCCGGGCACGGGATGAAGATCGACGGGATCCTCGCCGACCAGGCCCTCGAAGAGAGTCGAGACGATGTTGATCTCGGGCAGGCCGGTGATGATGTGCGGGTCGAGCTCGGACGGATCAGCGCTCAGTCCGCGATGGAGCACCTGCTCGCGGGTGCCTTGGTCCACCGCTGTCTCGCGTTTGGCGCAGGAGACCAGCAGGCCCACGAAACACACGAAAAGACACGAAAAAATGCCTCGGAGGGTTTCGTGATATTTCGTGTTTTTTGTGGGCATCAAAGCTTCTGGATGAGCGCCACGGCGTGGGCCGCGATGGCGAGCCCGCGGCCGATGTCGCCCACCCCCTCGTTGGTCGTGGCCTTGAGACCGATGGCGTCTACGGGCAGGCTGGTCGACTTGGCCAGGGCGGCCTTCATGTCGGCGAGGCGCGGGGCGATCTTTGGTTTCTCGGCGATGAGGGTGGCGTCAATGTTGACCGGCGCCCAGCCGTGCTTGCGCAGGGCGGCGATCACTTGCTGGAGCAGCTTCTGCGAGTCGGCGTTCTTGTAAGCGGGGTCGGTGTTGGGAAATTGGTGGCCGATGTCGGGCAGGCCCGCCGCGCCGAGCAGGGCGTCGCAGATGGCGTGCGTCAGCACGTCCGCGTCGGAGTGACCGTCGAGGCCGAAGTCGGTGTCGAAAGTCATGCCGCCCAGCACGAGCTTCCGGCCGGCCGCCGTGCGGTGGATGTCGTAGCCGTGCCCGATGCGGAAATTCATGGCAGGAAAGGTGGTTTGGAGTCCGGGCGGGTGAGCAGGAATTCCAAGTAAGCCAGATCCGCAGGGGTTGTCAGCTTCGGGTTCGGGTGCGGATTCTCGAGCAGGGCGACGGGATGCTTGAGCAGTTCGATCGCGGCGGCGTCGTCAGTGAGGACGAGTTTGCGCCCGGTGACGGCGGCGTAGGCGCGGCAGATGAGTTTTCGGGAAAAAACCTGCGGCGTCTCCATCGCCCAAAGGTGCTTGCGGTCGAGGGTGCGCAGCCGGCCCTCCCCGCGGTGCTCCTTGATGGTGTCGGTCACGCGGTGGGCGAGCACGACGGCATTCTCGCGGCGCACGATCTTGTGCAACGCGACGAGCTGCTCCACGCGCACCAGCGGGCGGGCGCAGTCGTGGATGAAAACGTAGACCACATCGTCGGGCAGCTCGGCCAGCGCGGCGGCCACGGAGTCCTGCCGCTCATCGCCGCCCGGCACGAAGAGGGTGGGCGTCGGGGCGTAGGCGGAGAGCTCGACCATCTGCCGCTGGTCGCGGTAGGTCACGATGAAGGTGTCCACCACGCCGCTGCGGTAGAACGTGCCCGCCGAGTGGGCGAAGACCGGTTTGCCGGCCAGCGGGGCGAGAACCTTGTCGGCGATGGCACCGTCCATGCGTCGGCTGCTGCCGGCGGCGAGCAGGATGGCGGCGGTGCGGCTCATGGCGCGGAGGCGGAAAGTTCCGCCAGGATGGCGCGGGCGGCGAGCGCCGGGTCGGCGGCCTGCAGGATCGGGCGGCCGACCACGATGTAAGTGGAGCCGGCGCGGGCGGCGTCGGCCGGCGTCATGATGCGCTTCTGGTCGTCGCCGCTTTCACTCGAGGGCCGGATGCCGGGAGTGATGAGTTGCATGTCCGCGGGCAGTTGCGAGCGCAGCATCGCCACTTCGAGCGGCGAGCAGACGAGCCCGCGCAGGCCGGAATCGGCGGCGAGTTTCCCGAGGCGGGCGACCTGGTCGGCCGACGGGGCGGTGACGCCGATTTCCTTGAGCCCGGCGGAATCCATCGAGGTGAGCACGGTGACGCCAAGCAAGAGCAGGTCGGGGTTAAGCTTCTGCTGGGCTGCGCGGGCGGCGCGCATCGTCTCGGCGCCGCCGGCGGTGTGCAGCGTGAGCATCGAGATGGGCAGCGGCGCAAGCGACTCGACGGCTTTCGCCACAGTGTTGGGGATGTCGTGCAGCTTGAGGTCGAGAAAGACCTTGAAGCCCATCCCGGCGACCTCGCGCACGTAGTTGGGGCCATAGGCGGTGAACAACTGCAGGCCGACTTTCACCCAGCGCAGCTGGCCGCGCAACTGGCGGAGGATGGGCGCGGCGGCTTCGCGCGTGGGGACATCGAGGGCCAAAATTAGGTCGCAAGCCATGTGAAGGGACGGATACCGTGAGGGGAAACCGTGACTTCCGCCATGCTTTTTTGCGCGCCGTGAACACCGTCACCGAGTTTTCACCGGCCAAGATCAATCTCTTCCTCGCCGTCACCGGGCGGCGGGCCGACGGCTATCATGACCTGGTGTCGGTCGCGGCGCCGCTGGACTTCGGCGACGAACTGACGGTCCAGGTGAATCCGGCGGGTTTCACCCTCAGTTGCGACAATCCGGAGGTGCCGGTGGACGGGAACAATCTGGTGCTGAAGGCGGCGCACGCCTTTGCGGTGACGACCGGATGGCAGGGCGGGGCGGATTTCAAGCTGACCAAGCGCATCCCACTGGGCGCGGGGCTCGGCGGCGGCAGCAGCAATGCGGTGGCGGCCCTGCGCGCGCTGAACCGGATTTCCGGCGCGCAACTGACGACTGCAAAGCTGGCCGAAGTGGCGTCGTCGCTCGGCTCGGATTGCGCGCTCTTCCTGAAAAACGCACCGGTCATCATGCGCGGCCGCGGTGAGCGAATCGAAGTATTGCCGGATGTGTCGCGCCTGCGCGGCCGGCGGGTGCTGCTGTTCAAGCCCGGCTTCGCCATCAGCACGGCTTGGGCCTACGGTCGCATGGCGGCGCGCCAGACCGATTACCTGCCAGCCGATCAGGCCGAGCAAAAGCTGGCCGCGTGGGGGCAGGGCGAGGCGCCGGCGGAGCAGCTTTTGTTCAACAACATGGAGGGCGCCGCCTTTGAAAAATTCATCGCCCTGCCGGTGCTGCTGGGGAAGCTGCTGAACGAATTCGGCCTGAGGGCGCGGCTGAGCGGCAGCGGCAGCGCGTGCTTTGTGCTGCTGGGTGACGATTTTGTGACGGTCCCGCTCGCGGCGCGCATTCGCGAGTGCTGGGGGCCGGCGGCGTTCGTGCAGGAGGCGCGTTTGACCTAGTTCCGCATTGACCGCCGCGCACGGTGGTCGGTTAATCCGCGGAGCCCTCCCGCCATGGATCCCAACGCCAAAAGCGAACTCGTCATCCAGGGCATCGCCGCATCCAAGGGCATCGCCTACGGGCAGGTGTTTCTCTACCAGCAAAGCGAGCTGGAGATCCCGCGCTACACGGTGGACCCGGACAAGCGCCCGGCGGAAATCGCGCGCTTCGAGCAGGCGCTGGTCGTCACGCGGCAGCAGATTTCCAAGATCCAGGCCCAGGTGACCAAGAACCTGGGCGAGGAGGAGGCGCTCATCTTCGACGCGCACCAGATGGTGCTCGAGGACCAGGCGCTCATTGGCGAGACCATCCGCGATTTCCAGAAATCCGGCCTGAACATCGAGACGTGCTTCAACGCCGTCGCCGAGCGCTACATCCGGGCCTTCGCGGAGATTGACGACGAATACCTGCGCGAACGCGCCGCCGACCTCAAGGACGTGGCCAAGCGCGTGCTGCACGTCCTGCTCGGGCAGGCCGCCAGCAGCCTGACCGAGCTGGTGGAGCAGCGCATCATCGTGGCGCCCGACATCTCGCCCTCCGAGGCGGCGGGCATCGACCGCAGCGCCGCGCTCGGCATCGTGACCGACGCGGGCAGCCGCACGAGCCATGCGGTCATCGTGGCGCGCTCGATGAAGATTCCCGCGGTCGTTGGCACGAAGGGGCTCACCACCAAGCTCAGGGACGGCGACTGGCTGATGGTCGACGGCTACGACGGCATTGTCATCGTCAACCCGACCGAGCAGACCCTGTTCCGCTACGGCAAGATCGAGAAGGCGAAGCAATCCTTCGAGACGCGGCTGATGGCGGTCAACGAGCTGCCGGCCGAGACGCTCGACGGCGTGAAGGTGACACTGCGCGCCAACATCGAGAAACCCGACGAGGTCGCGCTGGTGAAGCAATACCGCGCGGACGGGGTCGGCCTCTACCGCACCGAGTTCCTCTTTCTCAGCGCGACCCGGGTGCCAACCGAGGAGCAGCAGTATGCGGCCTACCGCGAAATCGTCGCCGGCCTCGCGCCCGCGCCGGTGACCATCCGCACGCTCGACGTCGGCGGCGACAAGCCATTGCCCGGCGACCCGCACCTCATCGGCCCCGAGGCGAATCCCTTCCTCGGGTTCCGGGCCATCCGCATGTGCCTCGAGAACCCGGAAATGTTCAAGAACCAGCTCCGCGCCATTCTTCGCGCCAGCGCGCACGGCGCGGTGGAGCTGATGTATCCGATGATCAGCGGCGCCGAGGAGCTGGACCGCGCCAACGCCCTGCTGGCCGAGGCCCGGGCGGAGCTGACGCAGCGCGGCCAGGCGTTTGACGGAAAAATGCGCGTCGGCACCATGATCGAGATTCCCAGCGCGGCGCTCGCCGGCGACGTGCTGGCGGAGCGGTGCGACTTCTTCAGCATCGGCACGAACGACCTCATCCAATACCTCCTCGCCATCGACCGCGGCAACAGCCGCATCGCGCACCTCTACGACCCGTCGCATCCCGCCGTGCTGCGCGTGCTCAAGCAGATCGTGAACACCGGCCATGAACGCCAGCTCAAGGTCAGCGTCTGCGGCGAGATGGCGGGCGACGCCATCTATGCGCCGCTGTTGGTCGGCCTCGGGGTGGATGAGCTGAGCATGACGCCCACGCTGCTGCCCGCCGTGAAATTCATCATCCGCGCGACGAAGATGAGCGACGCCCGGCAACTCGCCGCCGACGCGCTCAAGCAGACCGATCCGAAGAAGACCTACGCGCTGATCGAGGCGTTCTACAACGAGCGCGTGAAGGTGGAGTGAGCCGGATTTGGATTTTCATACTTAATTGCAGATCCGGGATCGGACCGGGCCGGAGCAGACAGAGGATGCTTTTTTGACAGGTATTTTTCATCCGGAAGGAGCTTTGCAGGCTGTTTTGCCCGCCACCCTGAGCGAAATGGGGCCATTTCCCCCAAGGCCTTGAAAAATCCCCCAGCATCAATCCCGAGGCAAGAATACGGGAAGGGGCGGATGGGAAAAGGCGCGGCGCATGCTATTATTTACTTCGGATTGAGCAGCCGCCACAAAATCCGCGACCCAGCCAGCACCCATGCAAGCCACCATTCACTATTCCGCAGCCCAACCGGCCAGACCCCGGCCGGTTCCCGTGCGCCATCGCCTCACGATGAGCGAGCTGTTGCGGCGGGCGGCGGCCAGCGTCGACCGGGGACAGGTGAAGTTGATCACGGGTCACTTCAGGCCGGTGCAGAAAGGTCGGTCGCTCACGAGACTCGAATACGGATTGATGCTGCTGATTGCGGGCGGCCTTGGCTTGGCTGTCTGGCTGCAGGCGCGGCCCGCGCCCCTCAGCGCCCACACGGCCTATTATCGGTCGATCGCCATGTCCACCCGCCTGGATTCCGCTTCGCCGCGGCCCTATGTCGAATCCGCCCTGCGGGCCGTGGGGAGCGATTGGCGGCCGGCGACACTGTTTGCCTGCCTGCATCCGGCCTTCTGGAACAATGGCGCAATGTTTCACCCCAATGCGCGGGCCAGCCGGATTGAAGCCGGCCTGTCGCGCCTGGCCGAGCACGGGTCGGTTTTGAGCGCCACGGCCTTCAGCACTCCCTCGCCGGTTGAATCGCTGACCGTCAACGGCGTGGTCGTGGTGGCCTGCCGGGTGGCCGGCCAGCTGGAATTGGCCGATGGCGCGGTGGTCCGGTTTGAAGTCCTCCTGGTCCAGGACGAGCAAACCAAGCACTGGGGCATTGTCGACCTGTCGATCCCCCCGTTTGTATCGTGAACAACCGCCCGGCACCATCCTCGCGGCTGCGCCGCACGCGCGGCGTCACGATCATCGAGGTGGCCATGGCCTCGCTGGTGATGGCGCTGGTCCTGTCCACCGCCGTCACCACCCTGCAGCGCGCCTTCATCAGCCTGCAGAACGCGCGCGACCTGAACATCGCCTCCCAGATGTTGCAAAGCGAGATGGAGAAAATGCGGCTGGCCGACTGGACCACGGTCAATGCCTTTCCGGCGGCCGCCACGCCGGTGACGCTCGATACGGCGTTCACTTCGAATCCCTTTGTGGGCAGCCGCTTCACGCTCGCGCGCTCGGTGGCGGATCCCAAGACCGATACGCGCATCATCACCCTGCGGGTCGCCTGGCTGGGCGCCGACAACCGGCCGCTTTTCCGCAACCTCTCCATGCGCTACTCGCGCAACGGGCTCTATGATTACTTCTACAGCCAGACGTAATCACCGCGCGGCCGGACTGACCCTGGTGGAACTGATGTTCGCCAGCGGCCTTGGCTCCTTCGTCATGGTCGGAGTGCTGTCGGTGGTGCTGATGATGGGGCGCTCGGGCGTGGCGGCGTCGAATTACGCCGACATGGAGGCCCAGTCGCGGCGCGCCGTCGACGAGTTTGCCCAGGATGTGCGCATGTCCTCGGATCTGACCTGGAACAGCGCCACCTCGGTCACCCTCACGGTGCCGGATAATTACGCGGCCTATGGCAACCAGGTGACCTACGCCCTCGACAATTCCACCACGGGCCCGACGGCCGGGAGCTTCTACCGCCAGCCGGGAAACGCCGGGTCAACGAATCCGGGTCTCGTCATGGCACGCAACGTCACCTCGCTGAGCTTTACGCGTTTCACCCGCACGAACGTGGCGGCCACGGACAATTTTTCCACCAAGCGATTGCAGCTCACCATGAACCTGCGCACCACCGCGCAGACCACGGTGGACCAAAACACCCTGGTTGTTTCGGCCTCCTATGTCCTCCGCAACAAACCGTCCAACTGACCGGCCCCCGACCCCCTCGGCGGTCCGCGGCTCCGTGCTCATCACGTGCCTGATTTTCTGCCTGATCATCGCGATCACGCTGACCGGCTACCTGCGGGTGGCCCACAATTCCTACACGCTGGCCGACCGGGGTTTCCTGAACACCACTGCGCTGACCCTGGCCGAGCAGGGGCTGGAGGAAGGCTTGGAAAGCTACAACCAGCTCGACAGTGCGGCGACGCCCGCCGCGGCCTGGGCCGGCTGGACGCTCAACGGGACGGTCGCCACCCTCAAACATTCCAGCATTTCGCTCGATAACGGCGCGACGGGCACAATCCAGATCTACGCCACCGACTATAATCCGTTCGCGGGCACTGCCCCCAAGTTGGTGGCCAAGGCGACGATCCTGCCCGCCTCCGGCCTCGGCCTCAGCCGCATGGTTGAGATCACCCTGAAGCGCCGGACGATTTTCGCCGCCGGTCTCGTGGCGAAAAACACCATTACGTTTTCAACCAACACCATGGTATCCAGCTGGAACTCCGATCCGGACAACAACCCGGCGACTCCGGCCATCGGCTATTCCGCGGCGGTCAAGACCGCCAATGCCTTTGTCGGCACTGTCAGCACCACGAGCGGCGCCATCAACACCGGCAGCGGCGACATTTTCGGCCGGATCGGCACCGGCGGCGGCACGGTCACGCACAATGCCGGCGCCATCTTGTCCACCAATCCGGCGGGCACCGGCTGGGACAACGGTCTCGTGAACGTCCCGTTCACCAGCAATCTCGACACCCCCGTGGCCCCGGCCCTGCCCGCGCAGGTCAACAGCATCACCTCGAGCATCAATTCCGGCACTTCACTGCCCCAGCCGGGGGATGTGGCGGCTGCCGACGGCAAATACTATTATAACTTCGCGGCGGGCGCGGCGATCTCGCTGACCGGCAACAACCAGCTGACCGTCTCCGACAAGGTCGTGCTTTATCTGCAAAACCACGCGCTGACCACGGCGGTGTCGATCATTGGCACGGCCAAGATCCAGGTCACCACGACGGGCAACCTGACCATTTATACTGACGGAAACATCGCCTGCGGCGGCAACGGCATGGCGAACGCGAATGCCAACGCCACGAGCTGCCTGATCTACGGCACCAGCACCGGCTCGGGCCAGACCATCGCCCTGAATGGCAACGCGACCACCGTGGCGGCGATCAACGCCCCCAACGCCGACTTCAGCATCACCGGCAACGGGGAGCTTTGGGGCTCGGTGGTGGCGCGCAATGTCAGCCTCAACGGCAACGCCGCCTTCCGCTACGACGAGGCCCTGCTGAACTACAGTAACACCACCAGCACCGGCAATCCGTGGGGCATCGCCAAGTGGCGCGAGCTGACCCTCAACTCCGAGCGCCTGGCCTACGCCGCCAACTTTAATTTCTGAGAATGCGGGTGGACTGCAGTCAGGCCCAACTGGGCGAGGCCGTTTGACACCAGTAAAGGATCAACGCCCCGACTTTACACCGCTGGCGAGGAGGGTTTCGAAGTGCGGCTCGTTCGCCTCGCGGGAGACAGTCTCGACCTCGACCTTTTGGAAGCCGGCTTTCTTCAGGAACCCGTGGAGGGCGCTCTCCTTGAAGCCGAGCCAGAGGTCGCCGTAAAGTTCGCGGGCCTTTTCGAACGCGTGCTCCTTCAGGTCGAGGAGGAGGAGCTGCCCGCCGGGCTTGAGAATGCGCTGCGCCTCGTTGACCGCGGTCTGCGGATGGCTGGCATGATGGAGCGCCTGCGAGAGGATGGCGAGGTCCACGGATTTGTCGGGCAGCGGCACCTGCTCGATGTCGCCCAGTTTGTAGGCGAGGTTGGCCAGGCCGTTCTTTTTCGCCAGGGCGGTGCCGACCTCGACCATGCGGGGGGAGTTGTCGATGCACCACACGCGCTCGGCGCGGTGGGCGATCAACTGGGAGACGAGGCCCTCGCCGGCGCCGAGATCGGCCACGGTGATGGCGGGCACGAGCCGGAGCGCGAGGTGGCCGATGGCCTCCCAGGAGCGGCCGGGGCAGTGGTGCTTGCCGAGTTTGCCGGCGATGAGGTTGAAATATTGTTCGGAGACGCGCCGGCGTTTTTGGAGGATGCGGTCGAGGTTGTCGCGGTCCTCGCCGGAAGCGGGGAGCTCGGCGACGGACTCGCAGGCGGCCCGGAGCAGCGCGAACTGCTTGGGCGCAAGGCCGGTGCGGAGCGAGTAGAAGGCCTTTTTGCCCTCGCGGCGGTCGGTGACGAAGCCGGCCTGCCGCAGCAAGGCGAGCTGGGAGGAGATGCGCGACTGGGCCATGCCGAGGATTTCCTGCAGCTCGGCGACGGACAATTCCTCCTTGAGCAGCAGCGCCAGCAGGCGCAGCCGCGTGGAATCGGACAGGGTTTTCAGGGCGTCCCAGGAGGAGTTCACGGCGGGACACTACTGAGGGGAAACGCCGCTGATGACAAGCGCGGGGAGAAAGGGTGATTTTCCGCGGATGACGCGGATCGACGCGAATTAAGACCAAGACATTTAAACACAGAGGACGCAGAGCTCACGGAGGGAATCCAGTCTGTTCAATTTCTCTGCGCACTCTGCGATCTCTGTGTTAAAATTGAATCAGATTTAGCCGTGTTCATCGGCGTCATCCGTGACTGAAAACAAAAAAGCCGCGCGGGTGGCGCGGCTTGAGAGAAGGAAAGTCGACTCGTCGGGACGACTCGCCCTGCCTTACTTGCTGTCGACGTAGCGGGTGATGCCGGCGATCTGGAATTCCTGATGGGTGCTGCCGATCTTGAGCTTCACGTGCTCGCCGATTTTCTTGCCGAGGAGGGCCTGGCCGAGCGGGGTCTTGTAGGCGATGCGGTGGTTGTCGGGATCGCTGTCCCACGCGCCGAGCACGGAGTAGCGGACGGCCTTGCCGTTGGCGATATCGCGGAGGTCCACGATGGTGCCGGCGCTGACCTGGTCGGTCGAGGCCTCGGCGAAATCGGTGATGCGGGCGCGGGCGAGGTCGCGCTCGAGCTGCGCCTTCTGGCCCATGAGGACGCCCTGGTCCTGCTTGGCCATCTTGAACTCGGAGTTTTCCTTGAGGTCGCCGTGCTCGCGGGCGACGGCGATGGCCTTGGAGTTTTCCGGGATGCGCTTGGAGACGATCTCCTCGTATTCGACCCGCTTGCGCTCGTAGCTCTCGCGGGAGACGAGGAACTGCTCGTCCTTGGTCTCGGACTCGCCGGAGACGAGGGTCTGGAGCGAAGGGAAGAGCTTGATGAAGCGGGCGAGCAGAGACTTCTTGGTCAGCTCCTCGAAGCCCTGGTTGAGCAGCAGGCTGTTGCCGAGGTCGCGCGCGGTCTCGGTGTCGGCGGAGGAGAGCAGGTCGGAGATGAGGTCGGCGTCGTCGCTCAGGGCCTCGGCCAGTGGGATGCGGCGGGTGCCGGCGGACTGGAGGGCCTCATAGTCGATGGCGAAGAAGATGGCGCCGAGGAGGCGGGGGGTGATGAGCTCGTTGAGGAGCTTGGAGAATTTCTTCGAGTGACGGTTCTTGATGACCCAGAGCAGGACGGGGGCGCGGAGGTTCTGCTCGGTCTTCCAGCGCTTGAGGGCGGCGGCGAGCTCGTCGCCCTGGCCGTTTTCCATGAGGAAATTGATGCACTCGGTGGTGAACTTGCCTTGCGAGGTCTTGAGGAGGGCGAAGACGATCTCGCGCCACTCGAGCGGGTGCGTCTCCTTGACGAGGTCGAGGAAGCGGGACTGGAAATGGACGGGGATCTTCTCGGCGATGGCGGTGAGGCCCCGGACTTCCTTGATGAGCTCGGGCTGGCTGGGAGTGACGGAGGAGATGTCGTGGCCGAGAATCTTGGCGAGCTCGTCGCGGACGAAGGCGCCGTAGAGGCGCTCGGCGGCGTCGAGCTGGTTGCTGTCGCGCACGGCCTCGGTGATGCCGCTGAGGACCTGGGAAAGGGACTGCTTGGACTCCTCCTTGATGGACGCGGCGAGGAGATCCTCCGCGAGGGAGATGCGGCGGCGGGCGGAGCGGGTGTTGGTGAACTCCTCCATGATCTCCGTCTCGGCGGACACGGGCTCGTCGCGGACGATGTAGCAATCGGTCTTCTTGGCCGGAACGCCGACGCGCGGGTCCTTGATGAGCTGTTTCTTGACGTTGGAGAACCAGCGCTTGAATTTCTCCTCGCCGACCACCTGGGTCAGGACGATCTCGAGCTCGATGGCGCTGGCGGCCTTGTTCGGATAGGCGGAAAGGGTGTCGATGACGAGCTGGACGGGGTCGTCCTCGATGAGTTCCTTGACCTTGGCCGGCTCGGTCTCCTTGCGGGCGAGGATGTGCTTGGCGGGCAAAACCTCCATGCTGCCGACGCAGAAGGCCGGATCCATGCGGTGGCCCTTCTTGCCCTTGAAATCGATGACCAGCTTCTGGTCGGACTCGTCATATTCCTTGATCTGGCCGAAGCCCCAGCTCCGATGGACCACGTAGGCACCGGGTTCCATCGCCTCCAGCTTGGCCTTGGACGCCTTCATGGCGGAGTGTTTGGCTATGGTTGCGGTGATGGCTTCGGAATTCATAATTGCTTATAGAGTCAGTGAACCGATTAGTAGAGGGGACAATGATGCGGGATGTCAAACAGGGTTTGGAAAAAGCTACGGCCGTGCCCAAAACCGCCTTGGGCGAACCCGGGGCGGCCAGCGGCTGGGTGCGGGCGGTGCTCCTGACCGAACGCTGGCTGGCCACCGATGAGAGGGTGGACACGTTGCTGGAAGGACTTGCGGCGAGCCTGGCCGGCCAGGCTCGCGCCCGGGCCCAGCAGTTGTTCTATGGCGTGGTCCGCTGGTCGGGCCGGCTCGAGGCCGCGCTGGCCGGGCTCATGGCGCACGCTCCCCGCACCAAGGTTCGGGCGGTGCTGCTTGTCGCGGGTTTTGAGTTGCTGGAAGGTGGCGCGGACAGAGTGGCTCAGGTCATCCACCACGCGGTCGAGCAGGCCAAGACCGTCGCCAGCCCGAAGGAAGCCCGGTTGGTCAACGCCGTGGCCCGCAAACTCGCCGCCCGGCTGGCCGAAAAACCCACCGACCTCGCGACCGAATTCTCCCACCCGGAATGGCTGGTGCAGCGCTGGACCACGCAATTTGGCGCGGCCACGACGCGGCAACTGCTCGAATGGAACCAGCAGCCTGCGCCGGTGTATGCGCGCTGGCGCATCGAGGCGCCCGTGCCCGAATTTCTGGCGCCGACCAAGTGGGCGGGGTTTTTTGAAGTAAAGGCCGGCAAATGGGACGAGGTCCGCCGGCTGGCGAACGAAGGCGCGCTTTACCTGCAGGATCCCTCCACGCGGCTGTGCATCGGGCTGCTCACGCCGCAGGCCGGCGAGGTCATCCTCGACGCCTGCGCCGCGCCCGGCGGCAAGAGCCTGTTCATCGCCGACACGATGAAGACGGGGAAAATTGTCGCGCTCGACGAACCCGCCCTGCCGGGCAAAAGCGACATCCGGCTCGTGCGGTTGAAGGAGAACCTTTCCCGGGCGCCCAAGGGAGTGGAGGTGGCGCAGATGGAGGCGGACCTGCGCAAGGTGAAAACCGATTTCTACCGGAACCTGAACCTGCCGGAGAGCTACGACGCCGTGCTGCTCGACGCGCCCTGCTCCAACACCGGTGTCATGCGCCACCGCATCGATGTGAAGTGGCGGCTGCAGGACGGTGACTTTACACGGCACGCCGAGTCGCAGCTCGCGCTGCTCCACGCCGCCGCCCGGCTCGTGAAATCCGGCGGCCGGCTGGTCTACAGCACGTGCAGCATTGATGCCGTGGAGAACGAGGGGGTCATCAAGGCTTTTTTCGAAAGTCGCGCCGGCGGGGCGTTCAAGCTCGAGCACAGCGTCCAAGCCTACCAATGGAAGGACGGCCACGACGGCGCCGGGGCGTTTTTGTTGAAGAAAGCGTGAGCGCACCTAAGTATACTATTAGTTGACATCAGTTCATAAGTGCTGATGTCAACTAATAGTATACTTAGTGGCTTGGGGACTGCTCTTGAAGGCCGCGCCCTTTGCGTGAAAACGACCCACGCCCTCAAGGCACCAGTTCAATCACCGGGATCTCCAGATCGTATTCGCGGGTGCCGGCGAGAAAGGTGTAGGTGATCTTCGTCGCGGACTTCAGCAGCTCGGCGTAGCGGTTGAAGGTCCACTTCTCGACCGGCTCGCCGTTGATCCGGACGCAGAGGTCGCCGGCCGACACGGGCAGTTGGGTCGCGGGCGTGTCGGGAATGACGGTGAGCACGCGCCAGTAAACCGGCGAGCGGGCGAAGGACAGGCCGGAGCTGCGGCGCGGTCCCATCGTCACGGCGCCGTCGGCGTCGCGGACAAAGGTCACCTGATTGCGGCGCTGGTCGAAGGTGAGGACGAAATGCCGCAAAAATTCGCCGCCGATGGACGAGAGCTGGTCGGTGAGATCCACGATGGGTTTCTCGATGGTATGGGCGCCGATGAGGACATCCAGATTGAGCCGGCCGGTGAGCTGGCGGCGGTCGCCCTGCAACGAGGAGATGAGCGTGCCGATGCGCGGGCCGTTGGCGAAGCGCGGGTGCAGGCCCACGGGGTTGAGGCTGAGGCTGCCGTCGCTGCCGGAGTCGATGAGCACGATGAAGGACTCGTTGCCCATCTGGATCGGGATCAGCGGAGTGCCTTGCTGGTTGTTGAAGGCGATGCCCGAAGCGCGCGGCAAGGGCTTGGGCACCGGCGGCGGCGTGACCGGGTAGGGGGCGATGACGAGCCGCTCGCCCGGGTAGTCCAGCGTCAGCAGCGCGTCGCGGAAAACCGGGAAGCCGATGATGCCGTCGATCTGCAGGCCGAGATGCCCGGAGAAATCGGCGAAATCAAAGACGAGGGCGGACACGCGTTCGAACGTGGCGCGGCCCAGCGTGAGTTTTTGCAGCGTAATGGCCGGGAGCTCGATCTCGCCGCCACTGGCCGAGCGCACGCGCACGGTGCGCGGCGGCGTGCCCTTGCGCTCCTTCACGGCGAAACGCTTCGCCAGGTCGGGCGTCACGTAGGTCACGGTGGAACCGGTATCGAGGAGGAAGCGGTAGGTGCGGCCGTCGGCCCACTTGGTCTCAACGACGAAGAAATTGGAAATGATGCGGGCGGGCAGGATGGTGCTCTTCGCCTCGACCAAGGTCCGGCCCGGGGAGCGCCGCGGCGTGATCGAGCATCCCGTGGAGAGCAGGAGACCTCCGCCCACGCACAAGGCTACGGCCGACTGACGGAGGACAGGGGACAAAAAATAAGCGGCGAGAGTGCGCAACGGGTGAAATGAAAGCGGCAAGGCTGGAGGGAAAGGCGCCCGCGCGCAAAGCCTGTTTCGGCCCGGCGGGCGGGATTCACAGCGTTATGCCAACTCCGCCTGCGCCTTCTTCGGGAGCCTGACCTTGACCAGATCGTAGGCGATGCGGATGTGCTCCTTGAGCTGGGTCTCGGCCAGGGCGTCGGGATCCTCCAACTGCACCCACTGGGATTTGAACATGTTGTAGCGCGCCGGGATGATACCGTCGACCTCACCGGTCAGCCGGGCGTAATCGGCCGCGGTGCACTTGAAGGCGCAGCCCTCGATGGTTTCACCATCGAGCGAGACGATCAGGAACATCTTGCCGCCGATCTTGAAGACGAGATTCTCGCCCCACTGCTTCACAAACGTCGCGTGCGGCAGGGAGAGGGCAAAAGTCTTGAGCCGGTCGAGGCGCATGAGGCTCAGGACAGAAAGGGCCGGATCTTGGCGAGAAAGGCTTCGATCTCGAACGGTTTTTGGATGAAACCGGCGATCCCGAGGTTCAGGCTGCGGGCCATCATGTCGACCTCACTGTAACCGCTCATCATGATGACCGGCTGGCGGGCATTGAGCAGGCGGAGTCGCTGCAGAGTCTCCTCCCCGGTGATGCCCGGCATGGTCGCATCGAGGAGGATGAGGGAGATGCGATCACCGTGGGTGCGCCAAAGGGCGAGGGCTTCGTCACCATTGGCGGCCGCCAGCACCGCGGCCCCGTGGACCTCGAGCACGGCGGAGGTGATGCTGCGGATGGCTTCCTCGTCGTCGACAACCAGCACGGTGCCCTTGATCCGGATCGGGGTGACGGTGCCGGGAAACGGTGGCGCCGAGGCCACGGCCTGGCCCTTGGTCGCGGGCAGGAGCAGACGGAAGGTGGAACCCACGCCCGGTTGTGAATCGACGAAGAGGGCGCCGCAGTGGCTTTGCACGATGCCCAGCACGGCGGAGAGACCGAGCCCGCGGCCGGAGAACTTGGTCGTGAAGAACGGCTCGAAGATCCGCGCCATGGTCTCGGGGCTCATCCCGGAACCGCTGTCCGTCACCTCAAGTTCCACATAAGGGCCGGCCGGCAGGTCTGGATGGCCGAGCGAGCTTTTCAGCAGGTCGGCCCCGGCTTCGCTGGTGCGGGTGGCGACGGTGATCAGCCCGGGGTTGCCGCCAAGGGCATCGGCAGCATTGATCACGAGGTTCATCACAATCTGGCGGAGCTGGGTGATGTCGGCGAGCACCGGCGGGAGCCCGTCGGCCAGCCGCAAATCTAGGCGGGTGTTCTTGCTGATGGTGACTTCAAGCAGCGAGGTGGTGCCACGCACCAGCTCGGAGAGGTCGACCCGGTCGGTGATGATCTGGCCCTTGCCGGCGTAGGCGAGCATCTGTTGGCAGAGGTCGGCGGCCCGGCGCGCGGCATTTTCAATCTGCTCCAGGCTGCGCGCGACGGGACTGCCGGCCGCGGTGCCGCGGCGGGCGAGCGAGGCGTTGGCGAGCACGGAGGTGAGGATGTTGTTGAAATCATGCGCGATGCCGCCGGCAAGGACCCCCAAGCTCTCGAGTTTTTGCGCCTCGAGCAGCTTGCGCTCGATGGCGAGCTTCTGCGCCTCGGCCTCTTTCAGGGCCGTCACGTCAATGGCCAGGCCTTCGAGAAAACGGAGGGGACCGTCGTCCGCGTAAATGGGTTGGCCGCGCACTAGGATCCATTTCACCGCGCCTTCCCGGTGCCGGATGCGGTATTCGGCTTCGAAGCTGCGGCGCTCCCGGATGGCCCGGCCCACGGCGTCGCGGATGATGAACCGGTCGGACGGCACCGTCAGGTCCGTGATGCTGATGCGCCCGCTCAGGTAATCCGCGGCGGGGTAGCCGGTGAGGGCCAGCATGCCTTCGCTGGCAAAATAGGTGGTCAACCGCTCGTCGAAAGCGCAGCGGAAGGCGGCACCCGGCAGCTGGCTGATGAGGTTGGTGAGCTGGCGGCGGTTTTCCTGCAGCTCGGCCTCGGCCGCAATGCGGCGCTGGATGTCCTCGTTGAGCATCGCCTGCGCCCGGCGCAGCTCGGCGGTCCGCCCGGTCACTTGCAGCTCGATCAGCGCGGAACGGTGCACCCGCCCGTAGGCAAACAGGGCCAGGGCGCCGGAGGTCAGCAGGCCCAGGGCGAGCACCCCCAGCGGTCCGCGCGTGTGGTTCGCCGCCAGCCATTGCGGGGTCGGGCGGAACAGCAGCTCCCAGTTGCGTTCCCAGATTGGAAAGGGGGCCCACACCGTGCCGCGGGTCACAAAGGATTTTTCCGCGGGCAGTTGATCCACTTGGATCCGGCCGTCCACTCCGATGAACCCGAGCACCTCCCCCCCGTTGCGGACGCTGTCGTCGACGACGAGCATCTCGAGGACCGCCTCGCGGTCCCGGGAGCCGGTGAACATGCCGGCCAGCAGCTGGTCCAGCCGGAAAACACCGGCCACGACTCCGCGGAATTCACCCGGGCCGACGGCCGGCCCGGCCTTGGCAAAGACGGGCACATAGACGATGAAGCCCGGGACGATTCCCCCGGGGGTGAACAACTGCAGCCGGGGCGACATGACGGTGCGGCCGGTGGCCCGGACCACGGCGATTTCCGGCGCGGTCAGGCCGCTGAGAATGTTGAAGCCCAGCGCCAGGGCGTTCGCGGACAGCGGCTCGGCGTGAACGACCGGCAGGTATTGCTCGTGCTCCGCGGCGGGCGCGAGCGCCGTGCGCTCCGGGCTGACCCGATCCTTGAAGATAAAATCAGGGAAGCCCTCGGCCCGCACCGCCGCCTCCACGCCGGCGCGCTCCTCGCGCGTTACCAGCGGGGCCCACTCCAGGGCTACGAGTCCGGGGTGGCGGTCCTGAAACTGGCTGAAGACCCCGGCGAGATCGGATCGCCGGACGTGATCGGAAAACCGATACAGCAACCGGGTCGACTCAAGCACCACGTTGCAATTGCGGATGGTGGCATCGAGCGCATTCACGCGGACCTGCACCCGGTGGCCGAAATCCTCCTGGATGCGCTGCTCCTCGGCCTGGCGGGAATAGAGATAGGCAACGCTGCTCAACCCGGCACCCAGCGCAAAAATCCCCAGCGCAACCAGCCAGGACCTTAACTTGGGCTGTGGGGTGTTCATGGCCGGCTGTTGCTCTGGTTGGCTCGCGGCGTTCCGGACCGACCGCCGGAGAAGCGCACGGCCAGAGCTGCGAGGTGCACCCAATCACATTGTCAGGCCGCGAAGCATTGGCAACGTGGATTCCCCCTTCAGCCGGTGGGTCTTTTACCCGTCGCCTACAGGTGATACGGCAGGGGAAACTTGGCGGTGAGTGCGACCACCTTCTGCTTCGTCGCGGCGAGGACGGCGGCCTCGGCCGGGGTGCCGATGGCCACCAGCACGCCGTCGATCAGACCGGCGATCTCCTCCATCTCGGCTTCCTTGAGGCCACGGGTCGTCATCGCGGGCGAGCCGAGGCGGATGCCGGAGGCCTGGAAGGGCGAGCGCGTCTCGAACGGCACGGTGTTCTTGTTGCAGGTGATGTTGGCCTTATCGAGCGTCTCCTGCGCGACCTTGCCGGTGAGGTTGGGCAGCTTGGCGCGGAGATCGACGAGCATCAGGTGGTTGTCCGTGCCGCCGGAGACTATTTTGTAACCGTGCCTGATCATGGCGGCGGCGAGCGCCTGGGCGTTCTTGATGACCTGGGAGCTGTAGGCCTTGAACTCGGGCTTGAGGCACTCGGCGAAGCACACGGCCTTGGCGGCGATGACATGCATGAGCGGGCCGCCCTGGCCGCCGGGGAACACCGCTGAGTCGATCAGTTTGGCGTGCGCCGCCTTGCACATCGTGAGGCCGCCACGCGGGCCGCGCAGGGTCTTGTGCGTGGTCGTCGTGACGAAATCGGCGTGCGGGAAAGGCGAGGGATGGTGGCCCGAGGCGACGAGGCCGGCGATATGCGCAATGTCGGCGAAGAGCAGCGCGCCGACGGAGCGGGCGATCTCGCCCATTTTCGCGAAGTCGATGATGCGCGAGTAGGCGGAGGCGCCGACGGTGATCATCTTGGGCTGTTCGCGCGCGGCGACGGCGGCGAGTTCGTCGTAATCGATGAGTCCGTCGGCCTCGCGCACGCCGTACTGGCAGAAGTTATAGAGCTTGCCGGAGAAATTGGCCGGGTTGCCGTGGGTGAGGTGGCCGCCGTGGCTGAGGTTCATGCCGAGAATCTTGTCGCCCGGCGACAACATGGCGGTGTAGACCGCGAAGTTGGCCTGCGAGCCGGAGTGGGGCTGGACGTTGGCGTGCTCGGCGTTGAAGAGCTGCTTGGCGCGCGCGATCGCGATGTTTTCGACCTGGTCGACAAATTCGCAGCCGCCATACCACCGCTTGGCCGGGTAACCCTCGGCATATTTGTTGGTCAGCACGCTGCCCTGCGCCTCGAGGACGGCGGGGTAGGTGAAATTTTCCGAGGCGATCAGCTCGATGTGATGCTGCTGGCGGCCAAGCTCGCCGGCGATGGCGGCATGGATGGCGGGATCGAGTTGCGAGAGCGGGGTGGCGTTGAGCGACATGGAAGCAGGGAGCCGGGAGCGGGGAGGAAGGGGAAGATTATTTTTGGTGCACGAGTGTCTTAAGGAAGGCGATGAGGCTCGGGATGGCCTCGACCATTTCGTCGCGGCAGGTCTCGTAGAGCTTGAGCGGGCCGCCGTAGGGGTCGCCGATCTCCTTCTCGGCGGGAGGCGGCAGGAACTCGCGAAACAGGTAGAGGTGGGGCGGGATGGGGCGGGCCCGCAGCTGGATGATGGACCGGTGCGACTCGGTCATGCCGAAGACCACCAGGGCGCCGTCGAGCAGCTCCTGCGTGAGCGGCTGGCTGCGGTGGCCGCTGATGTCGATGCCGACTTTTTTCAGGGCGGTGACCGAGTTTTCCGAAATGGGCTCGCCGGTGCGGCTGGCGACGCCGGCGGAGATGACCTTGAGCGAGCGCAACGGCTCGGTCTGGCCGGAGAGTGCGTGCTTGAGCAGGGCCTCGCCCATCGGGCTGCGGCAGATGTTGCCGGTGCAGACGATGAGGATGTGACCGGGCGCGGGCATTATTAAGCGTCAAGCTGTAAGCTTTGGGCTGTAAGCTAAAGGCAGAAAGCGCCGAAACGCAAAGAAACGCCCCGCGATCAGCGACGCAGAGCCAGCAGGGCCCGGTGCAGATGGACGGCGCGCTGCAGCACGCCGTCGATGAGCGGGACCGTCTTTCCGAGGGCGGTCGCAAGCTTGGGCGCCGCGGGATCGGGCAGGGGCGGGGGCTCGGCGTCGGGATTGCCGTTCTTGAATTCCTTCACGAGCGTCGCCTCGTCGAAGCGTTCCTTTTCAATTTTGCCCGAGATGAGAGTGGCGAGCGGCGTGCCGGTCTCCAGCGCGTCATAGGCGCGCCGGTCGGTGGCCGCGTCGGCCTGCACGATGACCTTGGGTGCGGGCAGCGAGCCCGATGCGCCGAGGGTGAGGGCGGAAGACTGGGCGACAGTCGCAATGATCGCGGCGGGAGGCGCGGGACTGACCAGAATAAACAGCGGTGCGCTGGCCGGGTGGCCCGCCAGCGCGGCCTTCAAGGTGTCGGCCGATTCATCACCCGCCGTGGCGTAACGCAGGTCGAGCACGAGGGCGCCTGCGCCGGCCACGGCCTGGCGGAGCGCAGCATCGGATTCGGCGACCGAGTGAATGCGTAAATAAGTCAGGCCCTGGCCAAGGTCGGTCAGCTCGATGGCGGGAGCCAGAACAGAGAGAATGAGAAAGAGAACGAGGAACGAGAATGATTTCGTCATTGGCGGTTGAGCTGGCGGGCGCCGATGTCGCGGCGGTAATACTTGGACGCACACGAGATTTTTTCGCAAGCGGCATACGCGCGGGTGGCCGCCTCGCGCAACGTGGACCCGAGGGCGGTGACGCCGAGCACGCGTCCGCCGTTGGTCACAATCTGCCCCGCGGCATTCTTCGCCGTGCCGGCATGGATGATGACGGTCTGCGGCGGCAGTTTTCCCGGAAAGGTGATGACATCGCCCTTGGGATAATTGTCCGGATACCCCTTGGCCGCGATGACCACGCACAGCGCATAATCGGGTCTCACTTCCAGCTTGAAGCCGCACAATTCGCCGCGGGCGGCGGCCCAGAGGAGCGCGAGCAGGTCGGTGGCGAGGCGCGGCAGCACGACCTGCGTCTCGGGATCGCCGAAGCGGGTGTTGTATTCCAGCACGCTCGGGCCGGCGGGCGTGAGCATGATGCCGATGAAGAGCGTGCCGCGAAACTGGATGCCCTCGCTCGCGATGGCCTCGACCGATGGCCGGACGATTTCGCGATCGATGCGCTGGAGCAAAGCGGGCGTGACCACCTCGGCGGGCGAGTAAGTGCCCATGCCGCCGGTGTTCGGGCCGGTGTCGCCGTCGCCGATGCGCTTGTGGTCCTGCGAGGTCGGCAGGATGACGTAATCGCGGCCGGATACGACGACGAGCAGCGAAGTCTCTTCGCCGAACAGGCAGTCCTCGACCAGAATTTTCGATTTTGCGCCGTTGCCCACTGCTGTGGTCACGGTGTTCGTCCCGGCCGCCGCCGGGCGAAGATTTTCGATTTTCGATTGGACCGGCAAAGACAGCAGACTGTGAACGCCGACCTCGGCTTCGGCGCG